>Ga0209474_10001865_pt1 | contig 19952 bp, 18 predicted proteins | sample GraSoiAngelo_145_FD_185902 | JGI IMG/M metagenome (GOLD analysis project Ga0209474, IMG submission 185902) | Grasslands soil microbial communities from the Angelo Coastal Reserve, California, USA - 14_1009_05_20cm (SPAdes) (version 2) | ecosystem: Environmental > Terrestrial > Soil > Grasslands... | reverse complement strand
CGGCGCCTGCCGTCTTTTTATTTCTTATTAGACCTGTTCACCACGGAGACACGGAGAAATCAGTATTTTTTCGCCATCTCCGCCAAAGAGGTGATCCTGTCCACGCCGCTGGCGATCTGGTCGCATCGTCAGCGTTAAGCTCCGGCGCCATCTGATTTCAGGCGCTCGGCCTGAAAGTGAGTGACTAACGCGTCGATCATTGGCTGGAGTTTTCCATCTATAAATTCGGGAAGTTGGTGAATAGTGACTCCGATGCGGTGGTCAGTGACGCGGTTCTGAGGGAAATTGTAAGTACGTATCTTTTCACTGCGATCGCCGGATCCAACCATCGACTTGCGCTCTTTGGCGAGCGCATCCTGCTGCTTTTGCATTTCCATTTCATACAAACGTGAACGAAGCACGCGCAAAGCTTTTTCCCGGTTTTTGATTTGCGATTTTTCGTCCTGGCAACTGACGACGGTATTAGTCGGAATGTGAGTCATGCGGACGGCAGAATAAGTTGTGTTCACGGACTGACCTCCGGGACCCGAGGAGCAGAAGGTATCAATGCGAAGATCTTTGGCCTCGATTTTGATGTCGACTTCTTCGGCTTCGGGCAGCACAGCGACCGTAACCGCCGAGGTGTGAACGCGGCCTTGTTGCTCGGTTTCTGGAACGCGCTGTACGCGATGCACGCCGCTTTCGTATTTGAGTTGGGAGTAAACTCGATCGCCTTCGATCATGGCGATCACTTCTTTGAGTCCCTTCACGCCGGATTCGGAGGTGGAAAGGACCTCGACCTTCCAGCGCTTGGATTCAGCATAGCGGTCGTACATCCGGAAAAGCTCGGCGGCGAATAGCGAAGCTTCATCGCCTCCAGTGCCCGCGCGGATTTCGAGAATGATGTTCTTTTCGTCGTTGGGATCTTTGGGCAGCAGCAGAACCTTGAGTTCTTCCTCGACCGCGCCGACGCGGGCTTCCAGCTTATCCAGTTCTTCCTGGGCATAGGCGCGCATCTCAGGATCTTTTTCGTCAGCCAGCATGGCTTTGCTTTCGGCAATGCCTTTTTTGAGGTCCTTGAACTCGCGATACTTCTCGGTGATAGGCGCAACTTCGCTGTGGGCCTTCGCGGTTTTTTGGTATTTCGACGAATCGGTGACGATCTCCGGCGAAGCGAGGGCCGCGGTTAGCTCTTCGTAGCGGGCTTCGATTTGGTTGAGTCTTTCGAACATAATGATCGTTTAGTTGTTCGACACGTCGCGCGACCCAAGTCGTGCGTCGTCCGCAAAAAATATCATACGTTAGTGCTTAAAGAAGTGATTAGTCCGTTTAGGGCGCGGCTCACATTCTCTGCCTCTCGAAGCAGCAGCCCACTTTCCTGGCTGGACGTATAAAGCAGTTGCTCCGCCAATAGGACTTGGGTCTGCAATTCCCAAAGCGAACCGCGGGCGTGAAGAAGGAAATGAACGAATTCCTTGTTCGAGCGGTGCCCCTTCCCTTCGGCAATGTTGCTCGGCACAGATACTGCTGCTCGTCGCATCTGCTGTGTCAGACCGTAGGTTTCGGTTTTAGGAAATTCAGCCGTTATTTTGTAAACACGTCCCGTTAGGATCATTGCCTCTTGCCACACTCTCAAATCCCGAAATGATGAAGACATGTGCACCTCCAGCGAGAGTTGTAGCAGCCCTCGAATACCATTGTCTGTGACAGATGAACACATGGATTCGATCTAAAGAAGGACGCTGAAATCAGCGGGCGACGTGCGACGCCTTTACTTAGGCAATCACCAATTCCCCGCCGTGTTCTTTTTCGAGAGTCATGGAGTGCTCTAGGGCGGAGATGGCGCATTCGGCTTGATCGTCAGCGGGCGGTTGCGTTGTAACGCGCTGCAGCCAAAGCCCGGGAGCGGTCATGATCGCGAAGAGTGACTTGCGGCGTTTGGCGGCGAAGCGAATGATCTCGTAGGAGACACCGGTGATGACGGGCAGCAGGGCGATGCGAAGCGCGAAACGTGCCCAGAATGTGCTAACCGGAAATAACATATAAACGAAGATCGAGAGGATCATCACCGTCATGAGAAAACTGGTGCCGCATCGAGGATGGAATGTGGGATATTTTTGGACAGCTGCAGTGGCGAGCGGGTCACCATTCTCAAAAGCGAATACCGTTTTGTGCTCGGCGCCGTGATATTGGTAAACGCGGCGAATATCCTTGAGCAGCGACGTGCCCCAAATGAAGAACAGGAACAGGGCCAGGCGAATCACGCCGTCGATGAGGTTGAATGAGATCTGGCCGTTTAATGATGGATGGGCTTTTTTGATTTCCGTAGTGGCCAGCAGCGGCAGGTACTTATACATAAAAATGAAGAAGCCAACGGAGATGATGATGTTTACGGTGGCGATCCAGCCGCTGATTTCGAATTTCTTTTCGGGCGACTTGCCGGCTTCGTCCTTCTGAAGCTCATCCAATTGCACGTTGGCCGAAAACTTGAGCGCGCGGAAACCGAGCGTCATAGCGTGGCCGAGAGTCATGACGCCGCGAACGACGGGCCATGCCATCCATTTATGCTTTTCTGAGAGGCGTTCGAGCGGCTCGCCATGCGTGGAAAGCTCGCCATTTGGCTTGCGGCAGGTAATGGCCCAGGCATGCGGCGTGCGCATCATGACACCCTCAAGCACGGCCTGTCCGCCGACCAGGGTCTCCTCGCCGCCTTCGAGCGCAGGCAGGAGCTGGATGGCCGCCAGAAAACGCCATAATGTCCGGAAAAACTGCATATAGATTGGATGATCCCGGGAACGAGTTAGTTCCAGGATTAGGGTAACACAGAGCAAAAGCAGCTAGATTTCAGATTGAAGATTGCAGAATGGAGAAGGCAGATTTCAGATTGAAGAATGCAGAATTAAAAGCCAACCTGCAATCTTCAATCTGAACTCTGCAATCAAATTGGCGATGCGAACATTTGCTGAAACTGCCGACAAGATTGCTGCCACGACCAAGAAGCTGGAAAAAACACGGCTGCTGGCGGATTACCTGAAATCGGTGTCTGTCGAAGAGGCGGCGGTTGCGGGGGTGTTCTTCTCCGGGAGGCCGTTTCCGGCCTGGGAGGAGACCACGCTGCAGGTTGGCGGCACGTTGTTGTGGCGGATGGTGCAGGAGCTATCGGGACAAACTGAGCCGGGGTTAACGGCAGCGTATCGAGAGCACGGGGACCTGGGCGCGGTGGCTGGAGCGGTGCTCCGCGGGGGAGATGCAGGTGAGATTTCGCCGTCGAAGGTTCAGCTTAGTTTCCGCGAAATTGCTGCGGCCCGCGGAGCGGCAGCAAAAGCTGCCCTCGTCCGTAAATTGCTCAGCGAAGTTTCGCCCCTCGAAGCTAAGTACATCGTGAAGATCATGACAGGAGATTTGCGAATTGGGCTGAAAGAAAGCCTGGTGGAGGAAGCGGTTGCGAAGGCATTCGATGGAAACCTCAAAGACGTTCAGCGGGCGAATATGCTGCTGGGCGATATCGGGGAGACGCTGCGGCTGGCGACGGAGGGTCGGCTGGCGGAAGCGAAGATGAGATTGTTTCATCCGATTGGGTTCATGCTGGCGAGCCCAGCGGAATCAGCGGAGGACGCGCTGGGGTATTTTCAAAATGCGTGGGTGGAAGACAAGTACGACGGCATTCGCGCACAGGCGCACTGCTCGGGAGATACGGTAAAGTTTTTTTCGCGAACGCGCGATGAGATCACGGAATCTTTCCCGGAGCTGCCAGATGCGCTGGCTGGGATGCCGCAAGATGTAATTCTGGATGGGGAGATCTTGGCGTGGAGCTATTTGGTGGACGATCGCAGTGTCGAGGGCAAAATTGCTACGCGCGAGGACGCCCGGAGTTCCACGTTCTCAGGTCGCGCTCTCCCATTCAGCGCGCTTCAGCAACGACTGGGACGTAAGAAGGTGAGTGACAAGTTGATGCGGGATATTCCTGTGGCTTATCTCGTCTTTGACGTGCTCTATGCAGGAGGTGAGCTGGTGATTGATCGGCCCCTGCGGGAGAGAGCGGAGATATTGGATGAACTGCTGAAAGCCTTTAACCACAGAGAACACAGAGTTACTCCGAGTAAGGCACAGAGGAACATCGGACACGGACGAATCCAGCATCAGGAGAGCCTCAACTTTGCATCAGCCGAAGATCGAGGACCAATGGCCGATGTCTTCGCGCAACCTCCCGCTATCATTCGTGCTCCCGTCTTTCAGGCGTCGTCGCCGGAAGATTTGAATAAATTGTTCGATGAGGCGCAGGCGCGCGGCAATGAAGGGCTGATGATCAAAGATCCGGAATCGCCCTATACGCCGGGGCGACGCGGAAAGTCCTGGCTAAAATTGAAACGCGAGTTGGCCACGCTGGATGTTGTGGTCACTGCGGTTGAGTTCGGACATGGCAAGCGCATCGGAGTGCTGAGCGATTACACGTTTGCCGTGCGAGATGGCGACCGGTTGCTGAACATCGGCAAAGCTTATTCGGGACTCACGGATGCCGAAATTCTAGAGATGACGAAATGGTTTCTCGAACACACTATTGAAGATCAGGGTTTTCGGCGGACGGTTGAGCCGAAGGTCGTGCTTGAAGTGGCATTCAATAACGTCATGAAGTCCGACCGGCATTCAAGCGGCTATGCGTTGAGATTTCCGCGAATCGTGCGACTCAGGCCGGACAAGTTGCCGGAAGAGGCGGACACGATCGAAAGAGCGAAAGAGATTTTTGATAAGCAGGGTAGATGAGAGCTGCGGTTGTGCGGGCTGATTTTTTCCACATTCCCTCAGGGGCTGAAGCTCGGATCAAGGACATTTCGAGGGCACGGCTAAAGCCGTGCCCTTCCCGGCTCCGGGTCTGCGAGCACAGTCCTACTTGCGGCGCGTGAGATTAGCAACGGCGTTGTTGCTTTCGCTATCGCTGACCGGAATGACACACCCATGCGCCACTTCGCAAACCGCGTGCTCGAACTGGATGGTGGTGTGGTCGATCTGGAAATCGGTGTGGAGGCGCGCTTTGACCTCGCGGAGAATGCGTTCGCTGGCTGAGGGGGGGATATCGGCGATGGAAATGTGGCAGGAGAGCGCGTTGGTCTCGGAACCGATACTCCATACATGCAGATCGTGCACATCGTTCACGCCATCAATTTCCTGAATGACGGCTGCGACTCGGGCCAGCTTCATGCCGCGCGGTGTCCCTTCGAGCAGGATGTTCAGGGTTTCGCGCATGATGCCGAAGCTCGACCACAGGATCAGCGCACCGATTCCGAAGGAGAGAGCTGCGTCAATCCAGAGTTGCCCGGTGGCCAGGATGGCCCAGCCGCCGATGATGACTGCCGCGGTTGAAATCGTGTCTCCGATTTCGTGCAGTAGGGCGCTGCGGATGTTCACGTCGCGATGAGTGCGGTAGAGCATGAACGCGATAGCGCCGTTCATGATTACGCCTGCGGCTGCGACCCACATCATCATGCCCGCGTGCACCGGCTGTGGGTGCTGGATGCGGCGAACGGCTCCGTAGAAAATCAAAAACGAAATACCCACCAGGGCAGCCGCATTCAGCAGTGCGGCGAGGACGCCGGCACGGTGGTAGCCGTAGGTATGTGTAGCGCTCGGCGGACGGGAATGAAAGTACACCGCAACCAGCGACAGCAGCAGGGCCACAAAGTCGCTGAGATTGTGTCCGGCCTCGGAGAGCAGGGCAAGGGAATGGGAGCGAAGTCCGGCTACGACCAGCAGGCCGATGTAGCCGGCGGTAACGATGAGCGATACACGGAGTACCTGGGAAGTGCGCTCGTTCGCTCCATGGGAATGGACGTGCACGTATTTAGTCTAAGGAGGGCGAGAGCGGGATTCAAGATAGCCATGAGCAAACGACTTTTCCGTCTTTGCGGAAAAAGCAGGTTCCTCAGACCTGAAGGTCTTCGGAATGACAAGGACTTGTTTTAATTTTTTTGTATTTTATCTATCAGCTGCAGCTTCCGGTTAAACTCCCGCCCACGCGCCCCAAAACAACTGTCATTCCGAACCGCTTTAGCGGTGAGGAACCTGATGTTGTGTCAGCACGAATGAAAAAGCAGGTTCCTCAGACCTGAAGGTCTTCGGAATGACAAGGACTTTTTTTTGGAATGACATCAATTTTTTAGTGACAGCTTTTCTTCAGGAGCGGAGTTGATGGAGGTTGAGAGCTGACGGCTAAAATTTGACACTGTTTTGACAGCGACATTTGACATTAAATTTTGCCGGGTGCTACCGTCAGCGTGCGATTGCGCTACCGACTCGAATACGCCCTCGCCTGGGGACTGCTCAAATTTGTAGGTTCGTTGCCGCGACCACTGGCCCGCGCGGCAGGGATGTCCATTGCCTGGACGGTTTATCTGCTGCACAGAAAGTTGCGGCGGGTGGGCCTGCGGAATCTGGAGCTTGCATTTCCGGATAAGAGCCGTGGCGAACGAAAGAAAATTCTTCGCGGCGTGTTCACATCGCTCGGCCGTCAAGTGGCCGAAGTTTGTTTATTTCCCAAATACACGCGCGAGAACGTCAGCAAAATTGTGGTGTACGAAGGCTTTGAGAATTTTGAGCGGGCCCTGGCACGGGGCAAGGGCGTTCTTTTTCTCACGGGTCATTTGGGCGCATGGGAGCTTTCCGCTTTTGCGCACTCAATCTATGGATATCCTCTGAATATAGTGATGCGGCCGCTGGACAATCCTTATTTAGACCGGATGGCGCGCGCTTATCGCACCATGCACGGAAACAAAGCCGTCGATAAAGATTTTGCGCGAGGACTCATTGCCGCGCTGCGCAAGGGCGAAACTGTCGGCGTGCTCATGGACACGAATATGATCGCCAGTCAGGGCGTCTTCGTTGATTTTTTCGGGATCAAGGCATGCACGGCCAGTGGCGCGGCGCGAGTGGCGCTCAAGACCGACGCGGCGGTGGTCCCGGGTTTCACTATTTGGGACCCGGTGCTGCAGAAGTATCGGTTGCGGTTCGATCCCGCCGTGGAGTTAATTCGCACCGGCAATGGCGGAGCAGATGTTGTTGCTAACACGGCACAGTTTACGAAGGTGATTGAAGATTATGTGCGGCACTATCCGGAGCAGTGGCTTTGGGTGCATCGCAGATGGAAGACCAGGCCGGCGGGTGAGAAGGGACTGTACTGAGCAAGCTACAGCTCATTGGCATCCTTGTACCCTGAGCAAGGCATCGCACCTACTAGGAGGCGAGAAGGTCGAATGAACCCTGTCGACAAAATCCTCGGAGAACTAGAGAGCAAGAGAAAGGCCATGAATGAGCGGCTCATGAATTCGAGGACTATTGTGGAAGCGAACAAGATTGAACGGGAACTTTGGGCTGTACGAGCAGCGATCCGGCACTATAGATCGATGGGTAACGGCAAGTCGGGGTCACAGTTGGAGCGATCTGAATCGCATCAGAGATCGGATTGCTAAACAATCTTAGTAAGAAAACAACTCTTTCGCATGTGTGCTGCTCAGAACCAATCGCTGCGATAAGCGACCCACCAACTGGCAAATACGATAGGGATTGTAGCGGCCAGCGCCCACCAGAGTGGAAGCACGATGTCCGCGAGCACTCCGAGGACGGAGAATACGATCCAGAAGACTTTGCGTTCCACAGGATTATTTTATTCTGGAGGGCGGACTGAAGCGGCGTTCCTAAAGTAATGATGGCAGCACGGCTGAAGCCGTGCCCTTCCCGGTTTTTCTGCGTTCCCTTACAATCGTGAATGTGGCGGTGTAGCTCAGGTGGCTAGAGCGACGGTCTCATAATCCGTAGGTCGTTGGTTCGAGTCCAACCGCCGCCACCATTTTCCCACCCGCATAAACACCAGCGTTACTAAAGACACCCTTAAAATTGTGCTAAAACTGTGCGACCTTCCTTCTCAGACCTTGGGGAGGTACGAGATGGAAGCGCCGCTAATCACAATCTTTGTCCGGCACAGTTTGGGTATTCGGAAGTGGGTAGGCAATGGGCAAACGGAAACAGCTATACAGCGATAGCCATGACGGCATGTCTCGCCACTCCCCGCTTCCAGATACGTTTGACGACTGAGCTAATCGTGGCATTGCGTGTGTGGCTCTCGATTTTTACTGAGCGTGAACCCTTTGCGCTTGCTTGTGCTGAAGCCGCTGTTCTTTTGCTTCCAGAAGTTCATTAATCTCTTCGATCAGCTCCATTAGTCTTTTAGGGTCCTGCTCTATCGCGGCTCTGGCACAAAGTTCAAGCCATCGCTCTTTTGTTTCGCCTTGCATCGCGAGTACCTGCTCTCACGACTTATATACCGGAAATGATATTTTTCAAGCACGCTAGGTGTCATACATCCGTCAGCTACCGCACCGCGGGGAAAGCGTACAGACTGCTGACGCCGATATAATTTTGGAAGGCAAATTTGTGCTAATTTGTGCTAGCCAGCTTTAACACCAGCACTTCAGGCACTTCCAGCACCTTTAAGAATCTGTAACTTACAGATTCCATTAGAGCCTGAGTAGTTCGAGTCCAACCGCCGCCACCACGTTTTGAGGCTGCGCTCTCGGATTTCGGCACGCAACCCAGGCCGCGCTCAAGCGAGTTTGCCTAGGTGTGCCGGCCGTCAAGAATGATTACGAATAGTACCGCTGCACGATTCCCCACAGGATGCCAAGGAACGTTGCCGTTGGTTCGCCCTTGTTCACGTAGACGTCCACTTGGTCTAGATGTTCGGGAACGGTGCCGGAAAATAGAATAATTGGTACATCTGGCCTGACTTTCTTCATTTCTCGTGCAAGTTCGGTGCCGGTGGTCCCCGCCAGCATGTGATCTGCGATTGTGGCGCAAATTGGTGCTTCGCGGAGGGTCTTGAGGGCGTCTTCCGCCGTGGTGACTCCGATTACGTTATAGCCATCCCTTTCTAAAACTTTCTTCCGAAGAGATAGATATAGCGGGTTGTCCTCGATGCACAGCACGAGCGGCTTGGGCTGCAAGGCGGGAAGAGTTCGTAGGGCGCTGGGCAATGTGACACCATAGCCGTCGGCCAGGAACGGGTCCATTCGATCTTCTCCAAAATGAGTGCTGCCGTAAATACAGGGAAGTATGTATTACATCGAACAAAAGAAGTTGACCTTCTAGAGCCTTCTTCTCTGCTACGGAAGCCATTTCGAGGAGAAATCGTCAGCTCTCGGCAGGTGTATCCGCATGATGTGAAATAATGTGCGGCACAATTCACGCGAGGTAAATAAATGTTGATGGAACGTGCTCTTCTGCTGATCGTAGTTGTTGGTGGCATGGCATTTGCGGGAGCCTATTCCAACCATGCGCTACTCCTTGTGGCGAATAAAGGCGAGCACACGCTCGGTATTATCGACCCGGCCACGAACCAGCAGGTTGCAAAGGTAGACGAGACCGGCACGACCGGGCACGAGGTGGTGGCATCACCTGATGGGAAGTTGGCCTTTGTTCCGATTTATGGAGACTCCGGCGTCGGACTGCCGGGCACGGATGGCCGTACGATTGACGTAGTTGATCTTGGACAGCGGCGGGTGATTCATACGATCGACTTCGGGCGTGGAGTTCGCCCGCATTGTGGCGTGTTCGGGCCGAAGGATGGTTTGCTTTACGTCACCACTGAACTCGATAAAGCGATTGCGGTGATAGATCCGCATACCTTCAACATTCTCGGCACCATTCCGACTGGGCAGGCTGAATCGCACATGCTGGCGATCAGTCCAGATGGGAGGTATGGATACACGGCGAATGTGGGGCCAGGCACGGTATCCGTTCTTGACATGGCTTCGCGCAAAACTTTGGCAGTCATTCCGGTGGCAAATCACGTTCAGCGCATTTCGGTTTCTCCGGACGGACATTGGGTATTTACCTCCGATACAGAGAAGCCGAGGCTTGCGGTGATCGATTCGAAAACTAAGAAGGTTGACCGCTGGATCGAACTGCCGGGCGTCGGCTATGGCTCAGCTTCCACGCCAGACGGCAAATGGCTGTTGATCGCGATGCCTAATGCGAACGGCGTGGCGGTCGTCGATCTGGGAAGCTTGCGCGTGGTCAAGACTGTGGACGTGCCGGCAGCGCCGCAGGAGGTAATACTTGGAAGCGATGGAACGGTCGCATACGTCTCGTGTGATCGCAGCTCGCAGGTTGCGGCCATTCAAACCGGCAACTGGAGCGTAAAGCTAATCGCAGCGGGCCGCGGGGCAGACGGCCTGGCTTTGGTGAAGTAAAAGGCAGACATTTCGATCGCGCTCGGCGAGTCAAATCGGAATGACCGCGCGGCTTAGGCGAGTCGCCGAAATTTGTGGCTGCGGAATCCGCGAGTTTTGGTTTTTGCCTGGAATTGGCCGACCAGAGCGGGTTTTGACGCGGATGGGGTCGCGCATGGCCTAATGCTGCATAAATTTCTGGCCTTCGGTAATCTCTCACCTTTCGTGAAAAACATTGATACTCAATTCATGCCCTACGCCCCCCAAACTGAGTTCCGCGAACGGGCGCAGCGCGTCGGATTCGAAGAGAAGACCCCGGTGGTGGTTCGATTCCCGGGCGGCGTCCGATGCTCCGCGCAACTGCAGGTCATTTCCGTAACCGGCGGGCTGCTATGTTTGCAGCGCCCTGTGCAACCCGGCGCAGTCGGGAAACTGATGTTCCTGACCAACAAAGGCGCGATCATTGGAGAGGCCCAGATGTTGACGCCAGTGGCGTGGGACCGTCAGCCATTTAAATTCACCACGCTTCTTGAAGACGACCGCTATCGTTTGCAGACGGTGATTAAACGGAAAGTTTCGAACGGTAACCAGCAGAATGAGGTACGGCGAGGCGACAACACCGACATTGAGCGATTGCGGTCCTGGTGAGAGAAGTTAATCCTGTTTGAGTTCGTCGTCCCTGCGCTCTTTTCTAACGTCGATTCCCAACTGCTCAGCCTTTTTATAAAGATGGCTGCGTTCAAGGCCAAGGGTTTTGGCCAGCTTGGTCACGTTAAAGCCGGTGCGTTTGAGTTCCGCCAGAATCGTTTCCCGCTCAAAACTCTCAACCCGATCGGCGAGCGTGCCTGACGCCGTAGAACCGTTACCAGAGCGCGTTTCGGCTGACGGCATCAGAACAGCCTCGACGGTATCCAAGGCTATTTCGCCGCTATTGCGCGGGGCGAGCAGCATGAGACGTTCAATCATGTTGCGAAGTTCACGAACGTTGCCGGGCCAGGAATAATTCTGCAATGCGTTCACTGCGTCTGCGGTGAACTTGACCGGCTTCCAACTATTTTGGGCGCAGACTTGCGCGGCAAAATGTTCGACGAGAGCGGGAATATCGTCGCGCCTGTCTCGCAAAGACGGCAACACAAGCGGGAAGACGTAGATGCGGTGAAATAAGTCCTGGCGGAATTTACCGTCGTGAACCAATGCTTGCAGGTTGCGGTGCGTGGCGACGATCACGCGTACATCAACATGGACCGTCTTCGTGGCGCCGATGCGCTCAACCTCACCTTCTTCGAGCACGCGGAGAAGCTTGGCTTGCATCGCAAGAGGCATGTCCCCAATTTCATCGAGGAAAAGAGAGCCGTGCTCTGCCTGTTCGAATTTTCCAATGTGACGATTAGCAGCACCCGTGAAAGAACCTTTTTCATGGCCGAACAACTCGGATTCAATCAGTTCGGCAGGTATAGCGGCGCAGTTCAAAGCTATAAACGGACCAGAGGCACGCGGGCTTTTCTCATGGACAGTGCGCGCAACCAATTCTTTGCCGGTGCCGGTCTCGCCGAGGATGCAGACGCGAGTTTCGGTTGGAGCCACACGATCCAGTTGCGCCATCATTTTTTTCATGGCTTCGCCCGTCCAAACGATCTCGTATTTGCCGAGGCGTTGACGGAGCTGAAGGTTTTCAGATTCGAGACGCTGAAGCTTTAAAGCATTTTCGACGGTGATCAGAAGTTTTTCAGTCGAGACCGGCTTCTCGAAAAAATCCAACGCGCCGAGCTTGGTTGCGCGAACAGCCATTGCGATGTCCGCCTGGCCTGACATCATCACCACCGGCGTGTTCAAACCTGAGGCCCGCAGCTCTTCCAGGAATACGAGCCCATTCTTCCCGGGCATGACTACATCAGAGAAGATCAGATCAAACTGATCAGCGTTCGCCAGCTCAATTGCGCGGTTGACGTTGTCGCATACGGTCGCCTCGTGACCTGCAAGGCGGAAGGCGCGAGAGAGCGTGGCCAGCGTGCTGGCTTCATCGTCCACAATTAACAGGCGCGCTTTCAGCGGCAAAGCCTCTCCTTTGTTTTAAACGTGCGTTCGTTGTGCAGCGAGCAATTTATCGCGATTCGCTGGAAGCTCGATGATAAATGTTGTCCCACGACCTGGCTCACTGGTGACGCTGATTCGGCCGCCGTGGTCGCTCACAATGGATTGCACGATCGCCAGTCCGAGCCCGGTGCCGTGCGGTTTGCTGGTGTAGTACGGGGTGAACAGCTGTGCGGATTCTTCCGGGGCCAACCCGCTGCCGGTATCTGAGATCTCGATGCGAACGGACTCGAGGCGCTGGCTGGCACGGAGAGTGAGTGTACCTCCTTTTGGCATGGCCTCTATAGCATTCAAGATCAGGTTTGATAAAGCCCGGTGCAAAAGTTCAGGGTCAGCCGCGATTGGATTGTCACCCGAGATTTCGAGATTACATTGAATTGCAGATTTCGTGAGTTGCGCCTGGTGCAGTTTGATGGCACCTTCGAACAGCTCGCGGAACCGCACGGTTTGGAAATGCGGCTGCGGCATCTTCGAGAAGTCGCTGAATCTCGCGATGATATTTTTTAGGTTGGAAATTTCGGAGAGTAGCGTAGCTGCACTCTCGCGAAAGGTTTCATCGAATTGCTGCTGGCCAAGTTCTCGGGCGCGCAGAAGATTCTCCATGGTCAACTGCAAAGGGAAGAGCGGGTTTTTCAATTCATGCGCGAGGCGGCGGGCCAGTTCACGCCATGCGGCCACGCGCTCCGCTTGCACCAGGCGCTCACGGTGATCCAGCAGGTCGCGGGTCATGCGATTGAATGAGTCGGCGAGCTGGCCAATTTCGTCCTGGGTGGTGACCTCCACGGTAGAGTTCCAATTTCCGGCGGCAACATCGCGCGCCGCGCGTGCCAGATCTTCAACCGGGCGGGTAACGCGAGTTGCAGCCCAACTGCTGAGCAAGATCGCAAGAATTAATCCAGCGGCAGCGGCGAGCAGCGCGGCGGCGCGAATTTGATTACGCAGTTCGGCGTAAATCTGGCGGGAGCTGGCCACCAGCAGCACCCCAAGCACCTGCTTGTTTTCTCCGGTCAGGGGAAAGGCATTTACAGTTTCATCGCCGGAGTTCCCGTGCACCACTGCGGCGGCCTCGCGTTGGCTCTGTTGTACCTGTTGAATTATCGACGCGAGTTGCTGCACATCGTGGGGCGGGGTGCTGGCGGAAATCAGGTGATCGGCGGAAAACGTTTCGCCGCCGAGGGTCTGGTAAAGCATCACGCTGGTTTCCGTGGGCGGTTGAAGAGTAGCAAGGAAATTTTTATCCAGGCGAATGCCACCAATCACAAAAAGCCGTCGACCTACAGCGGTCGTAGACTGGATCGCAAAAAGGCCGGGTACGGGCCCCGAGGCAATATCTTCTTGTTTCAGAAAAGGCGTACTCGGAGGCGATTGAGCCGCGAGCGGCTCGTTGTATCCAAACCTGGCGGGCCATTGTGCTGATGAAATGATGGTGCCCCGATCGTCAGCGAATTCGAGAAAATCGAGCCGCTGAGTTTGAGCGATCACCTGGGCCGTGTCGAGAAACGGGCTGTAATCCGGAGCCGTTTGGGCAGCGGCAACGAGCATTCGATTGGCCTCGGCGCCATTGGCGATCGATACAACCCTGCGGCTTACGTCTTCGCCGTGACTTTCAAACTCCCGGTGGAACTGTGCCACTAAGGCTGCGGTACGCTCGTCGTTGGCATGATCGAAGGCACGGCGCGTCCAGGTCGAAATGATTACGGTGACAGCCGCGACCGACAACAAGACGGTGAGCGCAAACAGCAAAAGCAGTCTGCGCCGGAAGCTCACGGCGTCTCCGAGGAAAGCCAGACGTTATCGGTTTGCCAACTTCCATCCGGCAACAACTTGAAACCGCGAATATTCGTTCGCAGCGCGACTGCGCTACGAAGATGGATTAACGGTACCAGGCGGTGAGCTTGCAACAGCGTGCTTTCCGCAGAATAGAGGCTGCTGACTGTGGAGTTGGTAAACGCCGGCGCAGCCAGTTGGAAGTCGCGTGCCAGTTCGCTTAGAGCAGTCTCGGAATCAGCTGACGGCAGGGCTAACTTGACCAAGCGGATGTCTGCCGCGTCAGAATTCACGATCTGAAGATTGATGCCGACGTCCTTTGCGTTCAGCAGAATGCGATCAGCGGCGATGCGCGCGACCGGATCGGTTGAATCACAGCTGAGAGTCCAGGTGACGGGATGCGGCGCACGTGGGCGAGTTGCGCCGGCTCCTCCCGAGGGATACACAAACCCGTAGCCCGAAAGCCAATTCGGTAGAACCGCGCCGCTGGGTTCGCCCGCAGCTTGGAAAACAACATTATTCAGGGCCGCGGAATCGATGCTCATTGCCAGCGAATTTCGCAGGTGAACTTCGTCGTCGGATTGAGCGTTACGCGTGAAAGCCAATGCCAGCAGTTCCGCAGGTTGAGACGCCTTTACGACGCGATTGCCGGCCGCGGCTCGGCGGATCTCCTCGGGCGCGATTTCGACGAGGTCAATCTTGCCCAGATCCATCAACATAATTTGATCACGACCATTCTTGCCGAGATCGGCTTCGATGCTATCGATGTACGGCCTCCCTCCCCAATACTGATCGTTAGCTTGCAGGGTCAGGTGCTGCTTCGCCGCGTCCAATTGTGCGACGGTAAACGGGCCAGTGCCGACGAGTGTGCCCTGGTTGCGACGAGTGATGCTATTCCGAGGCAGCGCAAGTTCGGCGGCAAGGTTCGGGACCGGAGAGCTGGTTTCGACCATGACGAGATCGCCAAGCGCGAAAACCTTCCACTCCGGATTGGCCAGACGCAATGACGCTGCCGCAACATTCGCGTCAACAGGAATTCCATCACTGAAAATGACACCATTGCGTATCTGAAAGCGCCAACGCTGGTTTCCGGGCTCGACTTGCCAAGAAGTGGCGAGCAACGGCTGGACTCGGCCGCGATCGTCAAGTTTGACGAGAGTTTCGAAGACCATCTGGGTCAGACTTCGCAGACCCGCCGAGTCCGAAGCCGTTGGGTCGAAGGTCTGGGTTGAGCCATGGACGGCGATGCGCAGGGCTCCGCCATAATGCGGGCGCGACGCGGCATTTGCACTGACTGCGCAGGCCAGACTAGCGGCCGCAATCAAGATTGAGTTGCAGAGCTTCATAATTGCCTGTGCCGGAGTTCCTGTAAACCGCGATGGCGCTTTCGCCACTGGGCATGCTCCACAACGCGGTGATATTTCCGTTGAAAGTCAATTTCGGGCTGACTGATGACGGGTCACGATCGGCAAATGCATAAGCTTGAATCGACTCCGTGGGCTCGCTATCTGCGGCATCAGCCAACACCAGCGAATCAGGCCGGCAGGCGGGGTGCACGGCGGCGACGTTGCTGCCCCAACGAATTCTGGTCAGGACCTGTTGGTTTATGCCATCGAGCAGATGCACCTGGCCATCCAGGCCGGCGAAAATCCAAAGAGCGTAGTTGGCCCGAGGAACTGCGGCAGCGGAATAGAATGGCGGCGCAGAATTTTGTTTGCCAATGCCGGGAACCAGCGCCCCGGTGAAAAAATTCCGAGCAGGTGAAAAGAATGCGGAGAGTCCTTGAGCCTGAAGCGGCCACGGATCTTCACTGAGCGCACAATTCATGGCGAGCGGCGCTGAGTTGGTGCTATGGCACGCGAGGCCGGGAAGATACGCGTCGAACAGGCGCTCTTTGCGGAGAAAAATTCTTCCCCGGGCGTCGCGCGGCAGAGGATTCGGGGAAGTAATGCGAAGAGACTGAACCACTGACCAGCGCTGGTTCGCAAACTCCTGGATGGTAACCGCAGTCCGGCCGAGTACGATGACTCGCGGCGGGTTAGCTTCTAGGACAGCCACATCGAGAATGGGGTCCGCCTGTGTAACGAGCGGCGTGGCGCGAATGGTGATCGCCGGAGCGTTCTGTCCAACCGGCACAACGTAGGGGCGCGGCGTCGAAACCAGGATGACCTTTCCATCGCTCGTGCCCGACTGAATTTCGGCGACCCAAACGTAGTCCTGAAGATTCTCTGAGAAAGTAAGCTTGATGTTCGCAGCGGCTTGATCGGGTTGCCAGATGCGCACGCCCGAGGCGCTCAATGTGCTGGTGATTTGGCGGCGGATCTCTTCTACATCGGCCGAGCTGATTGAGGAGCGGTTGTTTATTTCAAGAGCAACGACGCCCGGACCTGTAGCCGCCGTGATTTTTGCAGCGAGTTGGGAGACGGGATCATGCCAGTCAGTGGCAAAGGACAGTTGAGAAAAAAGAATGAGACACAAAGCCCAGCGCACGCGTGAGGAGGCAAGCGACATTTCCAGATTGAGCGAATTATAAACTGGGCTCTGCATGGCCTCGGCCTGTTGGTATCTAAGTGGTCAGTGGGGAGTGGTTCGTTGTCTTCCCTCAGGGGCTAAAGCCCCAAATCTTTTTGGGTCTAATCGGCACGGCTAAAGCCGTGCCCTTCCCGCGTGTGGTTATTAACGATAAAGCCCCGTGTGTGGTTATTAACGGTAAAGCCGTGCCTCCGTTTCATGGTGCTCACGGCTGAAGCTGTGCCCTTGCTGAACCAACTAGCCACTGGTCACTAACTCCTGGCCACTACCCACTGCTCCTCACTTCTCTTCGCCCTGGTCTGCCTCGCTGTTCTTGTTAGCCATGTTCATGCTCTTGAGCACGTCGTTGGCGAAGAAGAATTTGCCATCTGATGGGACCATCATGATCTGCAATTTGTCGGACAGCTTCTCGGCGATGATCTTATTTATAAGCAGAGGATTCTGTTTCAGGATTACGCCTTCGTTCCTCATTCGTTCGGCATCAGCCACAGCGGTGACGCGGATGCGCTCTGCCTCGGCATCGGCGAGCAATTTGCGGCGTTCCATTTCAGCTTTGCTGTCGAGGACTTTGGCCTGCGCCATGGCCTCGGCATTTTTTATCGTCGCTTGGGCATTGGCTTCAGCGTTTTGAACTGTGGCTTCTTTGCGGGCCTGGGATTCCAGCTTGGTCTGCTCGATTTGCTTCTGCTTGAGTGGAAGGGTGTACTGCATGGCATCGGCTTCCGCCTTGGCCTGAAGCACTCTGACCTGGGCTTCGCCTTCGGCTCGTTTGACTTGTTGAGCTTTGGTGGCTTCAGCCTGCAGTTCGGAGATCCGAACCTGCTTCTGCTGAATGTCTGTCTGCACACCCATCTGATCGTCTTCCTGTTCCTTCAGGAGAAGGTTTTCGAGGCCTTGTGAGTATTCGGGCGGAAGCTGAATATCGCGCAGCATGACTTCTTTCACCACAATTCCATCGGCGGCGAGTTTTTGGGTGATCACGGCTGCGGCTCGCGAGCGTACCTCTTCGCGTTTTGTTGCGAAGACCTCTCGGACGGTGTAGTTGGGTACGAGTTCACGCCAGGCGCTGGCTACGACCGGAGGAACGATTTCCCTTTCCACGGGCTGAGGAAGATTCGCTTGAATGTAATCGAGGTGCTTGGGATCAAGGCGATACCGGATAGTGATTGCGAAACCTAGAGAGAGACCTTCTTTTGCCTGAACGCGAAGTGGGTCAAGGTTGCTGGTGCGCTTCTTTTCAGGCTTCCCATCCTCAATCGATCCGGTGGTGAAGAGCTGGTCCCGAGTGTCGAATAACGCGAGGCTTTCGGCGAGCGGCGTAACGAAATGCGCTCCGGGGTAGAGGGTACCTGGAAGCGTGCCGCTGGTTTGGCTCACACGAACGCCGCCCATTCCACTAGGGACGACAACGATGCTCAAGGCCAGCAGAATTGGTCCCCAAGCGAACAGTGCCAAAGCGATCGACGGGCGCCAATGGATTTCGGGGGTCGCAGACACGGAAGTGGTACCGGTCGCGAGCGATTGGCGATACTTCAGCTCGAAATAAAAATCGCGGGCCAGAATGGCGACGGCCGCGGCGATCATGCCGATTCCGCCACAGAGCAGCAAGTACTTTAGAAAAAGCATATAGCCTCCTTAATTTGCTCGGATCTATTGGCCCTGAGCCGTCCACCTGACCAGAATCGGACTACTAACCGACGGTTTTGGCGTAGCGAAGAACATTTTGAAGATTTGGCCGAAGATGAATTCCTCGACAACGACCGCGACAGCGACTGAGAAAATTAAGCCGCCTACGACGGTGATGAATGTGATTAGTTGTTCCATATGCGTTCTCCCTTAACGCGAGGAATTAATGCAATCGATCGACCTGACTTATGTCATTGAAACCAGGGTAGATATGCAATCCGGCGTGTGTGTTGGGAGACACAGTGTGGATGAGGAGACGCGGCGTTGTGCGGCTCGGGCTTCGCCCTTGAGGTTGATCTGCGGGCTTTTTGCAAAGACGGGCGAGGGCGCCCGTCTCCCCAATGTCGGGTTAAAAGGCTTTTCCGTCGACAATCGAGAGCCGATACCTAGATTCACAGGCGGCAGAGTCGGTGCCTTTTGAAAGTGGACGTCGAACTTACACGGCCCTCATTAACAAATTTCCTCAGGCGGGTGGCTTAGAGTAATAGAGGGTACGAGCACTATGGGCGGATTAAGAGTGCGAGAGTCTCAGCCAGAACCAATCCGCATCTAACTTCGTTTTTGCGGTAGTTTCGATTTGACCCACCGGCCCATCACATTTGGCCAGTGCAATCTCAGCTGGATAGTCAGATTCACGGGCGAGGGCCTTGTTCGAGTACGGTCTGGACAGTCGGTAGCACAACATCAACTCAGATTCGGGGAAAGAGAGTTTGGCGGCACAAGACGCGCTTTGGTATAAGGACGCGGTAATTTATCAGGTCCACGTCCGCGCTTTTTACGACAGCAGCGGCGACGGAAACGGCGATTTCCGGGGCTTGGCGCAGAAGCTCGACTACCTGCAGGAACTTGGCGTTACGGCAATCTGGCTGATGCCGTTTTTTCCGTCTCCACTGCGCGACGACGGGTACGACATTTCCGACTACCGGTCGGTCCATCCTGCTTACGGCACACTCGACGACTTCAAAACGTTTCTCGATGCGGCACATCAGCGCGGAATTCGAGTGATCATCGAGATGGTGCTGAACCATACTTCGGACCAGCACCCGTGGTTCCAGGAATCGCGCAGCTCTAGAACGAATCCGCGTCGAGACTGGTACGTATGGAGTGACAGCGATACCCAATACAAAGGTACGCGGCTGATCTTTCTGGACACTGAGCTTTCGAACTGGGCGTGGGACCCGGTTTCAAAGCAGTATTACTGGCACCGTTTCTTCAGCCATCAGCCCGATTTGAACTATGACAACCCGCAGGTCCGGGAAGAGATGTGGGATGTCATGAAATTCTGGCTGCAAATGGGAGTGGACGCTTTCCGTCTGGACGCGGTGCCCTACCTTGTAGAACGCGAGGGGACGAATTGCGAGAACCTCCCGGAAACCCACCAGATCATCAAGGAGTTGCGCGCGCGGCTTGATAGGGAGTTTCCCGGACGGATGCTGCTGGCGGAAGCGAACCAGTGGCCCAGTGATCTGCGGGCATATTTCGGCGATAGTGACGAGTTCCACATGGCATTTCATTTTCCGCTCATGCCACGGATGTTCATGGCGCTGAAGCTCGAAGACCGCAAGCCTATTACGGAAATCCTGAAGCAGACGCCTGAGATTCCAGAACTGTGTCAGTGGTGCCTGTTCCTGCGAAACCATGATGAGCTCACGCTCGAAATGGTGACGGATATGGAACGGG
>Ga0209474_10001864_pt1 | contig 19952 bp, 18 predicted proteins | sample GraSoiAngelo_145_FD_185902 | JGI IMG/M metagenome (GOLD analysis project Ga0209474, IMG submission 185902) | Grasslands soil microbial communities from the Angelo Coastal Reserve, California, USA - 14_1009_05_20cm (SPAdes) (version 2) | ecosystem: Environmental > Terrestrial > Soil > Grasslands... | reverse complement strand
CCGCGCCACGTCGCCGAGTCGCGCCGGGGCGAACGAGTTGATCAGGGAGCCCACGCCGTAGCGGGCGCCGGCGTCGAGCCAGCCGATGCGCCCGCCGACGAGCCCGATCGCCGAGCGCCAGGCGCCGGCCGTACCGACGAGCGAGCCAAGAAAGCAGACGCCCGCAAGCCAGAGCCAGGCCGGCCGGGCGTACGAGAGCCCGGCGAGCGCACGCCGCACCTCCGAACCGAGCAGCTCGGGCACGAAGGCGACCGCAATCAGCGCGAGCGTGAGCGCAGCGGCGGCAGGGAAGATGCGGTGAGGTTTCTTGATGACGAAGTCCGACGTCCGGCGGGTGCGGCTTGTTGTCGCGTCGTCCTCTATCCGTCGGCATTTCTGCTCTTCGGCCTGAGGTGGTTTCCGTGACCGATGAGTTTTGCGTCGCCCGGCGGTCTATCTCCCGACGCGGTCGAAACCGAAGGCCGCTGTTCGTCATTGGGGGAGAATGGTCGTTCGAGTTCGACAAGGAGGGGATCGATGAGCGGAGTGCGGCTCCTCGTGGGTACGCGGAAAGGCGCGTTCGTCCTGACATCGGAGGGAACGCGTGACGGTTGGAACGTCGAGGGCCCGCTGTTCGCGGGCTGGGAGATCTACCACCTGAACGCGTCGCCGGCCGATCCGGACCGGGTGTACGCGTCTCAGTCCACCGGTTGGCACGGGCAGGTAATGCAGCGCTCGGACGACGGTGGGAAGACCTGGGAACCGGTCGGCAATGAGTTCACCTACGACGGCGTTCCCGGCACACATCAGTGGTACGACGGCACGCAGCACCCTTGGGAGTTCGCGCGCGTCTGGCACCTGGAGCCGTCGCTGACTGACCCGGACACGGTCTTCGCCGGCGTCGAGGACGCGGCGCTCTTCCGTTCCGTCGACGGAGGCCAGACATGGCAGGAGTTGTCGGGGCTTCGCGATCATCCGACGGGCGCTCAGTGGCAGCCGGGCGCCGGCGGCCTCTGCCTGCACACGATCCTGATCCACCCCGATGACCCCCAGCGGATGTTCGTCGCGATCTCGGCGGCGGGCGCGTTCCGCACGGACGATGGCGGGGAGACCTGGCGCCCGATCAACCGAGGGCTGCGCTCGGGGGAGCTGCCGGACGAGGACAGGGAAGTCGGCCACTGCGTCCACCGGATCGCGATGAATCCATCCCGCCCCGACGTGCTGTTCATGCAAAAGCACTGGGATGTGATGCGAAGCGACGACGCCGGCGAGTCGTGGCACGAGGTGAGTGGGAACCTTCCCTCGGACTTCGGCTTCCCGATCGCCGTCCATCCCCATGAGCCGGACACGGTCTACGTCGTGCCGATCAAGAGCGACTCCGAGCACGTTCCGCCCGACGGCAAGCTCCGCGTCTACCGCAGCCGGACGGGCGGGAACGAGTGGGAGGCGCTCACCGACGGACTGCCGCAAGAGCACTGCTACGTGAACGTGCTCCGCGACGCGATGTCGGTGGACGACCTCGATCCCGGCGGCGTCTACTTCGGCACGACCGGCGGCCAGGTCTACGCGTCACCGGACGGCGGCGACAGCTGGACGGCGATCGTGCACGACCTGCCCGCAGTGCTCTCCGTCGAGGCCCAGACGTTGCCGTGATCCGCGTCATCCTTCCGCAGCACCTTCGGACACTCGCGAGAGTCGACGGCGAGGTCTCACTCGAAGTCCAGGAGCTGCCCACGCAGCGCACGGTTCTCGACGCGCTGGAGGCGAGCTATCCGGTCCTGCGCGGGACGATCCGCGATCATGGAACGGCGAAGCGGAGGGATTTCATCCGCTTCTTTGCCTGCGGGCAGGACATCACGCTCGACCCGGTCGACGACCCGCTGCCTAATGAGGTCGCCGCGGGGGCTGAGCCCTTCAGAGTGGTGGCGGCGATGGCCGGCGGCTAGCGGCATGGAGCAAACCGGGTTTCCCGGTGAGTACCCTCCTGCCGCTGTGCTCTTCCGGTTCGAGCTTCGGCTGCCGCCTGGCAAAGCCCGGCTCCGCCAGCGACCGCCGACCTAATCGCAATCGGCGGCGGGAGAAGGCAGCCGATGCCGGAAGCGTCGCTGCCGATCTAGGTTGCGGTATTCGCTCTCGCGCAGTATCGTCCGCCGCTGCGCTTCACGAGGACGATGAACGAGCGACCATTTCCGGTCTCGGCACGTCTTTGCGGCCGTTGGCTCGGCCTTCGGCCTCGTGCGGCGCATCCTCCGTAATCGGCACGACGCTGAACAAGCGGCCGCTTTGAGAAGTCTTTGTTCAGACTCAGCGTTGTCGGAAGGGGAGAACATGAAGCTCTTCAGAGGTTTGACAGCTTTTGCGTCGATCGGGTCGCTCGTCGCCGTAGTCGTTCTTATCAGCACCGGGGGCGCCGCCGCGAGAACGAGCCAAGCCGCGTCCGCGGCACAGAAAACAAGTGCGCCAGCGACCAGTCCGGTGCGGGAGGAAGGCCAGAAGCCGGAATGTGACGACACCTTTCGCCTCCTCTGCGCCGAGGTGGACGACTGGCAGTCGGTGTTTTCCTACTACGTCGGCCACGACGAGCCGTCGAACATCTTCTACTCGAACACACCCGGCTCGGGCAACAGAATGCGCTACCAGTTGACCCTACCCACCGATCCGGCTCCGACCCCGATTCCCGGCCGTTCCTACAACTTCATGCTCCACCCGGCGTTTTGGTTCGGGCTGGCGATGTGCGACACGCAGTCCTACCCCGAACAGGTCTCGACCTGCGCGGCTGACAGCGACAGCAACATCACATCGCTCCAGACCCACCCCGGCACGGCCTTCATGGAGCTGCAGTTCTATCCGCCGGGCTACGTGAAGCAGTTCACCGGATTCAGCTGTGACGCCGTCAACTACTGCGCGGCGTTGACGATCGACAGTCTCTCGGAGGATCCCGTCGCCGGCACTCTGCTCAACAACACCTGTCAGAGCCAGATCCTGGGCGGGCTGGAGTACGTCAACTTCGCCTACATCACCAAGAGCGGCGTGCCGCAGGGTCCTCCGGGGCCGAAGAGCTTCCAGTTCGTCGGCTCAGGCGACCCGGGCCCGAACGTGCTCTACATGCGCCCGGGCGACCACATCACGATCACGCTGCACGACACGGCGCACGGCCTCCAGATCGACCTCAACGACAGCGACACCGGCCAGTCCGGCTCGATGACGGCAAGCGCGTCGAACGGCTTCAGCCAGATCCAGTACGCGCCCACCGGCTCGAGCTGCACCGAGACTCCCTACGACTTCCACCCCGAGTACTCGACCACGTCGCCGCAGACGAGGGTGCCCTGGGCGGCGCACACCTACAACGTGGCCTTCTCGGACGAGATCGGCCACTTCGACTTCTGTCAGGCCGGCCTCGCCGTCAACAAGGGCACCTGCCACGGACTCGAGGGCATGCCCGGTGATGTTGAGAGGGCGGATGGGGATGACAACGGCTGCTTCAAGGCCTCGGCCTCGACGCTCGTCCCGGTACAGGGCTGCTTAGACACGAACGCCGGCTTCGACGGGGTGTCGTACCAGAACGTCTGGCCGGACGGAAACCTGACGATGCATCCGACGCCGCTCCAGTTCACGAGCCCGCTGACGGGCGCGAACTACGACGTCAATTACGACTCCAGTGTCTTCGAGGCTGACATGCCGCGAATCGAGGCACCGGACTTCGGAGGGAGCTGCAACCGAACGACCGGCGCGGGCTGCACGAACCCGCCGATTACCGATGACGGCGCTCCCGCGACCTTCTACCCGTTCTACTCGACCACAGCGGGGCCCTGCAGGTGGATCTTCGGCAACGACGTGCCGGGGCTGACGGCCAAGCCTCCGCCGAAGACCGGCCAGTACGGAGCCTTGTTCAAGTCGACGTACCTGGTCTTCGGCGGAGGCGGTGCAACCGTCGACCGCTTCAATAACTTCCAGAACGCGCTCGGCACGAATCCCTGCCCGTCCTGATTGGCCAGTCCGGCTAATCGGACTAACCAAACTCGGAAAGAGAAGGCCCCGCGATGCGGGGCCTTCTCTGCCTGCCCGCTCCGCCTTGATCAGGTCGTTCGCGACTCGGGCCGCTACCCTTCTGGCGGAGAGGACTGCTCATGCGCCGTCTCTTGCTTCTTGGTCTTACCGCGCTTTCTGCAGGGTTGCTGCTTCAGAGCGCCGTTGCCGCCCGAGAGCCGGTGTTGTGGTCGGCATCACAACGCAGCGGTCACGTGCTTGTCACATTCTCGCTCGGTGACCTCGCACCCGGGGAGTTGGTCGTGGCCACAAGTCCACGGCGAAACCGCGTCGGGGCGCTGGTCGCCAGCGTCAAGCTGCGCGAGAGGCTGACGCCGTCGTCGAATACCATGCGCCTCCACTGGCGGTCACGCCGCAGGCTCCGACCCGGCATCTACTTCATTCAGGTTTCTGGGATCGAGGCCGACGGCGTCACCGACTGCACTCCGCCGCTGCTCGGCTGCGGACAGAAGTGGTCGAACGTGCGCAGAATCGTCGTTCCCTCCAGTCGGTATTAACCCGACACTCTCGTGGCCACGACATGGGATGCGTGGCGCCCCGCCGCGGGCTGAAGTCGTGTCGGAGTCACATCAGGGACGTGATCGCCGACCGTGTTGCCGAGAAACCGCATAACAATGCGGTTTCTCGGTAGGCGGAGGGGGAGGGATTTGAACCCTCGTCGGACGAAACCGCCCGAAACGGTTTTCGAGACCGCCGCATTCGACCGCTCTGCCACCCCTCCACGGGAGCCATGCGGCTAGGCATCAGATTAGCCGCGATGCGATTCCGGTGGCCGCCGGAGCCGGGCTTGGCCCGGCGGGAGGCGGGCCGCGAGTTGCAAAAGCACAACCAAGAAGAAGGGGGCACACGGGGGAAACATGGTTTCCCCCGTGAAAGCGAGCGCCGCGCGGCGCAGCCGCGCGCGCAAGGCGGAGAAGGAGGGATTCGAACCCTCGAGGCAGGGATGTACCCCACCTAACGCCTTAGCAGGGCGCCGCCTTCAGCCACTCGGCCACTTCTCCGAAGGTGCAAAGGGTACCGCACGTCTGTTTCTGCTCCAGTCGAAATCACCCTTCAGGGGCATGGCGGCGACGCACCGGCGATGCATGCTCAAGAAGCCGGCTCCCCTCGAATTCCCTCCCGGCATTCGCGTCGCCCGTCTGTGCTTACGCCAGGCGGGCTTCGCTGTCTTAGGGCGTAACTTACGCGCCAGATGCGAGTCCGCCGCCACGAGGTCAAGATCTCGAACCCGGAGAAACCCTTCTTCCCCGAGCGCGGTCTGACGAAGGCCGACCTCGTCCAGTACTACGTCGACGTGGCGCCGTGCGCGCTCAACCACATCCGCCGGCGGCCGTTCCACATGAAGCGCTACCCGAACGGCGTCGAGGGCGACTTCTTCCACCAAAAGCGCGTTCCCGCGCACCCCGACTACGTTGGCGAGCAGTTCGTCCGCTTCCCGAGCGGCCACTCGACCGTCTTCGCCGTCGTCGACAACGCGGCCGCGCTCGCGTGGGTCGTCAACCTCGGCTGCATCGAGCTCCACACGTGGCACTCGCGGGTCGACGACATCGAGCGGCCCGACTACATGCTGATCGACCTGGACCCGACGACGGACGACCAGTGGGACGACGTGCTGGCAATCGCGCTCGTCGTCCGTGAGGTACTCGACGAGCTCGGGCTGCCGGGCTACCCGAAGACCTCGGGCGCGACCGGTCTCCACATCCTGACGCCGATCAAGCCCGAGCTGCCGTTCCCGGACGTGCGCCGGTTCGCGAAGGCCCTGGCGGAGGAGGTCGAGCGGCGGGTCGGCGACCAACGCGTCGCGACGACGACCTGGAAGGTCGCCGATCGCAAGGGCGTTTTCGTCGACTTCGGCCAGAACGCGCGCGACCGGACCATCGCCGCCGCCTACTCGATCCGCCCGACGCCCGATGCCCGCGCCTCGGCGCCCCTCCGCTGGGACGAGGTCACCAAAGCCGATCCGGCCGCGTTCACGCTCGAGACGATGCGCGACAGAGTCGCCGCCGTCGGCGATCTGACGGCGGACATCTGGCGGCGCCGGTGCAGCCTCGCCTCGCGCTTCGCGGCGCTCGAGGTCACGCCACCGCAGGAGTCGCGGTCAGCCTCACTCTCGGGTCGATCACCGCGTAGACCACGTCGACCAGCAGGTTCACGACGATGACGCAGATGCTCGTGAAGATGACGATCCCCTGGACGACCGGCCAGTTCTCGGTCTGGACGCTCAAGTAGATCGTCTGTCCCAATCCCGGCAAGCCGAAGACGACTTCCGTCCAGGCGGCCCCGCCGAGCGCGATCCCGAAGTCCATCCCGAGCATCGTCACCAGCGTCAGGGCCACGTTCCGGCTCACGTGGCGGCGCAGGATCCGCGCCTCGGACGCGCCCTTGGCGCGCGCCGTGCGGACGTAGTCCTGCCGCAGCTCCTCCGTCACGTTCGAACGCAGCAGGCGCGTGTACAGCGCGATGAAGACGAGCGCGAAGCTGATCCAGGGCAGGATCAGGTGTGTGAACCAGGCGCCGCCACCGCCGCAGAAGGCGCCGGGCGGCGGGTTGAACGCCTCGCAGTAGCCGGCGATCGGCGTCCAGCTGAGCTTGAAGCCGACGAGATAGGAGAGCACGAGCGCGAACCAGACCGGCGGCGCGGAGATGGTGAGCAGGACGAGGGTGAGCACGCCGCGGTCGAAGAGCGACCTGGGTCGCAGTGCGGCCGCCACGCCCAGCGCGATCGAGGCAACGAGCCAGATGATCGCGCCCCCGACGACGACCGCGGCGGTGACCGGGGCCGCCTGGATCACCTGCTGCGTGATCCGACGCCCACCGAAGAAGCCCGCCCCGAGCGAGGCGTGGAAGACGAGGTCGCGCAGGAAGTACCAGTACTGGACGATCAGCGGCGGGGGGTTCGGCGGCGGGAACCGAATCGGGATCAGGTGGAAAAGGACGAACGAGACGAGCGTCGTCGCGAGGAAAGTGACGATCGCGAAGAGGACGCGCTTGATCAGGTAGCCGAGCACGCGCCCCTACCGTGTTGTCGCGAGCAGCCCCGGCACGGTCAGGTCGTCGGGGCGCCTGGGGGGTTTGACCTCGCGCCAGGTGCAGTCCTTCGGATCTTTGTCGGGCCGAAAGCGGAGGAAGCGCGTGCCGTGTCGGAAGCGGTTCTTCTCCAGCTTGTCGTAGCGAACCTCGCAGACGAGCTTCGGCTTGACGGGGTTCCAATCGAGCTCCTTGCCGCGCGTCCAGCGGCTCTGCCCGCCCGGGACACGGTCCCCGCTGATCGCGCCGGGCGCCCGTAGCTTCGGCAGCTCCTCCTCGAGCTCGCGACGGACCGCAGCCGGGAAGCCCGAGCAGTGGCCGACGAAGTCGAGCCCGCCCTTGGCATCGTAGAGCCCGAGCAGCAGCGTCGAGATCCGGCCGTCGGCCTTGTCGCTCCAGCGGAAGCCGACGATCACGCAGTCGGCCGTCCGGTACGGCTTCACCTTGACGACGCCTTCGCGCGAGCCGGGGAGGTACGGCAGACCGCGCCGCTTGGCGACGACACCGTCGAGGCCGGCCGCCTCGAGGCGTTGCAACCAGTTGCCGGCCTGCGCCAGATCGCGGGTGACCGGTGAGAGGCGGAACTTCTTGCCGACGCGCTCGAGCTTGGCGCGCCGCTTTTCGAGCGGCAGCTTGTGGACGGGCTCGCCCTTCCAGCGAAGGACGTCGAAGGCGACGAACTGCGCCGGGATCTCGGCCGACAGCTTGCGAATCCGGCTCTCGGCCGGGTGCAGCCGCAGCTGCATGGCGTCGAAGTCGAGGACGCCGTCGCGCTCGATCACGATCTCGCCGTCGAGCGCCGAGTCGGGCGGCAACAGCTCCCCGACCTCGCGCAGCTCCGGGAAGTAGCGAAGCAGCGGCCGCCCGTTCCGGCTCCAAACGGCGAGCTCGCCTTTCAGGTTCTCCATCACACCGCGAAAGCCGTCCCACTTCGGCTCGTACTGCCAGTCGCCCTCGGGCAGCTCGGTGACGAGCTCGGCTTCCATCGGCGGGAAGGGCAGGTTTCGAGGCGGCATTTCGTCGGGAGACTAGTCCGAGTGGCCGAGCTCGACGGGGTCTGGGACGTGAAGCGTGTCGGCGGCGCGCTGCCGCCGCTCATGGGCGTGCAGAAGGAGATCTCCGGGACGTCCGGGGCGACGAAGGTCGGGCCGATCGCGTGCCTGCCTTTCGACGTGATCGGGCTCTCTCTACGCTACCGGCCGCCGTTTGGCGGCTTCGTCGACCAGCTCGAGCCCGCCGGCGAGGGCTACCGGGGGCGCGCCACGTTTCGCGGCCGCGAGTTCGGCAAGTTCGAGATGCGACGCATCCAAACCTGAGGAGGTCGAAATGGCTTCGGAACAGCTCAAAGAGCAGCTTGTCAAGCACATCGACGACGCCTACGCGATGGAGCAGAACGTGCTGCGGATGCTCGACGGGATGATCACGACGACCGAGGACCCGGAGATCAAGAACGAGCTGCGTGAGCACAAGCTCGAGACCGAGCGGCATGCCGAGCGGATGCAGCAAAGGCTGGAGGCCCACAGTGCGTCGCCGTCGCTCGTCAAGGAGGCCGGCGGGATCGCCGGGGCTTTGATGAAGAGCGTCCTCGACCTCGCCCGTGGCGAGAAGGCCGGGCGCAACGCCCGAGACGGCTACACGACTGAGCACCTCGAGATCGCGAGCTACCAGCTGCTGGAACGGATCGCGCAGAAGGCGGGCGACGAGGAGACCGCCGAGGCGGCGCGCGAGAACCGCAAGGAGGAGGAGGCGATGGCGAAGAAGCTCGAGGCGCACTGGGACAAGTTCGCCGAGCTCTCGCTGAAAGAAGAAGGCGTCACCGTCTAGGCGTGACCGTTTTCAGGGACAGGCACCCACACGGGTGCCTGTCCTAAGTAACCGCGGCGCGGCGGCGGCAGGTCTAATGCGTTGTCGTGCGCAGAGTCGTCGTCACCGGCATCGGAGCGGTTACCCCGCTAGGCAGCACTGCGCCCGAGACCTGGCGTGCCGCCCTCGCCGGCGAGAGCGGGATCGACTGGATCCGTGCTTTCGACGCGAGTGAGTTCCCGGTGCGCGTGGCCGCCGAGGTCAAGGACTTCGACGGCAGCGGCGCCGCCTCGCCGAAGGAGCGGCGCAAACTCGACCGCAACGTCCTGCTCGCGCTCGCGGCGGGAAAAGAAGCGGTCGAGCATGCCGGGTTGAACGGCTTCGATCCGCACCGGGTAGGGATCGCCTTCGGCTCGGCGATCGGCGGCATCGGCGGCATCATGCAGCAGGGCGAGATCCTCCGTGAACGTGGGTTCGAGCGGATTTCGCCGAGCTTCATCCCGAGCGTCCTCGTCGACGCCGCGAGCGGCCAGCTTGCGATCTCCCTCGGGATCAAGGGGCCGAACTACGCGCCGGTCTCGGCCTGCGCGACCGGGTCGCACGCGGTGGGCGAGGCGGCCGAGCTGATCAAACGGGGCGACGCGGACGCGATGCTCTCGGGCGGAACTGAGGCTGCCATCCACCCGATCATCCTGGCGGGCTTCGTCGCGATGCGAGGGCTCGCCGCCGAGGACGAGCATCCGCCGCGGGCCTCGCGCCCGTTCGACGCCACCAGGGCCGGGTTCGTGATGGGCGAAGGGGCCTGCGTGCTGGTGTTGGAGGAGCTCGAGGCCGCGCGGGCCCGGGGCGCGACGCTCTACGCGGAGGTGCTCGCCTACGGCACTTCGAACGACGCCCATCACATGGCCCAGCCTGAGCCCGAGGCGATCGGCGTCGGCGAGATGATGCGGGCCGCGATCGACCGCGCCGGCCTGAAGCCTGAGGACGTCGGCTACATCAACGCGCACGGAACCTCGACGCCGCTGGGTGACGCAGCCGAGACGAAGGCGATCAAGGACGTCTTCGGCGACCACGCCTACAAGCTCGCCGTCTCCTCGACGAAGTCGATGATGGGCCACTGCTTCGGCGCCGCCGGCGCGATCGAGGCGATGATGTGCGTGCTCGCGCTGCACGAGGGCAAGCTGCCGCCGACGATCAATTACGAGCACCCGGATCCGGCCTGCGATCTCGACTACGTGCCGAACGAGGCGCGCGAGGCCGACGTCAAGGTCGCCCTCTCGAACGCGATGGGCCTCGGCGGCCACAACGCCTGTGTTTTGCTCGGTCGCGTCGACTGAGCTTGCAATTGCCCCGCCGCTCGCGAGAATGAGAGGGGGACCAGGGGAGGGGACTTGCGGGGACCAACGTGGGCGCTTGGCGTGGCCGGCACGGCGTGCCTGCTGCTGGTTGCGCCGCTCGCGGGCGCTTCAAACGGCTCGCCCTATGCTGACGCGGCGGCCGACGCGCCGGCCGCGGCTCCCGACCTGACCGCTGTCGAGGTCTCGAACGACGACGCCGCAAACATCACCTTCCGGATCTCGATCCCGAACCGTGCCGAGCTCGCTGACACCGATCTCGTCGGGCTACTCGTCGACGCCGACGGTCGGACCGGGACCGGCTGCGCGCGAGGAGTCTTCGGCGCCGAGTACGCGCTGGACGTGCTCGCCGGACGTTACGCCTTCGGCCGCTGCGTTCGCGGGCGCTGGGACTTTGGCAGGCGGCCGGCGTCCTTTCGCGGCTCCTTTGCAGCCTCGACGCTGACGCTGAAGGCGAACCGCCGCGACCTGGGCGGCGCGAGCCGATTCACATTCCGGATCGGTGCCGCGGCGGCGACCGGGGCCGACCCCGCGTTCGACTTCGCTCCGGACGTCGGCACCGCCGCGTGGAGTTACCAGGTGATCGCGCCGCCGCAGGCCGTCTTCAAGCCGCCGAAGCGGAAAACGCACGCCTGCAAGTCCCGGCCGAGAGCCTGTCCTAGGCGACGGTAGAAGGACTCAGCTCGTCGAGCGAGCCCAGCGTCAGGTCTGCAAGCTCGAGCGCAGCCTCGTCGGGCGGGAAATGGGGATTCGGGATCGCGACGACGCGCATCCCGGCCGCCTTGGCGGCGCGGATGCCGTTGCGGGAGTCCTCGACCGCCGCGCATCGCTCCGGCGGAACTCCCAGCCGCCGCGTCGCCTCGAGATAGACGTCCGGCGCGGGCTTGCCGCGCGGGACCTCTTCCGAGGAGAGAGTGACGCGGAAGAATTGCGCCAGACCGCTCAGCTCGAGCACGAGGTCGATCAGCTCGCGGTTCGACGAGGACGCGAGCCCGAGCGGCCAGCTGGCGGCGAGCCCCTCGACTGCTTCGCGAGCGCCGTCGATCAGCGGCAGCCTCTCGCGATAAACGTCCTCCAACCGCCGCACGACTTCGGCCGAGATCTCCTCCGGTACATCGGGGACGCCGAGCTCGTCGTGCATGTACCGCGACCACTCCACTGAGCTCATGCCCATCATCTCCACGTGGGCCCGGTCCTGCCACCGGCCGCCGTGCTCCCTGGTCAGCTCCTCGCGGACACCGTCCCAGACCTGCTCGCTGTCCAAGAGGACGCCGTCCAGGTCGAAAACAACCGCCTCGATCAAGCCGAGACGTAGCGCCGGTCGACATAGACGAGCGGCCGCTCGCGCGCGCCCTCCTCGACGGAAAGCACTTGGCCCACGAAGAAGGTGTCCTCGCCGGCCGGCATCTCCGCCGAGACATGCCCGGTCAGCCAGCCGATCGCCCCGGCGAGCAGTGGCGGTCCGCCCGTCTCGCGGACGTCGATCCCGTCCCAGAGCGCGATCGGCGGCACCCCGCGCGCGAAGTGCTGAGCGACGCCTTCCTGGCCCGCCGCGAGCAGGCTGACGCCGAACGCCCCGGAACGGCGCAGCAGCTCGTGTAGCGCCGCTTCCTGCCGGACGGCGAAGCCGACGAGCGGCGGCTCGAGCGAGACCGGAATCAGCGTCCCGATCGTCAGCCCCAGGCGCTCGCCGTCGAGCTCGACGCTGACGACCGCGACTCCGGCCGGGAATCGGCGCATCAGTTCGCGAAGCTCCTCACCGCCGGCCACGGCGGCGATCTTAGGCGCCTAGTGTTGCCTACAGAGCTTGTCGCCGTTCAGGATCGAATCGAGCTGGGCGTTCATTGCCGATTCGAAGGCGACGTCGGCGGAGTTGCTTGCGCTGAAGTCGTGCAGCCCGCTGTCGCTCCACATCACGTCAGGCGTGACGCCGGGGCCGGGGGCGATCAGCCGGTACATGTCGCCGTTCCCCTTCGGGCGCAGCCCTCTGTAGCTCGGCGGGTGCTTATAGCCGCCCGCGACGGCGTCGTGCTTGAAGAACCCGTAGCAGAAGACGCCGGTCGGATTGTGGACGAGGAACGCGTTCTCGCGCCGCCAGCCGCGGCCGTAAGCCGAGTTGTGCGTGTCGAGGTAGAGCAGCCTGCCGTAGCCATCGGTCGGTGCCCCGCCGCGGGTGCTTCCGAATCCGTGCACCGGCTGGCCGAGGTACGTGTACCGGCCGAACAGATGGTGGAAGCGGCCGTGGTAGACCCAGTCCTGCCAGACCTCGAGCTTGGCGAGGTCGGTCGTCCAGTGCGACAGGTGGAGCTCCCACTGGCGCAGCCCGGCCGTCCACGGCGTGAAGCCGAGGTCGGGCAGCTGGACCTGCCACTTCTGGAGTGCCCAGTAGCTGCCGTCGGGGGCCTTGCAGGCGGTGACGAGCCACGGCAGCGCCGGCCCGTCGTAGGCGCCGCAGCTATTTCTGAAGGTCTTCCAGTACGACTTGTGGTACTTCCCCCAGCCGCCGGCGTAGTCGAGCTTGAAGCGCGCCTGCTTGAGCGTCCGGTTCGGCTGGCGCGCGTTGATCGCGCCCCAGGCGAGGACGTGCTGCGCCCGGCCGCGCACGGTCCGGTAGCTGACGAGTGCCTCGCCCTTCGTATTGACGGAGAGCTTGATCTTGCGGACGTCGCGGTTGACCAGTTGCGACGCCGAAGCCGGGGCGGCGAGCGCCGCCGCGAGGGCGAGAACCGGCAGGAGCGTCAGGGTACGAGCACGAACGAAAAAGACGAGATAGCGCCGCATCCCTCTCGCTATCGGCGCGAGCCCGCGGCCGCTATCCCCCAAAACGGGGGATGCCGCTACTCGAGCTCGTCGGCGAGCAGTGCGCAGGCGTACGCCCGCCACGCGAGCCCGGCGTCCAGAAGGAGCTCGGCAAGTGCTCGCGACACGTTCGCTAGCCCGGCCGCCTCGGCGCGCAGAGCCTCCAGGCCGCGGCTGACCTCGGCCCGGCGCTCGGGCCGGTCGAGCTCGGCCGCGAGCGCGCTGACGGCTCGCCCGTCCAGCTCGAGCTCGCGATGGGGATCGCCGCCCGCGGCGAGCAGGAGCATGGCGCGGCGCACCGCAGGATTCAGCTCGTCCGGCTCGACCAGCGAGTCCGGCGCCGCGAGCAGCGCGAGGGCGGGTCGAATGTCAGCCTCGGAGCCGGCCTCGTCCAGCATCGAAAGCACGCCGTCGAGTACCACCCGGCCACGGTAGACGAAGCTTGCGCTACGTGGCCAGGTCGAGGCTGCGGCGCTAGGAGGCGAGCCGTTCCGCGTTCCCGGGCGGCGTCCAGAGCTCGCCGCGCAGGGCGAGGAAGACCTCGACCACGATCGGGTCGAACTGCGTGCCGACGCCGTCGCGGAGCCGGCTGCAGGCTTCCTCGACCGACAGGCGCTTGCGGTAGGGCCGATCCGTCGTCATCGCGTGGAACGCATCGCAGACGAGGATGATCCGCGACTCCAGCGGAATCTTCCGGCCGGAGATTCCGTCCGGATAGCCCCGTCCGTCGAAGTGCTCGTGGCAGCTCCGGACGATCGAGCGCACTTCCGAGAGCCGCTCGATCGGCGCCAGAATCTTCTCGCCGAGCTCGGGATGCTGCTGCATGACCCGCCGCTCCTCGGCTGTGAGCGGACCCGGCTTGAGCAGGATGCTGGTCGGGATCCCGATCTTGCCGATGTCGTGGAAGAGCGCGCCGAGCTCGAGCTGCTTCAGTGCCTTCGAGTCGAACCCGAGCGTTGCGCCCACTGTCAGCGCGGTATCGGTGATCCAGCGCGTGTGTGACGACGTGTACTCGTCGTTCGCCTCGAGCGCGTTCGCCAGCGCCTCGACCGTCGAGACGAAGGTTGCCTCGAGGCTCTCGAAGCTCCCGGCGTTGGTGATCGCGAGCTTCGCCTGGTGCGCAAGACCGGAGAGGAGCCCCAGGTGGTCCTCGTCCAGCTCGTGAGGCGTTCCGGGCGGGATCGCCGCGACGATGCAGCAGAGCCGCCCGCCGTCCAGCTTCACGGGCGCGATCGCAAACGCCGCTCCGTCCTCGAGCGCCGTGAGCTCGTGGATGCCCGAGTCCGCGTCGAGAACGAAAGGCTCGTCGCGTCGAGCAAGCGCTTTGACGGTGCCGGGCGGCAGGCTGAGCGCGAGGATCTCATCGCGCCGGGCGCCCTCGAAGCCCCAGACCGCTGCGGGGGCGAGTTGTTGCGTCTCGGCGTCCTGCAGCCAGACCGCCGTACCGGGGGCGCCCAGAATCGTCGCGGAGAGCTCGACGATGCGGCGCAGCACCTCCGGCAGCCCTTCGGCCGTCGCCAACTCGCGACTGAACTCGAGCAGCTCCTTGAAGTGCTCGGCCTCGCGCCGCTGGGATTCGTACAGCCGGGCGTTCTCGAGCGCGACCGCGGCGTGGCCGCCGAGCACCTCGAGCAGGCGGACGTCGTCCTCGTCGAACTGGTCGCGGCCAAGCTTCGAGATCACGATCACGCCGATCACACGCGAGCCGTGGCAGAGGGGGACGGCGAGCAGCGACTCCTCCAGCGGCTCGGTCCCGGGAATCGTGACCGCGTATTCGCAATCGAGCGCGTTGCCGATCAGGAGCGACTTTCCCTCGGCGGCCGCGTGGCCTGTGATCCCCTCGCCGACCTGGGAGCGCGGAATCTCGACCTCTCTTCCGCCCCGCGAGGAGAGCGTGCCGCGAAAGGCGATCGGGACGATCTCGTCGCCGTCGACGATCGAGACCCGGCAGTTGTGGTAGTCGATCAGCCCTCGCAGCTCGTCAGCGATCGCGGTGCCGATCTCGCGAACGTCGTTGAGGCGGTTGAGTTTGCCGGCGAGGCTCTGGAGCATCTTCAGGTGCGCGATCGAGCGGACGCGGGAGGTCGCCACCGACGTCGGGTCGGGGCGCTCGTCGGTCGAATCGTCGAAGACGACGATCAGGTCCTTGCCGCGCGCCTTGGCGGTCATCATCGCCGCCTCGGCGCAAGCGATCAGTTCGCGCGGGTTGGACGCGTTGACCGGGCCCTCCGCGACGCCGACGGAGACCGTGATCTTGCCGGCGGGCCCGAACTCGAGCTTCTGCAAGCGCTCCGCGAGCCGCTTCGCCAGCGCGACCGCGTCTTCGGCGCCGCACGAGCCCATGACGACGCCGAATTCCTCGCCGCCCAGCCTGCAAACGAGGTCCGAGCCGCGGACGGCCGCCTTCAGCTGCTCCGCCAGCTCGCGAAGCACCTGGTCGCCGACCCCGTGCCCGTAGATGTCGTTGACCTTCTTGAAGTCGTCGATGTCGAGCATCAGCAGCGCCACCGAGTCCCGGTTCCGGCTTGCCCGGGTCAGCTCCGAGCGCACGTGCTCGTGGAAGTACCGGTGGTTGTAGAGGCCCGTGAGCGAATCGGTCTGCGCCTGTAGCTCGAGACGCGCGCGAGTTTTGGCGTTGTCCAGTGCAAGCGCGGCTGCGTCACCGAATCGCTTCGCGAGCTCGAACTCCTCTTGGTCGAAATGCGCCTGCTCGCCGAGCCGGTAGATGCTCAGCACGCCCTTAACCGAGTCGCGCGCGATCAGCGGCACCGTGATCAGCGCCTCGAGCTCGTCCGGCGGCGTCCCGGGAACCACCATCATCCGCGGGTCGAGATGCGCCGCATTCGTCAGGACCGGCTCGCGGTGCTTCGCTGCCCAGCCGGCCAGACCCGTGCCGAACTCGATCTTGTTGCGCAGGATCTCGTCGGCCCAGCGGTCTCGCGCCAGCACGGGCACCAGCTCTGTCTCGGCCTCGTCGGCTTCGAAGATGCTGAGCGTGTCGTAGGGGATCAGCTCGGCGAGCGTGTCGGCGATGCGGTCGAGCAGGGTGTCGAGACCTTGCTCGGAGAGGACGTGGTGGAAGACATCCGCGAGCCGGCGATAGGAATCGACCAGATCGTGCCGATCGGGGAGGCCGTTTCCGGTCGCCGAAAGTTCGCCCACTGGTGGGGCGGGGATAGCCGCAGGCAGGGACCGCACGACTCCATCTTTTGCGAATAAAGGCGGAATTTGACCCCCCTTCCGGGGGATCTCAGGACGTGCGGCCCCGGCTCCGGTAAACGGAGGCGCCGCCGATGCGGGCCACTCGGCGGTATTCGCGCCGGAGCAGTGCGGCGGTGCGGCCGCTCGGGTCGAGCTTCGCAGGCGGCTGGACGACGAGCACGAGCTCCGCCCGCCGCGTCGCGAGCGCCCGCTGCACGGCCCGCAGGGCGCCCGGGATCGAAGCGACGTTCCGCGACCAGAGGTAGCGAACGGCCGGCCTGCGGTCGGCGAGGTAGTAAAGGTCGGCATCGGCCCAGACCGCGAGCACCCGTTGGCGTGGCCCTGTGTGTGCGCGGACGTAGCGCGCGAGGGCCGCGTCGTGGACCAGGTGCGGATCGCTCGGCCAGATCGTCTGCGCCTGTCGCGCGGGCGTCGCCCACGCGACCGGTATCGCGACCGCGAGCGTCGCCGCCGCTGCGGCGGCGGCTGCCGCGATCGCCGGCCGCGGCGCGGAGAGCCAGAGCGTCCGGACGCCCACGGCCGCCAGCATGGAGAGCGGTGGCACGAGCTGCAGGTAGTAGTGCGGATGGAAGTTGCCGCCGCCGAGCACGCCCAGCATCGCGGCGCCGAGCCAGATCCGCGCCAGAAGCGGGGAGCGCCGCCAGCCCGCGGCAGCGAGCAGGGCGAGCACCCCGAGCGCCTTGCCGGCGGGCGGCAGCGAAAGCCAGAGCTGGTGGCCCCGCCCGGTCAGCGATCCCGTCGCGATCGAGTCGCCGCTGAAGCGATACCCGACGACCGCGTAGACCCAGTCGCCCAGGCGGGCCGCGCTCACAGCGGCGATTGCGATCGGCACGAGCGCCCCGCCGACGAGCACCGCCGCGGGCGCCAGGCCGCGCCGGCGCTCGCGCCAGAGCAGGAAGACGACCGCCGCGAGCCCGGCGTCGAAGGCCGACTGCTTGACGAGCAACGCAATCCCGGTCAGCGCACCGGCGCCGGCGAGACTTAGTAACAGTCTGTTACTCGACCATCCGCGCTCGCGGCCCTCGAGATAGAAGACGAAGCAGAGGAGCGAGAGGATGGCCGGGAGTGAAGCGAGCAACTCGCCCGAGAGCGTGAAAGACTCGATGAACGGCGATGCCCCGACGGTTGCAGCCAGCAGTCCCGCCGTGGCGGCCGTTATCCTGCCGCGGGCCAGCCGGAGCGTGAGCAGCATCGTCGCGGCGACGACGAGCGCCGCAACCATCGCTGCGGTTGCGCGCATTGCCAGCGGAGAGCCGCCGACCAGATGGAGAGCGCGAAAAACAACTACGAGACCTTGCGGGCGGTCGACCCAGGCGCCGCGGTAGAGAGTGGCGCCGTGGCTCCAAAGCCGGGCCACCTCGGCGTAGCCCCCCTCGTCGGCGGTGAGTGGAGCCTTCCAGAAGGGAAGCCGTACGAGCACGGCGAGGCCGATCGCGAGGCCGCTGAGAAGTGGGGCCCGCCGCGCGAGGATCTGGATCGCCGCACGACGCTGCGCGCGGCGGTCGGCCTGCTCGCGGGGCTCGCGCTCGCGGTCTGGCTGTTCGGCCTCGGCCTGACGCCGGACCGCTACCTGCTCGTGCTGCTCGTACCCGCGCTCATGCTGCGCCGGGGACGTCGGTATCTGCTCGATTTCGTTCCCTTCGCCGCGTTGCTCGTGATCTACGCGCAGTCTCGCGGAATCGCCCATCTCCTGCGTCCGCATCCCCACTACCTGCCCCAGCTGAACACGGACAAGTTCCTCTTCGGCGGGGTCGTTCCCTCCGAGTCGCTGCAGGACTGGCTCTGGAACGGCACGCAGCAGTGGTACGACCACGTGGTGCTCGCGGTGATGCGGCTTCACTTCATCGTCCCGCCATTGCTCGCGTTCGTGCTCTGGGTCAAGCGCAGGGCGCTCTTCTACCGCTTCGCGGCGACGATGGTCACGCTCTCGTTCGCCGGCGCGCTGACCTTCCTGCTCTTCCCCACGGCGCCGCCCTGGGCCGCCGGCGAGCAGGGACTGTTGCCCGGGCTGATCCGGATCCCGCACAACCCGGCGCCGGATCCATCCGGTGCGCACGGCTACCACGCCATCTCGGTCTCGAGGCTGATCGACCCGAATCCGTACGCGGCGATTCCGTCGCTGCATGCCGGCTATGCGTTCCTCTGCTTCCTCTTCGTCGTCACGATCCTCTGGAAGACGCGGTGGCGCTGGCTCGCGCTCGTCGGGGGCGCGATCTATCCGCTCGCACAATCATTCGCTGTCGTCTATACGGGCAACCATTATGTGATCGACCTGGCGCTCGGCTATCTCTACGCCGGCGCGGCACTGGGCGGCATCTGGTGGCTCTGGCGGCGCCGAGGCTTGCCGGAGTAACGCTCGTCGCAGAGAGTTGGGGCGCAGGCCCGCGCCCTAGCGGGTCGCGATCGCCTTGACGGCATACGCCGGCCCGTCTGCCGGCAGGACCTTGACCGGGAGCGCGTAGACGACATACCGGTGCGTGGCGAAAAAGCGCGGGTGACAAGCCTGGAGTTCGACCAGTTCGTGACGGGGAGAGCGCAGAACGGACAAATCGTCGGCCGCGACGATCCGGTGGCGCCTGATTCGGTAGACGAACGTGGCGTACGGCATTCGCAGCACGACGGTGTCGCCACGCCTCAACCGCTCGATATGCGAGAAGGGCGCGAGAAAGGTCGTCCGGTGCCCGGCTATGTAGACGAGCCGCCCCTCCCCCGGCATGTAGGAGCGGAGGTCGCGGCCGGGTCCCTTCTCCAGCGAGCCGTGGTCGGTGCCGTCGACGAGCACCATGTTCAGGTGCAGACGCGGAACGACGATTCGTCCGATCGCCTCGCCCTGGTGGGTCGCCAGCCGGTATCTCCGTGCCTCCTGGGCGATCGCCAGCCGGACGGCTGCGAGCGCGGCGCTCTGCAAGCGCGGCGCCTCGTAGCCGGCGACGAGGTGATCGTATTGGGCAGCGAGCCGGTGCTGTTGGATCTTCGTGTAGAGCGCGGTAAAGGGGTCCTGCCAGCGCCAGACGACGACCGCCCATGCCACTGCTCCGAAGCCGCAGACGACGAGGACCGTGCCGAGAAGACGAAGACCTCTTCTCATCGCGCACCGTCCACGGTCACAACCGTGATACCCGCCGGGTCACGGGAGTAGTCGTCTCGAGTCGGCGTTTCGCGGCCGAGGCCGCGTTTGGCGGCCGGTGCGGAAGGGGATATCCGAGTTGAAAATAACACGGACCTGGTGGTCAAAGCATGCTGCGGAGGGACCAGGTCCTCGAAGGGGGTTGAAGTGAGGTCACGAATCGCCATTGCAGTGACCGTCGCCCTGGGGTCTGCCGCCTGGACGATGACGGCGGCGGCGGGCAACCCGCACGGCACCCCGCCCGGTCAGCAAGAGGCAAGCGGCTCGGCAGCCGTTGCCGCCTCGAGCAACGCGCACGTCCCCGCGAAGGCACAGGGGAAAGCGCAGGCAAAGGGCAGTGTCGCCGCGGGTGCCAGCGTCAAGGCACAGGGGCATGCGGCATCGTCGACCAAGACGACCGGCCGCGCTAGGGCCGGTGCTCGCTCGTCCGTTCACGCGTCTACCGCGTCCAGTGCGACGGTGCAGACGTCGACGGCGGGTGTGAAACCGTCGAGCACGACGAACGTCACTCCGGGCCATGACACCCATGCGCTGGCGTCGTCGAACCAGACGAAGCTGTACGGCAACGGCCAGACGGCGGGCCAGATCGCGAC
>Ga0209474_10001861_pt1 | contig 19974 bp, 19 predicted proteins | sample GraSoiAngelo_145_FD_185902 | JGI IMG/M metagenome (GOLD analysis project Ga0209474, IMG submission 185902) | Grasslands soil microbial communities from the Angelo Coastal Reserve, California, USA - 14_1009_05_20cm (SPAdes) (version 2) | ecosystem: Environmental > Terrestrial > Soil > Grasslands... | reverse complement strand
GCGAGGCCGGCGGCATCACCCAGCACATCGGCGCCTATCAGGTGACCTCTCCGGAAAGCGGCAAGAAGATCACCTTCATCGATACCCCGGGCCATGCCGCGTTCACTGCGATGCGCGCGCGCGGCGCCAAGGTGACCGACATCGTGATTCTGGTGGTCGCGGCCGATGACGGCGTGATGCCGCAGACGGTCGAGGCGATCCATCACGCCAAGGCCGCGAAGGTTCCGATGATCGTGGCTATCAACAAGATCGACAAGCCTGACGCCCGGCCTGACCGCGTTCGAACCGAACTGCTGCAGCACGAGGTCCAGGTGGAATCGTTGGGCGGCGACGTCGTCGACGTCGAGGTTTCCGCCAAGAACAAGACCAATCTCGACAAGCTGCTCGAAATGATCGCGCTGCAGGCCGAATTGCTCGACCTCAAGACCAATGCAGGACGTCCAGCCGAGGGCACCGTGATCGAAGCCAAGCTCGATCGGGGCCGCGGTCCGGTCGCCACCGTATTGGTACAGCGCGGAACGTTGCGGGTTGGCGACATCGTCGTGGCCGGCGCCGAGATGGGCCGGGTCCGCGCGTTGATCTCGGATCAGGGCGAACCCATCGAGGAAGCTGGTCCTTCCGTGCCGGTCGAAGTACTCGGCTTCAACGGCCCGCCGGAAGCCGGCGATCGCCTTGCCGTCGTGGACAACGAGGCCCGCGCCCGCCAGGTGACGAGCTACCGCGCCCACCAGAAGCGCGAGAACGCCGCGGCAAGTATCTCGGGCATGCGCGGCTCGCTTGAGCAAATGATGTCGCAGCTCAAGACTTCGGGCCGCAAGGACTTCCCGCTGATCGTCAAGGCCGACGTGCAGGGATCGCTGGAAGCGATCCTGGGCTCCTTGGAAAAACTGGGCACCGAGGAAGTCGCCGCGCGCATCCTGCATGCAGGCGTCGGCGGCATCTCGGAATCCGACGTGACGCTGGCGGAAGGATTCAACGCGGCCATCATTGGTTTCAACGTCCGCGCCCACAAGGAAGCGGCTGCCGCCGCCAAGCGCAACGGCATCGAAATTCGCTACTACAACATCATCTACGATCTGGTGGATGACGTGAAAAAGGCGATGTCCGGTCTGCTTGCACCAACGCTGCGCGAGACCATGCTCGGCAACGCCCAGATCCTGGAAGTGTTCAACATTTCCAAGGTCGGCAAAGTCGCGGGTTGCCGGGTCACCGACGGCACCGTGGAACGTGGCGCCAATGTCCGCCTGATCCGCGACAATGTCGTGGTGCATGAAGGCAAACTGTCGACGCTGAAGCGCTTCAAGGATGAAGTAAAGGAAGTGCAGTCCGGCCAGGAATGCGGCATGGCGTTCGAGAATTACGGCGACATGCGTGTCGGCGATATCATCGAGTGTTATCGCGTAGAGACCATCCAGCGCAGCCTGTGAGTTTGAACCTCACGGCTTCGTCAGAATGATAATGAAGTAGTTCGACGTCATGCCCGGCTTTACGTCCGAGCATCCACGTCTTCAGGAATTCAGCCGCAAGAAGGACTGACATGGCCGGGACAAGTCCGGCCATGGCGATTTGTTTTCGAGAGACACATACAATGAAGAGAGAGCGTCAAAGTAACTCCGCTCCCGGCGGCTCGCAGCGTCAATTGCGGGTCGGAGAAACCGTGCGCCATGCGGTCGCCGACATTCTTTCGCAGGGCAGCGTGCATGACCCCGACCTCGAGGGTCATATCATCACCGTGCCCGAGGTGCGGATGTCGCCAGACCTGAAGATTGCGACCATCTATGTGATGCCGCTCGGCGGCCGCGACACGGAGATCGTTATCGCGGGGCTGGAGCGCAACAAGAAGTTCCTGCGCGGCGAGATCGCCCGGCGCGTTAACCTGAAATTTTCGCCTGATATTCGCTTCCGTGTTGACGAACGATTCGACGAAGCGGAACGAATAGAGAAATTACTGCGAACACCAGCGGTGCAAAGAGACCTCGCGCCGGATTCGCAAGACACACACCACACGCAAGACACGCAACACACCCACGATACGGAAGAGTGAGCTGATGATCCTGACCATCGCCAACAGTGCGTTGCAGCAGCAAGATGCTCCAGCGAACGACGCTGAAAAAAACAATCATCAGCAAGATCGCCCGAACGACCCGCGCGATCAGAACCGGCGCGGCGGCAAGCCATCAGGCCAACACGGCCAGCCCCGGCGCGACAAGCGCGACGTCCATGGCTGGGTGGTGCTCGACAAGCCGATCGGCATGACCTCGACCCACGCGGTCGCGGTGGTCAAGCGACTGTTCCAGGCGAAACGTGCGGGGCATGCCGGCACGCTTGATCCGCTCGCCTCGGGTGGCCTGCCGATCGCGCTCGGGGAGGCGACCAAGACGGTTCCCTTCGTGATGGATGGCCGCAAACGGTATCGATTCACCGTATGCTGGGGCGAGGAACGCGACACCGACGATACCGAGGGCCGCGCGGTGAAAACCAGCGAGAATAGACCCTCCGCCGAGGCGATCCGCAGGCTGCTGCCGCGGTTCACCGGGGTGATCGAGCAGATCCCCCCGCAATATTCCGCGATCAAGGTCCAAGGCGAGCGGGCCTACGATTTGGCGCGCGATGGCGAGACCATCGAATTGAAGCCCCGGGCGGTCGAGATTCACCACTTAACCCTTGTAGAACAACCAGATAGCAATCATTCCGTGTTCGAGGCCGAGTGCGGCAAGGGAACGTATGTACGGGCGCTGGCGCGCGATATCGGCCGGCTGCTCGGCTGCTACGGTCATATCTCTGGCCTGCGGCGCACCCTGGTCGGGCCGTTTGGCGAATCCGACATGATTCCGCTGGAACAGTTGCAGGGTTTGTGCGATAGAGCCGCGTCTGGCGAGGGCAGCCTCGCCGACGCGCTTTTGCCCGTTGAGACCGCGCTGGACGACATCCCGGCACTGGCCGTCACACGGGCTGATGCGGCAAGGCTCTACCGGGGCCAAGCCGTTTTGTTGCGCGGACGGGATGCGCCCAATTCTAGCGGCACAGTCTATGTCACGGTGGCCGGCCGGCTTTTGGCCCTCGCCGAAATTGGCAATGGCGAACTCATCCCCAAGCGCGTGTTCAACCTGACCGGACTGACTGCCAGTCCGGCTCGCAACAATGAAAGTGTTTGACGATGTCGATTACCGCCGAACGCAAAGCGGAAGTCATCAAGACGAATGCCAATAAACCCGGCGACACCGGCTCGCCCGAGGTTCAGGTCGCGATCCTGTCGGAACGCATCAACAATCTGACCGGGCACTTCAAGACCCACGTAAAGGACAATCATTCGCGGCGCGGTCTGTTGAAGCTAGTCTCGACGCGCCGTTCGCTTCTGGATTACATCAAGAAAAAAGACGAGGCGCGTTACAAGGCCCTGCTCGAAAAGCACAACATTCGTCGTTGAGCTGAATACGCGCGCAATCGCGCGCGCTTGCGCGTGGTCTCGAAAAACGGATTTACGGGTTTCGAGCAAACCATGCGTATACCGGTGCGAACCGTCGATGGCTCGCATCGGGGCATGACCTTCGAAGCGTTTTTCGCAAAAGAGTTCATGCCGAAACCAAGAGTTCGTCCAGCAGCACTCCGGCGACTGGGCGATGATGGGCAAGTGTCCGTCGCGCGGGTAGAGGGCTCAACAGCTCTTGCCTGCACCAAACCGCAAGGGATGAAAACCATCCAGCACATCAAGACCATGGCAGGATCGCCGGACGCTGATTTCGCATCGCGATCAGCGTCCCGCAATCTTGCGCATGGTTTTGTGCGCTGGCCTTTCGTGCCTTTCGAGAAACCATGAAAGAAGACCGCAATGTTCAATATTCATTCAGTCGAGATCGACTGGGGTGGGCGTCCCCTCAGGCTTGAAACCGGAAAAATTGCCCGTCAGGCCGACGGCGCCGTGCTGGCGACCTATGGCGAAACCGTTGTGCTCGCCACCGTCGTGGCCGCCAAGACCCCCCGCGAAGGCGTCGACTTCCTGCCTCTGACCGTCGACTATCAGGAGAAGACCTACGCCGCGGGCCGCATTCCCGGCGGTTATTTCAAGCGCGAAGGCCGCCCCACCGAGAAGGAGACGCTGGTCTCCCGCCTGATCGATCGACCGATCCGCCCGCTGTTCGTGGATGGCTGGCGCAACGAGACCCAGGTCATCGTGACCACGCTGTCGCACGACATGGAGAACGATCCGGATATCGTTGCGCTGGTGGCCGCCTCGGCCGCGCTGACGCTGTCGGGAGCGCCCTTCAAGGGGCCGATCGGCGCAGCCCGCGTCGGATTCGTCAACGACGAATATGTGCTTAATCCGACGCTCGACGAAATGGTCGAAACTCAACTCGATCTCGTCGTCGCCGGCACCGCCGACGCGGTGCTGATGGTGGAATCGGAAGCCAAGGAACTCAACGAAGACATCATGCTCGGGGCCGTGATGTTCGGTCACCGGCACTTCCAGCCGGTGATCAGCGCGATCATCCAGCTTGCCGAAAAAGCCGCCAAGGAACCGCGCGACGTCAAGATCGTGGACGAAAGCGCGCTGGAAAAGGAAATACTGGCGCTGATCGAGACCGATCTGCGATCGGCTTACGCCATTCCGGTCAAGCAGGACCGCTACGGCGCGGTCGGCAAGGCCAGGGAAAAGGTGATGGCGCACTACTTCCCGGAAGGCCAGGAGCCGAAATACGACAAGCTGCGCATCGCCGCAGTTTTCAAGGAGCTGGAAGCCAAGATCGTCCGCTGGAACATCCTCGATAGCGGCAAGCGCATCGACGGCCGCGACTCAAAGACCGTCCGCAACATCATCGCGGAAGTCGGCGTGTTGCCCCGCGCCCATGGCTCGGCGCTGTTCACCCGCGGCGAGACCCAGGCGATGGTGGTGACCACGCTCGGCACCGGCGAGGACGAGCAGTACATCGACGCACTTTCGGGAACGTACAAAGAAACCTTCCTGCTGCACTACAATTTCCCTCCCTACTCGGTCGGCGAAACCGGACGGATGGGTGGCACCAAGCGGCGCGAGATCGGCCACGGCAAGCTCGCCTGGCGCGCGATTCACCCGGTGCTGCCGCCGCATCACGAATTCCCCTACACGGTGCGCGTGGTCTCGGAGATCACGGAATCGAACGGGTCTTCGTCGATGGCGTCGGTATGCGGCGCCTCATTGGCGCTGATGGATGCGGGCGTTCCTCTGAAGCGGCCGACCGCGGGCATCGCGATGGGCCTCATTCTGGAGGGCAGCCGTTTTGCGGTGCTGTCGGACATCCTCGGTGACGAGGATCACCTCGGCGACATGGACTTCAAAGTGGCCGGCACCGACCACGGCATCACCTCGCTGCAGATGGACATCAAGATCGCCGGGATCACCGAGGAGATCATGAGGGTCGCGCTTGGCCAGGCCAAGGACGGACGCATCCACATCCTCGGTGAAATGTCGAAGGCGCTCACCGCTGCGCGCGCCGAACTCGGCGAGTACGCCCCGCGCATCGAGACGTTCAAGATCCCGACCGACAAGATCCGCGAAGTGATCGGCACCGGCGGCAAGGTGATCCGCGAGATCGTCGAAAAGACCGGCGCCAAGGTCAACATCGATGACGACGGCACCGTCAAGGTCGCCTCCGCCGACGGCGAATCGATCAAGGCCGCGATCAAGTGGATCAAGTCGATCGCGTCGGATCCGGAGATCGGGCAGATCTACGATGGCACCGTAGTCAAGGTGATGGAGTTTGGCGCGTTCGTGAACTTCTTCGGCGCCAAGGACGGCCTCGTCCACATCAGCCAGCTCGCGGCCAACCGCGTGCAGAAGACCTCCGACGTTGTCAAGGAAGGCGACAAGGTCAAGGTCAAGCTGCTCGGCTTCGACGATCGTGGCAAGACGCGTTTGTCGATGAAGGCCGTCGATCAGGTCACGGGCGAGGATCTAGAAGCCAAGCAGAAGACCGAAGCTCCGCCCCGTGAAGCGGCCGGCGAATAGGCCTTAACTACCGCGCATAATGAAAGGGCGGCCTTTCAGCCGCCCTTTTTTGTTTGCTTTTTTGTGCGTTACGGCTGGTTCGAAAAGCGAACCGATCGCGGGCAGGACAGTATCTACGGGTTCACCGGACCGCTGACATATTCGGCGTGCAGCCATTTCCCGACGACGCCACCGATGATGCCTCCGACGATGGGTGCAACCCAGAACAGCCACAGGCATTGCATCGCAGCAGCCCCGCCAAACAGTGCGGTTGCCGTCGAGCGCGCCGGGTTGAGCGAGGCGTTGGAGACCGGGATTGCGACCAGGTGAAACAGCGTCAGTGCCAGACCGATCGCGATCGGGGCAAAGCCGGCCGGCGCGCGCGGCGACGTCACGCTGACGATGACCAGCACGAACAGCGCCGTTATCACCACTTCAATCAGACCCGCACTCAGCATGGTAAATCCAGAGTCGCCATAGGTGTTCGATGCCGCGAAGAACGTGTTCCATTTTCCCGCTGCCGGTGCGCCCTGCAGAATTACGTAAAACACCGCAGCCGCAGCAACGCCGCCGATGACCTGCGCGACGACATAGGGGACTGCCTTGCCGGCAGGGAAGCGGCCCGCGGCCACCAGTCCGCATGTCACCGCCGGATTGAAATGGCCGCCCGAGATCGGGCCCACCGCGTAAGCCATCGCCAGTACCGACAGGCCGACAGCAAATGCCACCGCGACCAATCCCGCGCTCGGCGCCGAAAACAAGGCGGCGCCGCAAACCGCGGTTACCAGCGTGAAGGTGCCGATAAGTTCTGCGCTCAACTCTCGTGACATGGTGCAAATCCCCCGGATGAAGCTCTCCGCAAAGCCGCGGTAGCCAAGGCAGGATCATGCCACCAAGCCAGTCCCGATGACAACGCCGGGCGCGCAACTTCTCCACACCGTGGGCCACGGAAGGCCGCATCGGATCTGGTGCTTTCACTCATGTTGAAACCCGCTTGGCTTTCCGCTTAGTGAAGCGTTCAACCTCGCGGGATCGACGCATCTCCCATCAAAAAAACACAGCCAAAATGCTAAGCACTCTGTCACCGCAAAGGAGTGCCTAAATGATGCCGCCAACCATCCGTCCTGCCCGGCCAGGCGAATATGACGAGATCGCCCGGGTCTGGATGAACAGTTGGGTTTCGACCGGGCTTGACGAGCCCAATAATTTCTTGCTGGCGAATTTGCGCGCGCGGATTTCCAGCGAGATGGAGAAAGGCTGGAGCCTGTTTGTCGTCGATGACAACGGGAAGCTCGCGGCGATGCTGGCGTTGCATCTGCCAGCTCTTTATCTCGACATGTTGTTCGTTGCGCCGGAATATCAGGGCAAGAACCTCGGGCGGAGGTTGCTCGCGTTCACGCGCGAGCATCTGCCGGATGAAATCTGGTTGCGCTGCGTGCGCGAGAATGAAAAGGCCTGGCGCTGGTATGAGCGCGAGGGCTTCGTTTTCGAAAAGGAAGCGCTGGAGCCGATGATGGGATTTGTCATGAAGTATTATCGCTGGAAGAAACCAGGAACCGTTAAATGATCAAGCTGTATTGGTCTCCACGTACGCGCTCATTCTCCTCGCTCTGGCTGATGGAAGAAACCGGCCAGCCTTACCAGCGTGTGCTGGTCGACATTTCCAAGGGCGCGCAGAAAGCACCCGAATATCTCGCGATCAATCCAATGGGCAAGGTGCCCGCGCTAAGCGATGGCGAGGCGACGCTCGCCGAAGCTGCCGCGATATGCGCCTATGTTGCCGAGCGCTTTCCGCAATCCAACCTGGCACCGCCCTTGGGCGATCGTCGCCGTGCGAAATATCTTTACTGGCTGTTTTTCGGGCCTGGCTGCATTGAGCCTGCCATGGTGCAGCTCGCGACCAAGATCGAGATGAACCCGACAGCCGCCGGGTGGGGCGACGCGCAACGGGTATTCGATGTGCTTGACGCCGCTCTGAGCAAAGGGCCATGGGTACTCGGCGAGGCCTTCTCGGCCGCGGACGTAGTGATCGGATCAGGACTGAATTTCGCGGTTCGGCTCTTCAAGATGGCGCCCTCGCGACCCTCATTCGAGTGCTACATCGATAGCTGCGAGGCGCGGCCGGCGTTCCAGCGGGCGAACACGACCGCGGCGGGCTGAGAGCGAAGTGTGGACACCTCCCCACAAGCGCCGAACCGACAGCTACTCAGCCGCCGTTTTCAGTTCTTCGGGCCGCGGCATAGAAATGACGTTGTAGCCAGAATCAACATAATGAATTTCGCCGGTCACCCCTGTCGACAGATCAGAGAGCAAATACAGCGCCGACCCGCCGAGTTCGTCCAGTGTCACGCCGCGGCCAAGCGGCGAGTGCTTCTGCTGGAACGCGAACATCGCGCGCGCATCGCCAACTCCCGATCCGGCGAGTGTCCGTATCGGACCTGCTGAAATCGCGTTGACCCGGATCTTCTTTCTGCCGAAATCGAACGCGAGATATCGCACGGACGCCTCCAGAGCAGCTTTGGCTACCCCCATCACATTGTAGTTCGGCATCACGCGCATCGAACCGCCGAACGTCAGAGTGATGATCGATCCGCCGGCCTCAGGCATCATTTCCGCGGCGCGTTTCGCCAATTCGGTGAAGGAAAAGCACGAAATCACCATGGTGCGCGAAAAGTTCTCGCGCGTGGTGTCGGCATAGCGTCCCCGAAGCCCGTTCGGGTCGGTGCCCCCGATGGCGTGGACCAGAAAATCCAGATGTCCCCATTTTTCACGCAGCGTCGCGAACACGCTATCGACGCTGGCGATGTCTTCAACGTCGCAGGGCAGCACCAAATTGACCCCAAGCCGCTCGGCCAATGGCTTGACGCGCTTACCCAACGCATCGCCTTGATAGGTAAACGCCAGCTCCGCGCCGTGGGCTGCGACAGTCTTGGCAATGCCCCACGCGATCGAATGATCATTGGCGATGCCCATGATCAACCCGCGCTTGCCCTTCATCAGGTCCTGCATCTTCCCCCCTGCTCCACTCATTCCCCGATCTTGTCATCGCACGCGCGAGCGTGTGACGCTGTCATACGAAACGCTGCCATGAATGACGAGACCCGCGGAGTGCTGGACGCCCGGTTTTCAAGGGGCGCATCGCGAACGGAAAACCTTAAGCATCCATTCGCTTGAACACCAGCGTGGCATTGGTCCCCCCGAAACCAAACGAATTCGAAAGCACCGTTCCGAGCTTCGCATTGTCCACTCGTTTGCGGACGATCGGCATGTCCGCGAATACCGGATCGAGCTCGCTGATGTTGGCGCTTTCGCAGATGAAGCCATTTTGCATCATCAACAGCGAATAGATCGCTTCCTGCACGCCGGTAGCGCCGAGCGAATGGCCGGTCAGCGCCTTGGTGGCGGAAATCGGCGGGCATTTGTCGCCCGTGCCGAATACCTTGCGGATCGCCTCGATTTCCGGCGGGTCGCCCGCGGGCGTGGAAGTCGCATGTGGGTTGATGTAGTCGACCTTTGTGTCCACCGTCGCCAGCGCCATCCTCATGCAGCGCTCGGCACCCTCGCCTGACGGCGCGACCATGTCGTAGCCGTCGGAAGTGGCGCCGTAGCCGGCGACTTCCCCGTAGATACGCGCGCCGCGTGCTTTGGCGTGTTCAAGCTCCTCCAGCACCACCACACCGGCGCCCCCGGCGATGACAAAGCCGTCGCGGCTAACGTCGTAGGGACGCGAAGCGGTCGCCGGCGTATCGTTGTACTTCGAGGACATCGCGCCCATCGCGTCGAACAGCACCGAAAGCGACCAGTCGAGCTCCTCGCATCCGCCCGCAAAAATGATGTCCTGCTTGCCGATCTGGATGGTCTCGTAGGCATTGCCGATGCAGTGATTAGAGGTGGCGCAGGCCGATGAGATCGAATAGTTCACGCCCTTGATCTTGAACCAGGTGGCGAGCGTCGCCGAGGCCGTCGAGGACATCGCTTTCGGCACCGCGAACGGTCCGACCCGCTTCGGCCCCTTGGCGCGAGTCGTATCGGCGGCTTCCACGATGGTGCGCGCCGACGGTCCGCCCGAGCCCATAATGATTCCGGTGCGGATGTTTGAGACTTCGGTCGGCTCGAGACCGGCGTCCTGGATCGCCTGCTCCATCGCGACGTGATTCCAGGCGGCGCCTTCGCCGAGGAAGCGCATCGCGCGCCGGTCGATGACTCCGGCCGGGTCCAGGGTCGGATTGCCCTGTACCTGGGAGCGGAACCCTAGCTCGGCATATTTCTCCGCGCGCGTGATCCCGGACTTTGCCTCATGAAGGCTCGCAAGTACTTCCTGGGTGTTGTTACCGATCGATGAGACAATGCCCATCCCCGTGATGACAACCCGCCTCATGATCGCCTCATCATGTCGTTGTGTTCTCGTTATCGGCCATCGGTAAAATCAGAACCGCCTCACCGACCGCAGACGTATTTAGGTTCCCGGTTGCAATGCGGCACCCTGCTTTAAGAGTCCCACTCTCAAATCCTTGGCGCGATAGATAATCTCGCCATCGGCCGAAAGCCAGCCGTCGGCGATACCTAGCCAGAGCTTTAGGCGCATAACCCGCTTGATATCGATGTTGTACACAATCTTGCGGACGTTCGGCATCACCTGACCCGCCAGCTTCAACTCGCCAAGCCCAAGCGCCCGCCCGCGACCTTCGCCGCCGATCCAGCCCATATAGAAACCGACCATCTGCCACATCGCATCAAGACCGAGACAACCTGGCATCACAGGATCGTTTTTGAAATGGCAGCCGAAAAACCAGAGGTCCGGCTTCACATCGAGTTCGGCGCGTACCAGGCCCTTGCCGTATTCGCCGCCGGTCTCGCTGATTTCGCTGATGCGGTCGAACATCAGCATCGGGGGCAGCGGCAATTGTGCGTTGCCGGGGCCAAACATCTCTCCGCGGCCGCACGCCAGCAGATCCTCGTATTCGTAACCGCCGCGCCGATCCAGCATACTGCCTTGCCTATTCCACATCCCGATTGAGCGTTCTTGAGCGAAATGGACCCGTTTCGGATGGGAAGCGCGCCAATCATGCTCGATTGACGCGCATACCGCAGGTCAGGATGCCCCTGCGGCAACCGGCTTCGCTTTTGCCGACATCGCAGAGCTAAGTCCGCGCGCTCTCTATCATAGGCCTCAGAGCGGGCAAAGCACCACCGGAGGGAAAATCACCCTGTATCACATTGATCCTTGATGCCTGGATCGGCTCTAGTTGCGAAAAACTTGCATCTGACAGATTTCCTTCTTATATTCCACGGCGATAGTACTGAATGAGTAATTGCGGTGCCCGACCTGGAAATGCGCTACAACGCCTCGATCTTGAACGATGACGCCGAGCCTAAGCCAGGGCGCGGCGCGGGACGCCAACCGGCTTTGACTGGGTGTCCCTGGCATGACGTCAATGAGATGCTACAGGCGGCAGGGCTTCGCCCGACCCGGCAACGCATGGCTTTGGGCTGGCTCTTGTTCGGCAAAGGTGCGCGCCACCTCACCGCGGAAATGCTCTACGAAGAGGCGACGCTGGCCAAGGTTCCGGTCTCGCTTGCCACCGTTTACAATACGCTCAACCAGTTGACCGACGCGGGATTGCTGCGTCAGGTCAGCGTCGATGGCACCAAGACCTATTTCGACACCAACGTGTCGGCGCACCATCACTTCTATCTCGAAAACAATCACGAACTGGTGGACATTCCGGACCCGCATCTGATGTTGCAGAAGATGCCGGAAGTCCCCGAGGGCTACGAGATCGCCCGGGTCGATATGGTCGTGCGGTTGCGCAAGAAGCGCTAATTCGCCGTTCGCCGACTGCTTGGCTCAATCCACCTTCTCGTCCGCGTAAACGCCCCACAGCCGTTGCTGTTCGATCCAGCCATCAAAGCCGTTGCCCAAGACGTGGCACCAGCCTGCTGCGCAGCGCTTGACCTGGGCTACGACGCCGGCCTGCAGGCGGGCGCTGACCGAACTAGTTGGATCGGCGCGCTCATAGAGCGCCGCGAGCTCGTCCTTGCTTTTCATGGTGATCACGGCGGTGCGGCGGCCCGATAGCAGCGAGTGGTAGACCCACCCCTCTGCGCCCTCGGAATCGCGGACCCGCCGCCAGTTCTCGAATTCCGCCGTGATCTCAACCGGGAGCCCGGAGCGTGTGTAAACCCAGGCGACATCGTTGTCTTTGGTCGGGCCGGCCCTGACGTTCACATGATCCGATTTAAGGCTGACATAGCGCGGCACTGGCAAGCCGCTCGAAGTCAGGACGGAATCCTTTGCCGCAAATCCAGTGCTGAGAGAGGCGCCCAGCACGCTAGCCGAAAGCACCACCACGCCACCGAAACGCCCCAACGCCAGCATTCACTCGTCTCCCGCCGAGAACCAAACTCAAATTCTTCGAGCTGAATTCCCCACCAACGCCCAAACCCCGATACCCGGCCGGAATACCCCTCGGCTTGTAATTCCCCGGTTTTGCGGGGTTCTTGTCTTGGCCCGCTCTTCTGCTAGAGAGGGCAGAACAGGGAAAGAAGACAAGCCGGAAAGCCCCTTTCAAAATCCAAGGGAAACGATCGGGAACCCACCGAACGCCGGGACTGCGCGGCACGGGCAGTGTCGAATAACCGGGTTAATGAGGTCTGAACGACCTCACGAGAGCAGGACATGTCGGTTAAGAAAAAGCCTCTCGTTGTCGTCACGCGCAAGCTTCCGGATTCGATCGAGACCCGGATGCGCGAGCTGTTCGACGCCCGGCTCAATCTGGACGACACACCGTTAACCCACGAGCAGATTGCCGAGGCCGTCCGCTCGGCCGACGTGCTCGTGCCGACCGTTACCGACACAATCAGCGAAGACCTGCTCAAGCAGCCCGACTGCAAGCTCCGGTTGATCGCGAATTTTGGCAATGGCGTCGACAATATCGATGTTGCAGCAGCGCACGCCCGCGGCATCACGGTGACCAACACGCCAAAGGTTCTGACTGAAGATACCGCTGACATGACCATGGCGCTGATCCTGGCGGTGCCGCGCCGGCTGATCGAAGGCTCATCCATCCTGACCGATGGCAAGGGTTGGCCGGGCTGGTCACCGACCTGGATGCTCGGTCACCGCATTGGGGGGAAACGGCTCGGCATCATCGGCATGGGCCGCATCGGGCAAGCCGTGGCGCGCCGGGCGCGAGCCTTCGGGCTTCAAATTCATTATCACAATCGCCGTCCGGTCGCGCCGCGCATTGCAGACGAATTGGGCGCAACATATTGGGAGAGCCTCGATCAGATGCTGGCGCGGATGGACATCATCTCGGTGAATTGTCCGCACACACCGGCAACCTTCCATCTGCTGTCGGGCCGACGGTTGAAGCTCATCCGCAAGGACGCCTATATCGTCAACACCGCGCGCGGCGAGGTAATTGACGAGGAGACCCTGACCAAGCTGATCGAGGCCGGCGAGATCGGCGGCGCAGGTCTCGACGTCTACGAGCACGAGCCCGCGGTCAATCCGAAACTGGTGCGCCTGGCCAAAGCCGGCAAGGTGACGTTGCTGCCGCATATGGGGTCGGCGACAATTGAAGGCCGCGTCGAAATGGGCGAGAAGGTGATCATTAATATCCGGACGTTTCTCGATAATCACAAGCCGCCGGATCGCGTGCTGTTGAGCATGCTATAGCTGTTCGCTGGCGTTGCCTTGACGCGAGCCGGCGGCTACTTCACTCGAACAACGCTGCAGGGATACTCCGGGCTAGGCGTGCCCGCTCAGATCAGTGATAACCAGGGCGTCCCCGTTCAACGGGTTCAGCGGGTCGCGGCCATAGCGCAAGTTCTCGAAGCGCATGGCGCGCGCATCCACCATCAGCAATCGTCCGACCAACCCCTCTCCAAAACCGACGATTTCGCGAATGGCCTCCAGCGCCATCATCGAACCCAGTACACCGGCTAGCGCGCCCATCACTCCGGCTTCGGCGCAGGCCGGCACCGTGCCCGGAGGCGGCGGTTCGGGAAACAGGCAACGATAGGTCGGATTGTACTGGCCATCGGCGTTCTTCTCGTGGGCACGGATGGTGGTCAGGGATCCATCAAACACGCCAAGAGCTGCCGTGATAAGTGGTTTGGCAGCGAGGAAGCACGCATCCGACACCAGATAGCGGGTTTCAAAATTGTCCGATCCGTCAAGCACCAGGTCATAACTGCCGATCAGCGTCATCGCATTTCCCGCTCTAAGTCGGGCGGCGTGAGCCGCGAACCTGACATGGGGATTGAGCGCATGGATTCGCTCGGCGGCGGTATCGACCTTGCGCCGGCCGATATCCGGCGTCGTGTGAATGATCTGACGCTGGAGATTGGACAGCGCCACGATGTCGTCGTCGACCACGCCTAACGAGCCAATGCCGGCAGCGGCGAGATACATCAGCGCCGGCGCGCCAAGGCCGCCTGCGCCGATCACCAGCACGGAAGCCTCCTTTAGTGCGGCTTGGCCGGGACCTCCGACTTCGCGCAGCACAATATGGCGGGCGTATCGCTCGAGCTCGTCGGCACTCAACATGATCGGGTCAATTCCTGTCACGTATCGTCTTTGTCAGGTGTTGCAGTATCGGACGAGGCTCCGTCAACCGTGGTTGTTGGCCTACCAAGCAGATGTGCTTAATTGATTGCACGTCAATGACGCCCAAGTCTTCTCATGAGATCGATGCTGACGGCAAATTCAGCTGTCTTCTCCCGCCGGATGCCAAACCGACTGCGGTTCGCGTGATCTGCGTAAAGAAAATAGCCCCGGAAGCGCATTGGCCCCGGGCGGCACCAACTATCAGGCACAAACGCAAAAACCCCGGCGCAGGGCCGGGGTTTTGAGCTTTGCATGTTATCGCCGCTTGCGCGGCACGCTTCCGGCCAGGCCAACATGGCCACCGGTCAGCCGTGCGTTATTCCGGGACCGATTGGCCGGAGCCGCCCAATTCGGCTGGAAAATCCTTCAGCTTGGGTAGTCCGTCTTTCATCGGCAGCACCGTCTCGGCGTAATTGACGTGAACCCCCGGAGAGAACTTGAGCGTCGGGATCGTCGCCGCAAATACGTCAACCAGGCCCAGAGGCTGATGCCCTGCCATCAGGTGCCCGCCACATTTTTTGCAGTATTTTCGCTGGCTGAGCGGCGTCTTCTGGAACGTAGCAACGTGCTCAGCCCCGGATTTGACCTTTACCGCATCCGCTTTCCACAGGCTGAAAGCATTGACCGGACCGCCCGACCAGGAGCGGCAGGAACGGCAGTGGCAGTAGCCCATTGCCTCCGGCGCGCCAGTTACTTCGATTTCAACAGCGCCGCAAAAGCAGCTTCCCACGTGACCCATATGTTCGCCTTTCCTGATGATCAAACTGGACGTTTATCGGAGATCCGCATGGTCCGGTCCAGTTCACGAACTGTACCGCACCTGCAATCATCTTCGTTTTGCCGCTCGAACCTCTAGCTCGCGAGCTTCCGTTCCTTCGCAAATGGACTGAGACCAAGCCAGGTTTGCATCGCGCTTGCGAGCTGAGGGTTTCCGGTCAAGATCATTCGCCGGCTTGCTACCGCAGTACGGACATTGTCCAGCCCCATCCAGATCGCCGTCATCGTCCGCAGATCAACGGATACGTAAAGGTCGACATCGAACCCGGGATCGATCGAACACAGGTCTACGGCGCTCTCCGGGTCGACGATCAGCCACCAGCGCCGCTGCGTCGCAGGCAACTCGGGGTAAGCGAATTCTATGACGCTGCGGCGGTCAGGCATCGGCGTGGTGTTCAGGTTGCGCCGCATATCCCACATCAGCAATTGCACGTCGAGATGCTGAAGCGACAAGTCCGCTTCGATCCGGCGCTGGCCCCAGACTCCGAAAGCCTCGACAATTGGTCCCAATTCGCGCCCGGACTCTGTCAAGCGATATTCGAATACCCCGGGATCGGCGGAGAGCTGCCGCGTCACGATCCCGGCGCCCTCAAGGTCTTTGAGGCGCTGCGAGAGGAGCGCCGGCGACATTCGTGGAACGCCGCGACGAAGTTCATTGAAGCGCGTCGAACCGGCAATCAGTTCGCGGAGCAGAACCACGGTCCAGCGCGTACATAAGACCTCCGCGGCCATCGCCACAGGGCAGAACTGCTTATAGCTGCCGATTGTCATTGTGCCCTCCCTCAACCGAGAAAAGCGTAGGGCAGAACGTCCGCATTTTCTAGTTCAGTTTTGATATCACCAAGATTCATTTCCTGAACTGGACCCGGTCGGACACGAGCCCTATGGCCAGCGCGGTGAAGCTCGCGACCCCCGATTCGTTGCGAACAGCTGCCTCCACCGACACCCAAACATTACTTCAGGACCAAAGGGATACGATGATGAACAAGAACATGCCTAAGCGTACTATCCGGATCGCCGCGCTCGGCGCGCTGGCCTGCGTCAGCCTCAATGTCTCGTCGGTTTCCGCCGCGACACTATCGCGTAGTGCTGATGTCAATGGCACGGTGTCGGCGGTCTGGTCGTTAATCGGTCCATTCTGCGCCATCAAGGATTGGCTGCCGCCAGTCGGCACCTGCACCGAGAAGACAGGCCCAGCGCCGGAACGAACCCTGGTGACCAAGGATGGCAAGGCGACCTTTGTCGAGGCGCAGACGGCGCGCAGCGAGGCTGACCACAGCTATTCCTACACTTTCAAATCGAGCCCACTGCCGGTGACCGAGTACATCTCAACCATCAAGGTGGTTGCCAAGAGCGACAAAGTTTCCACCGTGACCTGGAGCAGCACCTTTGTTCCGAACGCCGGAAAAGAGAAGGATGCCCTCGAAGCGTTGACCGGCATTTATGACGCCGGCCTCACCATGATCAAATCCAAGTTCAAATAAACTCGAAATACCTCTGTCGCATTGCTCACCAGCCGCCGCCCACCGATGCGAGGCGGCTGGTGAGAGAGAACCTGTTCCTTCGTGCTTGAATGTCCGTGCTTGAACGTCCGCGCATACGGGCGCAGTGCGCAGCACCGAGCAAGCGCTGGCTTCAACAATCCGTCACTCTCATTTCTGGCACCTCGGACACCAGAAGGTCGAGCGGCCGTTCTGGGTGAACCGTTTGACGATGCCGCCGCAGCGCTCGGTCTGGCATTTCTCGCCTTCGCGGTCGTAGACCTGGAACGAGTGCTGGAAATAGCCGAGCTCACCCGAGGTCTGTCGATGATCGCGCAGTGAGGAGCCGCCGGCCTTGATCGCCTGATTTAGCACCGCGTGAATGGCAGCAGCCAGCCGCTTGGCATGATCGGTCGGCTCGCCCCCGGCAACGCCCTTGCGTTGTCCGGCTTTGGCCGCCAGCGTCGCCGCCAACCTTCGCGGCGACAATTGTGCGCGAAACAGCGCCTCGCAAACATAGATATTGCCTAGCCCGGCGACTACCCGCTGGTCGAGCAGCGCCGCTTTCAGGCTGGTCTTCCTGTTGGCGCAGGAACGCGCCAGCATGGCCGCGTCGAATTGATTGCCGAGCGGCTCGGGCCCGAGACCGCTCAGCAACGGCTCGTCCTCGATCGCCTGGCGGGCAATAATTTTCATATAACCGAAGCGGCGCGGATCATTGAAAACAACTGAGGCGCCCGAGGACATGTGGAACACCACATGGTCATGCGCGCGATCCTCAACTCGGGGATGGTGGAATTTGCCCGGGGCTTTTTGTTCGTCGTCCTTAATGACGCGGAACGAGCCCGACATGCCCAGATGCATCAGCAGGACGTCTCCGGAGGCAAGGTCCGCCAGAAGGTATTTGGCGCGGCGGCCGAGGCCCGTCACCGTCTGTCCCGTCAGCCGCGCCGCAAAATCCCGCTGGAACGGAAAGCGCAGGTCTTTGCGCCTGACTTCCATTTTGGCGATCCGCCATCCCTCCATGACCGGCTGCAGGCCGCGGCGGACGGTCTCGACTTCGGGTAACTCGGGCATTTTATGGACGTTCACCTTGTGGTGCCGACGTGATAGCGACATTGCGGCGGGGGCGCTATGGTCCGGCGTTGCTAGTTTAAGGGCGTAAAAACCATGGATCGGTCGGACGAGACCACGCATTTCGGCTTCAAGGACATCACCGTCGGTGAAAAGCAGACGCTAGTGAACGACGTGTTTCACAGCGTGGCACACCGTTACGACCTGATGAACGACTTGATGTCGGCGGGTCTGCATCGCCTCTGGAAACAGGCGATGATCAATGCGCTCAACCCGCCGCGCGCCGATACTCCGTTCACGCTGCTCGACGTGGCCGGCGGCACCGGTGATATCGCATTTCGCGCCGCCAAGGCGGCAGGCGCGGGCTTTCGCGCCACCGTATGCGACATCAATTCCGATATGCTCAAGGTCGGCCGCGAGCGCGCGGCGGCGGGGTACCTCGATGACCGGGTGTCTTTCGTGGAAGGCAACGCGGAAGCCTTGGCTTTCCCCGACCGCAGTTTCGATGGCTACACCATCGCGTTCGGCATCCGAAACGTGCCGCGGATCGACCTCGCCCTGAGCGAGGCGTTCCGGGTGGCCAAGCCCGGCGGCAGATTTTTGTGTCTGGAATTCTCCACTGTCGATGTGCCCGGGCTCGATCGGATCTATGACCTGTTCTCGTTCAAGGTGATCCCGCCGCTCGGCGGCGCCGTGACGGGCGATGCCGAATCTTATCGCTACCTCGTGGAATCAATCCGCAAGTTTCCCAAGCCGAACGCGTTTGCCGATATGATCAGGGCGGCGGGTTTTTCCCGCGTCAGTTGGCAAAGCCTCTCCGGCGGCATCGTCGCCTTGCATTCAGGCTGGCGTTTGTGATCTCTGCCCTGACCCACATCGCGCGGCTCGCCCGCGCCGGTTTTGTGTTCGCGCGCGAAGGGGTGTTCGGTGTCGTTGATCCGTCTTTGGTACCGCCCCCCGGACAACTCGCGCTTCGCCTAGCTCGGATCATCGAGCGACCCGGAGCCAAATCCGGTCCACGCCTCTCGCGGGCGTTGACGAGGCTCGGACCTGCTTACCTGAAGCTCGGCCAGTTCCTCGCCACCCGTCCCGATGTCGTCGGCGTGATGATGGCGCGCGATCTGGAAAGCCTGCAGGACCGGCTGCCGCCGTTTTCGCAGACCGAAGCTGAAGCCGTTATCGCGCAATCGCTGGATCGGCCGGTGGCACAGGCTTTTGCCAGCCTCGGCCCGCCGGTCGCCGCTGCCTCGATCGCCCAGGTTCATCGCGGCGAAACCGAGCAGGGCGGCGTCCGTAAATCGGTTGCCGTGAAGGTACTGCGGCCTCACGTGGCCGCGCGCTTCCGGCGTGATCTCTCGGATTTCTTCTTTGTCGCGCGTAACGCCGAAGCCTACTCGGCCGAAGCGCGGCGGCTGCGGCTGGTCGAAGTCATCAACACCATGTCGCGCTCGGTGGCCATAGAGATGGACCTGCGGCTGGAGGCTGCCGCGCTCTCGGAAATGGCGGAGAACACCCGCGACGATCCGGATTTTCGCGTACCGGCGGTCGACTGGGATCGCACCACGCATAATGTCTTGACAATGGAGTGGGTTGACGGGGTTGCGCTGAGCGATCACGCGCGGCTGCAGAAATCAAACATCGATTTGCCGGACCTCGGGCGCAAGGTGATCCAGAGCTTCCTGCGCCACGCGTTGCGCGACGGCTTCTTTCATGCCGACATGCACCCAGGCAATCTGTTCCTCGACGAGGCCGGCCGCCTGGTTGCGGTCGACTTCGGAATTATGGGGCGCCTTGGCGCAAAGGAGCGGCGCTTCCTCGCCGAAATTCTTCTCGGCTTCATCACCCGCGACTATCGCCGCGTCGCTGAAGTGCATTTCGAGGCCGGTTACGTGCCGGGCCATCATTCGGTTGACAATTTCGCCCAGGCCATCCGCGCGATCGGCGAGCCGATCCACAACCGCACCGCCGAAGAAATCTCGATGGCGAAGCTGCTGACGCTGTTGCTCGAGGTCACCGGTTTGTTCGACATGCGTACTCGCCCCGAGCTGATCCTGCTGCAAAAGACC
>Ga0209474_10001859_pt1 | contig 19990 bp, 12 predicted proteins | sample GraSoiAngelo_145_FD_185902 | JGI IMG/M metagenome (GOLD analysis project Ga0209474, IMG submission 185902) | Grasslands soil microbial communities from the Angelo Coastal Reserve, California, USA - 14_1009_05_20cm (SPAdes) (version 2) | ecosystem: Environmental > Terrestrial > Soil > Grasslands... | reverse complement strand
CGCGTTCTGGCATTTCGCTCCGCAACCGCACCAGCCGACCGGCGTGATGTTCGCAATCTTCTCCATCGCAATCTCCGCTGCCGAAGCCGCGATTGGTCTGGCGATGGTCATCGCCGTTTATCGCCACTATCACACTACGAATGTCGATCAACTCGATCAGCTCAAAGGATGAAAGAATTCACTAAAAGATGAGCGCGTGGATTCTTGATCGTCTCTGGCTGATCCCTGCCGTGCCGTTCGCGGCTTCGCTGATAGTTTTGAGTTTGCCGAACGCGTGGCGCAGAAGAGCCGCGGCGCTGGCAGCCACGGGACAAGTCGCCGCGCTCGCATTGTCGGTTGTAGCGTTCCTGCCGACGGTCCAAACGCACGGCTTCCGCGCGGCTCAAAATTTCACCTGGTTCACTTTCGGCGATAACGCGCTCCAACTGGGATTTGTTCTCGACCCGCTTGCCGCTGCGATGCTGCTGATGATCTCGCTGGTTGGGCTTTGCATTTTTGTCTTCAGCATTGGCTACATGGCCGACGACAAGAATTTTGTCCGCTTTTTCGCGTATTTATCGTTCTTCTCCGGCGCCATGCTCGGTGTGGTCATCGCGAACAGTTTGCTTCTGCTTTTCATTTTTTGGGAACTGGTTGGGCTCGCGTCGTATCTGCTCATCGGCTTCTGGATTGAGCGACCGAGCGCAGCGGCTGCCGCAAAGAAGGCATTCATCACCACGCGCATCGGCGACATGGGATTTTTTCTCGGCATGCTCTGGCTCTACAATCGCAGCGGCACACTTCTTTTTTACGACGGCGGCAAAGGCTGTCTCGAAAGCGCCGGCCTGGCCATGCTCGGCGCCAGCGCCACGTTCATCGCGCTGCTGATTTTTTTCGGAGCAGTCGGCAAGTCCGGACAATTCCCGCTGCATGTGTGGCTGCCTGATGCGATGGAAGGTCCGACACCGGTGAGCGCGTTGATTCACGCGGCAACGATGGTCGCCGCTGGAGTTTTTTTGGTCGCGCGCGTGTATCCGCTATTCTCGTTAGGCGCGATCAACGGCGTGACCTCCTCGCTCACCGTTGTTGTCTGGATCGGTGTAACCACGGCGCTCATGGCTGCGCTCATCGCGATCGCACAGGCCGACATCAAACGCATCCTCGCCTATTCAACGGTGTCGCAACTTGGTTTGATGATGGTCTCGCTGGGCGTGGGCGGGGTGGCAGCCGGCATCATGCACTTGATCGCGCATGGATTTTTTAAAGCGCTTCTGTTCCTCGGCTCCGGCTCGGTCATTCACGGATGTCACGGCGAACAGGACATTCGCAAAATGGGCGGCCTGCGGCGCTTCATGCCGGTTACGTTTGTGACGTACGCCATCGGGATGATGGCGCTCAGCGGCGTGCCGCTCTTTTTCTCTGGCGGCTGGACGAAAGAGGAAATTCTTCACGCTGTAGGCCATTGGCCGCCGTCGCACGCACCGTATTACTTGATGTTCGCTGGCGTCGTTCTCACGGCGCTCTACATGACGCGGCAAATCATCTACGTCTTTTTTGGGGACCCGCGCGCTTCTGTGGACCACTCGCACGAGAGCCCGCGCGTGATGACAAGGCCGCTGATCGCGCTCGCGCTGGGCGCAATTTTATTGAGCGTCGTGCTCACGCCTGCATGGCCATGGCTGCATGAGTATCTGACCGGCGAGCCCGTACACTTTGAGATAGGTCGTTTGATTCAGCCGGCGCTTTTTGTTTCGCTCGTGCTCGTCAGTGCGGGTATCGGCGTTGGTTTGTGGATGTATCGCAAGGCGGGTGTGCAAGCTGGAGATCGCCCAGCTCAGATCGACCCACTTGAATACGCGCAGCCCGCGCTGTTTCGCTTCTTGGCAAACAAAATGTGGATCGACGAACTTTATTATCGCACAGTCATCGCGTTCAGTTGGATGGCCGCGCGTCTGTCTGACTGGTTGGATCGCTACTTCTGGGATGGGCTTGTGCGTGGCTTCGGTGCAATCGGGCAAGTGTTTGCAATATTCACCACCGGCGTCGATGAGCGCGGCATCAACGTTGGAGTCGATGAAACCACCGTTGGCGCTCGCGGGCTTGGCCGGCTGATGTCTGCCGCGCACTCGGGGCAGATTCAAATTTACCTCGGCGTGGTCGCCATCGGCATGCTGGCACTCCTTCTTCTCTACGCATGGTTGGTGTGATTACAGCGATCATTTTCATTCCGCTGCTTGGTACGCTTGCGGTCTGCACCTGGCCGCAAAGAAATTGCCGCGTCATTGCTCTGATGTTTAACGTTATCTCCGCGGCGTGCGCGTTAGGATTGTGGCGAAAGTTCGATGCCACCGCGACGGGCATGCAATTCGTCGAACGTCATGCGTGGATTCCGGCGATCAATGCTGAATATCTGGTTGGCGTTGATGGATTGAGTTTGCTGCTTGTCTTGCTCACGTCGCTAATCGTTCCATTCGCATTTCTAGCCCGACCCGTTCCAGCCGACAGCCGCGGGTTCTATGCGACCATGCTCGTAATGCAATCCGCACTCTACGGCACGTTCACGGCACAAAATTTCGTTCTCTGGTTTTTGTTCTACGAAATGAGCCTGATCCCGGCGTTTCTGCTGATCAAAATCTGGGGCGGCGAAAACCGCGATCGCGCCGCGACCAAGTTCTTCCTTTACACATTTCTTGGCAGCGTGGCGATGTTGCTTTCGTTTCTGGGAATTTATTTTGCCAAAGGGACGTTCGATTTTTCCGCGCTGGCCTCCCTCGGAAAAAACGGTCTGCTCACCGGCAAGGTCGCGTGGCTTGCGTTTGCCGGAATCTTTATCGGGCTCGCCGTGAAGGTGCCGCTATTTCCGTTTCACACCTGGTTACCCGACGCCTATCAAACCGCGCCGACCGGCGTGTCGATGGTGTTGACGGGTGTACTCTCAAAAATGGGCGTTTACGGTTTCGTGCGTCTGTTCCTTCCGCTTTTTCCGAATGAAATTAGAATCATCGGCCCGTGGCTGCTTGCATTGGCAGTATGCTCGATCGTGTTCGCGCCGCTGGCTGCATGGGCACAGCGCGATCTGAAACGAATGGTTGCTTACCTGTCGATCAACCATCTTGGCTACTGCATGCTCTCTCTTTTTGCGGTAGCCGCCTCACCGGCCGTAGCTGCAAATATCGACACGCATGCGGCATTGAGCGGTGTGTTCATGCAAATTTTTAACCACGGCATCACCGCAGCCACCCTGTTTTACTTCGTTGGATTGCTCGAACAACGGTCCGGCAGCCGCCGGAGCATCGGCGACTTCGGCGGACTGATGCAGCGGACACCGCTGCTTTGCGGCTGGATGAGCGTTGCCATGTTTTCCTCGCTCGGCCTGCCGGGACTGAACGGATTCATCGGCGAATTCCTGATTTTCAAAGCCTCGTTCGCAATCGCGGCTTCGTTTACCGCCATTGCTGTGCTTGGTCTTCTCGTGACAGCAATCGTTTTCGCGCGCGCCATGCAATCGTTGTTCAGCGGCCCGCTGGCAGAAAATTGCAGCGCGTTTCCCGATCTTTTGACGGGCGAAAAACTTGTCGTGGTACCCGTAACACTGCTCATGTTCGCCATCGGCATCGCGCCGCAATTCATGTTCAACATCTTCAACACAACGGTCGTCCAAATGGCGCGGCTGTTTGGTTGAGCCTCACGCAAATGAGCAAAGAGATCATTCCCGTGGAGCGCATCGCTCACCTAATTTTTGTTTTCCGCGGACAGAAGGCGATGCTGGATTCCGACCTGGCTACGCTCTACGGCGTGACCACTGGAAATCTCAATAAAGCAGTGAAACGCAATGCGCAGCGTTTCCCATCCGATTTCATGTTCCAACTTACCGCCGAAGAGGCCGACGATTTGATATTCCAAACTGGAAGATCAAAAGGACGGGGCGGGCGTCGTCATCGCCCCTACGCTTTCACCGAGCAAGGAATTGCGATGCTCTCAAGCGTGCTGAATAGCGACCGGGCTATAAGAGTCAACATCGCGATCATGCGCGCATTTGTGAAACTGCGCCAGATGCTCGAGACGAATCGCGGGCTGGCCCAGAAGTTTTCGGAACTCGAAAGGCATGTTGGAAAGCAAGACGAAGAAATCGCCGCAATTCTGGAAGCGATCCGGCAACTGATGGCTCCGCCGGAAAAGCCGCGGCGTGAAATCGGATTTCATGTGCGCGAGAAGGCGCCGCGCTATCGGGTGCGCAGACGCGCATGATCGCCTGGACGATTTACATCACGTTCGCGGGAGCGCTTCTGCTCCTGTTTTTGCCGCGCATTTTCGCGCGTTGGATCGCGCTGCTTACAACCATCGGTGGCTTGGCCCTGGGCCTCGCCGCCTTCGTTTGCACGCCCATTGCCGATCTGGCGCATTTCGCAACGATCGTGCGTGTGCCTTGGGTCTCCGCCCTCGGGATCGACTACCATCTGGCGCTGGATGGTGTCAGCCTCACCATGGTTCTCGTCACCGGCATCTCAGCCGTGAGCACAGTACTGTTTTCATGGGATGTGGAGAATCGGCAGAACGAATTCTTCTTCTGGCTTTTGCTGGTAGTGGCCGGTTGCTACGGCGTTTTCCTCAGCGCCAATCTGTTTTTGCTTTTCGCGTTCTACGAGCTGGTGATCGTGCCGAAATATTTCCTCATCGCCATCTTCGGATCCACGAACAAGGAATACGGCGCGATGAAGCTGACGTTGTATTCTTTCTTCGGCGGCATGTTCGTTTTTATCGGGATTCTTGTCGCTTACGTGACTGGCGGCACATTGGATTTGAATCAGCTAGCGCAATTCCAGTTTGCACCCGGGCTGCAATCGTGGGCGTTTCCTGTGTTGTTTTTCGGCTTTGCGGTGCTCGCTGGCATCTGGCCATTGCACACCTGGGCGCCGACGGGCCATGCCGCTGCGCCCACTGCGGGTTCGATGTTGCTCGCTGGGATCGTTATGAAACTCGGTTCTTACGCGGGTCTGCGCGTCGCGATGAATCTTTTCCCACAGGGATTTCAAATGTGGAGCAAATCGATCGCTGTCCTCGCGGTCATCGGAATTGTTTATGCCGCAGCGGTGGCGCTTCGCCAAAGTGATCTGAAATTTGTAATCGGTTATTCCAGCGTGAGCCATATGGGTTTCGTGCTGCTTGGTTTGGCTACTGCGAACGTGCTCGGCGTTTCCGGCGCGGTGCTGCAAATGTTTTCGCACGGCGTGATCGCAGCCCTCCTCTTTGCCGTTGCTGGACGCATGATCTATCACCGCACACACACGCGCGAACTCGATGCGCTCGCGGGAATGAATCTGAGCCATGCGCTGCCATTTGCAGCCTTTACGTTCGTCATCGCTGCGGCAGCGTCGATTGGCATTCCCGGTTTCAGTGGTTTTGTGGCCGAGATCACAATTCTCATCGGCGCGTGGAAAGCTTATCCGCTGGCGGTCTGGATCACTGGAGCGGGCATGGTGCTCGTGGCCGCGTTCACCTTGCGCGCGTTAAAGCAATCGTTCTTTGGCGAGGCAGGTTCAGGCGTCGTCCGCCTGCAGGAAGGCCGGGTGGCGCTCGACCCGGATTGGAACGAGCAACAGAGCATTACAGCCGCGGAAAAAATAGGAGCGTGCCTGCTGATGTTCGCAACGCTAGTGGTCGGAGTTTATCCGAAACTGTTGCTCGATCGGATTATGCCGGCCGTCGAGGCGATGAGGTTTTTAAAATCCGGAGGTTAACGTTGTAACGATGTCTTACCTCGAGCTTCTCAAACTTGCATCGCCGGAAGCGATCGTCGTTATCACGGCGCTTGTGGTCCTCACAATTGGGCTGACGACCGGGCGCGAGGCCGCGGGCGCAACGGTGTCAACGGCGCGACCAACTGGAAATGCTGGTAGCAGGTCCAGCACTCGAAGTGCCGCGCTCTGCGCGTTTGTCGCCGTGCTCGGCCTCGCCGTCGCAATCGGCGCTGTGCTGATGTTGCCGCGTAACGCGACGCTCTTTGGCGGAATGCTGGTGATCACGCCGCTGACGTCGCTGTTCAAAATCATCTGCATCGTACTCGCGTTTTTCACAATCCTTTTGACGACATCAGAAAAGTCTTTGCGTCATCGAGGCGAATACCTGGCGATTGTTCTGCTGGCAACGATCGGCCTCATGCTGCTCGTTGGCAGCGAAGAGTTGCTGATGATTTTCATCGGGCTCGAGTTGCTCGGTCTATCGCTTTACGTGATGGCCGCATTCGACAAGACCGATCTCCGCTCAGCCGAAGCGGGACTGAAATATTTCCTGTTCGGCAGCACATCGAGCGCGTTCACACTTTTTGGAATCAGCCTGATCTACGGGATGTCGGGAACAACCGGTCTGGCTGCGATCTCGGCAAAATTGGCGACCGCATCAGTGCAACCGCTGCTTGCAGTTGGTATCGTCATGACGCTTGTCGGCTTTGCGTTTAAGATTGCCGCCGCGCCGTTTCATCTTTGGGCGCCGGATGCGTATCAGGGCGCGCCGGTTCCGAGCGCCGCGTTTATTGCTTCGGGGTCAAAGGTCGCGTCGTTCGTGGTGTTGGGGAAAATCGTTCTGATCGGATTCGCGCCCGTGCACGGCAGCGCCGCATGGCACGGCATGGTAGCCGGCTGGTCGCCGGTGCTCGCTGCGCTGGCAGCCTTCTCGATCCTGCTTGGCAATCTGGTTGCGCTGGCGCAATCGAACCTGCGCAGGCTGCTCGCGTACTCTGCGGTTGCACACGCTGGTTACACGTTGCTCGGACTCGTGGCGGGCGGGCGCGACGGTTTTTCGGCGGCTTTGTTTTACACAACCACTTACGCCATTACGCTCGTCGGCGCATTCGGCGTGGTGGGTTTCGTACGGCACGAAACCGGAGGCGACGATTTATCGAACTTTTCCGGATTGTGTTCGCGTTCACCGCTCATGGCCGGATGCATGGCGATCTTCATGCTCTCCCTGGCAGGCATCCCGCCGCTCGCCGGATTTTTCGGAAAGTTCTACCTTTTCAGGGCCGCGCTGCAAGCCAGTCCAAGCCACGGTTTGCTCTGGCTCGTGGCGCTCGCGCTGTTTGGCAGTTTCATCTCGCTTTATTATTACCTCATGGTCCTCAAGTTCATCTTCGTGGACAAACAGGCTGAGGCTGGCGCCGATCACCGATCAGTGATGACTGATTATGTTCTCCAAACGTCCGCAATCTCCTTGCTGGCCGCGGCAGTTCTTCTGCTTGGTGTGATGCCGGACATCCTGGCTGCGCAGATCCTCGCCGCGATGCCGTAAGAAATTTCGGCGAAAAACGCGATTAAGGCTTGACTACCGCGCCAGAAGTTTTGCATCAAATCAAGTATCACTGATTGCAAAAGTTGGTGAAGCGAAGATGGGCAGCATCAGCCAGTTCATTGAACGCCATTTCCGGCATTTCAATGCCGCAGTCTTGAAAGACGCTGCCGAGGCCTATATCGCGCATCTGGATCGCGGCGGAAAAATGATGATCACGCTCGCGGGCGCCATGAGTACTGCGGAACTGGGCGTTTCTTTGGCGGAAATGATTCGCCGTGACAAAGTCCACGCCATCACCTGCACCGGGGCGAATTTGGAGGAAGACCTTTTCAATCTCGTCGCGCGCAGCCAGTACGTGCGTCTTCCGAATTATCGCGAGCTCAGTCCGCAACAGGAAGAGGAGCTTCTCAAGCGTCATTTGAATCGGGTCACAGACACCTGTATCCCGGAGGAGGAAGCCATTCGGCGGATCGAACGAGTGGTCATCGATGAATGGGTTACCGCGGCAAAGAAAAAAGAGCGCGGTTTTCCGCACGAATTTCTTTACACGATCCTCAAAGAATGCCGGCTCAAGAAATTTTACGAGATCGACCCGGGCGACAGTTGGATGATCGCTGCCGCGCACAAGGACCTTCCGATTTTTGTGCCCGGCTGGGAAGATTCGACCCTTGGAAATATTTATGCCGCGCGCTGCATCACCAGGGCGATAACTGACGTGCACACGATCCGCTCCGGAATCGAATACATGATCGCGCTGGCCGAATGGTATCGGCGCGTCTCGCAGGGGTCCTCCATTGGCTTTTTCCAAATCGGCGGCGGCATCGCGGGCGATTTCCCCATTTGCGTCGTGCCAATGCTAAATCAGGACGTGGTCAGCACGCCCGTGCCGGAATGGGGTTATTTTTGCCAGATCAGCGATTCCACGACGAGCTTCGGATCGTATTCCGGCGCAGTGCCCAATGAGAAGATCACCTGGGGAAAACTCAACGTCGATACGCCGCGCTTCGTTATTGAGTCTGATGCCACAATCGTTACTCCCTTGATGTTTGCGAAGATTCTCGGCTGGTGAGACGCCCTGACGAACTTCTAATCAGTGGTAACGACTGGCCCGTTGTTTATCGCCAGTGGCCTGGAACATATGCCCAGCCGCCAGGGCGACGCACCCAATGGCCTGCCACCCACACCGCGGCTGGTCTTGGGCGGATTACCCAAGTCCCCGGAACCCAAGCGTAGGTGTTCCCTGTCCACCGCCAATAACCGCTCGTCCAGACGTACGCTGGTCCGGGCGCGACGGTTTGAGTTTCAACGCGAACCGGTGGCGGCGGTTGGGTTGCCAGGACTTCTTGGGCTGGGCCCGTTGTCGTAACTTGCTGTGTCGTTGTGGTGGTCGTCACCGTTGCTGGCTCCTCCGCACAACCGGCCAAAGCCAATACCGTCAGGATCGATAAATAAGAGCTTATTCTCATGTTAGGCCTCCGTTAGAGATTCGTTTTGCGACAGCGCATCGGCTCTGTCAGAAATTGAGGGCTCGCCTGCGCTCGATAGCGGAAGAGCGATTTTGAATCGATGATACGGAATGCTTTACGTCGTCGCTACACCGATTGGCAATTTGGGTGATATCACCTTGCGTGCGCTGGACATACTGAAATCAGTCGATCTGATCGCGGCTGAAGACACCCGGCACTCAGGGATGTTACTCAAGCATTTCGGAATCAAAAAACCCTTCATCAGTTATTACGAGCATAATGAAGTCAGGCGCACGGCGGAACTTGTGGAACGCCTCATGCGCGGCGAGAACGTTGCGCTGATTACAGATGCAGGAACGCCGGGACTGTCCGACCCGGGCTTGCGCCTCATTCGCGAATGCATTCAACGCGAAGTTCCGTTTACGATCATCCCCGGGCCATCATCAATCCTGACTGCTCTTGTCGGTTCCGGATTTTCAACTGGGAAATTTTCTTTCTGTGGATTTCTTCCGGTCAAAAGTGGACAGCGCGAGCGCGAGCTGCGAGCAGCGGCCGATCGCAGTGAAACCACAATCTTTTTTGAGTCGCCCTATCGACTAACCAAAACGCTCGCCGCCTGCATTGATGTGATGCCGGATCGGCAGCTTTGCGTCGCCCGGGAGCTGACAAAGAAATTCGAGGAATTCCGCCGCGGCACCGCCGGCGAGCTCCTCGCACATTACGAAACCCATCCGCCCAAAGGCGAGATCGTGCTCGTGATCTCGGAAAGGTAGGGACGCCGCGCTGCCGCGTCTGGTCGGCGCAGCGCGCCGACCCCTACCAGCCCCCTGCGTAACGAAGCGCGGCACGCGACAAATCTCCGCGAATAAACGAAGCGCGATCGCCGTCAAACCCTGCCACCCGAATCAGCTGCACCAGTTGGAAACAAATGCGATCCGAGATTGCTTCTGCCCAAAGTATCAGTTCTTGCAATCTCGAGAGTTTTCTCGTCTCCTCGACCTTTTCTGCCGATGATGTCATGACTCGCTCGCGGTCGCTCCTCAGGCCTTTGGCCGCCGGATTACTTCTGACCGCCGTGCAACTTGTGATGGCGGTCGGTCTGCTGGCGCCGGAAGGGACGCTTTCAGACCGCTACTTGACTCTGATCCAGCATGACAGCTTTTGGTTCATGAACATCGTCGATCGCGGCTATCAAACCATTGTCCCGCCGGTCGATCACAAAGTGATGGAAGTGTCGAATGTTGCATTTTTCCCCGCTTATCCTGTGATTGCTTCCTTATTTCGCTACGGGCTCAACATCGACACCGGCACCGCACTGCTGATCACCGCACAGCTCGCCGCCTGGGGTTTCTGGAGTTATTTCTTCCTGTTTTGCAAGCGCTGGAACATTTCGCGCCCGCTTCAGATTTGTGCCGCATTATTAATCCTCGCCCATCCGGCTGCGTTCTTTCTGGTCGCCGGCTACTCGGAGTCACTGTTTTTGATGGCGCTGCTTGGCTTCATTTACTGGAGCACGACGGAAGGGTGGTCTGCCAAAGTCTGGGCGGCTGCGCACGGTATCGTCATGTCCGCGACGCGGATCGTCGGAATCGTATGTGCTGCTTTTCCTGTGGTGCGCTCGTTTTTTTTGAAAGGATGGAAAGGATTGCGGGAGCCGCGCGCGTGGTTTCGCCATTACGCGTCGGCAATCGGGTTAATGGCTGTGGCGACGCTGGGCGCGCTCTTTTTCTTTATCTACTGCGAGGTCCGCTGGGGAAATTGGAATATGTACATGCTGACGCAGGCGGCTGGTTGGGGGATCATTCCCGATTATTTAGCGGTGCTTAAGCCCTCAAGTTATCGCTGGCTCGTTCCGGCATTGAATGATCCGACCGAAGCAAGCCAACTATCGATGACGCTCGGCGCCGTACTTCTGGTCGGCATCGTTCTTTGCGAACTGCTTCCACCGATTCGACGGCGGGCCGGTCTGCCGGTTCGTGCTGGCATTTATTTCTGTGCGGCCGCGATCTATTATCTCTCAGTCAGCGGAGTGGCCTGCGTCGATATGGAAAGCATGCTCCGCTACGAGTTTTGCGTGCACGCTTTGATCGTGCTGGCGTTTTTGAATTTTCTGCGTCAATTTCGTGCGCCGTCGATGCTCCTTAGGGCGTTCAGCATCGCGGCGGTAGCGTTGCTTAGCGCTGCTGGGTTATGCGTACAGGGCTGGTACGTCTGGAATTTCACCCGGGGCAACTGGGTTGCGTAGTAGAAGATGAAAAAAAAAGTCGCCATTATCGGAGCTGGTCCAGCGGGTTTGACGGCGGGCTATCTTCTTTCCAAGGAAGACGTGGGCGTCGTCGTTCTCGAAGCCGATCCCGTTTACGTCGGGGGTATTTCGCGAACCGTTACTTACAACGGTTTCCATTTCGACATCGGTGGGCACCGTTTTTTTTCCAAATCCAAAGCGGTGGAAGATCTGTGGACGGAAATTTTGCCGAACGACATGCTGGTGCGGGCGCGATCGTCGCGCATTTTTTACGCCGGCAAATTTTTCTCCTACCCGCTGAAACCTTTTGAAGCATTACTGAAGCTTGGCATCATCAGGTCGACCCTTTGCATTCTTTCCTGGTTAAAAGCACGTCTCTTTCCATTGCGTAGTCCGCGCAACTTCGAAGAGTGGGTGAGCAATCAGTTCGGCAAACGTCTCTTCAACACGTTCTTCAAGAGCTATACCGAAAAGGTCTGGGGGATGAACTGCAAAGAAATCTCCGCAGACTGGGCCGCGCAACGCATCAAAGGACTTTCGCTCGGCAGCGCGATCAAGAACGCGCTCGTTCCGCAGCGGTACAACGGTGACCGCAGCAAAGTCATCAAGACGCTCATCCATTCGTTCCGTTATCCGCGGCGAGGCCCGGGCATGATGTGGGAAGCGTGCGCGGAAAAGATGAAAGCGCTGGGCGGCAAGCTTGAAATGGGCAGCAGAGTGACGCGTTGCGCGTATGATGAAGCGAGCGGCAACTGGACTGTCGAATACAAAGACCGTGACGGTCACGTGCAGACAATCGAGGCCGAGCACATCATTTCATCCGCGCCGATGCGCGAACTCGTGCGCGGTTTGTCGCCGGCTATGAGCGAGCGAACAAAGCGCGCAGCTGAAAGTCTCAAATATCGCGACTTCATCACTGTGATGTTGATCTTGAAAGATCGGCAGATGTTCGATGATAACTGGATATACATTCACGATCCGAGCGTAAAGGTCGGGCGCGTGCAAAACTTTCGTTCCTGGTCACCGGAAATGGTGCCCAACCCCGACAAGGTGTGCTACGGCCTCGAATATTTCTGTTTCGAAGGCGATGGACTTTGGGACGCAAGCGACACCGACCTAATCGAACTCGCCCGACGCGAACTGATTCAAATTGGACTCGCCAAGGAAGGCGATTTCATCGATGGCTGCGTGGTTCGTCAAAAGAAAGCCTATCCGGTTTACGACGACGATTACGCGCAGCACGTCGCCACGATTCGGCAGGAACTGGAGACGCGTTATCCCAACCTGCACCTCGTGGGCCGCAACGGCATGCACAAATACAACAATCAGGATCACGCCATGATGACTGCGATGTTGTGTGTAGAAAATATTCTGGCCGATGCGAAGCTCTACGATCTCTGGCAGGTCAACAGCGACGCCGAATATCACGAACAAGGTCCCGCCGCGGCCGAGGAAACAAATGGCAGCGCGCTACGTCTCGTCCCGACCCGCGTAGTCGCCGCCCCCGAGCTCGCGCCGGAAGCGTAATTTCACCGCCCGCTTCGCTTGAGAAGACGGAGACCACGAAGGTTTCAGAAATTCTTGTCTCTGTGACCTCTGTGGCCTCCGCGGTAAAATAAATTGTTTTCCAATTGCTTACGCTTTCGAACCAGCGACATCTCTGCTGGTGGGCAAGCCGTCTTCCATTGGCGGGCAGGAACAGAAGAGATTTCTATCGCCATAGACATTGTCGATGCGCGCGACGGCGGGCCAGAATTTGTGCTCGTGCGTCCAGGGCACGGGGAAGGCTGCTTGTTCGCGCGAGTACGGGCGGTCCCATTTGTCCGACGCGATTTGGCGCGCAGTGTGCGGCGCGTTTTTGAGCAAATTATTTTGGCGATCTTGTTTTCCCGCGGCGATCGCTTCGATTTCCGCGTGGATGGAGATCATCGCGTCGCAAAAACGATCGAGCTCATGTTTCGGTTCACTCTCGGTTGGTTCGATCATCATTGTCCCGGCGACTGGCCAGGAAACGGTCGGCGCGTGAAAGCCGTAATCCATTAAACGCTTGGCCACATCTTCGACTTCGATCCCGGCGCTTTTCCATTGGCGAAGATCGACAATGCATTCATGCGCGACGAGGCCGTGTTTGCCTTTGAAAAGAACCGGAAAGTACGGGTTGAGCCGTTTGGCGATGTAATTGGCGTTTAGAATTGCGACCTCGCTCGCCCGTTTCAATCCCTCCGCGCCCATCATGCGAATGTACATCCAGGTGATGGTCAAAATGCTGGCGCTGCCCCAGGGCGCAGCTGCGATATTGCCGCCTTTCCCTCCGCCGTGGCGATAATTTGATCCGTTGCCGTGCGGCGGTAGTTTCCCGCGCTCTCCCTCGCCGAACAGGATTCGGCCGGTCTCAGGATCGAGAATGAATTCGCGCGGAAGATACGGCGCCAGATGTTTGGCCACGCCGATCGGCCCTACGCCCGGGCCGCCGCCACCGTGCGGGATGCAAAATGTTTTGTGCAAATTCAAATGACAAACGTCGGCGCCATAATCGCCAGGACGACACAGACCGCATTGGGCGTTCATGTTTGCTCCATCCATGAAAACCTGGCCACCGTGCGCGTGCACGATGTCGCAGATTTCGCGGATCGTTGGCTCGAAAACGCCGTGCGTCGAGGGATACGTCACCATGAGCGCGGCGAGATCGCCAGCGTGTTCGTCGGCCTTGGCGCGCAGATCGGCAAGGTCGATGTCGCCATCTTTCAAACACGCAACCGAGACAACCTTGAATCCCGCCATCACCGCGCTGGCAGGGTTGGTCCCATGCGCCGAGGTGGGGATGAGGCATACGTTGCGATGCGCTTCACCGCGCGAGGCATGATATTCACGAATCGCGAGCAGACCTGCGAATTCACCCTGAGAGCCGGCGTTGGGTTGCAATGAAATTGCCGCGAAACCCGTGATCTCAGCAAGCCAGTCTTCCAGTTGCTGACAAATTTCCATGTATCCCGCCGCCTGCTCTGTCGGCGCGAACGGATGCAGCTTGGAAATCTCTGGCCACGAAATCGGAAACATCTCCGCGGTCGCATTGAGTTTCATGGTGCATGAGCCGAGCGGAATCATCGAGGTAGTTAGCGACAGATCGCGCGATTCGAGCTTCTTGAGATAACGCAACATTTCTATCTCGGTGTCGTGCGTGTTGAAGATCGGAGGAGTGAGAAACTCGGAATTGCGGATTGCGGATTGCCGAATGCGGATTGCCGGCTCACCCAGATCGTCATCGGTGAAATCGCGGACTGTCGTGCCGCGAAAGACGGCCATCAGCAACTCGATGTCCCGCGGCGTTGTCGTTTCGTCGAATGAAATGCCCACTGCGCGCGGGCCAAGCGCGCGCATGTTACAGCCCGCTTTTGCCGCGTGCTCCAGAATGACTTCGCTGGATTCAACTTCGACACGAATGGTGTCGAAGAAATTATCGTGCGTGACTGTGCAGCCAAGAGCGTGCAAACCATCCGCGAGTTGGTTCGTTAGCCTGTGAACGCGCTCGGCGATCGCGCGCAATCCTTTCGGGCCATGATAAACCGCATACATCGACGCAATGACGGCGAGAAGAACCTGCGCCGTGCAAATGTTACTGGTCGCCTTGTCGCGACGGATGTGTTGCTCTCGCGTTTGCAACGCGAGTCGGTACGCCGGCCGGCCTTCGACGTCGTGTGAAACGCCAACGAGCCGCCCGGGCATGTGGCGCTTGAATTGGTCGCGCGTCGCGAAGTAAGCCGCGTGCGGTCCGCCGAACCCAAGTGGAACGCCAAAACGCTGCGTGTTTCCGACCGCAACATCTGCGCCGAATTCACCCGGCGGCTTCAGCAACGTGAGGGCAAGAACGTCCGCGGCAACGACGACAAGCGCGCCGGCATCGTGCGCCTGCTGGACGAAGCGGGAATAATCGTAAATCGCGCCATCGGTCGCTGGATACTGAACGAGTGCGCCAAATACCGTGTCGCCGAATTTGAAACGCGAGTAATCGCCGATTTTGATCTCGATCCCGTGCGGTTTCGCGCGCGTTTGGACAACAGCGATCGTTTGCGGATGACAATTGTCGGCGACAAAAAACGTTTTCCGATTTGGAACGGCTGCGTGACAAAGCGACATCGCTTCCGCTGCGGCCGTGGCTTCGTCCAGCAGCGAGGCGTTCGCAATATCGAGCGCGGCCAGGTCCATGATCATTTGCTGAAAATTCAGAAGCGCCTCGAGCCGGCCTTGCGCGATTTCCGCCTGATACGGCGTATATGCCGTGTACCAGCCGGGATTTTCGAGAATGTTTCGCTGGATAACCGGCGGCGTAATGCAGTCGTGATAGCCGGCGCCGATGAATGAGCGCGCAAGCTTGTTTTTCCCGGAGATCGCGCGGAGTTCGGCGAGTGCTTCGGTTTCCGATTTCGCTTTCGGTAAGCTTAGTTCCCGATCGAGGCGAATATTTTTGGGAACGGCGGCATCGATCAGAGCACCGAGATTTTCATAACCCGCTTCGCGCAACATCGCTCGAACTTCCTCTTCGCTCGCGCCGATATGCCGGCGCGCAAAGGAATCGATGTCGATGGTTTTTTCGCGCGTCTGCATGCGAGAAGACTACGGAACGGAAGATGCGCTTCAAGTTTGTCGGCGCAGGTAGGCGCGATTGACCTCAATCGCCTGGGCGGTTCGGGTGAACCGCCCCTACCATCTGAGGTGAGGGCGTGTTTAACTCTCCAGCGCTGCTTGCGCTGCCGCTAATCGCGCGATCGGAATACGAAACGGACTGCAACTGACGTAATTCAGGCCGAGGCGGTGGCAGAATTTGACGCTGTTAGGTTCGCCGCCGTGCTCGCCGCAAATGCCCAGCTTAATCTCGGGGCGCGTCTTTCGGCCGAGGTCGCGGGTGATTTCCATCAAGCGACCAACGCCTCGCTGATCGATGGATGCGAACGGGTTCGTATCCACAATGTCGAGCTCGGCGTAAGCAGGAAGAAAACTGCCGGAATCGTCCCGGCTCATTCCCAGCGTGGTTTGCGTGAGATCGTTTGTGCCAAAACTGAAGAACTCGGCGTCGCGCGCGATTTGGTCGGCCACGAGCGCAGCGCGCGGGATTTCGATCATCGTGCCGACCAGGTATTTGAATTTTGTTCCTCTTTCTTTTGCAACTTCACCAGCGACGCGACGGACGATATCGATTTGAAGCTTGAGTTCGCGCGGAAATCCAACCAGCGGAATCATGATTTCGGGGTGAACTTTGATTCCCTTTGCCTGGACTTCGGCGGCGGCTTCGAAGATTGCGCGTGCCTGCATTCCGGAAATCTCGGGAAACGTGATTCCGAGCCGGCAACCGCGATGACCCAGCATCGGATTGAACTCATGCAGCTCATGCACGCGCTGCGCGATTTGATCTACGGTAACGCCAAGCTTGTTCGCCAATTCACTTTGCTGGGCATGATCGTGCGGCAAAAATTCATGGAGCGGGGGATCGAGAAAACGGATCGTAGCAGGCAAGCCATTTAGTGCCGTAAAAATGCCGCTGAAATCGCCACGTTGATAGGGGAGCAGTTTTGCCAGCGCTCGCGCTCGCTCGTCCTTTGTACCGGCGAGAATCATCTCTCGCATGGCGTCAATCCGATCGCCTTCGAAGAACATGTGTTCCGTGCGACAGAGCCCAACGCCCTCGGCGCCGAATGCAACTGCGTTTGTCACTTGCTCGGGCGTGTCGGCATTTGCGCGCACACCGAGCGCGCGAAATTCATCCGCCCACTTCATCAACTTTGCGTACTCCTGATAGGTGACGCTCTTTTTCGGATCGAGCGACCGATCCACGAGCACCTGCACAATCTCCGACGGCGCAGTGGCGACTTCGCCGGCAAACACTTCTCCAGCCGTTCCATCGATTGAAATGTAATCGCCGCGGCTTAATGTCGTGCCGTCTGCGCTGAGCGTTCCTTTTTGGTAATCGATTTGGATTCCAGTCGCGCCGCAGACGCACACTTTTCCCATTTGCCGCGCAACCAACGCCGCGTGCGAGGAGACGCCGCCGCGCGACGTGAGAATCCCCTCGGCGGCGATCATGCCACGCAAGTCTTCCGGCGAAGTTTCGATGCGGGCGAGAACGACCTTTTCGCCGCGTTCCGCTCGTCTCACAGCCTCGTCTGCGCTGAAAACAACGCAGCCGCATGCCGCGCCCGGTCCGGCGGGCAAGCCGCTGCCGATCTTTTTTGCCGCGCGCACCGATTGTCGGTCAAAAATTGGCGCCAGAAGATGTGCGAGCGAATCTGCCGGAATACGGCGCACCGCGTCTTTTTTGGTGATTAGCTTCTCGCCGACCATATCGACGGCAATGCGAACGGCCGCGTGGCCGGTGCGCTTGCCGTTGCGAGTTTGCAGAATGTACAGGCGGTTTTCCTCCACGGTGAATTCGAGGTCCTGCATGTCCTTGAAGTGATGCTCTAGGATGCTCCGGACTTTCATCAGCTCCTTGTGCGCGGCGGGCATTTCCTTTGCCAAATCGGCAATGGGATGCGGCGTGCGCACACCGGCAACGACGTCTTCGCCCTGCGCGTTAATAAGGTATTCGCCGTAGAAGACTTTTTCCCCGGTCGCTGGATCGCGCGTAAATGCAACTCCGGTCGCACTCGTCTCTCCCATGTTGCCGAACACCATTGTCTGAACGTTCACCGCCGTTCCCCATTCGTGAGGGATCCCGTATTTTCGCCGATACACGATCGCGCGATCGTTCATCCACGAGCCGAAAACCGCCCCGATTGCGCCCCAAAGCTGTTCGTTCGGATCTTGGGGAAACGATTTTCCGGTGCGCTCCTTGATCAACGCTTTGAACCGTTTCACGAGCTGTTTCAAATCGGCGACGGTTAATCGCACGTCTGGGAAATCGTGCTTGCCATAGCGTTCGTCCTTCAGGTGTTCGATTACGGTCTCGAAAGGCTCGTGATCTTCGCCTGGCCGTTTTTGGACGCCCATCACCACGTCACCGTACATCTGGAGAAATCGCCGATACGAATCCCACGCGAACCGCGCGTTCTTCGTTTTCTTCGCGACGATCTCAACGACCTCATCGTTCATCCCGAGGTTGAGGATTGTGTCCATCATTCCGGGCATGGAATCGCGCGCGCCTGAGCGCACCGAGACCAGCAGCGGCCGTTCTTTGTCGCCGAATTTTTTACCCGTGGATTTTTCGACTTTGGCCATCGCCGCGGAAACCTCGGCTTCCAATTGCGGCGGGTAAGTGCGGTTGTGATCGTAAAAATAACTGCATACCTCCGTCGTGAGTGTGAATCCCGGCGGCACAGGCAGACCGATTCGCGTCATTTCATGGAGGTTTGCGCCTTTGCCACCCAGCAGCGGTTTCATGCTGCCAGCGCCGTCTGCGTGACCGTCACCGAAGTAATAAACGTACCGAGGCGATTTCTTGCTGTTTCTCCGAACTGCCGCACGCCGACGCGACTTCGATTTTGTTCTCGTGCGAAGAATTCTTTTTCGTGTGCGGTATTTTTGCTTCGTAACCATGGTGCAGGAGCCCAGAAGATCGTAAATGGGGCGAAGCGCCAAAGTAATTTCGGGCGTCGCGATGTCAACGCGTGGCGGCAGGATCGACGCGCTGCGCCGCCTCCCGAAAACTTTCGGGACAGCGCGGCGTCCGCGTCGAGTCCGCGCCGTAATTAAGCCGGCGCAGTTTCGCCGTTGGTCAGAACTTCAGCTATCGTCGCCGTAAAGTCCTCGACGCCGGTACTAGGCACGATAATGCTGTTGCGGCGGCCATGAGCTTCCTCGGTGATGCGCAAGAATCTCCCGCGATCGTTCTCACGGAGTTCCACGTAGAAATGCTTGCGCTCGATTTGCAGTTCTCTCGCCTCGATGATGTTATCCATTTTTACCTAAGGCCGCCGACTCTACCGCATCCGGTTTAGGCAATGGAAGCAAAATCTGCAGGTCTTGCGCAAATTTCTGAGGATTCGTTGGGGCCTTTGTGATGAAGGATTAGCGCCTCGAAGCGCTTCCTCTCCTCCGATGCCACAGGTTGCGGTGCTGGCCGCTCAACCTACAATCTCGTGCGCGTGTTTGGACGAACACGCTCGAACATGCCGCGATCAATCGATCGTGGCTATTATGAATCGCTGGAGGGTCAGCGCCCGGCGGCGGTTACACCACATGCCGCGATCAATCGACCCAAGCTCCTACGAACCGCCTGAAGGCGAACGCCCGGTGGTTACGCCGCCCGTCGAATTGAAGCGCCGGCCGCATGATCCTTACGCAGCTTTCCGGTTCGGCGGCTTCACGCTATTCACAGCCGGTAATTTACTGTCGATCACGGGCCGTCTGATGTTGGCCGTGGCCGTTGAATGGGAGATTTACGCGCGCACGCATTCTGCGACTGCGCTTGGCCTGGTTGGGTTGGTCATTGCAGTGCCAGTCGTCGCGTTGTCGCTGCCCGCGGGACATCTGGCCGATCGAATCAGCCGGAAGCGAATTATTCTTGTCTCGCAGATTTTTAGCGCACTGATGTCCGTCGCGCTGGCGATCGTGTCGTGGAAACATCTCTCCATTCCTTCAATTGCGCCGTTGCGTGGAGCTAATGGCGCACTGGCCGCAATAGCTGCGATCTTCGAGCGCCATCACCCTATCTTTCATTTCGATGACGCGTCAGTCCCGTTGATTTATCTGCTTCTTTTTATCGGAGCGGTCGCCCGCACATTTAATTGGGCGGCGCGTAGTTCATTTTTCCCAACGCTGGTTTCGCGCGATGCGTTCGCCAATGCAGTCACTTGGAACAACAGCGTTTTTCAAATTGGATGTGTTGCCGGACCAGCCCTCAGCGGATTGTTGGTCGCGTATGTTGGATTCCCGTTTGTGTATCTGCTGGACGCGCTCTGCGCGTTTCTCTTTTTTCTTCTGGTTTTTGCAATCCGCCGCAGTACCCAAAAGCGAGAGCAGACAGAGGAGAGCACTTGGAAAAGTGTCATCGCCGGAGTCCGGTTCGTCTTTCGCAGAAAGGTGA
>Ga0209474_10001858_pt1 | contig 20003 bp, 18 predicted proteins | sample GraSoiAngelo_145_FD_185902 | JGI IMG/M metagenome (GOLD analysis project Ga0209474, IMG submission 185902) | Grasslands soil microbial communities from the Angelo Coastal Reserve, California, USA - 14_1009_05_20cm (SPAdes) (version 2) | ecosystem: Environmental > Terrestrial > Soil > Grasslands... | reverse complement strand
GCCGGCGTCCTCCCACCCGCGCAACCAGTCGACCGAGCAGGGCCCCACCCGCCCCGCTCCCGTGAAGTCGATATGCATGACATAACGGAGACGGCGCTTGAACACCCAGGGGCAGGTGCCACGCACGTTCTCGATCACGTTGTACCAGCGGAGCTTCGCCGCGAGCGCGTTGGGGCGCAGCGAGGCGTAATGGAGAACGGCGATGTCGTCGAGCATGAGGCGGCGCGCGTAGTCCGGCACGGGAACCCGCATGCTGTGCATGTCGCGCGGCGTGTGCTCCGCGCCGTCGTCCACATAGGCGAGTGGCCTGAGCTGGTCGTGCCGCAGGCACTGATCGGGCGTTCCGTAAAGCTCCACTCGCTCGAAGCACACGATGGTCCCGGGCGGCGCGGCGAGCATTCTTTGCCAGCTCGGCGAGTGCACGGCATTGGCCGCGAGGATCTCGTCGGCATCGAGCGCCATGATGACACGCGGCGGCGGAACCAGGGCGCGCGCCTGGCGGAGCAGCAGGACCTGGCGGTCGCGCTCGTTGAATTCGTCGGTCGGGTTGTCGATGACAACGACTTTGGGATAGCGGCGGCAGATGGCGCGGCTCTCGTCCGTGGAGCGCTGATCGGCGACGATGATCTGGTCGGCGAATCGGCTCGTCACCGCGAGGAACCGCTCGAGGATCCACGCCTCGTTGCGGACCGGCGTGACCACCACGACGCGGACGGGTTCGGGGGGAGACACGGTTTTACGATACGACGGCCCGAGCGAAACGGAAGGGCGCGAGGGGTTTGCGACGCCGGAACCGGTTTCGCATACTGGTGCGATGAACCTCGCAGGCTTCCGGGCGGTGTGCGACGACGCGTGGCGGCGGGTCAATGACACGCCCGGCTTCCTCAGCGAGCGGGAGGCGCGTTTTCTGATGCTCGCCGCCGCCGCCGCGCCCGCGGGCGGCGCGATCGTCGAGATCGGGAGCTTCAAGGGCCGATCCACCGTCGGGCTCGCGTATGTGGCACGGCGCTACGGATTGGGGAGCGTGGTCGCGATCGACCCGCACACCTCGCCCTCCACCACCGACCCCGACCTCGGCTCCGGAAGCTCCTCCTACGACGAGTTCCAGGAGAATCTGCGCCGGGCTGGCGTGGCGGATGCCGTCGATTGCCGTCGGGCATTTTCCCAGGAAGTGGCGCGCGACTGGAGTCGGCCGATCCGGCTCCTCTGGATCGACGGCGATCACCTGTACGAAGCCGTGAAGCGGGACCTCGCGCTGTTTCGCCCGTACCTCGCGCCGGGCGCGATCGTCGCGATGCACGATGTGCTGGGAACGTGGCCGGGACCGCTGCGGGCGTTCGTGGAAGATGTGCTGGGGTCGGACGACTTTGGGCCGGCCGGCTGCTTCAAGTCCATCGGCTGGGCGCAGTACCGGCCGGCGGACGGGGGGAGGGGCCGACGGTTCAGCTGGCGGCGCTGGCGGCTGGCGGTGGCGCTCCGTCACTTGATCCCGGTCGCCGAGGCAGGCTGGGTGACGACCGGGCTCGCTCGGTGGCGCCACCGCTTCTGGTGGCGCGTGTTGCCGCACCGTGCCGTCGATCCGGCCCGGTGGGCCGCGCAGGTGGCGATCAAGTAGCGGCGCCGGAGCCGCCACGATATTGTGGTAGGCGAGGCACGCGAGGAGTACCGATGCCGGAGCAGCTGGTCGGAACGGTGGTGCACTATTTCAAGGGGCCGGGCGTCGCCGTCGTGCGGGTGACCGAGGGCACCCTGAGCGTGGGCGACAGCCTTCGATTCCACGGACATACCACCGAGTTCACGACCCCGATCGTCTCGATGGAACTGAACCATCAGAAGGTGCCGCAAGCCAAAGTCGGTGACGAGGTGGCGATCCAGGTGGGCGAGCGCACGCGGCAACACGATCAGGTCTTCAAGGTGACACCATGAACGACGAGGCGTTCAATCTTTCTGTTCGCAAGTTCCTGAAGCACTTCGGCGTCGACGCGCAGCGCGAGATCGAGAAGAGCGTCGATGCGGCCGTGCGCTCGGGCAAGCTGAAGGGGACGGAGACCCTGAAGGCGCGCGCCCGGCTCGAGATCCAAGGGTTGCCGCTCGATCTGGTGATCGAGCACGACATCACCCTGGCGTAGCGCGCACATGCGCACGGCAACGCTCGCAGCGCTGGCCCTCGCCTCCGCGTGCGGGTCCTCGTCGCCCGAGGTCGCGCCCCCGCCGGCGCCGGCACCGGCTCCCGCGGCCGCCGTGCCGCGGGCGTCGATCGTGGCCACCGAGCAGTACTACGACATCGATGGATCGAGCGCCGGCGCGCTGCGGGATCAGATCAACCGACTCGGCCCCAAGGACGAGAGCGGCAAGTCGCGGGACGCGTTGACGGTGTGGAGCATCGAGTGGCACTACACAGCGACGTCGCGACCCGACGGCTGCGTGCTGCGCGACGTGAAGGTGAGCCTCAACGTGGCCGTCACCCTGCCCCGCTGGAAGCCACCGGCGACGGCGTCCCCCGAGGTCGTGAAGGCGTGGCAGAGCTACGTGAAGGCCGTCCGCGTGCACGAGGCCGGGCACCGGGCGATCGCCGAGCGCAACGCCCGCGACGTGTTCGCCGCGCTCACCCCGCTGCGGGGGATGAATTGCGACCTGCTCTCGGACGAGGCGTCGCGCACGGCGGAGCGCATCGTGGCGGATGGGCGCGCGCGCAACCGCGCCTACGACGTGGAGACCAAGCATGGGCAGACGCAGGGAGTCGTGCTGGGGCCGTGACGAAAGAAGCCCCCGAGAGGCCCTAGCAGACCCTCAGGGGCTTCGCGCTCACTCGCCGAGGCGAGCGAGTGCTTCGCTTCGCTTGTGGCCGTTGTGCTGACTCACGGCCCCACCTCCTCGGGTGGTGTTCGGCCCTACCGTACAATTCCGCCTCGGTCCGTGCAACTGTGGTGCACCCGCAACGTCGGCGTTTGGCAGTTCAGGCTCGGTGAGAACGCCCGACCCGAGAAATCGTGCAGGGGCGCAGCATGCTGCGCCCCTACGTCTTACGGGGTCACCATGTAGATTCTTGCCGTCACGCTGGCCCCTCGTCCAACGGCAGGACACCAGACTTTGGATCTGGGAATGGTGGTTCGAATCCACCGGGGCCAATCCCGTTCCCGCTAGGGATCGTATCCGCTCTTCGCGAGCAGCTCCCGCACGTTGCCGTTGCCGCCGTTGATGATGTCTCGGATCGCGTGCTGCTTGTCCGCCGTTCGATTGTAGTAGGCCTCGGCGATCCGATATCCGATGAAATAGCCTAGGTCGTTCGGTCGCCCGTCGGGCGGGCGCCCGTACATCCATGGGTAAAACTGACGATCGTCGAAGTGACTCTTGAACTCCTGCCACAGCGCGTGCTCGTGCGCGAGCCCGTAATCGTGCGCGGCGTTGTTGATCTGCGACCCGGAGATCATCTCACCGAGGAAGTCGGCGGTTCCCTCCAAGAACGAGTGCTCGAGCAGAGTGGGGTTGTCGTAGTGCTGCTGGTAATGGATCAGCTCGTGCGCGACAATCGCAGGTAGGCCGCTCGGGTCCCGGTACATCTCCGCACCGATCAGCAGACCGTGCTTCGATGCAGTGCCGCCGGAGTTGAAACGGCCGATCACGAAATAGACGTCCGGGAAGACGGCGTCCGGATAGATCGCCTTCAGTCGTCGGAACGCCGCCCGGATGGCCGGCTCGGCGCGCGCGACGTCGACATTCGCCGCCCGGACGGAGTCGTACTTAGCCCGGCGGTCTCGCACCGCCGCCCCGAGGTCCTCGGCGCTGAAGATGCGGCCGGGAATGAAGTCCCGCACACCGACGGTGCCTCGGTCGAGATACTCGCGCTGCAGCACTGGGGCGAGGCTATCTCGGGAGGCTCTGTCGACCGCTTGCCAGAAGAGTCGGACGTCGCTGGTGATGAGCTTCGCAGAGTCGGGATCGGTGTGTGGCGTCGCCGCCACCGTGTCCATCAGTCCCGCCGCGAGACGGCGTGACGCGTCGACCCGCCTCACTTCGGCGATGAACGCCGCCGCGTCCGCCGTGCCCGCGCGGGCCGCACGGAACGTGGCACCTTCACCGACTTCGATGATGCCCTCGAGCCGCTCGCCGTCGGCGGAGAGCCGGCCGCGAAACACCGCATTCCGTTCGGACGTGGGCAGCCGGAGGACGACCGAGTCCCGCACGCGCGTCACCGACACGAAGGGGACGGGTTCGCTCCCCTCCGCTTGCCACGTACCCCCCGCGCTGTCCAGCGTGATGGTCATGAGAGACGGTGGGGACGCCGGCAAGCGGACCTCGCCGTCCCAGCGGCCGGCCACCGAGTGGGCGGCCCTCTCGGCAACGGGGGTGCCGGCGGGAGACACTCCCCCGAGTGCGCATGCGCACACGATAGGTGCGGGCACAACGCGGAATGCCAGCCGCATAAGACGCCCAGGACGACGCATGGAGTCCCCCCGAGGCTGTGTGCGCCCGCTCAGCCGACGTCGGTGCGTCTGCGGTGAGGGGCGGATGCAACAGGTCTTTCGTGGTTTGTCTGCCTGTAGCAAGGCACGTGCCCTGGCATGAGCCCGGGGACCTGGCGCTGCACCGGGAGCGCGGGTGGTGCTGCGGGTGTGGGCCAATCCATCACGGGCGTCAGAGTCGAATCGGGAAACCCAATGCCAAGTTGTGCTGAATCGCGGCGAGTTCGCCGCCCGCAAGGATGGCTATGAACGCAACGCGCCAACCGCCTCGGGGGATGACTGCGGCTGTTCCGAGCCCCACAATTGTGAAGCTGATGGTAGACATGTTCACCCGGCCCGCCGACGGGCGTGGCCCTGTAAACCAGTTGGTCTCCCTGTAGCCCGCAGCGCGTAGTGCGAGAGTTTGCTTGCGATCGACCCAGAGGGCGGTAGTGAATACGCTCCCGATCACGATCTCCCCAGGTGACCAGCTCCAACGCGTGTACTGCGGCTGGGCGCACGCTTGCGCTGGCGGCTTGATTGGTGCAGCGAGAGCGGACAACACGATGGCAGCTTGCGCGAGCACTGTAGCCCCTGACAGGTGACGGCGCCGTGTGGGTGAAGAACCTACACCACGGGGGAGAACCTACACCACGTGCGTGTTGAAGCGAAAAGCGCGGGAGGGCGCCACATTATGGGGGTCTACAACGCGCCCTTTGGGTCTGAGAATGGTGGTTCGAATCCACCGGGGCCAATTGTGAATCGCTTCGTTCTCGCTATCCTCCTCTTCGGCGCCCCCCTCGCCGCCCAGCAAACGCCGCTGGACGCCTTCCGCGGCAACATCGCGGCGATTCACTCCCGCAACCGGGCCGCCTATCTCTCGCACTACCTCCACACCCCCGCGCTGGCGCGCGTCGGCCCCGACGGGCTGCTCCAGGGCTATGACTCGTTTGCCGCGGGCGTGGGTAGGTCTTGGCCCGACACGCTCGTCGCCACGCACTTCAGCATCGTGCCGCTCACCCCCGACGTGGCCTACGGAGCCTATCGCTACCGCGTCGTCGACTCGAGCGGCAGCGTGCGAGGCGTGAGCGAGCGTGTGTTCGTTCGCACACCCGACGGATGGAAGATCGTGGTCACGACGGCGTTCCCCACGCCGGACGCGCCGCCGCCTCCCATGGCGATCGTCGGGGCGACGCTGATCGACGGCAGCGGGGCCGCCCCCGTGCGCGACGCCGTGGTGGTGACGCGCAACGGCCGCATCGCGTGCGCCGGTCCCCGCTCCGGCTGCCCCGTTCCGGCCGACGCCGACACGCTGCGCGCCGGCGGCAAATGGATCGTTCCCGGCCTGATCGACACGCACGTCCACTTCTCCCAAACCGGTTGGGTGGACGGCCGACCCGACGCGCTCGACCTGCGCGCCCGCTATCCCTACGAGACGGTGGAAGCCGAGCTGCACCAGCGGCCCGAGCGGTTCTTTCGCTCCTACCTGTGCAGCGGCGTCACCTCGGTGTTCGACGTCGGCGGCTACCCCTGGACGCTCGACCTCCAGACACGCACCGCGCGCTCGACCACCGCACCGCGCGTCGTGGCCGCGGGGCCGCTGCTGTCGACCATCGACCCCTGGCTCAACCTGCCCGATCAACGCCAGTTCATTTACATGGCGGACGAGGCCGCGGTGCGTCAGGCCGTGCGGGCCCACAAGGCGTGGGGCGCCGCGGCGATCAAAGTGTGGTACATCATGCCGCCCCAGCCGCCGGACACCGCGCGCATGTCGGCGTTGGTGCATGCCGCCGGCGACGAGGCGCGCAAGGTCGGGTTGCCGCTGATCGTCCACGCCACCGGCCTGTGGGAGGCGAAGGACGCGCTGCGCGCGGGGGCGCGCGTCCTCGTGCACTCGGTGTGGTCCGGGCCCGTGGACGACGAGTTTCTCGCGCTGGCCCGCCGCGCCGGCGCGACCTACGTGCCCACGCTTACCGTGGTGGACGGTTACGGCCAGGTGACGGCGCGCCGTTTCGTGCCCGACCGTCCGGCGCTCGTCTGCGTCGATCGGGCCACGCGCGCCAAGGCGTTCGCCACCGATACGGTCGCCCTCGCGCAGCGCGCGCCGCTGTCGCTCCGGCAACGGCTCGGCCGCATCGTTCGCTCCATCGCTCCCGACTTGGGCGGCGGCCGGCGCCGTGACCAGGGCTCCCTGAATCTGAAGCGGGTGTTCGACGCCGGCATCCCCGTCGCGCTCGGCACCGACGCCGGCAACCCGCTCACGCTCCACGGGGCGTCGGTATTCCGGGAGCTCGAGGCGATGCAGGCATCGGGTCTCGCACCGCGCGACGTGCTCCTCGCCGCGACCCGGAACGCCGCCCGGGCGCTCGCGCTCGACAGCACCGGGACCGTCACCACCGGCGCGGTAGCCGACCTGCTCGTCCTCGACACCGACCCGCTCACCGACATTCGCCATCTGCGCGACATCGCCCTCGTCATTCACCGGGGCGAGGCGTACACCCGGCACGAGCTGGAATACCGCTAGCAGGGACGTGAAACGGCGTCCGTGCGCCGCTGCTCGCGCACGGACGCCGTCTTGTCCCGACGCCGCGTCAGGCCTGCAGCTTCTGCAGCGCGGCTTGCGCCGCCTTCTTGGCGACCTCCACCTTGCCCGACTTCCCCTGTTTCACGGCCTGCCGGAGATTCCTGATGGCACCCTCGAGCTTGGGGCTGCGATGCTCCTTCTCGGCCAACTCGGCGTGCGTCAACGCTTCTTTCGCGTGTTGGACCACGAGGTCCTTCTGTCCCGAGTTCCCCGCATCGATCGCGGCCTGGGTCTCCTTGACCGCCTCCGTGACGTGATCCCCCTGCGTCGCCTGGGCGGACCGTACGGCACCGGTAAAGAATGTAAAGGCGGCGGCCAGTGTGGCCGCCAGGATCGTTCGATTCATGATGCCTCCCTTTCTTCGTGGTGATTACGGCACCTTGCCCCAACCGGTGCCCCGCCCTTGGTACAGGCGTGGGGTGGGACGTGGTTCCACCCGCACCCGCGCCCGGGGTGGCCCGGGGTGGCATCGACTGCTGCGGCGATGCAACTTGTCGCGCTGCACCGGTGGTCAACGTTCCTTCTTGCACACGAGGTCTCGTCCCGCATGCACACGATCGCCCGCGCGCTCGTTGCGTCCGCCCTCGGCGCGCTGCTCCTCGCCGCCGCTCCCTCGCCCGCCGACTTGCGCGGCTACTCGACCGAGGCGGCCAAGGCCGAGCGGGACTGGGAGGCGAAGATGCGCGCCATCCCTTCGCCCGACTCGTTGCGCGAGTACATGCGCCGCCTCTCCGCGCGGCCCCACCACGTCGGCTCGCCGTACGACAAGGACAACGCCGAGTGGCTGCTCGCCAAGTTCAAGAGCTTCGGGCTGGACGCGCGGATCGAGACATTCGACGTGCTGTTTCCCACGCCCAAAGAGCGGGTCGTGGAGCTGGTGGCGCCCACCAAATTCGTCGCGAAGCTCCAGGAGCCCCCGGTCCCCGGGGATCCGACCTCGGCACAACAGGCGGAGCAGCTGCCGACATACAACGCGTACTCGATCGACGGCGACGTCACAGCCCCACTCGTGTACGTGAACTACGGCGTCCCGGCGGATTACGAGCGACTCGAGCGCATGGGCATCTCGGTCAAGGGCGCCATCGTGATCGCGCGCTACTTCGGCTCGTGGCGCGGCATCAAACCCAAGGTGGCGGCCGAGCACGGCGCCGTGGGTTGCATCATCTATTCCGATCCCCGCGAGGACGGCTACGCCCACGGCGAGGTGTACCCGCAGGGCCCCTGGCGTCCCCGGGACGGCGTGCAGCGCGGCAGCGTGATGGACATGCCGCTCTATCCCGGCGACCCGCTTACCCCCGGCGTCGGGGCGACCAAGGACGCCAAGCGCCTGCAGGTGAGCGAAGCGCCCACGATCACCAAGATCCCCGTGCTGCCGATTTCCTACGGCGACGCGCAGCCGCTGCTGGCGGCGCTGCGGGGTCGGGTGGCGCCCGCCGAGTGGCGCGGCGCTCTCGGGATCACCTACCGCGTCGGTCCCGGGCCCGCCCGGGTGCATCTGCGGGTCAAGTCTGACTGGAGCCTCAAGCCGCTGTACGACGTGATCGCCCGCATCCCGGGCGCGGTCGCGCCGGACGAGTGGGTGGTCCGCGGCAATCATCACGACGCCTGGGTGAACGGCGCCGAAGACCCGATCTCGGGACTCGTGCCGCTGCTCGAGGAAGCGCGCGCCTATGGGCAGCTGCTCAAGCAGGGCTGGAAGCCGCGCCGCACCATCATCTACGCGGCCTGGGACGGCGAGGAGCCGGCGCTGCTCGGCTCCACCGAGTGGGTCGAGGCCCATGCCGACGAGCTGGCCGCCAAGGCCGTGGCGTATCTGAACAGCGATACCAACAACCGGGGATATCTCGACATCGGCGGGTCGCACTCGCTCGAGGATTTCATCAACGACGTAGCGCGCGACATCGAAGATCCGGAGACGAAGCTCACCGTGTGGAAGCGGGCGCAGCTCCGCGCCATCGCCGATGCCACGTCCGCCGATGCCCGCCAGGACGCGCGTCAGCGGGCCGACCTCCGCATCGACGCGCTCGGATCGGGGTCGGACTTCACGCCGTTCCTGCAGCACGTCGGAGTCGCCACCCTGAACCTCGGCTTCGGCGGTGAAGGCGGCGGCGGGATCTACCATTCGATCTACGACGACTTCAAGTGGTTCACGACCTTCGACGACACGTCGTTCGTGTACGGGCGCGCCCTGGCGCAGACGGTGGGCACCGCCGTGATGCGCCTCGCCGACGCCGAAGTCCTACCGTATCAATTCACGGGACTGGCCGAGACCGTGGGCAAGTACGCCAAAGAGGTCGAGAAGCTCGCGAAAGACAAACAGGAGGAGATCCGGGAGCGGAACCGTGAGCTCGACGAGGGCCTGTTCACGGCCACCGCCGATCCGCGCGAGCCGGACGTGCCCCCGGCGCGCGACGACCTCCCGCCGTTTCTGAACTTCGCGCCGCTCGACAACGCGACCGACGCGCTCACGCGCGCGGCGGAGCGCTATGAAAAGGCGCTGGGGCGCGTCCAGGGCAACGGCGGTGCGGCGCTGGCCAAGCCCGACGTCCAGGTCGCGAACGCCACGCTGCTCCGCTCGGAGCGCGCCCTCACGAGCGCCGCGGGACTGCCGCGCCGGCCGTGGTACCGCCACGAGGTCTATGCGCCCGGCTTCTACACGGGCTACGGCGTGAAGACGCTTCCCGGCGTGCGCGAGGCGATCGAGCAGAAAAACTGGTCGGAGGGCGACGCGCAAATCGGGACGGCCGGCAAGGCGCTCCAGGCCATGGCGGACGTGATCGATCGTGCGGCCGAGCAGCTGGAGAAAGCGGCGCCTTGACTCGAGACCACCACCGTCGCCACTATGGTGTGCAGCGGTACCGGGAGAATCACATGCGCTCCACCAGTCGCGCAGTGGCGTTAACCGCAATCGTGTTGTTGCCCGCCCTCACGCTCGCCCCCGCCGACGGACGCGCGCAGGGCGCGCAACCCGCCGCCTCCTACACCTACCAGGGCACCGTCCGCGCCTTCACGCCGAGCAGGGCGTCGCTCGACCTGATCACCGGCGTCGGCATGGCCCTGCGAATCGTGCACGTGACGGTCGCGCCGGCGGCTCACGCCCCGGGCGATACGACGGCCCGCCTCGCCGGTGTCGAGTTCAAGCCCGGAGACGTGGTGCGCATGGAGTGCCATCGCACCGATACGGGACTCGTCGCCGATCGCATCGAGAGGATCGAGGTACCGAAGCCGTGACCCCACGGTGGGTCGCGGTTGCCTCCCTGTTCGTGTTCGCCGCTTGCGCGAAGGTGGTGAAGCCAGGCGACCCTATCCCCGGCCTCGCGCGCGAGCAGCGCGCCCGTTTCGCCCGCGGCAAGACCGTGTTCGACAGCATCTTCACGCCCGAGACCGGACTCGGGCCACTGTTCAACTCGACCGGCTGCGGAGAGTGCCACGAAGATCCGGCGGCCGGCGGGCGCGGTGACGAGATCGAGGTGCACGCCGCCGCGTTTCACGCACCGGCCTGCGATCCGTTGGTGGAGGAGGGCGGACCGGTGGTGCAGCAGCACACCACGCCCGCCCTCAAGCAGGCGCTCGGCATCGACAGCGAGCCGTTCCCGCCGTCCGCCACGGCCCGCGCCCACCGGACCTCGCCCGTGGTGTTCGGCCGCGGCCTGCTGGACCTCGTGCCCGATTCGGTGATCCTGTCGTACGCCGACCCCGACGACCGCAACCAGGACGGCATCCGCGGACGTCCCGGGCGCGCGCTCGACGGCCGGGTCGGCCGGTTCGGCCGCAAGGCCCTCGTTCCCACACTGCGCGAGTTCAACGCCGGGGCGTTCCCCACCGAAACGGGGGTGACCGACCCCGAGCAGCCAACCGAGGAGAACATCGGAGGCCAGCCGATTCCCCCGGGCGTCGACCCCCTGCCCGAGCCCGAGATCTCGAGCGAGGCCCTCGCGCTCGCCGACGATTTCGTGCGCTTCCTGGGAGCCCCGACACCGGCCAAGGTGGGCAAGGAGGGGCGGCGGGGTCGTCAGCTGTTCGCGCAACTCGGGTGCGCCTCCTGCCACATTCCCAAACTCCGGACCGGGTACAGTCCGCTGCCGGCGCTGGCGCACCGCGAGTTCCCCGCGTACACCGACTTGCTGCTGCACGACATGGGTCCGGAGCTGGCGGACATCTGCCTCGGCGTCGCCACCCCGGAGGATTTCCGCACCGAGCCGCTCCTCGACCTGCGTGATGCCAAGACGTTCCTCCACGACGGACGGGCCAGCGGCATCGAGCAGGCGGTCGAGCTGCACGGCGGGGAAGGCGCCGGAGCGCGCGACCGGTTCAACGGGCTCTCGGCAGCAGATCGGGCCGCCGTGGTGGCGTTCCTCAAGTCGCTGTAGGGGGGGCTTGATGAATGACGCGGTGTGTGATTAGCATCACACCGCCTATACACACACTCGCTGGCCGGTATGCCTTTCCTCTCAGTTGAAGGTGTCTCCAAGCGGTTCGGCGGCGTCACGGCCGTCGACCAGGTCTCGTTCGCCGTGGACCGCGGCCAGGTGGTGGGCTTTCTGGGCCCCAACGGGGCCGGAAAATCCACCACCATGCGCATGATCACCCAGTACTACGAGCCCGACACGGGTGACATCAGGCTCGACGGGGTGCCGCTCGGCGACGCGGCGCGTGAGGCAAAACGCCGCATCGGGTACCTCCCCGAAAACAATCCGCTGTACGGCGACATGCTGGTGTGCGACTACCTGGCGTTCATCGCCGACTTGCGCGAGCTCGCGGGCGCCGGGCGTCGTCAGGCCCTGGACGAGGCCGTGACCGGCACCGGGATCGAGACGGTGTACTACCGGCCGATCGGCGAGCTGTCCAAGGGCTATCGCCAGCGGGTGGGCCTGGCGCAAGCGATCCTGCACCGCCCCGATCTGCTGGTGCTCGACGAGCCCACCGAGGGGCTCGACCCGAACCAGCGCGTCGAGATCCGGCGCCTGATCGGCGCGCTCGGCAAGGACCGCACGGTGATCCTGTCGACGCACGTGCTCCCTGAAGTCCAGCACACGTGCTCCCGGCTGCTCATCATCAGCCGCGGAAAGATCGTGGCCGACGGACCCGTGGACCGGTTGATCCGGCAGGCCGAGGGCGCCGTCGAGATCGCCGTCGAGGCCGCCGGCAGCGGCGTCGCGGAGGCGTTGGGCCGGCTGCCCGGCGTGCGCCACGTGACTCCGGGCCCGGCCACGGATGGGCGCGTCGCGGTCACCCTCACGGCCGACAGCTCGACCGACCTGCGGCCCGAGATCTACGGACTCGCCAAGACCCGTGGCTGGACGCTGTACGAGCTGCACCAGGCGGCGGCGAGCCTCGAGGACCTGTTCCACCAGCTGACCAGCGAGCCGGAGCGCTGACGTGAGCCCGATCCGTACCATCGCGCGCCGCGAGCTGAAGGCGCTGTTCGACCAGCCGATCGCCTACATCCTGCTCGTCGTGTTCACCGGCGTGAACGCGCTGCTGTTCTTCCGCGAAGTGGAGCTGTACAACGCAGCGTCCTTGCGGCCGATGCTCGACTTCCTTCCCTGGCTGCTGCTGTTCCTGGTGCCGGCCGTCACCATGCGGGCCCTGGCCGAGGACCTGCGCTCGGGCACGCTGGAAGTCGTGCTGTCGCAGCCGGTCACCGAGCTGGAGTTGCTGCTCGGCAAGTACAGCGGTCAGGTGTTGTTTCTCCTCATCGCCCTCGCGATCACCCTCACGGTGCCGCTCGGCCTCGCGCTCGGGACCGCACCCGAGCTCGGCATCGTGGTGGCGCAGTACGTGGGGGCGGCGCTGCTCGTCGCAGGCCTGGCCGCCGTCGGCGTGTGGGCGTCGAGCGTGAGCCAGAACCAGATCACGGCGTTCATCGTTGGGGTCTTCGTGATGTTCCTGTTGATCTTCGTGGGACTGGACCAGCTGCTCGTAGGACTGCCGCCCCGCCTCGGCGCGATCGCCGGGGCGCTGGGTGTGCTGTCGCACTTCAGCCAGCTGGCCCGCGGCGTGATCGACTTGCGCGACGCCCTGTACTTCGTCACGCTCGCGGCCCTGTTCCTCGTGCTCGCCTACTTCTCGCTGCTCTCCCGCAAGCTCACCGCCCGCGGCGAGGCGCTGCGGCGGCTGCGACTCGGCACCGTCCTGCTCGCCGTCGCCGTAGTGGTGGTGAACCTGTTCGGGCGCAACATCGGCGGCCGGATCGACCTGACGCCCGGACGGGCGTTCACGCTCGCGCCGGCGACCCGGACGCTGCTTCGCACGCTGCCCGACCTCGTCACCATCAAGCTGTTCGTATCGAGCGCCCTACCCAAGGAGATCGAGTCCACCCGGCGCGACGTGGACGACCTGCTGCGCGACTACCGGGCCGCAGGGCACGGCAAGGTGAAGCTCGTCATCCAGGACCCATCGGCCGACAGCGCTGCCATGCGGGAGGCCCGATCGACCGGCATCCCCCCGGTGCAGTTCAACGTCCTCGGGCAGGGAGAGCTGCAGGTTAAGGAAGGATATCTGGGCCTGGCGGTCCGTTACGCCGACGGCGTCAAGACGATTCCCTTCATTCAGCAGACCAGCGATCTCGAGTATCGCCTCACGTCGGACATCCGCGCGCTCACCCACCCGGAGCACTCCACGGTGGCCTTCGGCGAGATCAACGACGCGGCCGCGACGCGCGGCCGCCGCAGCTTCGAGGCGCTGCGCGAGCAGCTCGGCGCCACTCACACCGTCGGCGCGTTCGCCCTCACCGATAGCGTGATCGCCCCCGACGTGAAGGTGATCGCCGTCGCCGGCACTCCCGACTCGCTCACCGCCGCCCAGCTCGCGCGGCTGCGCGCGTTCCTCGATCGCGGCGGCAGCCTGCTCGTGATGGCGAGCGGCATGGCGCTCTCCGACCGCGGGCCGTTCGCCCTGTCGCGGCGGGTGGGCTGGAACGAGCTGCTCAAGCCCTACGGCGTCGCGATCGCCTCCGACATGGTGTACGACCTCGCGTCGAACACGCAGGTCGGGATTCCAGCGCAGTTCGGCCAGGTGCTCGTCGCGTATCCGTTCTGGTTGCGGGCGCTCGGCACCGGCCGCTCGCCGGTGAACGCGGACCTGGGATCGGTGATGCTGCCGTGGGCCAGCCAGATCGACACGGTCAAGGCTTCGGCGAGCGTCACCCCGCTCCTCGTCACCAGCCGGGCCGGAGGCGTGCAGCAGACCACCGCCTTCATCGAGCCGGGCAGCCAGTTGAGCCGCGACAGCCTGCGCCCCCGTGTCGTCGCGGCGCTCGCGACGCTGCCCGCGGCGACGTCCGGCGCCGCGCCACGCGGGCGCGTGGTGGTGGTCGGGAGCGCCGACTTCGCGAGCGACCACTACGCCCGCAATTCACCGACGAACCTCGTGCTCGTGCAGAACGCGATCGACTGGCTGGCCCAGGACGAGGGGCTGATCGCGATCCGCTCCAAAGACCGCGCTCCGCCGCCGCTCGTGTTCTCGAGCAGCGTGGCGCGCGGCGCGGCGAAGTACGGTAATCTCGCCGGCGTACCGCTGCTCCTCATGGCGGCCGGGATCGCGCGGCTCCTGGGCCGGCGCCGCACCACGCGGCGGGTGTATCGGCCGCTCGCCGCCGAGGGAGCCGCCGCGTGAGCACCCAGCAGCTGAAAGTCGTCGCCATTGGCGTCGCGGTCTTGCTCCTGCTGTGGGGCGGGAGCGAGCTCTTCTCCCGCGGATCGGACACGGTGACCGGGTCGCTCGCTTTCCCCCCGCTCACGGCCGCGGACGTCGACTCGATCGTGTTGCAGAGCAGCGACTCGGCGGTCCTGGTGAAGCAGTCGCCCACGGCGTGGACGGTGAACGGCCATCGCGCCGTGACGGCGGACGTCACCGACCTGCTCAAGGCGCTCAAAGACACCGTCCGCCCGGAGCTCGTGGCCCAGGATGCGTCGTCGTTCGCGCGCCTCCAGGTGGACAGCGCCACCGGCCACTGGCTGCGGGTGTTCCGCGGCGGTCAGCCCGTGGTGCAGCTGATCGCCGGCGCGCGCGGCAGCGACTACCAGAGCACCTATGTGCGCCGTCCGGGCGACAAACACGTGTATCTGTGGCGCGGCATGCTGGTCGGCCTGGCCGGGAGGCACGCCGACGACTGGCGTGACAAGCGGATCGCCACCCTCGAGCCCGACAGCATCACCGCGCTCGATGTCGAGCGCGGCAAGGACCGCTACACCCTGAAGCGCGCCGCCAAGACGTGGACGGTGAACGGCCGCGCCGCCGACTCGGCGGCGGTGCGCCGCTACCTCGAGCGCCTCAAGTCCATCACGGCCGCGGGGTTCGCCACGCCCAAGGAAGTGGACTCGACCAGGGCCCTGCGCCCCAAGCGCCGCCTCGGCGTGCGCGGTGCGCGCGGCGTGCTGCTGTCGCTCGCGTTCGACTCCACCGCCACGGCCTTTGTGGTGCGCCACGTCGGCGGCGCGGGCGGCGAAGGGGCCACCGTGTATCGCATGAACACCTGGGACGTGGACGGAGTGACGCCCGCCAGCCAATCGCTCGAGCCGCCTGCCAAGCCCGCGAAGCACTAGCCCCAGCCGCCAACCCCTTGGCTTCGCGCAGTTTGCCGTCTATTTTGGGGGGCTCACATGGCGGACCTCTCGCTCTCGCGGAGCCAGCTGTTGCTGCTCGCCGGGACGGCCAACCGGCCGCTCGCCGAGGAGATGGCCAAGCACTTGGGGCAGCCGTTGTGTGCGGTGACGATCCGGCGGTTCGCCGACGGGGAGATTTTCGTCAAGATCGACGAGAACGTGCGCGGCCGGGACGTGTTCATCATCCAGCCGACCAATCCGCCGGCGGAGAATTATCTGGAGCTGTTGTTTTTGATCGACGCGGCGCGCCGGGCGAGCGCGGCACGGACCACGGCGGTGCTGCCGTATTTCGGCTACGCGCGCCAGGACCGGAAGGATCAGCCGCGCGTGGCGATCAGCGCCAAACTGATGGCGAACCTGATCACGCACGCCGGGGCGGATCGGGTGCTGGGAATGGACTTCCATTCCCACCAGCTGCAGGGGTTCTTCGATATCCCGGTGGACCACCTGTATGCGGCGCCCGCGTTCGTGAGCTACTTCCGGCTGAAGCAGCTCCACGATCCGGTGGTGGTGGCGCCCGACGTCGGGTCCGCCAAGATGGCCCGGGGGTTCGCGAAGCGCCTGAACGCGTCGCTGGCGATCATCGACAAGCGGCGCCCATCGGCCAACGTGGCCGAGGTCGTCAACGTCGTGGGCGACGTGGCGGACAAGGACTGCCTCATCCCCGACGACATGATCGACACGGCGGGAACGATCACCGAGGCGGCGGCGGCGCTCAACCGGCTGGGGGCGCGCAAGATCTACGCCTTCGCGACCCACGCGCTCCTGTCGGGTCCCGCGGTGGAGCGGCTGCGGGCGTCGTGTATCGACGAGGTGGTGGTGGCGAACACGATCCGGATCCCCGAGGACCGGTGTTTCGAGAAGCTCAAGGTGCTGTCCATCGCGGGCCTGATGGCGAAGGCGATCGGCTACGAACACTCGAACCAGTCGGTGAGCTCGCTCTTCGATGACTTGCCGCTTACGACGTACAGCTGAGGATTGACGCATGGCCCAGACCATCTCTCTCGCGGCGAGCCCCCGGCAGGCGACCGGCAAGGGTGGCGCCCGCCAGGCCCGCTTCCGCGGCAAGGTCCCCGCGGTGATCTACGGGCACGGACGCGACACCCAGTCGCTCGAGCTCGAGGCCAAAGCGCTCGAGAAAGCCCTCACCGGCATCGAGCCCGCGAGCACCATCATCGAGCTCGCGGTGGAGGGCAAGGCGGCGGTGAAAACGCTGATCCGCGAGATCCAGCGGCACCCCATCCGGCCCGACATCATCCACGTGGATTTTTACGAGATCCACGCCACCGAGAAGGTCAAGCTCAAGGTCCCCGTGCACCTCGTGGGCAACCCCGACGGCGTGCGCAACGCCGGCGGCGTGCTCGACCAGGTCACTCGCGAGGTGGAGATCGAGGTCCTGCCCGAGAACATCCCCGATCGGGTCGAGCTCGACGTCACCGCGCTCAAGATCGGCGACTCGCTGCACGTGCGGGAGTTGACCATCCCCAACGCCAAGATCCTCACCGAGGCGGACCTCACGATCGCGACCGTGGTGCCGCCGCGGGCCGAGGAAGTGGCGGCGCCCACGCCGGAGGCCGCGACCGAGGTGGCCGAGCCCGAGCTGATCCGTAAGGTCCGCGAGGGAGAAGAGGAAGAGGGCGAGGGCGCCGCCGAGGGCGGCGCGCCGGCCAAGCCCGAGGCCAAGGGTGGAGGGGCGGCAGGAGCCGCGCCGGCCAAGCCCGAGAAGGCGGAGAAGCCCAAGGGCGGCAAAGAGAGCTGACGCTTGCGCGCCGTCGTCGGCCTCGGGAACCCGGGGCCCGAGTATGCGGCGACGCGGCACAATGCGGGCTTCTGGCTGGCCGACGCGCTCGCCGCGCACTGGGGCTTCGCCCCGTTCCGCCGCGGCGAGCGCGCTCGTTTCACCGAGGGTGAGGTGGACGGCGTGCCGGTCCGCATCCTCAAGCCCACGACCTACATGAACTCGAGCGGCGCTGCCCTCGCCTCGCTACGCGCCGATCCGACCTTCAACCCGGCGAGCGACCTGCTCATCCTCGTGGACGAGTTTCGTATCCCCGCCGGGACGTTCCGTCTCCGCAGCGAAGGCTCGGCGGGCGGCCACAACGGCCTGAAGAGCATCGAGAGCGCGCTCCAGTCGCAGCAGTACCCGCGTCTCCGCATCGGCGTCGGGCCGCTGCCGGAAGGCGTGCCCGACTGGTCGGAATACGTGCTCGCGCCGTTCGACCCGGACGAGCGCGAGCAGGTGGAGGCCGCGATGCCGCAGATGATCGACGCGGTCGCGGCCTGGGTGCGCAACCAATAGATGTTGCGCCTCGGTATCGTCGGTCTGCCCAACGTCGGCAAGTCGACGCTCTTCAACGCGCTCACCTCCTCCAAGGCCGCGGCCGCGGAGAACTATCCCTTCTGCACGGTCGAGCCCAACGTCGGCGTGGTCGAGGTGCCCGACCCGCGGCTGGAGCGGCTCAACGAGCTGGTGAAACCGAAGAAGAAGGTCCCGGCGGTGGTCGAGTTCGTCGACATCGCGGGACTGGTTCAGGGCGCATCCCAGGGGGAGGGACTGGGAAACCAGTTCCTGTCGCACATCCGCGAGGTGGACGCGGTCGTGCACGTGATTCGCTGCTTCGACGATCCCGACGTGGTGCACGTGATGGGGCCGGTCGATCCGGTGCGCGACCACGACGTGATCACCAGCGAGCTCGCGTTGGCCGATCTCGCGGTGGTGGAGCGGCGGCTCGACAAGACCCGCAAGACCGCGCGGGCCGGCGACAAAGAAGCGCAGGCGGAGCTGGTGGTGCTCGAGCGGGTGATGGCGGAGCTCGACGCGGGACGGGGCGCGCGCGAGGCGGGCGAGAGCGAGGCCGCCGTCCGCTTCCTGCGCCAGCTCGGGCTGCTCACGGCGAAGCCGATCCTGTACGCGGCCAACGTCAACGAGGACGATCTGGCCGGGGGCGGTGGCCGGTGGCTGGACAAGCTGCGCGCCGCCGTCCAGGTGCATCACGAAGAAGCGGAGATCGTCCCGTTCTCCGCCAAGCTCGAGGCCGAGCTGGGCGAGCTCGCCGGGGAGGAGCGGCGCGAATACCTCGCGAGCGCCGGAGTCACGGAGCCGGGGCTCGACCGCCTGATCCACGCCGGCTACCGCTTACTCGGCCTCCAGACGTTTTTCACGGTGGGCGAAAACGAAGTACGCGCCTGGACCATGCATCGGGGCGATACCGCGTTCGCGGCGGCCGGAGAGATCCACTCCGACTTCCAGCGCGGGTTCATCCGGGCCGAGACCGTGTCGTTCGCGGACTTCGTGCGGGCGGGGTCCTACAAGACGGCTCGGGAGCATGGCCTGGTGCGCAGCGAGGGACGCGACTACGTGGTCGCGGACGGAGACATCCTGCTGTTCCGGTTCAACGTCTAGTACCGGCTCCACATCAGAATCGCGCCGCAATCGCCGCCAAACGGCGTCTGGAACTCGATGGGCACCTCGAATGCGTGCTTGTACACCTCGACCCCCGCCAGCTCGTCGAGCCACAGCGTCTCGAGGTCATCGGAGGACAGCCGCACGCCGTCGAGGAAGAGGGCCATGACGCATCCCCGCGCGACGCCCCCACCGAGGGGCAGACAGCGCCCGAGCCGGCAGCTGACCTGCACGCCCGACTCGATCAGCAATGTTCGCAGCGAGAGCGCGCGGCGGCGATCGAGATCCGCCAGCGAGTAGAACCGCCCGAACCCCCACTTCTTGCGCTCGTAAAACCCGGCCAGGGTGCGTTCGGCGAGCAGGCTCCTCGCCTCGACGACGATCGGACTCAACTCCACGGCGTCCACGTCGAGCAGCACCGAGAGCGTCAGTGTCTTCCCGCGTTTCAGCGTGACGTCGCTGTCGTATGTCAGGCTGTCGCCGTACAGGATGCGGACCGTCTGCCGCCCGGGCGGAAGCCCGGCGACCGCGAACGCCCCGGCGCTGTCGCTCACGCCGAACGCCCTGGCTCCCCGCACCGCGACCATCACGCCGGGGATGGGGAGGCCGTTGGTGGACGATCGCGCAGTGCCCACGATCCGGGCGGTCGTATCGCGCTGGACCTGCCCCGGCAAACGGGAAACGCCAACGCACAGGATGAGCAGGCTGCTCAGTGCCACGCGCTTCACACGACGGAATTTACTGCGTGGAACGCGCTGGCGCCCCGGGCGAGGCGAGTGAGAGGTGCCTAGGGCGCTCCCGAACCGATGTGCGCGGGATTGCCCCGCCGCAGCGGGGGCGCAACCGCATGGGCGTCCGCGTCCACCAGGTGCACCTGCTGCTGTGCCATGTCGCGGCTGATCCAGACGACCCGGTCACCGCACATGATCGCGTCCACGGGATAGGGCTGGCGGCCGAACGACTGGGCG
>Ga0209474_10001857_pt1 | contig 20029 bp, 20 predicted proteins | sample GraSoiAngelo_145_FD_185902 | JGI IMG/M metagenome (GOLD analysis project Ga0209474, IMG submission 185902) | Grasslands soil microbial communities from the Angelo Coastal Reserve, California, USA - 14_1009_05_20cm (SPAdes) (version 2) | ecosystem: Environmental > Terrestrial > Soil > Grasslands... | reverse complement strand
ATCCCGCCGACACCGGTCGTCGGCTGCGTCGGGCTCGTGCCGGACGTGCGGAGGATGCCGGGCCGCTGGCAGAGCGGCGACGCCGTGCTCCTCGCGACGTCGCCCGACGGCTCGCTGGCGGCCGAGGCGGCGCTCATCCGCTTCCTCTGGAAGGCTGCGCCGCATCTGAGCCTGTGCCACGACGTCGGCAGCGGCGGCATCGCCGCCGCGCTCGCCGAGGCAACGGCCTGGAGCGGCGGCCTCGAGGCGGAGGTCGAGATCCCGGCCGACCACGACTCGCGCCGCGGCGCCGCGATCCTCGCCTGCCGCCCGGCACGGGTCAGGCGACTCGGCTCGCGTGGATTCGTGCGGATCGGGGAGGTGCGATAGGAGATGTGCGGCGTTTTCGGCGTGTATGCACCCGACCGCGACGTTGCGCGGCTCACGTACTTCGGCCTCTTCGCGCTGCAGCATCGCGGCCAGGAATCGGCGGGCATCGCAGTGTCCGAGCACGGGCGCCTGACGGGGCTGCGCGACCTCGGGCTCGTCTCCCAGGTCTTCGACGAGCAGAAGCTCGGCGGCCTTCGCGGCCAGGTCGCGATCGGCCACACGCGCTACTCGACGACCGGCTCGTCGCAGTGGGCGAACGCGCAGCCGCTCGTGCAGCACGGCAGGGCACGCACGGTGGCGCTGGGCCACAACGGCAACCTGATCAACGTCGGCGAGTTGCGAGACGGGCTCCGCGAGGACGGCGTCCCACTCGGCACGACGTCCGACAGCGAGCTGATCGCCGCATTGATCGCAAACGACGCCGCTCCCCTCGAGGAGGCCGTGGCGAACGCGATGCGCCGGCTCGAGGGCGCCTATTCCGTCGTCGCGCTCTCGGAGGGACGGCTGGTCGGGTTCCGCGACGCGCACGGCTTCCGGCCGCTCGTGATCGGCCGCTTGCAGGAGGACTTTGTCCTCGCGTCCGAGACGTGCGCGCTCGACCTCGTGGGCGCCGAATTCGTGCGCGAGGTCGCGCCGGGCGAGCTCGTCGTCGCCGACGCAGGGGGTCTGCGGGCGACGCAGGCGCTCGAGCCGCCCGACCAGGGAGCGCTCTGCATCTGGGAGTTCTTCTACCTCGCTCGGCCCGACAGCCGTCTCGAGGGGATCGAGGTGCACAACGCGCGGGTGCGGATGGGCGAACGGCTCGCGCAGGAATCGCCGGTCGAGGCCGATCTCGTCCTGCCGATTCCGGACTCGGGCACACCGGCCGCGATCGGCTTCGCGCGGGCGCTCGGGCTGCCGTTCAGTGAAGGGCTGATCAAGAATCGGTACGTCCAGCGCACCTTCATCCAGCCCGACCAGGAGCTCCGGCGGCAGGGGATCAAGCTCAAGTACCACCCCGTCGCCGAGGTCGCCGGGAAGCGGGTCGTCGCGGTGGACGACTCGATCGTCCGCGGCAACACGACGCGCGAGATCGTGCGCATGCTGTTCGACGCCGGTGCAGCCGAGGTGCATCTGCGCGTCTCGTCGCCGCCGGTGATCGGCCAGTGCTTCTACGGGATCGACCTCGCCGACCCGTCGGAGATGATCGCCTCGACCCGCACGGTCGAGGAGGTGCGCGAACACCTCGGCGCCACCTCCCTCGCCTACCTCTCGCACGACGGGCTCGTCGAGGCGACCCTGCGGCCGGCGTCGGCGCTCTGCCGCGCCTGCCTCACCGGCGACTACCCGACCGAGGTGCCCGCCGACGCCGCGAAGCTCAGGTTCGAGCCGGCGCGCGCGTAGCGCCGCGACCGCGCAGCGGTCGTTGGCACGATTGGCGGCGGTGCAGCTCTTCCACTATCACCTCGTCACGAGCCGCGTCCGCGAGGTCGAGGCGCGCTACATCGGCAAGCTCGCGTTCGACCTCGTCGCGCGCCACGGCCGGATCGGCGAGGACCTCACGTCCTACGAGCCGGGGATCGCCTGGAGCGAGCTCGACGCGATGGGCTTCAAGCTCCGGCTGACCGAGCTCGAGAAGGGCGCCGTGAACGTCGTCGTCCAACCGGGGCAGTGGGCGACGCCGCGTGTCGACCACCTCGGGTTCGTGCTCGACGAGGACGAGTTCGACGGGGCCCTCGAGCGCGCCGAGCAGAGCGACCTGCGGGTGCAGGAGCACGGCGGCCGGCGCACGTTCGTCTCCACCAATGCCGGCTACCGGCTCGAGCTCCATCCGCCGCGCGAGTGGATCGAGGAGCTCCTCGCCCAGGGCGACGAGCTGCGGCTGTCGGAGCTGCACCTGAAAGCGGACGATCCGGCGGGCAAGGCCAAGGCGCTCGCGCAGATTCTCGACGTCGAAAGAGACGGGGCCAACGTCGAGGTCGGCGACACGGTGGTCCGGTTCGTCCGCGGCGGGCCGCAGGGACGGCCCGAGCTCTTCGGCGAGCTGTTCGTTTAGGACACGTCCGGAACCAGGTTCTGGCCGTGTCTGGAAGGGACATCGTGCGGCGGGCGGTATTTCGTCCGCGGTAGGCCGTAAGGGGCGGCGGAGCTCTTTGGGCGAGCTCGTCCAGATGGGACATGTCCGGAACCAGGTTCCGGCCGTGTCGGTCCCGGATGTGTCCAGAACCGACGTCGCGCGGCCGCCGTAGACTCGCCGCGTGGCGGAGGATCGACGGACGTACGACGCGGCCGGCGTATCGCTCGCAACGGCCGGCGCGGTCGTCGACCGGCTGCGCGCGGCGGTCGAGTCGACCGGCGCCCGTGGCTTCGGGCAGTTCGCGGCGCTCCACCCGCTCGACGAGCAGCGCCTGCTCGCCGCCTCCACGGACTCGATCGGGACGAAGCCGATGGTTGCGCGCCCCCGCGGCCTCCTCCGCAATTGCGGCGCCGACATGGCGGCGCACTGCATCAACGACGTCATCACCTGCGGCGCCGAGCCCCTGGTCATGCTCGACTACGTCGCCGCGGCCCGTATCGAGCTCGACCAGGTCGCGGAGCTGGTGGAGGGCGCGGCGGAGGTATGCCGCGCCGCCGGTGTCGCGCTGATCGGTGGCGAGACGGCCGAGATGCCCGACGTCTACCGAGAGGGCGAGCTCGACTTCGCGGCCACCTGCGTCGGCGTCGTCGACCGTGAGCGACTGATCGACGGCTCGGCGATCGAAGCCGGCGACGTCGTGATCGGCTTCCCGTCCGCCGGGGTGCATGCGAACGGGTTCACCCTCGTTCGCCGCGTGCTCGAGGTGGAGGACTACGACGGACCGGATTTGCTCGCGCCGACGAGGCTTTACCTCGACGCCGCCCGTAGGCTGCGCGGCCGGGCGCTCGCCTTCGCGCACGTGACGGGCGGCGGCATCCTCGGCAACCTCGAGCGCGTGCTCCCCGCCGGCCGCCGGGTCGAGATCGACTGGGACGCCTGGGAGCGCCCGCTCGTCTTTCGCTGGCTCGAGCGCCACGTCGACGAGGACGAGCTGCGACGCGTGTTCAACCTCGGCATCGGCTGGTGCGCCGTCGCGCGCGACGCCGAGCCCGGCGAGCGCGTGATCGGACGGATCGTGTGATCGGCGTCCTCGTCAGCGGCGAGGGAACGAACCTCCAGGCGCTGCTCGACGCCGGGCTGCCGATCGTCGCCGTCGCGTCGAACAAGCCCGGGGTGCGCGCGCTCGAGCGGGCCGAGACGGCCGGGATCCCCACGCGCGTTTTCGACGCAGGCGACTACGAAAGCCGCGAGGAGCGGGACGTCGCGCTCGCGGAGTGGCTGCGGTCGCAGGGCGTCGAGCTCGTCGTCTGCGCCGGCTATATGCACCTGTTCCGCAAGCCGTTCTTCGACTACTACGGCGGCCGGATCGTGAACACGCACTCGGCGCCGCTCCCGGACTTTCCGGGCGCGCATCCGATCGAGGACGTGCTCGCGGCCGGCGTCGACGAGACGGCGGCGACCGTCCACTACGTCGACGAGGGAGTCGACTCGGGCCCGGTGATCGCCGCCGAGCGCGTCCCCGTCCTCCCCGACGACACCGTCGACACGCTGCGCGCGCGCGTCCAAGAGGTCGAGCACCGGCTGCTGCCCGAGGTGGTGAGGGAACTGTGCGTGCGCTGATCTCAACCTGGGACAAGTCAGGCCTCGATACCTTCGCGCGGGGACTAGCCGGGCTCGGCTGGCGGCTCGTGGCGAGCGGAAATACGGCGGCTGCGCTCGAGGCGATCGGCCTGCCGGTGGAGCGCGTCGAGGCGGTGACCAAGTCGCCGGAGATGCTCGGCGGGCGCGTGAAGACGCTCCACCCGCGCATCCACGCGGGCATCCTCGCCCGCCGCGACGAGACCGAAGACGTCGCCACGCTCGAGGAGCACGGGATCGAGGCGTTCGATCTCGTCTGCGTCAACCTCTATCCGTTCGAGGAGATCACGAGCCGCCGCGGAGCGACGGAGGCCGACGCGGTCGAGATGATCGACATCGGCGGCCCATCGATGCTGCGCGGGGCGGCGAAGAACTTCGCCCACTGCGCTCCTGTTTGTCGGCCCGGTCAATATCACCAAGTGCTCGAAGAGCTACGCGCCCGCGGCGAGCTCTCCCTCGAGACCCGCCGGCGCCTGGCGGCAGAGGCGTTCGCCCACACCGCCGCCTACGAGGCCGCAATCGCAACGTGGTTCAACGCACGCGACGAGTTCCCCGGCTCGCTCGTCGTCTCCCTCGACAAGGTGCTCGACCTCGCATACGGCGAGAATCCGCACCAGCGCGCGGCGTACTACGCGGAGCGGGGCGCCCGCCGTCATCTCCTCTCGCGGGTCGAGCAGCTGCACGGCAAGGAGCTGTCCTTCAACAACCTCAACGACTTCTCCGCCGCCCGCTCGCTCGCGCGCGAATTCGCGTTGCCGGCGTGCGTGATCGTGAAGCATGCGAACCCCTGCGGCGTCGCAGTCGGCGCCACCGCCGAGGAGGCGTACGACAAGGCGCTCGCCTCCGACCCGACGTCGGCGTACGGTGGCGTCGTCGTCCTCAACCGGGACGTCGAGGCGCCGCTCGCCGAGAAGCTGGCGGCGCAATTCGTCGAGGTGCTTTTCGCTCCGGGCTTCACCGACGACGCGCTCAACGCGCTGCGCCGGAAGAAGAACGTCCGGATCCTCCTCGACGGCGAGCGGCGCGCCGGCGTGCCCGGCGAGCGCAACTACAAGCGGGTCATCGGCGGGATGCTCGTCCAGGACTACGACGCCGAGATCGAGGACCGCGACGGCTGGCAGCTCGTGACCGGCGAGCTCGGCGAGCCGCAATGGGGCGACCTCGTCTTCGCCGCGCGGGTCTGCAAGCACGCCGCCTCGAACGCGATCGTGCTCGCGAAGGGGCTGCAGACGATCGGGATCGGCGCCGGCCAGATGAGCCGCGTCGACGCGGTGCGGATCGCGGTCGAGAAGGCGGCGGAGTTCGGCCACGACGCCGCAGGGGCCGCCCTCGCCTCCGACGCGTTCTTCCCCTTCCCCGACGGCCCTCAGATCGCCCTCGACGCGGGCACGACCTCGATCGTGCAGCCCGGCGGCTCACGCCGCGACGAGGACGTGATCGCCGCCGTCGCGCAGGCCGGAGCCGCGATGGTCTTCACCGGACGGCGCCACTTCCGTCACTAGTCGAGTGTCGTTTTCGAGGCCGTCCGTTCGTCGTCTCTAGGATGCCCACACCGAGATGGAGGGGGGCTCGATGAACACTGCTGGACCCGATCCGCGCCGCTGGCAGGCGCTCGCGCTCGTCTGCGTCGCGTTCTTCATGACCGTGCTCGACGTCTCGATCGTCAACGTCGCGCTCCCCTCGATCGGCCGCAGCCTCCATTTCTCCGAGACCGGACTGCAGTGGGTGATCACCGCGTACGCGATCACCTTCGGCGGCTTCCTCCTGCTCGGCGGACGCGCCGGAGACATCCTCGGTCGCAAGCGGATGTTCCTCGTCGGCGTGACGCTCTTCTCGATCGCCTCGCTTGTCTGCGGGCTCGCCGGCTCGACGGGCGTCCTCGTCGCCGCGCGCACTGTGCAGGGGCTCGGCGCTGCGATCGTCTCGCCGGCGACGCTCTCGATCATCACGACGACGTTCGAGGAGGGCGCCGAGCGGAACAAGGCACTCGGGATCTGGGGCGCGATGGGCGGCAGCGGCGCCGCAGCAGGCGTCCTCTTCGGCGGCATCCTCACGAAGTACCTCGGCTGGGAATGGATCTTCTTCGTCAACGTCCCGGTCGGCGCCCTCGTGCTCGCTCTTGCGCCCGGCATCGTGCGCGAGAGCCGCGCGGCCGACGTCGGCCGCAACTTCGACGTCGTCGGAGCATCGTCGGTGACCGCCGGCATCACGCTCCTCGTCTACGCGATCTCGAAAGCACCGGTCGACGGCTGGAGCGACTCGACGACGATCATCCTGCTGATCGCCGCCGCCGCGCTGATCGTCTTCTTCGTCGCCTGGGAGACACGCGTCGAGAACCCGCTGATGCCGCTCTCGATCTTCCGCATCCGCACGCTCGCCGGCGCGAACATCGTCGGCTTCCTGCTCGGGGCGTCGATCTTCGCCGACTTCTTCCTCTTGACGCTCTACGTGCAGAACGTCCTCCACTACTCCCCGCTGAAGACCGGAGTGACGTTCCTGGCCACGGCGGGCACGGTGGTTCTCGTCTCGGCGCTGTCGCAGTGGCTGACGACTCGCATCGGCCCGCGTCCCGTGATGGCGATGGGCATGGTGCTCAACACGGCCGGTCTCATCTGGTACGCGCAGATTCCCGTGCACGGTTCGTATGCGCACGACCTGCTCGGCGGCTACCTCTTGTTCGGCTTCGGCCTGGCGTTCGCGTTCATCCCGGTCTCGATCGCTGCGCTCGCCGGCGTCGGCCATCGCGAGGCCGGGCTCGCGTCCGGGCTGCTGAACACGGCGCAGCAGGTCGGCGGCGCGCTGGGCGTCGCCGTCGCGTCGACGGTCGCAATCTCGCGGGCCACGCATCTCCTCCACACGGGAAGCTCGCAAGCCGCGGCGCTGACGAGCGGATACGCCCTCGCCTTCTGGGTGGTTGCCGGCATCTCCGCCGCCGGTATCGTCGCCGCGGTCGTTCTCGTACGCGGCGAGGAGCTCGAGCAGATCGAGGAGGAAACCGCGCTCGCCTAGAGCTTTCCCGGCGGGGCGTAACGGTAGAAGAACCGGCCGAGCCCGGCCTGGTTGACGGCGAAGAGGAGCGCGAGATGCTCCTCGAGCATGCGCGCCTTGTCGAGCCCGCCGGCGTAGACGGGGTCGTAGCCGGCGTCGCGGATCAGCCGCTCGGTGACCTCGCGCGCCTCGTCCTCCGCGCAGTAGAGGCTGGACGGCGGCACGCGCTGTGCGCCGATCTCGTCGTACAGGTTGGCGAAGTTGAGGTTGAACGACTTCGCCGTCGGGCCGCCGACGATCGACTTGACCTCGTGCGCAAGCGACTCGAACTCTTCGTTCCGGCCCCCGTACGCGTTCGTCGCGTCGATCGTCAGCTTGCCTTCGATGCCGGTCACCTTGCCGAGCGCATTTGCGATCTCGGCCGAGGGAACGGCGACAAGCAGGACGTCCGCCCCGGAGGCGTCGCCTCCGTCGCGGCCGATCTCCTGCACCTCGTGGCCCGCGTCGCGCCACCTGCGGGCGAGCCCGCCGCCGACGTTTCCTCTGCCGATCACGGTGATCTTCACGAGTGCGTCCTACGCTAACGGCTGCTCTAGGCTTTCCGCGATGCCGCGCGAGTATCCGACTCTCCTCGACCTCGTCGGGGGCACGCCAATCGTCCGGCTCGACAGGCTCTCGCCGCGGGGTCACGCGCGGATCCTCGCCAAGCTCGAGTACCTGAACCCGGGCGGCTCGGTCAAGGACCGGATCGGACTCGCGATGATCGAGCAGGCAGAGCGCGACGGAAAGCTCAAGCCGGGCGGAACGATCGTCGAGCCGACCTCCGGCAACACCGGCGTTGGCCTCGCCATCGCCGCGGCGGGCAAGGGCTACCGCTGCGTCTTCGTCATGCCCGACAAGATGAGCCAGGAGAAGATCTCGATGCTGCGCGCGTACGGCGCCGAGGTCGTGATCACGCCGACCGCGGTCGACCACGACTCGCCGGAGTCGTACTACTCCGTCTCGTCGCGGCTGGCCGAGGAGATCCCCGGCGGCTTCAAGCCCGACCAGTACTCGAACATGGCGAATCCGCAGGCGCACTACGACGTCACCGCACCGGAGATCTGGGAGCAGACCGGCGGCGACCTCGACGCGCTCGTCATCTCCGTCGGCACCGGCGGGACGATCTCGGGCGTCGGCCGCTGGTTCCACGAGCGGAAGCCGGAGGTGAAGATCGTCGGCGTGGACCCCGAGGGCTCGATCTACACCGCGCACGACGACTCCGAGCTGCACCCGTACCTCGTCGAGGGGATCGGCAAGGACACGTGGCCCGACACCATCGACCTGGAGGTCGTCGACGAGTGGATCCGGGTCTCCGACCGCGATTCGTTCCTCACCGGCCGGCGGCTCGCGCGGGAGGAGGGCATCCTCGCCGGGGGCTCGGCGGGCTCGACGTTGTGGGCGGCGATCCGCGTCGCGGAGCGCCTGCCGGCGGACGCGACGGTGCTCGCGATCATCCCGGACTCTGGCCGCTCCTACATGTCGAAGTTCTACGACGACAACTGGATGCTCGAGCACGGCTTCGTCGAGCGGCAGGCAGCGCTGCCGACCGTGGACGAGCTGCTGCGCGCGAAGCACGGCGGCGAGGTTCCGGAGTTCGTCACGATCGCCGCCCACGCAAAGGTCGGCGAGGGAATCGACACGATGCAGCGCTACGGCATCTCGCAGCTGCCGGTGGTGCGTGACGGGCAGTGCGAGTCGCTCGCCGACGTGATCGGCTCGCTCCAGGATCGCGCGCTGCTCGAGCGCGTCTTCGGCAATCCCGACGCGGTGCATGAGGACGTCGCGGCGGCGATGCAGCCACCGCTTGCCGCCGTCGAGGCGTCGGCGACGCTCGACGAGGTCTTCGCCACGCTGACCGGCGGCATGAACGCGGTCGTCGTCGCGCGGGAGGGGAAGCCGGTCGGGGTGCTCACGCGCTCCGACCTGCTCGACTTCCTCGCGCACCGGCGCTAGCGTCCGACCGTGATTGCCTGCGCCCAGTGCGGGTTCGAGAACGCGGCCGGCCGGAAGTTCTGCGGTAGCTGCGGGTCTCCGCTCGCGCGAACGTGCCCGAGCTGCGGCGCGGCGAACGGGCCCGGGATGCGCTTCTGCGGCGAGTGCGGTACCGCACTGGCCGATGAGGCGGCGACCGTGGCCGCGCCGGCAAAGGCGGCCGAGCGGCGGCTCGTCTCCGTCCTCTTCGCGGACCTTGTCGGCTTCACACCGCTCTCGGAGTCGCGCGATCCCGAAGAGGTGCGCGAGCTCCTCTCCCGCTACTTCGACATCTGTCGCCGCCTGATCGAGATCTACGGCGGCACGGTCGAGAAGTTCATCGGCGACGCGGTGATGGCGGTCTGGGGAACGCCGACGGCGCAGGAGGACGACGCCGAGCGGGCCGTGCGAACGGCCCTCGACCTCGTCACGGCGGTCGCGGCGCTCGGCGAGGAGATCGGGGCGCCCCAGCTTGCGCTGCGCGCGGGCGTGCTCACGGGCGAGGCGGCAGTGAACCTCGCCGCTGACGGTGAGGGGATGGTTGCCGGCGACCTCGTCAACACGGCGGCCCGCATCCAGGCGGCCGCCGAACCGGGCACCGTCCTGGTGGGCGACGCGACCCGGCGCGCGACGGCGGCGGCGATCGCCTACGAGCCCGCCGGCGAGCACGAGCTGAAGGGGAAAGCGGAGCCGATCTCCCTTTTCCGGGCGCTACGAGTCACCTCCATCCGTGGGGGCGCACGATCCTCGAGCGAGCTCGAGCCGCCGTTCGTCGGCCGCGCGCGCGAGCTGCGCCTCGTCAAGGAGCACTTCCATGACTCGGCAGAAGGGCGGAAGGCGAACCTGGTCTCGGTCGTCGGCATCGCCGGCATCGGCAAGTCGCGCCTCGCGTGGGAGTTCGAGAAGTACTTGGACGGCCCCGTCGACGAGGTGCTCTGGCATCGCGGCCGCTGCCTGGCCTACGGCGACGGTGTCGCCTATTGGGCGCTCGCCGAGATGGTGAGGATGCGGGCGCTGATCGCCGAGGAGGACGCGCCCGAGGAAGCGCTCACAAAGCTGCGCACGATGATCGGCGAGCGCATCCCGGATGCCGACGAGCAGGCCTGGCTCGAGCCGCGTCTCGCGCACCTGCTCGGCCTGGCCGAGCACGCCGGTGGCGACCGGCAGGATCTCTTCTCCGCTTGGCGCCTCTTCTTCGAACGCCTCGCCGAGCGGAGCCCCGTCGTCCTCGTCTTCGAGGACCTGCAGTGGGCCGACTCGGCGCTCCTCGATTTCGTCGAGTACCTGCTCGAGTGGTCGCGAGCCCATCCCATCTTCGTGCTCGCGCTCACGCGGCCCGAGCTGATCGAGCGGCGTCTCGGCTTCGGCGCCGCGGGACGCAACGCGACGGCCCTCTCCCTGGAGCCGCTCACGCCGCCGGCGATGGAAGAGCTCCTCGACGGGTTCGTCCCCGGCCTGCCCGACGATCTGCGCGCGCGAATCCTCGAGCGCGCCGAAGGCGTCCCGCTCTACGCGGTCGAGACGGTGCGGATGCTGCTCGACCGCGGGCTCCTCACGCGGGAAGGGGATGTGTACCGCCCGACGGGCCAGATCGAGGCGCTCGAGGTGCCAGAGACGCTGCACGCGCTCATCGCCGCGCGGCTCGACGGGCTCGGGCCCGACGAGCGGCGCGTCCTCCAGGACGCCGCGGTACTCGGCAAGAGCTTCACGAAGGCGGGTCTGTCAGCCCTCTCGGGGTTGCGCGAGCAGGAGCTCGAGCCGCTCCTCGCCTCGCTCGCCCGGAAGGAAGTGCTCTCGGTGCAGGCCGACCCTCGGTCGCCGGAGCGTGGCCACTACGGCTTCCTCCAGGACCTCCTGAAGCAGATCGCCTACGAGACGCTCGCGAGGGCGGACCGGAAAGCGAAGCATCTTGCCGCTGCCGAGTACCTCGAGCAGGCGACCGGACAGGCCGAGCAGGAGGCGGTCGAGGTGGTGGCAGCGCACTACCTCGACGCGTATGAGGCGGCGCCGGACGCGGAAGACGCGCCAGCCATCCGGCGGAAAACTGCCGAGCACCTCGCGCTCGCCGGCGATCGCGCTGCGTCGCTTGCCGCAACGGAGGAAGCGCAGCGCTATTTCGAGAAGGCGGCGACGTTCGCAGAAGAGCCGCTCTGGGGGGCAGAGCTGGTGGAAAGCGCCGGCCGCGCCGCCCAGGCAGGCGGTCGCTATCCCGAGGCGTTGGCTCTCTACGAGCGCGGGATCGAGCTCTATCGCGGCGAGGGAGAAGCGAAGCGGGTCGCGCGCGCGACAGCGGCGCTCGGCTTCACGATGTGGTTCTCCGGCGACATCGCGGGCGGAGCGGAGCGGATGGAGGAGGCGTTCGCCGCGCTCGCGGACGAGGAGCCGGGGCCCGAGCTCGCAGAGCTGGCGGAGGCCCTTGCGCGCCAGCGCTTTTTCCTTGCGGAATTCGAAGCGGCGAGCGAGCGGGTGGAGCGTGCGCTCGAGATCGCAGAGGCGCTCGTCCTCCCGAACGTCCTCGTCGAGGCGATGAACACGAAGCATCTCTGTCTCGAAGTGAAGGGACACCACGAGGAGGCGCTGGCACTGCTCCGGCATGCGATCGAGCTCGGGAGGGCGCACGACCTACGCGAGCCGCTCAATCGAGCGCTCCACAACTTCTCCTACCAGCTCCACGCCCGCGACCGGTTCACGGAATCGGTGGAGATCCAGCTCGAGCTGCTCGAGCGAGCCCGCCGCCAGGGTGACGCGGTCCAGGAACAACGCACGCTCGGACACCTCGGCTACAGCCGCTGGGCGCTCGGCGAGTGGCGAGAACTCGAGGAGATCGTCGAGCAGCTCGTGCTTCCCGACATGCACGTGACCGAGGAGCGCACGAACTTCGAGGTCCGCCTGGCCCTCAGCCGGGGCGACGTCGCCGCGGCCCGCGCCGCCCTCGATCGGGCAGCCGAGCTGGGGACGTCCGGGGAGATGCAGATGCGGCTCGGGCACGCCGCCGTGGAGGCGTCGGTGCTGCGAGCCGAGGGGCGGGCGCTCGAGGCGCTCGCCGCGGCCCGCAGCGGCCTCGAGGTGCATCCGCTCCCGACCCATCCGTTCTACAAGGAGGCCTGGTTCCAGGCCTGCGAGGGGGCGTTCGACCTCGGCGACCTCGACCAGGTCGACGAGCTGCTCGGCCTGTTCGACCGCATGACGCCCTCGGACCAGTCGCCTCTCCTTGCGGCCTACGCGGCCCGCTTCCGCGCCCGGCTCCTGGAGCTCCGGGGCGACCGGGACGCCGCGTCTGCGCTCCGCACGCGCGCGATCGACGAGTTTCGAGCGCTGGAAATGCCGCATCATGTCGCGATCACGCTGCTCGAACAGGCCGAGGCGGGCGTCGGCGACACCCCGGCGTCGCTCGCCGAGGCGCGCGAGATCTTCGAGCGACTCGGCGCGAAGCCCTGGCTCGAGCGCGTTGACGCAGCGGAGCGTGCGGTAGCGGTCTAGCCCGCCGCTACTCTCCGCCCATGGTCGTCGAACGTCTCGAATCGCTGTTGCGTGACGCGTTCCCCGACGCACCCGAGTTGCGCGTCGAGGACCGCACCGGCGGCGGCGACCATTTCCAGGTGACCGTCGAGAGCCCGCGCTTCGACGGGCTGCCGCTGCTCGAGCAGCACCGGCTCGTCAACGACGCGCTCAGCGCGCCGCTGCGCGACGGCACCATCCACGAGCTTCGAATCAAGACGAAAGGGACGACGTGAGCGAGATTTCCGAGCGGATCAAGGACGTGATCGAGAACGAGCCGGTGGCGCTGTTCATGAAGGGGACGCCGCAGTTCGTGATGTGCGGCAACTCCGGCCGGGCGCTCGAGGCACTGCGCGCGGCAGGCGCGCCGGTAACGGCGGTCGACATCCTCCCCGACCCGTCGATCCGGCAGGAGCTGGCCGAGCTGTCCGGCTGGCCGACGATCCCGCAACTGTTCGTCAGGGGCGAGCTCGTCGGCGGCGCCGACATCACCCAGGAGCTCGCGGAGAGCGGCGAGCTGCGAAAGATCCTCGAGGAAAGGCTCGGCCCCGGCTACGCCGACGGCGCCGAGGAGCGCGTCGTCGACGTGCTCAGCGGCACGCGGGCGTAAACAAGCGCAGCGACTGCGGACCACAGCCGGCGCCGGCGCGCCGGTCGCGGCCTCGGCGACGCGGCCCCGGCGTCACGCAGCTGGTTCCACAGCTCCTGCTTTCTCAGCGCCACCGAGACACGCTCGGCGTGATCGATCGCTCAGCTGTTATAGGTGACGATAGAGACGGCGGGCATCGCTCTAAGCGTACGCGCACCCGCCGAATCAGCCCTGAATCAGGCTTTGACCGGGAGGCAGGATGAGGCTTCTTCTCACGTCCGCTGGCATCAAGAACGCGAGCATCCGCGGCGCGCTGATCGACCTGCTGGGCAAACCGATTGCCGAGTCCAGCGCCCTCTGCATTCCGACCGCGATGTACGGGCACCCCATGGTCGGTCCTGGCGAGAGGTCGTGGCAGTTCATCAGCGGACGATCCGACAATCCGATGTGCGAGCTGGGTTGGAAGTCCTTGGGAGTGCTGGAGTTGACCGCGCTGCCCAGCATCGATGAAGACCGTTGGGTTCCCTTGGTCCGAGAGACCGACGTCCTGCTGGTGGCAGGCGGCGATGCCTTGTATCTGTCTCACTGGATGCGGCAGTCGGGGCTGGCGGATCTCTTGCCGTCGCTGCGCGAGACGGTCTGGGTGGGACTGAGCGCCGGGAGCATGGTGATGACCCCCCGCATCGGAGAGGACTTCGTCGGCTGGAGGCCGCCCACCGGTGGCGATGAAACGCTGGGAATCGTCGACTTTTCGATCTTCCCCCACGTGGATCACGAGGACCTGCCGGGCAACTCGATGGCCGAGGCAGAACGATGGGCGGCCGGGATACCGAATCGGGCGTATGCGATCGACGATCAGACCGCCATCAAAGTGGTCGACGGCACCGTCGAGGTCGTCTCCGAGGGGCACTGGAGGCTGCTCACCCCGGGGTCGGGACAGCTTGTCCTTCGCGAGATCGAAGATCGTGATCTTGGCGTGCTGTTCGAGCACGCGAGAGATCGCGACGCCATCCGGATGGCCGCGTTCACTTCGCCGGAGGCCGATGATCGAACCACCTTCGAGCGACGGTGGACGCGTCTGAGGAGCGACGGTGCTACGACGAACAGGGTCATCGAGATCGACGATCGAGTCGTGGGCCACATTGCGAGCTTCGACATGGAGGATCAGCGCGAGATCACCTACTGGATAGGCCGTGAGGACTGGGGCCGCGGCATTGCCACGGGTGCCCTAGAAGAGTTCTTGCAGCTGGAGACGACCCGTCCTCTTTACGCTCGCGCTGCGAGCGACAACGCGGCGTCGATTCGTGTGTTGACGAAGTGCGGCTTCCTAGTCGTGGGAGAGGGGCGCGAGTTCGCGCATGGGCGCAACGAGGAAACGGACGAGGTCGTACTCCGACTCGATGCATGACCCAATGGCGTGTTGGGGACGTCAGGACGCTTGCTTCGCCGTAGGCGCGCAGTGCGGGCACAGATGCGAGCCGTCATCGGCAATCGCCCACGTGTCAGGGGCGCCGCGTCTCACGTCGTACTCGACGCTCGCTGCGCCGCATCTGCACGTGAACAGCGCAAAGCTGCACGGGACTGGCGCGTACGTGACGAAATACTCGACCGTGACGGTCGCAGCCTCCCACGATGGCGACGATTCTGTCAACACTCCTGATAGCGGCGAAGCCGTGTCGTGTTGAGCGCCCTCTAGCAGGAGCGTTCCTGAGTGGGCCGCAGGCTATGCGGCTGCTTCGAGCTCGGCGTCTGCCGCGAGCGCGTCCTGGACCATCTCATGGATCTCGCTCTCCGAGTAGCCGGCCAGTTGCGCCGACTCCACCAGGTGCAGCATGTGTTGCTGGTCTGTTTCCTTCTCTGGGGTTGACATCGGGGCCCCCTCTCTGTTGCAGTGACCTCAACGGTACGGCCTGAGGCGACGGCACTGCTGTAAACGTTTCGTCACGAAGCAGTGGCTCCCTCAGGCCGTCTCGGGCGGCTCAGAGGTTCAGCTCGGCTAGCTGGCTCCCGATGATCTCGCGGTCCTCCGGGTCGGCGACTTTGTCGAGCTCCGACTGGGCGAGCGCAACGTAGTGGTCCGCTTCGGAGCGGTTCCCTGCGGCCAGGTGGGCGCGTGCAACGACTTCGAGCACGGTGGCCAGATCCCAGTCCTCGAAGCCTTCGCCGCCTTCGCGCACCAACTCGAGCGCTCGCTGCGCATGATGGAGCGCAGCTTCGGGGCGGCCGAGTGCCGAATACACGCGCGCGCACTGGTTCTCGGCCCGTGCACGGCGCGCCCGCGTTGCCGACCTCGCCCCAGTGGAACGCTGCCGCGTGCACGACGTGGACGAGCTTGTCGTCCTGCGCGGGCGTGCGGTTCTCCAGTTCGAGCAGTTGCCAGCTGCGGTTGAAGAGCTCGCCCGCGAGGCGGCGATGGGTCGCTTCGTCCACGGGATCGACGGTCACGTCGTCCATGACTCCGTCCCCTCCTTCGATCAACGATTGCAGGCGGCCGAGCGCATGCTTGATCTCGACCGATCGCAGAGCGAGCCTGCGCTGATGACGCAGCAGACGGTCACGCTGTTCCTCGGAGCCGCAGTCGAGCAGCTCGCGGATCTCGAGGAGAGGGAGCTCGAGCTCCCGCAGCATCCTGATCGCCTGCCCGCGCCGCACCTGATCCGGGCCGTACCTCCGATACCGACTCTCCGGATCCACATTCGTCGGGCGGAGCAGCCCCAGCCGGTCGTAGCTCCGCAGCGCCCTCGGACTGAGGCCCGTTGCGTGCGCGAACGCGCTGATCGTCATCAACTCGTCACTCACCGGCCTGACGCTAAGCGTTGTCCCCAGGTCAAAGTCAAGCCGGTCGCAGACGCCGTGCGTCATCACTTGCGATCGCTAGCGCCTACTCCAGAACGGCCACGTAGTACCCGCTGCCGGTCTGCTGGAGCAGTCGGTGGATCCGCCACTCTGTCCCTTCGAGGATGGTGGCCATTTCGTCCGGTGAGACGATCAGGTAGTCGAACCAGGGTCCGATGAGGTCGCGGTAGCGAACGCGCAGCCGTAGCTGGCCTGGCATCCGGCCCCTCTTGCGGTTGTGGTCCTGATAGGCGAGGTGGGCCGAGTCTTCCGTCGCATAAGGGTCATTCGAGCCTGCCACGATTCTGTCGGCCAGCGGGCGCAGCCGCCGGAGCAAGCGCTTGGCCTTGCTCGGCGAGCCAAAGAGGCCGAAGTTGTTGCCGAACATGACGATCGTGTCGAACTGGCCAACCGAGTCGTCAAGGTCTTCGAAGGCGAGCAGCCGCACATCGCGGACTCCGCGCGCACGTGCCACCTCCACCGCGCCCGGCGAAATGTCGATCCCGACGACGCTTCTCCCACGCCGCTGCAGCTCCAGAGCCGCTCGCCCCGCGCCCACACCGGCGTCAAGCACCCGGCCGCGCACCCAGCGGAGTGCGCGACGCTCCACCGCAGGCCACTCAGCGACGGGTGCGAAGTAGACCATCTTCACGGCGTCGAGGAACCCGTCGTCCCGCTCGATGATCTCCAGGCCAGTCCCACCGAGGAGCATCTGGCCAAAGGCGTCCGCCATGCTCCGAAGCTACACCGACTGCGTGTCGGTCCACCCGCAGCCCTGGGTCAGTTCGTCACGAAGTACGCGTTCGACCTACGGGCTGCGGTGATCCGGTAGCGGCCTTGCGGGCCCGGAGTCGTCAGATACGAGCATGCGTACTCGGGCTCGGCGGTGGTCCCGGCGCGCGCCGTGAACGCCTTGCTGAAGTGGCCGGACACCCAGAGCGTGATGAACCCGCGTCCGGTATCCCTGAAGGAGGACTCTCCGGCCTTGAACGACGGGAAGCGATTCGCCTCGCTCGCCCACGTCCACCGGCATGGCTGCCGGTCGAGATAGACGCGCAGGAGTGCCTTCTGCGGGGCGACGCCGTGAGAGAGCACGCTGAACAACGAACCGCTGGGGGGCCGGTGCCAAGCGGTGCCCCAAACCGTGTAGCCGTTCGCCGCGAGCGCCGTCGCGCTCGAGGCGAGCGCGAGGACGGCGAGCGAAATGAGGATTCTGGGCCTGGACACGATGCCAGAATAGACTACAGGCTCTAACGGATGACTAACGGTCCGAACCGCTCTACTCCGTTGCGTGGCTTGGGCCAGTGTTCCGGAATGACCCCCGAGCCGCCGCGCATTTAGGGCTCGGCGCTGCTCAGCGTTCGCTGCGGCGAAGGTGCGATAAGGCGAGCGCAAGAAAGGCGTTTGCGTTTGCCTTGGTCGTCGCCGTCACTCCTAGTGAACCGCCCTACCGCAACTGCCCGCACGTAAAAGATAAAAGAGGCCACCAGTTCGCACCGCTGACTCTGCGTGCGAGCCCGACGGCCGAGGCGTGCGTCCTCAAGAGCGCATAGCTCGCCGACTCAGATGCGTGGCTGTTACTGAAGTCGAAGCGCACGATGCCCAGTGTGTGAATGCGTCGGTTGGCGGCCAGGCGGGTGATCTTGGCCTGAGGGAATCCAGCCGGCCTCTCGGAGGCCAGAATCGGCCTCGTCGCTATCCGCTGCAGTGCCGGTGGCAAGTTGGGGGTTTGCGCGAGCATCACCCCTATATCGGCCGGCCGCCGCTTAGCGGATTTAGCTCAATCGGGGAATCAGTCGCTCGCCTGGGTGTTCGGGAATGAGCCCGACCGGCCGTGTGAAACTTCCCCATCATGGTGACGGTGACTGAGCTACAGCCGAGCGACGTCTCCCGCGTCGATCGCTGCCTGCCGCTTAGCCGTCTCGACCAGCAGCGTGCAGAGGGCTCGACCTACCTCGTCGCATGGGAGAATGGTCGGCCCATCGGCCACGCGCACATCGCTTGGGTAAGTACGCACTTGGGTGTTCCCGAGATCCAGGACGTCTTCGTCGTGCCCGAACGGCGGCGGCGGGGGATCGCGGCTCAACTCACGCATGCAGCCGAGGAGGAAGCGCGTGTCAGGGGCTGGGACGCCATCAGCCTTAGCGTTAGTCAGGATCGGAATGTCGCAGCTCGGCGACTGTACGCAAAGCTCGGTTACGCAGATGCAGGGAGTGATCCTGTGCGGGTTTCTGGGGCGATCATGTTGCGCGGGTGTCCGTTCGAGGTGGATGACACTCTCGTGTATCTGCGGAAGGCTCTCTGAGGCGCTCTCGGCTGCGCCAGCGTTCGGGAACGACCTGAGCTAGGTGGCCGACGTGACGTGTGGCTGCGCGGGCAGCCCGACTTCCGCACGATCTTCCCCGAGGAGGAGAACCAGTCATGAAGAAGCTCGCCATCATGTTCGCCGCCGCTCTGCTCGTCGCCGGGTGCGGCGGCGGCAAGGACGGCGCCACGCCCGGCAACCCCAGCAACAACACGTCCGTGTGCGCCTACACGAAGCGCGTCGGCTCAAGGGGCCGCGTCTACGTGCAGATGGCCGCCACCCCGAGGTCCCTGGAGCCCACGGCGTGCAGTGCGTTCAACGCCAGCTTCGGCGGACGAAGGATTCCGGTGGTCGGCAGGATGGGGACGGGCCACGTGTACTGCCGCTGGAACAAGAACGGGTCGTCGTACACGATCAAGCTCGGCGTGTTCGCGTCCAGCCGCACGACCGGACTCGCGTTCTGCCGCTCGTTCCACCCCGGCCACGGCTTCAAGCGCGACCGGTGATCTAGAGGCGGAAAGGAAGCATGGCCGCTGCGGGCTACGCTCGCATGGGCCAGTGATCCATGCTTCTGCGCTCCAAGAAGTGGAGGGTGCGCGCCCCCTCGAACACCGCTAGCTCGGGATCCGGACCTTCGTGCATTGACTTCGCCAACCGGAATCAAGAAAACTCCTGTTACAAGCGGCGGGCCATCGCTCGATGCGGTTGGCCCGACAAATGGGGGAGGGGAACATGAAACGGTTCGTGATCGCAAGTGCCGTCCTTACTCTGACCGCCGCGTTTCCAGCCGGAGCTGGAGCGTCAACGAAGTGGGTGTGTGATGTACCGGACGTCGGGACAGTGTCGTTCGTGACCGCCGCCGACGCCGCGCGCCACGGCATCGACACGGCCAACTCCAAGGCGGGTGTGGTCTTCAACACTCAATTTGGCGAGGTCTGCCACGTCGAGTGATGCCGTTGCGGGTTAAGCGCTCGCGTGGGCCAGTGTTCCGGAATGACCCCCGGGCGACTGGCTCATAGCCGTTCGCTTTAGAAGGATTCGCTGCGGTGCTTGTCGGAGCCTTTCCGCTTGTTGGTATCCGACCGCGGCCGGGTCGGTGGCGGTTGCGACGGCGGTCGGACGATCGGTAGACCCACGGAGGCGGGACCGACCCGGCGGTGTCGGCCGGTGTGATCCTCTTGTTCTGCTACGCGAACACACGGACAATCCAAAGCGTGGATCTTCCTGAGACGAGGTACGCGCAAAGCGGCGACGTATCAATCGCGTACGTCGTCGAAGGTGATGGCCCAGTCGATCTCGTCTGGGTTCACGGCTACGCCGGCAACATCGAGGTCGAGGCTGAGGATTCGCACATGCGTGCGTTTCATGAACGACTCCTGGCCTATGCGCGGCTGATTCGGTTCGACCGCCGCGGCACCGGCCTCTCGTCGCGCGTTCACGATGTGCCGACGCTCGAGGAGAGGATGGATGACCTACGCGCCGTCCTCGACGCTGTGGGCTCAGAGCTCGTCGTATTCTTCGGCACGTTCGAGGCTGCCGCGATGTGCATGCTCTTCGCCGCGACCTACCCGGACCGTGTGCTCGGGCTCGTCCTCTTCAACCCGATCGCGCGAGGGAGGTGGGCTGCCGACTACCCGTGGGCGATGCGGGCCGAGCAGTGGCGCGAGCAAAGCCTGGATGAGCTGGCACGCACCTGGGGGACGGAGGAGGCTGCGCGGAACTGGACGCGCACGATGGC
>Ga0209474_10001856_pt1 | contig 20037 bp, 18 predicted proteins | sample GraSoiAngelo_145_FD_185902 | JGI IMG/M metagenome (GOLD analysis project Ga0209474, IMG submission 185902) | Grasslands soil microbial communities from the Angelo Coastal Reserve, California, USA - 14_1009_05_20cm (SPAdes) (version 2) | ecosystem: Environmental > Terrestrial > Soil > Grasslands... | reverse complement strand
CGCGCGTCTCGACGATCGCGAGCTCGTCGTCGCCGACATCCCTGGACTCATCGAGGGCGCCAGCCGCGGCCTCGGTCTCGGGGAAGAATTCCTCCGCCACGTCGAGCGCACGCGGCTCCTCGTGCATGTGGTCGACGCATCGCGGCCGGATCCCCTCCAGGACATCGCAACGATCGACGCCGAGCTTCGGAGCTACGGGCGTGGGCTGGCGGAGCGTCCGCAGCTCGTCGCGCTGAACAAGATCGACCTGCCCGAGGCGCGCGAGGCCGCGCCGCGTATCGCTCGCGCGCTTTCAGAGCGTGGCATCGCGAGCATCGCGATATCGGCCGCGGCGCACCAGGGCACCGACGATCTCCTTCGCGAGATCTTCCATCGGTGCCCGCCGCGGGAAGCGGCGAGCATGCCGGCGCCCCGCGAGCGCCGCATCGCATTCGCCGGCGGCGGTCGCGACTGGACCGTCAAGCGCGAAGGCGGAGCCTTCCGGGTCGAGGGTGACCGCATGGAGCGCCTCGCCGCGGGCATCGACTGGGGGTCTCCCGACGCGGCCGCCTACTTCCAGCGGCAGCTGATCCGGACCGGCATCGAACGCGAGCTGCGCGCGCTCGGTGCCAAGGAGGGCGACACCGTCCGGATCGGCGGGCTTGAGATGGAATGGACCGAAGGGGGAGAAGACGAATGACGCGCGTCGGCGTGTTCGGCGGGACGTTCGATCCGGTCCACGTTGGGCATCTCGCGATCGCCAACGCGGCGCTCGACGAGCTTGGCCTCGATCGGGTCTATTTCGTGCCGGCGCGCCGCTCGCCACTGAAGCAGGATGGTCCGGTCGCGAGCGCAGAAGCTCGCCTCGCGATGCTGACGTCGGCGACCGCCACCGAGCCGCGCTTCAAAGTCTCTGGCATCGAGCTCGACCGGAAGGGTCCCTCGTTCACGGTCGATACGCTCGAAGAATTGCGGGGTGAGGGCGACCTGTTCCTGATCCTCGGCAGCGACGCATACGCCGATTTCGAGCGGTGGCGCGATCCGGCGCGCATCCGCGACCTCGCGACCGTCGTCCTCGCGGCGCGGCCTGGCGCACCGAATGCACCCAGCGGCGTGCGGATGTTGGACTCTCCGCTCATGGACATCAGCTCGCGGGAGCTGCGGGCGAGAGCCGCGCGGGGTAGATCCCTGCGCTACCTTGTTCCCGAGGCAGTACTGCGTTACATCGAGGAGCACCGCCTGTACAAATGACCGACCTCTCGCCCAGAGCCATGGCGGACGTCGTGGTCGATGCTGCGGGCGATAAGAAGGCCGAGGACATCCTCGTGCTGAATGTTTCGGAGCTCACGACCATCGCCGACCTCTTCGTGATCTGCACCGGCCGAGGTGAGCGCCAGGTGCAGGCGATCGCGGATGCGGTGCGCGAGAAGGCGATCCAGGCCGGTCGCAAACCAATCGGGGTCGAGGGCTACAGCTCGGGTCGCTGGGTGTTGATCGACCTTGGCGATGTGGTGGTGCACGCGTTTGTTCCCGAAGAGCGCCAGCTCTATCGGCTCGAGCGCCTCTGGGGAGACGCTCCGGTCGTGCTTCGGATCGCCTAGTGCGCTGGCTGTAACACGGTCGTCTCGGGTACCCTTAGTCGCGACGAGGCTCGCGCCGGTTGCGGGGCTGGGTCTGCCTCACGTGCTCGCGCATTCGCGCTCGCACGAGGCAGCAGCCCCGATAGCGGCGCAGCCGCTATCGGGGCTGTAGCTCAGCTGGGAGAGCGCATGAATCGCACTCATGAGGTCAGGGGTTCGATCCCCCTCAGCTCCACAAGGCCGGGGGTTGCCCGGTAGGTGGACCGCTTCACCCAGAACGATCCCGAGCGGCAGGCGAACATCGCCTTCGCGCTCATTTTTCTTGGCATCGTCGCGGTTGGCGCTCTGACGATCTGGCTGTTCTACGGAGCGTCCTTCTAGCACCACGCAAGTGAGCCCCCGCTAGTTCCAGAGACAGCGCAAAGATGCCGCTTCCGAGCATGGATTCCATGCCGAACGCCTGTCCGCTAGCACGATGTGCGGACGATTTCGTCCGGATCGCTGACAACCTGGCGGACGGTCCGTTATCAATTTCGTCATCAGGCCGTTCCAGGACTGTTACCGACCGGAGTGTGCATGCTTCGCCGCGCCCTGACCATCGTGCTCGCGATCGTGACATTGGGACTGAGCGCGGCGGTGCCCGCCGCGGCCGCGACGCTGACCGACCGTGGGTATGGAGCAGCGAGTTCTCAGAGCGATCTCATAGCCCTCGTGAACGCCTATCGCGCGAACAACGGTCTGCAGGCGGTGTCCGCGAGCGGGGCCCTGACCGGCGCCGCGACCTGGATGGCCGGCGACATGGCCGCAAAGAATTACATCGGTCATGTGTCCTCGGATGGGCGCTCACCCGTGCAGCGCATGTCGGCTTTCGGCTATCCAGCGACGTCGATGTACACGGGCGAGGATCTCGGGGCGGGATACCCAAGCGCGGGCGGCGTGCTGGCCGGATGGCAGGCGAGCCCCGCGCACAACGCGGTCCTCTTGAATCCGAACTACAACGCGGTCGGCATCGCTCTCGTCTACAACGCGAGCTCCACCTATAAGTGGTATTGGGCGGCGGACTTCGGCGGACCGGGCGGGACCGTAAAGGTCGCCATCCCGCCGCCGGCGCCCGCGGCGCAGGCGGCGCGCCCTGCGGCCCCACCCGTCGCGGAGCGCGCGGCGCCCGCGCCCCGGGGTTCGGATGCGCAGCCGATCGAGGCTGAGACAGCTGACGAGGCGAGCGATCCGGCGGCCGAGGCCGAGACGGCCCGAGTGGCCTTCATCGAAGCGCTCCGCGAGCGGCGCATCGTGCATCTCATAGCGGTGCTGCTGCGCATGGGCGTCATCTAGCCGCATACCATCCCCCTGACAAGGGGGAGTCAACCAACATGGCGACGCCAATGCTCCAGAACTTCATCGACGGCCGCTGGCTCGACGCTTCCGGCGGCGGCACGTTCGAAAACACGAACCCCGCTACCGGTGAGCTCATCGCGAACGTGGCCAAATCGACCGTCGCCGACGTGGACCGCGCGGTGGACGCCGCGCGGCGCGCCCTCGACGGTTGGCGTCTCTATCCCGCCCCAAAGCGCGGCGAGATCCTCTACCGAGCCGGCGAGATCATGCTCACACGGAAGGACGACCTCGCCCGGGAAATGACCCGCGAGATGGGCAAGGTCCTCGCCGAAGCCCGCGGGGATGTCCAAGAGGGCATCGACATGACGTATTACATCGCCGGCGAGGGGCGCCGCCAGTTCGGTGATGTCGTCCCCGCGGAGCTTCCCAACAAATGGGCGATGAGCATGCGGCACCCGGTGGGCGTGGTCGCCGCGATCACTCCATGGAATTTCCCGTTCGCCATCCCAACCTGGAAGCTCATGCCGGCTCTCATCCTCGGGAACACGATCGTCTTCAAGCCGGCTTCCTATACGCCACTCCTGGCGGTGCGGCTCGTCGAAATACTCGAGGAAGCCGGGCTGCCAAAGGGTGTGCTGAACCTTGTGCTCGGGTCGGGAGGAGACCTCGGCGACCACCTCGTCTCGCATCCCGGGGTGGACCTGGTGTCGTTCACCGGCTCGTCCGACACGGGTTCGCACATCAGCGAGATAGGCGGCCGCCTTCTCAAGCGCGTGTCCTGCGAGCTCGGCGGCAAGAACGCGATCGTCGTTCTCGACGACGCGGACGTGGACCTTTCGCTCGACGGGATCGTCTGGTCGGCCTTCGGCACGTCGGGGCAGCGGTGCACCGCAGCGTCGCGCGTGATCGCTCACCAGAGTGTGGCCAAGGATCTCGTCGACAAGCTCGTCGGCCGCGCGAAGAAGCTCCGTCTCGGGAACGGCCTCGAGGCGTCGACCGACGTCGGGCCGGTCGTCTCTGCGTCGCAGCTCGAGCGCGTTCATTCGTTTATCCCCATCGCCGAGAAAGAGGGCGCCACGATTGCGGCAGGCGGGCACGTGTCCACTGAAGGCGCGCTCGCCAAGGGGTTCTTCCACGAGCCCACCGTGCTCGTCGACGTGAAGCCCAACATGCGCGTGGCTCAGGAGGAGATCTTTGGCCCGGTGACGGCGGTCATCGAGGTCTCGAGCGTCGACGAAGCCATCAAGGCTGTGAACTCGACGAAGTACGGTCTCTCGAGCTCGATCTACACGCGAAATGTGAACAACGCGTTCCGCTTCATGCGCGACGCGGAGACGGGGATCGTGTACGTCAACGCGGGGACCATCGGCGCGGAGATCCAGCTTCCGTTCGGCGGCATGAAGGCGACCGGTAACGGCCACCGTGAAGCGGGCCGCGCGGCGCTCGATGTCTACTCGGAATGGAAGTCGATCTACATCGATTACTCGGGAAAACTCCAGCGAGCCCAGATCGACACGACGGAGGGCGTGAAGATCGCCCCTTAAGCAGGTTGGGTCGGTGAGGTCTCGACGGGGAGGGTGAACGTGATATCGGTCCCCTGGCCGAGGACGCTCGCCGCTCTGATCTCTCCGCCGTGCGCAGCGACGAGCTGCTTTGCGATCGCGAGTCCGAGGCCGGCGCCACGGGATTCCGCGGACTTGTAGAACCGGTCGAAGATCCGGTCGACGAGCTCCGGGGCGATGCCGGCGCCGGTATCGCGCACGTCGATCGCGACGAACGCGTCCTGTGCGCGCGCCTCGACGTTCACGCGACCGCCCCGCGGCGTGTAGCGGATCGCGTTGGCGATCAAGTTCTCGAGGATCTCGCGCGCGCGCACCGGGTCGGCGTCGACCTGGGGCAGCCCGCTCGGCACCTGCGCGCCGATCGCTACGCCCGCAGGTTCAGCCTGGGAAGCAAATGAATCGACCGTCTCGCGCACCAGGACACCCACATCGACCGCCTCGCGGTGGAGAGCGAGCGCCCCGGACTCCGCCAGCGAAAGCGTGCGGAGATCCTCCACGAGCCGCGAGAGGACCTTGGTCTCGTCCAGGATCGCCAGCAGGTGCGCCTCGTCCGCCTGGTGAACGCCGTCGACAAGCGCTTCAAGATTTCCCTGCACTACTGACAGTGGCGTGCGGAGCTCGTGGCTCACGTCGGCGAGCAAGCGCCGGCGTTGCTCCTCGACGGTCTCGAGCCGGCTCACCATCGCGTTGAACGCGCGGGCGAGCGACCGCGCGTCGCGCGATCCTCTTTCACCCACTCGGGTCGAGAGGTCGCCGTCGGCGACCCGTCCGACCGCCTCGATCACATCTCCGACCGGAGCGGTGAGGCGACGAAGAGACCTCGCGGTGAACACAAAGCCGTACAGGATCAGAAGTAGGGCCACCCCACGCGCGACGTTGCCCAAAAGGTCGGGCGCTCCGAGCGCTGCGGCGAGCGTCCAGAAGAGGACCGTCGCGCCCACGACCGAGAAAACGGCGGCCGCGACGAAGAACATCGCCATGCGCCGCACGAACCGGCCGCCCCGCCACCCCTGCGGGCCGGCCCAGCCCTGCCGCGGTGGAAACGGCTCGTTTTCCGGCCACCACGGGGGGCGCCGGCGAGAACCCTCCCAGCGTCCGTTCCTCACTCGTCAAGCTCCGCGAAGCGGTAGCCGACCCCGTACACGGTGAGCAGATAGCGCGGTCGCGCGGGATCCGATTCGAGCTTGCGCCGGATGTTCTTCACGTGGGCGTCGATCGCGCGCTCGTACGATTCGAACGCCACGCCGTGCACCGCGTCGAGCAGCTGCCCGCGCGTGAAGACCCGGCCTGGTTCGCGCGCCATCGTTGTGACGAGCTGGAACTCCGTCGGCGTCAGCTCCACCGGTCGATCGGCGACCGTCGCCCGCATCCGCGGTATGTCCAGCATGACGTCTCCGACCCTCACGATCTCCGTATCGACTCGAGGGCGCTCGGTTCGCCGAAGGACTGCGCGCACGCGGGCAACGAGCTCCTTTGGGCTGAACGGCTTTGTGACGTAATCGTCCGCGCCGATCTCCAAGCCCACGAGCTTGTCGGACTCTTCGCTGCGGCCGGTGAGCATCACGATCGGCACGTTTGATTCCTGTCGAATCGTGCGCGCGACGTCGAGCCCGTCGAGTTCGGGGAGGCCGAGGTCGAGAACGACGAGATCCGGCTTCTGCGAGCGGGCGCTCGCGAGCGCCGCCTTCCCGTCGTGCGCCACGATGACCGCGAACCCCGCGTGCTCGAGATAGTCGCGCGCGAGCTGCACGATTTTTGGCTCGTCATCGACGACCAAGACCTTCCTCATCGGCTGCCGAATCCTAGATATGCCAAAGACGCCGGACTCGCGTCCGGCGTCCCCTGGCTCCGCGTCGCCTAGCGACCGGTGGGCGGAGGCGATGTCGTGCCGGAGTCCTTCGGCTTCTCACCGTGTAGCTCCTTGTGCAGCTCCTCGAGCCGCTCGCGGGGGCTCTGGTAGTAGCCGCCGCCCCATCCGCCGCCGTAGCGCCGTCCCCATCCGCCGAAAGCCCCTCGGATCAGGGCGAAGATGAGGAAGATGAAGAGGAGCGGGAAGAGGATCCCGAAACCTCCGAAGAAGAAGGGGTGGTAGTAGACGGCGGGAGCCACCGCGGTGCCCGTTGTCGCAAGCCCTTGCGATACCCCCAGCTGATACGCGCCAACGCCCACGATGGCCGCGATCAGAAGCGTCAGGACGATGCCGATGCCTCGCATTGAATTTCTCCTTTTGACGATGTCGTCGAGAGGAAGCCTCGCTCGGGCTGATGAACTGGGTGTGAAGGAGCGACGGAGACCCGTTCAGCGCAGAACGCTGTCAAGCCAGCGTGCGGCCGCCGCCACCGCCTCGGATTCACGCGCGCCGAAATCGTGGCCCGCCCCCGCGATGCGGACGAGGTCGATCCGCGGATTGTTCGCCGCGATGCGCTCGAGCACCACGAACGGCCCAAGCTCGTCTCTGTCGCCCTGGACGACGAGCGTCGGGCAGGCCGTCGCGGCGAGCGCCGCCTCGTCGCGTGGCCGGGGCCTCTTCGGTGGGGAGATCGGATGGCCAAGGATCACGAGCGCCTCCGGCGACTCTCGCGCGCCGACGAGGGCGACGCGGTCGTAGCCGTCGCCGCGGAGCGCATCGCGCGCGGCTCGGAGATCTTCGATCTCCGATGCGTAGTCCTTGCTGGGTCTCGACCCCCGTGTGCGAAACGTGATCGCCTGCGCGGCGATCTCGAACGTCTTCAGTGCTGATGCAAGCGCGCGGAGGATGGGCTGCTCCGCGGTGCCGCCGTATCCGGGCGCGAGGACGGCGGCCCGCTTCAAGCCGGCGGCTTCGGCAGTTTCTGCGCGAGGCCGAGCGATGGGCTGAGGAGATCGCCGACCGCGTGGAGGCGCGCGGACATGTTGATCATCGTGAAGGCGTCCGGGCGACCGAGCGACGCGATCTCGTCCCATCTGAGCGGGGCCGAGACCGGAGCGCGCCGGATCGGGCGAACGCTGTACGGACCCGCCGTCGACTTCGCACGCGTGTTCTGCAGGTAGTCGATGTAGATCCCGCGTCTCTTCGACTTGCTGAACTCGAGCGTGACGAGCTTCGGCAGCCGCTCTCGCGCGAGCTGGCCGACGCGCAGGGCGAACGCGCGGCTCTCCTCGAACGTGTACCGCCGCGCGATCGGAACGAGCACGTGGATCCCGCGAGATCCAGTCGTCTTCGGGAACCCAACGATGCCTAGATCGTCGAGGACCGCCTTGACGACATGCGCGACCTCCTTCACGTCGTCCCAGGTCGCTCCTTCCGCCGGGTCGAGATCGATCATGACGTTGTCCGGTTTTTCGGGATCGTCAGCGCGCGCGAGCCGCGGATGGATCTCGATCGCGGTGTAGTTCGCCATCCACACGAGCGTGGCCATGTCGTTCGCGAGGACGTAGGCGTTCTCCGGCTCGCGCGGATCGGTCCAGCTCTTGATCCACTCAGGCGTGAAACCCGGCTTGTTCTTTTGATAGAAGTGCGTGCCGTGAATCCCGTCGGGAAACGGCTTCAGGGTGAGCGGCCGATCCCGAAGCCATGGCACCAGGAACGGCGAGACCTCGGTGTAGTAGCGGATGAGGTCGGCCTTGGTGTAGCCGTCTTCGGGAAAGAGCACCTTCTCGAGATTGGTGAGCTTGATGCGCTTGCCCTCGACCTCGAGGACCGAGGGCACGCGCGCGGCCTTCTCGCCGTTCTCCGAAGCGACGGGCGCGATCGCGGCGCGCTTGGCGGCCTCCTGAGCTTTTCGCGCCGACTCGCGCCGCTCCTCTCCCGTCGCCTCTCGCGGGTCGACATCCGTGCGAAGGCCGCGATAGGTCGGGTGCCGGAGCGTCCCGTCGCGTGTGATCTCGGCGTACTCGACCTCGCAGACGAGCTCGGGGAGGCACCAGCGTGCCGGCTGATTAGTCCGCGCCTCTGTCGCGAACGGCGATGTCGGCGACTCGTGCTCCTCAAGAACTTTGAGAAGGTCGCGAAGCGTTCGCTCGTCGAACCCGGTGCCGACGTGCCCGACCGGTTGCAGCTTGCCGTCGCGATAGACGCCGATGAGCAGCGCGCCGAGCGTCTTGGTGCGACCGCCTTGGCCCGCCGTCCACCCGCCGATCACACACTCCATCGTGCGGAACGCCTTGATCTTCACCCACGCCGGCGATCGGGCCCCAGGCTGATAGATCGAATCGAGGCGCTTCGCAACGATCCCTTCGATCCCCTGCTCGCGTGCGGCTTCGAAGAGCGCGACGCCCGCGCCTGGGAAACCCTCGCTGCGGCGGATCGAGCCCATCGGGGTCAGCGCTTCGTCGAGCCGCCGCAGGCGCTCGCGAAGCGGCTTTCGCGTGAGGTCCTCTCCGTCCGCGTAGAGGATGTCGAAGACCTCATAGATCACCGGCGTCGACTTGCGAAGCTTGCGCACGGTGCTCTCGTCGCTCACGTGCATCCGCGGCTGCAGCCGCTGGAAGCTCGGCACGCCCTTGGAGTCGAGCGCCACGATCTCGCCATCGAGGATTGCGTGGTACGCGCCGGTGAGCGCCTCGGCCGCCTGCGTCGCCTCGGGATACTGCTTGGTGCAGTCGAGGAGGTTCCGCGTCTGCAGGCGGACCTCTCCCCCATCGACGAACGCGATGGTGCGGACGCCGTCCCACTTCGGCTCGTAGGTGAAGTCTGGCGAGTCGAATGGCTCGTCCGCCGCGGACGCGAGCATCGGCACGATCTTCGAAAGGAGCGGATCGTTCTTCGGCGGCGTCCCGTGCTTAATCATGAGCCAGTCGCGGCCTTCGTTCTGCCGCGTCTGCACGATGACCCACTCTCCGTCGAGACGCGAGCCCTTCATGCGAATCTTCAGCTCGTTCGGCTTCTCTTCTAAGAGCTCGTACGTCCCCGTATCCCAGATCGTCATCGACCCAGCGCCGTACCCGTCGGGTATGACGCCGTGGAACGTCAGGTACTCGATCGGATGATCCTCGGTGTGCACCGCGAGGCGTCGCTTTCCGGCCTCGAGCGGCGGGCCGTTCGGCACGGCCCATGACGCGAGGGTGCCACGCATCTCGAGCCGCACGTCCCAGTGGAGCCGCGTCGCGTGGTGACGGTGGACCACGTAGCGACGCGTCTCTTCTTTCTTCGGCGGCGTGCCCTTCGGCTCGGGCGTGCGGCGGAAGTCGCGTTTGCGCTGGTACTCGGTGAGGCTCAATCTGTGGCCTTCGCCATTGTCGGGGAGGTCGCATCGTGACGTCCGCGCCGTTCTCGTCGCTGGTCAAGGACTACCTCGACGAACGCTACGAGGAGTCGCCGACCTGGGCCAGCATGCTCGGCCTCACCGCGTACGACGAGCGCTCGGAGGATCTCTCCGCGGAGGCGTTCCGGCGGCGCGATGCGGCGGTCCTGGCCTGGAAAAGGCGTCTTGAGGCCGTGGCCGACGACACGCTCAGCCCCGACGAGCGCATCGACCGTGACGTCATCCTCGCGTCGCTGCGCGGGCGCGAGCTCACGCAGCCGCGATCGGATTGGCAGCGCCAGCCCAATACCTATCTGAACCCGTCGCTCGGCGGCGTGTTCACCCTCTTCCTCCATCGCCTGCGCCCTGAGCGCGACCTCGCCGACGCGGCCCGCGCGCGGTTGCACGCGGTGACGAAGCAGGTCGCCGACGGGAAGACGAACCTGGACTTCGCGCTCGCCCCGCGCGTGTATGTCGAGCGCGCCATCGGCCAGGCGAAGGCAGCGGCGCGGTACGCGCGAGAGCTCGTGCCGGGAGAGGTGAAGGATCCGGCGCTTCGGCAGAAGGTCGCCGAAGCCGGCGCGACGGCCGCCGGCGCGTACGAGGACTTCGCGGCATTCCTCGAGTCCAACAGAGCCCGCGCGGGCGGCGACTACGCGATCGGCGAGGAGCTCTACACGGCTCTGCTCCGCGAGAAGGAGCTCCTTCCCCTTGACGCGCGCGGGCTCCGCGAACGCGGACGCGAACAGTACGACCTTCTCGCGAGCGAGGCGAACAAGATCGCTCAGCAGATCGACGGCGGCGGGACGTGGACGGAGGTCTGCGAGCGCCTGAACCACATACACGCCCAAACTCCCGACGCGATGCGCGCGGAGTACGAGGACTGGACCGAGCGCGCCCGATCGTTTCTCGTAGGCACTGGACTCGTCACGCTGCCCGCGGGCGAGCGCTGCACGGTCGAGCCGTCGCCGCACTACCAGCGTCCGATCCAGGCAGTCGCGAGCTACAACCAGCCTCCGGCGTTCAGCGATTCCCTCCACGGACATTTTTTCGTGCCGTATCCGCCGGATGGCACGCCACCCGAGGAGGTGCAGAAACGCCTCGAGGGCAACTGCAGCGCGGGAATCCCGACGACCGCGGTACACGAGGCCTACCCCGGCCACCATTGGCATCTGGTGATGGCCAAGCAAAACCGCTCGCCCATTCGCCGGACCCACTTCACGTCTTATTTCGCCGAGGGTTGGGGTCTGTACGCCGAGCGCGTCATGCGCGAGCAGGGTTTCTTTACGGATCCCCGCCACCTGCTGTTCCAGTACGAGGCGACGCTGTTCCGTGCCGCGCGGATCATCGTCGACACCTCGCTGCACATGAAGGAGATGACATTCGACCAGGCGGTCGACTTCATGGTGAAGAACGGCAATCTCACACCGCCGAACGCCAAGGCCGAGGTCGGCCGGTACTGCTCGTGGCCGACCCAGGCATCGAGTTATCTCACCGGAATGCTCGAGATCGTCGACATCCGGACGCGGTGGCTCGCGAAACGTGGATCGGCCGACCGTGCCGCGTTGCGCGCGTTCCACGACGCCATCACCTCGACGGGCTCGATCCCGACATCCCTCGCGGAGCGGGCGATCGCGAACTAGAGATATGGACCTTCCGCTCTGGGCCGAGATCCTTCTCATCCTCGTCGCGATCTGGATCGTCGTCGCGATCGTCCTCGTCATCGTCGGCCGCGTGCTGCTCGCGCGCGAACTTGCACTGCTGGTTCCGAATCTCGTGCGGATGTTTGGAGGGCTGCTGCGCGACCCGCGCGTCCCGCTTCGCGCGAAGATCGTCGTTGGAATCGCGAGCCTGTGGCTCGCGTCGCCAATAGACCTCATCCCCGATTTCGTGCCGATCGCGGGGCAGCTCGACGATGCCATAATCGCGGCCCTCGCCTTGCGCTTCATCCTCCGCACGACCGACGGCGCAGTCGTGCGGCAGCACTGGCATGGCGACCCCGCGACCCTTGAGCGTGTCCTCAGGATGGTTTCCTGGAACCGGCGCGGCTCTCCCCGAGCGCTTCCTTGACGGGACCGTTACGATTCGCGCGGCAAGGCCGCGCGGAAAAAAGGGGAAGCGGCCCGGCGAGGTGAATGGGCATGCCGCGATCGATTTGGAAGGGCGTCATGAGCTTCGGGATGGTCGCCATCCCGGTGCGCTTGTACCTGGCGACGGAGAGCTCGAGCAAGGTCTCGTTCAACCTGCTCTGTCCCGAGCACCGGAGCCGGATCAAGAACAAGCGCTGGTGCGTGGAGGGCGACCACGAGGTCGCGTGGGGCGACGTCGTGCGCGGCTACGAATATGAGAAGGGGAGCTACGTCGAGCTGACCGACGAAGATCTCGAGAAGCTTCCCCTTCGCTCGAGCAAGGCCATCGACATCACCGGGTTCATCAAGGACGACGAGCTTCCCGGCGCGCTCTACTACCAGTCGGCCTATTACCTCGAGCCTGAGAAGTCCGCGGAGAAGCCCTACGCGCTCTTGAACAAGACCCTGGCGAAAACCGGGCGCGTTGCGATCGCGAAGTTCGCCCTGCGCGATCGCGAGCGCCTCGTCTCCGTGCGTCCGCAGGACGGCGCGCTCCTGATGAACACCCTCCACTGGCCGGACGAGATCCGATCGACGGAGGATCTCGACGTGCCGGAAGACGTGAAGGTGTCGCCGGCCGAGCTGAAAATGGCCGAGAACCTCGTCGGCATGATGGCCACCGCATTCGAGCCCTCGGAATACAAGGACGAGTACAAGCAGGCGGTCCTCAAGCTCGTGGAGGCGAAGGTCCAGAAGAAAGAGGTCATCGAGGCCCCCGAGCCGGAGGCCGAGACTACGGTCGTCGATCTCATGTCGGCCCTCAAGGCCTCGGTCGAGAAGGCCAAGAAGAGCGGGGCGAAGACAAAGGCTGTCTCGTCCGGTTCGTCATCGCGGACGGCCCGGAAGAAGGCGTCCTAGGACCTATCCTCGGCACGTGCCGTCGCGCGAACGGGAGGGACCGGAGGCCGGCGTGCATCCGACCCTCATCGACGTCGGCGAGGCGACGAGCGCGCTGCCACGCGCCCTCACGCCGATGCGGCCACGTCTTGCGCGCCGGGCCTTCAATTCACCCGAATACATCTTTGAGTTGAAGTGGGACGGCATTCGCGCGCTTGTGGCGCGGGACGCGACTGGGCTTCGCGTTACCGATCGCGGCGGCGGCGACTTGTTGCCTGCCGTGCCCGAGCTGCGCGAGCTCCGCCTGCCGGAGGGCACCGTCCTCGATGGCGAGATCGTGGTCTGCGATTCGCGTGGCCGTCCGAGCTACGACCTTCTCGCCGGGAGGCTCGGCCCCAAGGCCGCGAAGCGCGGCCGCGGCCCGATCTTCGTCGCGTTCGATCTTCTCTACGCCGACGGCCGGCCGCTCATCGCGCGGCCGCTCGCTGAGCGCCGCGCGCGTCTTCTCGGCGCGGGTCTTGGATCGCGGATCCTGGCCGTACCCGAGCACCTGGACGATGACGGCGAGCCGTTCCTCGAAGTGGTGGCCGAATACGGGCTGGAAGGGATCGTCGCCAAGAAACGCGATGGCCGCTACGTGCCGGGGACGCGCACCGCGGACTGGCTCAAGTGCCACGTCACGCCCCGCGCCGATGTCGTCGTCGGCGGCCTCGTCATCGAGACCCACGGTCGAGCGCGTACCGTCCTTTGCGGACTTCGCGGCGAGGATGGCTCGATCGCTTTCGCGGGCGACGCCTATGTGCCGCCGTATCTTGGCGAATGGCTCGACGTCGCGACGCGCGATTTCGCGGCCGAGCGGTCGCCCTTCGCGACGCCGGTCGCTTTGCGCGACGGTCTCCGGTTTCTCCACCCGCGCCTCGTGGCGATCATCGAGTACGCCGGACTCGAGAGTGGAGAGCTGCGGGACGCGCGGTTCCGCGCTTTGCGACTTGATGGACACCTCGACGATTGCCGCCGCGACACGCCGGTCGAGGTTCCCTCCTATCCACCGCACACCACAAGCGATCGACCCCGCCTCATCGTTTTGAACAGCCTTCCCTTCCCCGTCTCCTGACCTTAGAATCAGAAAAACCCCGGAGGTCCAGCTCGTGCCTAAGTTTGTGTTCGTGACCGGAGGGGTCACTTCCTCGCTTGGCAAAGGCATCACCGCCGCTTCCCTTGGCCGCATCCTCGCCGCGCGAGGTCTCGCCGTTGCGTCGCTGAAGATGGATCCCTACCTCAACGTCGACCCGGGGACGATGTCGCCCTATCAGCACGGCGAGGTGTTCGTGACCGAGGACGGAGCCGAGACGGACCTCGACCTCGGCCACTACGAGCGCTTCATCGACCGCAACGTGACTCGCGCGTCGAATCTGACGACCGGCCAGATTTACAACTCAGTCATCGCAAAGGAACGGCGCGGCGATTACCTCGGCGCAACAGTCCAGGTCATCCCGCACGTGACCAACGAGATCAAGGAGCGGATCCACCGGGTCGCGCGCGAGCAGCAGGCCGAGATCGTAGTCGTCGAGGTCGGCGGGACGGTCGGCGACATCGAGTCGCTCCCCTACCTCGAGGCGATCCGCCAGTTCCGTAATGACGTGGGCAAGCAGAACGTCCTCTACATCCACTTGACGCTGCTCCCGCGCGTCGCTACGGGCGAGCTGAAGACCAAACCGACCCAGCACTCGGTCAGGGACCTCCGCGCGATCGGTATCCAGCCGGACGTGGTGATCGCGCGCGCCGACGAGCCGATCGACGACGATCTCCGCGAAAAGATCGCGCTTTTCTGCGACGTCAAGGCAGACAACGTCATCAGCGAACCCGACGCCTGGTCCATCTACGGCGTGCCGCTCATGCTCGAGGACGCGGGCCTCGGGAAGATCGTCGTCGAGGAGCTTGGCCTCTCTGGCGCGCGCGAGCCTGACCTGAGCGAATGGAAGGCGCTCACCGAGCGAATCCGCGGAGCGCGCATTCCGCTGACCATCGGCCTCGTCGGCAAGTACATCGAGCTGCCCGACGCGTACCTCTCGGTCGCCGAGGCCGTGCGCCATGCCGCGTGGGCGGCAGGCTGCGACGTGAAAGTGCAATGGATCGACAGCGAGCACCTCGAGCGGTCCGATGATGTCGAACCGCTCGTAGGGCTCGATGGCATCGTCGTCCCCGGCGGCTTTGGCTACCGCGGCATCGAGGGGAAGGTCAAGGCGTCCCGCTTCGGCCGCGAGCGCCGCGTTCCCACGCTCGGGCTCTGCATGGGCATGCAATGCATGGTCATCGAGCTTGCGCGCACCGCCCTCGGCACAAACGACGCGAACTCCACGGAGTTCGACGCCTTCACGCCCCATCCGGTGATCGACCTCTTGCCTGAGCAGCGCGACGTCGGCGACAAGGGCGGGACGATGCGGCTCGGGAGCTACCCGTGCGTCCTCGAACCCGGGTCGGTCGCCGCTCGGTCGTACGGACAACCGATCGTGCTCGAGCGCCACCGTCATCGATTCGAGTTCAACAACGCCTACCGCGACCTTTTGCAGAGCCACGGGATGCGGTTCACGGGTCTGTCGCCGGATGGACGCTTGGTCGAGATCGCGGAAATCCCCGACCACCCGTTCTATCTCGGAACGCAATACCACCCTGAGTTCAAATCGCGGCCTAACCGGCCCCACCCGCTCTTCATCTCATTCATCGATGCGGCGGTATCGTTCGCGAGGTCAAACGGGCGTGCCGCCGAAGCGGCATCGCGACTGCAGGAGTTGCCGACGCTATGAAGCTCTTCCTCGACACGGCGATCTATGAAGAGATCCAGCAGGGCGTCACCTGGGGCGTCATCGATGGTGTGACCACGAACCCGACGCTCATCGCCAAGGCCGGACACGACCACGAGGACCAGGTCAAGCGGATCTGCCAGATCATCGGCAACGTGTCGGCGGAGTTCGTGTCGGAAAAGACCGACGACATGATCGTCGAAGGCCGACGCCTCGCGGCGTGGCACAAGAACGTGATCGTGAAAGTCCCCCTCACGCCCGAGGGTCTTGCGGCCGGAAGGGTCCTGGCCGGCGAGGGCACCCGCGTCAACGTGACGCTCTGCTTCTCCGTCAATCAGGCCCTCCTCGCAGCCGCCATCGGCGCGTACATCGTGAGCCCGTTCGCTGGGCGGCTCGACGACATCAACGAGGACGGGATGCGCGTCGTGGCGGACATCGTCGCCGCGTACCGCCAGCAGGAAATCAAGACGAAGGTACTCGCGGCCTCGATCCGCAACCCGATGCACGTCACACAGGCGGCGCTCGCGGGCGCGGACATCGCAACGATGCCATTCGGGGTGCTGAAGATGCTCTTCGCGCATCCGCTCACCGAAGCGGGACAGAAGAAGTTCCTCGAGGATTATCGGAAGACGCAGGAGGCGAAGCCTGTGCCGAGTGCTCGCCCGGAGGCCGCGGCGAAGCGCTAGCGGCGGGGCGCCTCGACGAGCAGCATGTCTCGAAGGTCCGCATTCGCGACGCCGCAGAGATCCAGCACGCAGAGCTCGAGGGCCGCGAGATCGGACTCCGCACGTCCCGTCTTTATGACCTGGTCGGTCGCGTAGATAGCCTCGTACGCGCGAAGGACATCCGCCCGCGTCACGCGGCGCGCGAACGCCGTCGCGCGCTGGATCGCATAGGGGCTGGACCGAATGGCTTTGGCCATGCGCTCCGCGTCGGCGTTTGAGCGCATCGCGGAAGCGAACAGAAGCACGCGGAACTGCCAGAGCAGCAGCGCGAGTATCTGCTGGACCGCGTTGCCGTCCGCGATGAGACGCTCGAGCGTCGCCACCGCTGTCCTTGCATCCTTGCGAACGACCGCCTGGGTCAGTTCGAACACATCCGCCTCGATCGCGCCGCTGACGAGCGTTCGCACGGCCTCCGCCGTCACCGTCGCCCCATTCGCATATGCCCCGAGCTTCTGGATCTCCTGCTCGACGCGCTCGGTGTCGCTCCCCACCGCCGAGGCGAGCATCGCAACCGCGTCGCCGTCCAGCTTGACGCCATGAATACGCGCGCGAGCGGCGATCCACGCCGGAACCTCGACGGGCGCCAGTCGCTCGATGCGCTCGACGGAGCCACCCGCGGCCTCGACAGCCTCCAGCAAATTTGCCGCGGGAGCGTTCGGCGCCTTCAACCGCTGACCGCGCCGCGAGCGTCCGGCCGCCAGACGCTCGACGGAGACGAGCACGAGCGCCGCCTCGCGCGGGAACGAGCCGATCAGGTCGAGGTCCTTGAGCGCCTCAGCGTTGTCGACGATGACGACGCGCGGCTCATCGACGGCATCGAACAGCCCCTGCGCTTGGCCCGACAGCATGATCGCACTGGCACTGTCAGTCCGGGCGTCGTGACGGGTGACTCCGATGAGCGACCCGAGCCGCGGCTCGGCGAGCGTCGAGAGGTCGGTCGGCGCGCCCGATTGGCCTGAGAGCAGCGCGGCGGAGAGCTCACCGAGCCGGAGGCGCGTGCGGAAGGAATCCTCCCCGTGGAGGAGGAAGACCATTCGCGTGGGTACGGACGATGAGCTGGGCGTTACCACTTTGGTCGAGCTCCACTGTGCCATCCCGGTCGGTGCGGTACGTGGGGACGCGGCGCAGCGCCGCGAGCGTTTCGGCGGTGGGATGACCATACCGGTTCTGAGCGCCGACGGAGATCACGGCCGCGCTCGGACGGATCGCATCGACAAGTGGGACCGCGTACGCGCTGGCGGCGCCGTGGTGCGGCGGTACGTACACGCGTGTGGCGAGGGACATCGGGCTCAAAAGAAGGTCGGCCTGCGCCTGCTCGGTAGCGTCGCCCATGAAGAGCATCGAGAAGGAGCCTCGCTCAAGACGTATCACGAGCGAGGGCACGTCCACGCGTGGGTCGCCGTTCGGCGCGAGGATCGCGAGCGTCGCATCGCCGATATGCATCCGCATCCCGGCGGCGACGGCACGCCTCGGCACCTGCGCACGCCGGATGCGGTCGTTCCAAGCGGTGGCGACCGCGCCAGGGTTCAAGCCAACCGGTTCGATCGCGAGACCCACTTCGTATCGTTCGAGCACACCAATGAGACCGTCGGCATGATCGGCGTGCGCGTGCGTGAGCGCGACCAGGTCGATCCGGCGCGTCCACGGTGGCAGGCTCGCGCCGAGCTCGGCGAGAAGACGCGAAGGGTCCGGCCCTCCGTCGATGAGGACCGTTCGACCGTCGAACTCGACGAGGAACGCGTCGCCTTGGCCGATATCCAGCGCGCGCACACGGATCCCGGACGGCGGTGGCCACAGAAACGCGGCCGCGCCCGCGACGAGGACGACGACCCCAACAACGGCGCCCGCCGCGAATGCCAGACGCGGGAGCCGAGGTCGCGCTCCCAGGCGAATGCCCGGGGGACGCGGGAATCGGACCCTCCCGGCGATAGCTCGCGCGAGCCGTGAGGCGGCCGCCGGGCCGAAGAAGAGCGCCAGTCCCACCGCCACGCCGTAGGCGAGGCCGGCGACCGGACCATCGGGAACGGCGAGCGATGCAAGGGGCAAGCCCGCGGAGGTCTCGACGACGAGCCGCAACAGAAACGCGAGCGCGTACGCGAGAAGAGCCGGCAGCTGCGCGAGCTCGAAAGACACCGTGCCGAGCCCGGCGGTGGCAGCCCCGGCCAACATGAGGGGCGGAAACAGGGGCACCGCCAGGAGGTTCGCGAGCGGCGATACAAGCGACACCCGACCGAACACCGCGGCGATGATCGGGATCGTGGGCAGCGTCGCGGCGAGGGTCGTGGCGAGACCCTCGCGTATGGCCCGAGGTAGAAACGCGAGCCGCCGCGAGATCGGGTCCCCGAGATAGAGGAGCCCGCCGGTCGCCGTCGCGGACAGCAGGAACCCTACGTCGCCGATCGCCGACGCGTCGATCCCGACCATCGTCGCGACCGCGAGGGCGAGGGCGTTATCCGTCGCGGGCCGCCGGCCAAATGCGAGACCGAGCGACGCGACGACCGCCATGACCGCCGCGCGCGCCACGCTGGGCGCGAGACCCACCAGGACGCTGTACGCGAGCACGCATGCGACCGTCAGCGTGGCGGTTATCGCCGGAGGCACCCGGCCGCGCGCGAGGAGCGCGACCGACGTCGCGACGAGGGTCATGTTGAATCCGGATATCGCGAGAAGATGCGACGTACCGCTGCGTGCGAACGCGCTAGCGAGGTCGGCGTCGACGGCGGCGCGCTCCCCGAGGACGATCCCCCGAACGATGCCTCCCTCGGGCTCCGGGAGAAGGTGACGCAGTGGCGCGGCAAGAGCCTCGCGGAGCCCATCGAGCGGTCCGGCGTGACGCAGATCGAACCCGGGCAGCGGTCCGAACAGCGTCGCTACTCCGGAGATCGCAGCGACCAGCGCGCCCGCGCACCAGCACAGGCGACGTGCGCGATCGGCGCTCGCGACAGCGAGGGTGGTGAATGCCAACGCCAAAGCGATGGCCAGCCCGACCCCTGCGAGCGGCGCGAGCTGCACCGCGAGGGCGATACAGACGGCGCCCACGGCGGCCGGAAGGAGTGGCGCCCGCAGCACCGTGGTCACCGCGTGGTGACCATGTCCTTTATGTCGGCGAAGACGCGTGCGGTGATGAGGCCGCGGGTCTGCAGCTCCTCGATCCGCGCGAACGGATGATTGCCGCGCGAGCGGACGATTCGCGCGGCAGTGGTCGGTCCGATGCCGGGGAGCGCCTCGAGCTCGCTGGCGGTCGCGTGGTTCACGTCGATCTTGAGCTGCGCGTCGCTCCCGGCGCTCCCCGGGGGGACGGTCTCGCCCGGGCGCGGTACGTAGATGCGCTGGCCGTCGTGGATGGGCGCGGCTTTGTTGAGCGCCTCGAGGTCGGCTTCCCCTGTCATGCCCCCGGCGGCGATCAGGGCGTCGACGATCCGAGAGCCCGCGGCAAGCCGGTAGACCCCTGGATGGGCGACCGCGCCGCTCACGTCCACGACGGCGAGTGGCTCAGGCGAGTGCGTAGGTGCTGGCGTGTCCTCGACGACCGCCACCGCCTGTCCGTCGCCGCTATGAAGGCGCGAAAGGGTCAGGACGACGACGGCCACGAGCGCGATCGCCAGGAGGACGAGGATCGGTCGGCGCATGCGCGCAGCGTGAGCGGCACGCGCGGTCGTGCATAGCCCTGGGACACATCAGTGCTGTCGTCATTTTTGACGACAGCCTGTCGTCAATTCGTGCGGCGGCCCTGTTGCTGCTGCTGCATCTGGACGATCGCGACCGGCAGGCCCCCGATCGAGGTGCCATCCACCTCGAGGTCGAACTTGTGCGTCCCGTAGCCGGTGAAGCTCATGTTGTTGAGCTCGACGATCACGTTCACGTCTT
>Ga0209474_10001855_pt1 | contig 20047 bp, 16 predicted proteins | sample GraSoiAngelo_145_FD_185902 | JGI IMG/M metagenome (GOLD analysis project Ga0209474, IMG submission 185902) | Grasslands soil microbial communities from the Angelo Coastal Reserve, California, USA - 14_1009_05_20cm (SPAdes) (version 2) | ecosystem: Environmental > Terrestrial > Soil > Grasslands... | reverse complement strand
AGCATCAGGCAAGTCAGATACATCCAGGTAAGCAACACGACGATGGATGCCAGCGCGAGATACGTCGGGTTGTAACGATCATATCTTCCTACGTAGAATTGAAAGAGCTTTGTCACGACGATCCAGCCAAGAGCAAAGAAAATCGCGCCGGGCAACGCCTGACGGACGGTCGAATAATTCTCAGGCGTCAGGAGATAAAGCGCGAGCGCGAGAAGGACCAGTGCCACCGCGGTGACTGGAAAACTCAGTGTCGCAATCCACGCCTGCAGCGGGAACGCGAGTTGAAAATTTACCTCGGCAATGCCAGCCAACTTTTCGCCGAAGACAATGGCGTTAAAACAGACCACGATCACGATCCCAAACCAGAACAGCATGAAAAATGAGATGATATATTTCGACCACCAGTGCGGATCTTCCCGCATTCCATACGTATGGCTTAGAGCCCGTGAAATCGTGGCGATGAAGACGGTCCCGAAATAGATTCCGAGAACGATGCCTGCATTCGCAAGCAGACCACTCGAACCTGTTACCACCACGTTGGCCATCGCAGAATCCAGAATGTCCTGCACCTTCGAGTCCGGCGGCATGAAACTCTTCAAGAAATCAAACATCCGATGCAACTTGGTAGGATCGGTGCCGAAAAGACCGAGCAGATGCCAGAGAAAAAGCGATCCGGGAGCCAGCGCGAACAGAAGCAGATACGCCATCTGCGCAGCCAAGCCGGTGGTGTTATCAGTTGCCGTTTCCCAAACTAACCGGCGCAGGACGCGCCAGATGAATCCGAGATATTTCATCGCCGGCAGAGTTTACTTTGCCCCACGTAAATATCCATTAAAGTCTCCCGCGGTCGCGGGACTTTCGCGAGTAACTAGCCTTCAGAAATGTCATTCTGAGCGGAGCGAAGAACCCAGCTACTTCCAAAACGCATCCACAGTTTAGGTCGAATAATCTTATCATTTGAAGTACCTGGGTGTTTCGCTTCGCTCAACATGACAGCCTTATTTGTGACGGCTAACAATCGATGAAAAAAAGAGTCCTGATCCTCACGGCCGGCTTCGGAGAGGGCCACAACAGCGCTGCGCGAGGAGTTCGCGACGGTCTCGCTCGCGTCGCATCGAACGAGGCCGACGTGGAATTGCGCGATTTGTTTGCCGAAGCTTACGGGCCGATCAATGCGTTCGTGCGCCGAAGTTATCTGGCGCTGGTGAATTCTGCGCCGCGCACCTGGGGAATCGTTTATCGCTGGCTCGATCGCAAAACAGATTACGACACAGAATTTCGGCGTTTAACTCGACTTAAGAGTCAGTTCGCTCCGCTTCTCGCGCGTTTTCAGCCGGACATCGTCGTTTGCTCTTTCCCGGCATACGCAAATGTGCTTCAGGAGATTTTGGGGCCCGAGAGATCCTGCAAATGTGTGGTGGTCGTCACGGATTCGATCACCATCAACGCCACCTGGTACCGGAGCCCCGCTGATTATTTCCTCGTTGCGAACGAACAGAGCGCCTCCGTCTTGCGAGCGGTGGGAGTCGCGCCGGAAAAAACCAAGGTATTTGGATTTCCTGTAAGCCCGAAATTTGCCGATTTCACCAAGGATCGACAATTACCTGCCAACAATTCGAAGCCCCGCGTTTTGTACATGATCCATGCCGCGACGCGCGGCGCGCCGGAACTGGTGAGGTTGCTCGCAAAGCTTGGTGTCGATCTCACGGTGACGATTGGTCGTTCCGACAAACTCCGGCCGGCAATCGAAGCGGCTGTAGATGGACGAGCAGCAAATATCGTGGGCTGGACCGATGAACTTCCGCGCATGCTGCACGAAAGCCACTTGCTCGTTGGCAAAGCCGGTGGCGCGACGGTGCAGGAAACGATCGCAGCCGGGTGTCCGATGATCATCAACCACGTCGTTGCGGGTCAGGAGGAAGGCAACGCTCGCTTGATCGTTGAAACCAATTCCGGCGCGATCGCACTTTCACCACGAGAAGTGGTTGCCCAGATCCAACGCGCGTTCGCTAATGACGCAAAACAATGGCGTGAATGGGCAGCGAACATCAGCGAGCTCAGCCGTCCCCGCGCAGCGCTCGATATCGCAAGTTTCCTGATGTCGCTTTGACGTACGATTAGCACCGTGGCTTTAGCTCGGTGAGGAACGCGCAACGAGTCGCGAACCGCTCTATCGATTCGTAAATGCACCGGGCTAAAGCCGCGGTGTTACTCAGGCCTAATTTCCTCGCCGCCAGCGAATGTTCGCAACACTCGCAAATCCGGAGAGAGAACGACCAAATCTGCGTCTGCGCCGACAGCCAGTTGACCCTTGGTTTGGAGGCCGATCGCGCGCGCGGGATTTTGTGCCGCCATTGCGACGGCTTCGTGCAACGGAACATCGACCTTCTGTACCATCGTTTGTACGAGGTCAATCATCTGCGCGGCGCTGCCGGCAAGCGCTGAACGATCAGCGAGCAGACAGACACCGCCTTCCACAAGGCAATCATTTCCGAAGAGCGAAAATCGCGATCCATCCGGTAAACCTGCGCCGGCAGTTGCATCGGTCACAAGGCAAATGCCATCCCGCCCTTTGGCCCGATACAACATTTTCATCAACGTCAGCGAGACGTGATGACCGTCCGCGATCAGTTCACAACTGATTTGCGGCTCGCTCAACGCGAGCTCAAGTAACCCACCGACGCGATACACGCCGCGGCGGCGCGCGCTCGACATGCAATTGAATGTGTGTGTAACGCTGCGCATGCCCTGTTCGAACGCGGCGCGCGTGTCTTCGTCCCACCCATCGCTATGGCCACCGCTTACATTGACTCCCGCCATGTGGAAACTTTCGATCGCTTGGAGCGCTCCCGGCAGCTCGGGCGCAATCGTGACGCGTTTAATCACATCGGTGTACTCGAGAAACTGCCGCACTCCAGTCGGTGATGGGTCCTGAATAAATTCCTCCCGTTGCGCACCACGTTTCGCCTTTGAAATGAACGGGCCTTCGACGTGAACGCCTACAATCGCGCTGATCGAAGACCGAGAGTCTCGAACTGCGCCTAAGACTTCAACAATCTTATCAATCGGCGCTGTTGCAGTGGTGAGTAGAAGCGAAGTGGTGCCGCCGCTCCCATGGAAATCGCAAATGCAGCGAAACGCTTCTGCTGCAGCTTCCATCGTATCCCGGCCAAGCGCGCCGTGAACGTGGAGATCGATAAAACCCGGTGCGAGATAATTTCCGTCAAGATCGATAACGTCCTTTGACTCGGGCTTCAGACCCGCGAATTCACGGGCAGAATGCCCGTGCCCCGATTCACGAATGGCAGCGATTTTCCCTTCTTCCACGATAACTTCGAGGCCATCACGAATTCCATCGGTAAAAATCAGACGCGCGTTTGTGAAGATCATTTCGCCTAACGCTCAGTCGTGAACGCTCAACCTTCAACGCCAAACGAAGGCAATTGCGTTTGGACGCAGTAAAGTCCATTCTCTTGGGAACGCGATGAATTTCGAATACGATGTCGTGATCATCGGCGGCGCCTTTTCCGGCGCGGCGACGGCGCTGATCCTCAAGCGGAAGCGACCCGAAGCGCGTATCCTCATTATCGAAAAAACAACCGCGTTCGACCGCAAGGTTGGGGAATCAACTACCGAGGTGAGCAGTTGTTACATGACCCGGATTTTGGGTCTCACCCATTATCTCGGTCATCATCAACTGCCCAAACAGGGCTTGCGCCTTTGGTTCTCGAATCGGGTCGACCAACGCTTCGACGATTGCGTCGAGGTCGGCACGCGCTATCAGAGCCGGTTGCCGGGGTTTCAAGTAGACCGTGCAAAGTTGGATTCGCACATGCTCGAGCTTGCAGTGCAAGCGGGCTGCGAGCTCTGGCGTCCGGCAAAAGTAACAAATTTCGAGCTAAACAACGGCAATAGTCAAAAGGTTAGCGCCGCTCTCGATGGCGGTGAATGCATCGTCCACGCCCGCTGGGTCGTCGATGCCACGGGACGCGCGACGATGCTCGCGCGGAAACTTGGACATCTTCGTGCGAATACGGAGCACCCCATCAACGCTGTGTGGGCGCGCTTCAACGGGGTAAAGGAGTGGGACAGCTACGAGTGGCGAGAACGTTTTCCCGATTACGCGAATGATTGCCGCACTGCGCGTGAGTGGGCCACGAATCATCTTTTCGGCCGCGGCTGGTGGGTCTGGATCATTCCCTTGCAGGGGGGTGATGTTAGCGCCGGCATCGTTTACGACAGCCGCATTTTCAAATTGCCAGAAGGCCGGAGCCTGGGGCAACGGCTGCACGACCACATTCTAAGCAACCCGGTTGGTCGCGAAATCTTCGGGGCGGCACGCGTGATCGAAGGCGACGTGCACGCTTTGTCGATGTTGCCATATCACAGCGAAAAAGTTTGCGGAGACGGCTGGGCCGCAGTGGGCGACGCCGCCGGTTTTATCGATCCGCTTTACAGTCCAGGTCTCGATTTTTGTTCTTACACATCCTTTTACGTTGCCGATTTACTGGGGCGCAGTTTAGCAGGCGAAGATGTGACGGAGCGGCTTCGCCATTACAACGAGCAATTCCCAATCACTTATCGGTACTGGTTCGAAAGCCTTTATAAGGATAAATACTATTACATGGGCGACGCCGATCTGATGTCGGCTGCGCTCCTTCTCGATGTAAGCAGTTATTACGTCGGCTTGGTGCGAGCCGCCTATCGCGATCCCGAGTGTGCATTTCTAAACCTGCCCTTCACGGGCATTGGCGGCAGAGTTGCCCGGAACACGATGCGTTTTTACAGCCGACGTCTCGTTGCGTTGGCGAATCGCCGGTGGGCAACTGGATACTACGGCAAAAGAAACGCTGGCTGGCGCGAGCTCTACGATGGATTCATCCCGGACAGCCGGATTCGCAAACAAATTTCACGCGGACTGCGACGCTGGTGGAAATGTGAACTGATCAACATCGGGCTGATGTTGCGCCAGCGAACAACCGTTTCGGCGGGTCAGGTTTCTGCGGCTGCAACCGAAGCGTCGTAAGGCGCGACCCCCGGGTGCGCAGTTGGAACTACGGACTTAGCAGCGTTCCATACCAGCGCAGAAAAGTCTCGCCAAAAAACATCCAGGTGACTGCACCAAATGCCAGATAAGGCCCAAAGGGCAATTTGGCTGACCAGACGCGTTTCCCCACGACGAGCGTGATCAGTCCGATGGCGGACCCGAGAAGCGACCCAGCAAAGAGGCTGAACAATACCGCGCGCCATCCGAGAAATGCGCCAATTGCCGCGAGAAATTTCAGGTCACCGCGTCCCATTGCCTCGCGCGGGATGACCACTTCGCGGGCCACGCCTGAAATGTGCGTCACATCATCGAGCATCAGCACGTGGCCCTCGACCGTCACACGGTCGTAGCGAAAATCCAGGGTAACGTTGCCGTACGTGTGCTGGTCGATCTGGTGATCGATTCTGACCTCATCGCACTGGAGCAACAGCCGGTCTCTTTCGCGGGCGAAATAATCGCTCCACAGACTTTCTTCGGTGCCCACCGCGAAATCGGCATCATCTCCATGCTTTTTCCATGTGAATGGCGTCGGCACATCAAATCGAACCCGTTTCCTTCCAAAGGCGATCTTGCCCGCTTCCAAGACAATCAAAAGGATCACGTAACCAAGCGCGGCGGCCAGAACAGCGCGAAGACCAGCCGCGAATCGCGAATCAGTGCCCATCAAACCCGGCACAAGAACGCTGCAAACTACGCCGGCAATTACGCCGCCGATTGTCACACGGTCTGGAATAATGAAATGCTCAAAGTCGATAAAGGTTCCTACGATAAGGAACGAAACAAAGATCCAGTACGCGATCGCCACTTGCCACGGGAACCTTTGCCAGATCCCCAGAAAAAGAAGCGCGGTAACCAGTTCCACGGCGAAATAGCGAAAAGCAATTTTGGCGCCGCAATTTGCGCAGCGCCCGCGAAGGAAGAGCCAACTGATCAATGGCAAATTCTGGTGCCATGGAATTGGCTGCTTGCAGTTCGGGCAGAAAGAGCGACGCGGCTTGTTAATCGAAAGATCGACAGGCCACCGATAAATGCAGACGTTTAAAAACGAGCCGAGCGCTGCGCCGAGGACAAACGCAAACACACCGAAGAGAAATTCTTGAGTCGGATGGTGCACGCGATTATCCGGCGATTCGCTTTAGGCGGCGGCGCTCCATGAGCCACGCAATCCAGATGCAGCTTTCGTAAAGCAGACACATCGGCAGCGCCAGCGCGACCAATGTCAAAATGTCCGGCGTGGGCGTGATGATGGTCGCAAGGACAAAGATCAGCACCACGGCGTATGGCCGGGTACGCGCCATGAACCTGTAGGTGATCAATCCAAATCGGACCAGTGCCAGCACTACCACTGGCAATTCAAAAGCCATACCGAAACCGATGGTGAAACGCGTTACGAACGAGTAATACTGTTGCACAGTCCAGGTAGGCGCCCATCCCAGGTTCTCGGTGTCACGAAAGAAAAAAAGGATCGTTTTGGGCAGCAACCAAAAATAAGACATTAGCACGCCGAGAAGGAACAGCGCGAAGCTGACGCCAATCGCTGGAAATAAGAAGCGTTTTTCCACGGCGGTGAGCGCAGGCAAAACAAATTCTGCCAGGAAATACAGGAGCAGCGGAAAGGAAAGAACAATGCCGGCGTAGAACGCCAGATGAAATGAAATCACGATGGAGTCGGTGATGCCGAGCGCTTTGAGCGTCCCGATTTGTGAACCGACATCGTGCAGCGGTGCCTGCAAGACCCGCACAAGCGTCGCGCGAAACGCGAAGCAAACGATCATCGCGGCCCCGAGCGTGATCGCCACCTTCACAATCGTCCATCGCAAGTCTTCCAAGTGCTCGAGAAACGGCTTGGAAGTTTCGCTCTCCGGCAGATCGCGAAATTTGAAAATGTCTCTCAGCGGCATCGAATGATCCTCGCGATAATGCGCAGGTTTGTTATTAACACCCGGCTTCAGCCGGGTGCAGTTGCCTAAAAATTCCAGAAACCGTTTCAACGGTTTTAACTCCGCTAGCAAACCGTTGAAACGGCTCGCCATTGGCTCTGGTTTTCCCACTCGGCTGAAGCCGGGTGTTAATGAAAGCAGCAGAATTATGAATCATTGTCGAAGCTCGCCCGGCAGAAGACCACGCGCCCAAAGACGCGTTAACCCGCTGAGAGTGTTCGCGTCGCGAATATCGTTCTCGGCGATCATGCGGCGAATCTGCGAAATCGAGAATGCGCGACAGTCCAAAATCGCTTCCGATTCGTCGCGTACATAGTTCCGGCACGCCACAACGGGACGCGCCAGAAAAAAGTAAGCGCGTTCATCGGTGAACCCCGGCGACGAAAAGTAATATCCCAGCGCAATGAGCTCGCCCTCTTTGCCCAGCTCGTAGCCAGCCTCTTCGCGAAGCTCGCGCAACGCGACTTGTTCAATTTCCGTGCGGACGGCACCGCGATTGCCTGTCCGCCGTAGCCTTGGCGAAGGCGGATCAATCTGGCCGGAGGGCATTTCCCAGATGACTTCATGAATCGGGATGCGTTCCTGGCGAATGAGAACGATTTTGCCGTCACGCGTCATCGGCACGATTACGACGGCTGCTTTTCGATGCACGATTGTCCACGTGCGCAGCTGACCACGCGTGGGCGCTTGCACATGATCGGTTACGACTTCGAGATGTGCATTGGCGAAATGTCGCTCACTCGAAATCGTTTCCCATCCCTGCTGTTTCACGCGCGCACTGTAGCGGTCGCTGTCCCCAGCGGCAAACCCTGTAGCCGTCGCCCTGTGGGCGACGTGGCGCTTGACCAAACGCGCGAGCCCGGCGCTTCCCACAGGGAGGCGGCTACAGTTTCGCTTTCCAGCGCTTGATTTGCGCCGCGATATTTTTAGGCGATGGCCCGCCGATCGCTCGCCGCTGCAAAAGCGAACGGCGCACATCGAAAATCTTCGCAACATCGACATCGAACAGCGACGAACGCTTTTTCAGCTCTGCAAATGGAATCTGATTCAGTGCGATTCCCCTGATTACGCAGTCTGCAACGAGGCTGCCGATAATCATGTGCGCCCGGCGAAAAGGCATTCCTCTTTTCACCAGATACTCGGCCAGATCTGTTGCAAGGAGATTTGGATCGCTGGCGGCCGCTTGCATACGTTCACGATTAATTTTCAATTCCGGCAGCATCGCCGCAAACATTTCCAGAGCGGAGCGAACGGTATCGACGGAATCAAAAAGCGCTTCCTTGTCCTCCTGCAAGTCGCGGTTGTACGACGAGGGCAGCGCTTTCATCGTGGTGAGGATCGACATCAAATTTCCGTAGAGCCGGCCGGTCTTGCCGCGAGTCAGCTCGGTGATATCGGGATTTTTCTTCTGCGGCATCAAACTTGAGCCCGTGGAAAACGCGTCACTGAATTCGACGAAGCCGAATTCAGTCGTGTTCCAGATAATCAAGTCCTCACTCAGGCGCGACAGATGCAGCCCGATCATGGCGAGGCAAAAAAGAAATTCGCACACGAAATCGCGATCGCTTACAGCATCGATACTGTTCTGGCTCACGCGCGCAAAATCGAGTTGGCGAGCAATGAGTTCGCGATCCAGCACGATTGTAGATCCGGCGAGCGCAGCGGAGCCCAGAGGCAGGACATCAGTTCGAACCAGACAGTCGCGCAGCCGTTCTACGTCGCGTTCGAATGCCTCCATTTGTCCCAGCATGTAATGCGCAAAGAGGATTGGCTGTGCGCGCTGCAAGTGCGTGTACCCGGGCATCACGACATCGAGATGCTTTTCGGTGAGATCGAGCACTGCTCGCTGGCAATTCCGCAGGCGCGACGAGACTTCCGCGATCTCAGCTTTGACGTAAAGCCGCACGTCGAGCGCGACCTGATCGTTCCGGCTGCGCGCGGTGTGCAGTTTCGCGCCGCCGGGCCCGATTCGTTTGGTGAGCGCGGCTTCGATGTTCATGTGCACGTCTTCGAGCGAGCACTCCCATTTGAACTTGCCGGACTCGATCTCCTTCTCGATCGCGTGCAATCCGTTCTCAATTTTTCGGCGTTCGGCCAGGGTTATGATTCCGACGCGACTGAGCGCTTCTGCATGCGCGACCGATCCAGCAATATCATGGCGATACAGCCGCTGATCGAACGAGACAGATTCGCTGTAGCGCTGCGTAATCTCGGCAGCGGGCTTCGTGAATCTTCCTTTGCGCATGTTTTTACCCACGAATGGACACGAACTCGTCAAAATGACGAAATCCGAATGACGAATGACTAATTAATGTCGAACCTCGAATGACGAAAAAGATGAATCGTGGCGGTGGTTCTTGTTCGGACTTCGTCATTTGTATCGTGTCCATTCGTGGTTGAATCTTTCAACCGACGGATGCGCTGCGTGTGATCGTAGCGGAGACGTATTTGGCGTGCTCCAGGGGAAACTTGCGAATCTCAACGGTGATTTTCTGGATTGGAAAGTTTTTCAGCAAATGTCCTGCGAGCTGCTCCGCCAATGTCTCGATGAGATTGACCGCTTGAGCGTGAACAAACCTCTGTGTCTCCTCGGCTACGAGAACATAGTTAATCGTTTGGCCGATTTTGTCCGCCATATCGTGCGTTTCCCGACGTGGCCAAAACGAAATGTTGATCGTTAACCGCTGTGGAGTCTTTCGCTCGTGTTCCGATACGCCAATGACGCTCGAAACCTCAAGCTGCTCGATGTGAATTTCGTCCGAGAAAGGATTCCGTTCGTTGGGCATCGACGAATTCTAACCACGAATCCGCCTTCGCACCAGGCTACGGCGTGACACGTGGACACGAATAAATACGAACAAAAGATCAGGATCGATCGCCATTCGCGCCTGCCGCGCCGGAGCTTTGGCGGAGGCGGATGCATTCGCACGATTCGCGGGGTTCTGGTAACGTTGCCTAAATGAAAACGGTCTGGCGCGTGTTTACTTATTTGAAGCGGTACCCGTGGATGGCAGCCGGCACCTTGAGCTGCGCGGTTTTGACCACGCTAATGGTGATCGTTTTTCCGAGCGCCACCAAATGGATCATCAACGATGTGGTGCGCGCGCACCGGCCGGACAAATTGTTGCCGCTTATTTTGCTGGCCGCAGTCGCATTTCTGCTTCAGCACGTTTTCAATTCGCTGCGGATCATCCTGAACAATACATTCGAGCAAAAAGTTATTTTCGATCTGCGCAGCGATTTGTATTCACACATTCAACTGCTGCCGTTGCGCTGGTTCGACAATCGCGCCACGGGCGATCTGATGACGCGCGTGATCGAGGACGTGAACTCGGTCGAGCGGGTCCTGATCGATGGAATTGAGCAGGGCGTGGTTGCGGTCTTGCAAATCGTGATTGTGCTGGCCGTGATGTTCTATTGGAATGCGAAGCTGGCACTCCTTGCACTGGTGCCGTTTCCATTGCTCATCGGCGGCGCGCTGGCTTATACGCTCACGGCGCATCGCCGCTATCGATTGCAGCGGCGCACTTCATCAGCCATCAACGCGTTGTTGCACGATAACCTTGCCGGGATTCGCCAGATCAAAAGTTTCGCGCGCGAGCGAGAGGAGCACGCACGCTTCAATCGGGCAAGCGATCAACTGAGGCACGCCACGCTCGTGGTGATGCGAGTTTGGGCCATTTACTCGCCGTCGATGTCGATGTTCGAAGCGATCGGCGCACTGCTTATCCTCGGGTTTGGCGGTTACGCAGCGTTGACGGGCACGATGCAAATCGGTGATCTGGTTGCGTTCCTAATGTTGACTGCGTTTCTCTACGATCCGGTCAGCCGGCTGCATCAACTCAATCAACTTGTGCAAGCCGGGCGCGCTGCGGGGGAGCGCGTGTTCGAAATTCTCGATGAACCAGCGGAGCCTGGCGCTGTAGCCGGGATCGGTGATCCCGGCACCGCGAGTCCGAACCGGACTGGCGGATGCGCTCGCGGCTACAGCACGCATATCGCGGGCGACATTCGCTACGAAGATGTCAGCTTCAGTTACGCGGAAGGATTGCCCGCGCTCAGGCACGTTTCGTTTCACGCACCACCAGGCGCGACGATTGCGCTGGTCGGCTCGACCGGCGCCGGAAAATCGACGCTGGTGAATTTGCTCGTGCGTTTTTACGAATTCAGCAGCGGCCAGATTTATGTCGATGGCAAACCGATTCGCGACTACGTGTTGCGCGCGCTGCGCGAAGCCATCGGCGTAGTCACACAGGAAAGTTTCCTGTTCAACGGATCAATCCGGGAAAATCTTTTGATGGGCAAACCTGACGCAACCGACGCGGAATTGTGGCGTGCGGTGGATGCGGCGAACGCGCGACAATTTATCGAACGTTTGCCGCAGGGATTAGAAAGCGTGGTGGGTGAGCGCGGCGTGAAATTGAGCGTGGGTGAGAAGCAGCGGCTCTCGATTGCGCGCGCGCTGTTGAAAGACCCGCCGATTTTAATTCTTGATGAAGCAACTGCGAGCGTGGACACCGCAACGGAACGCTTGATTCAGGAGGCGTTGGAGCGGCTCATGGCGAACCGGACATCGATTGTGATTGCGCATCGGCTTTCGACCATTGTGCATGCCGACCAAATTCTGGTGTTGGATCACGGCCGCATTATCGAGCGCGGCACGCACGATGAATTGGTCGCGCTGACTGGCAAGTACGCGCAACTGTGCCGGCAAAGTTTGCTCGAGGTCTCGCCACACGCTCAGTTCGAAACCCGGGCGGAAATCGTTACGGCGCAAGGTCTGGAGAGAGAAGAGCAATTGCCGGTCTAAAGCACGTCTCACAAATAGCGCTGTCATGTTGAGCGAAGCGAAACATCTCTGTCCATTTCCATTTGGGAAGATCGGTCCAAAATTGATCCGAGATTCTTCGCTTTGCTCAGAATGACATTATGAGACGGGTTGTAAGAAAAACTCGAAGCCCTATTCCTCAGGCGATGGCGTCGGCGTGGCAGACGTTGGGATCACGATCGTTTGGCCGGCTTGCAACTTGCGGCCGTCTTCGATGTGATTCGCCTGTTGCAGTTCGTCCACGGTCACCTTGTACATTTTTGCAATGGAGGTGAGCGTCTCTCCGCGTGCGACGATGTGCGTGTCGCCCGCCGCCGCGGGATGCGACGAAGAGATGGCTGGAGCGGCAGAGGTTCCCGATGACGGCGTACTTTCTCCAATCATGATTCCAGGCCGAATGTGCGAGACCTCTTGCTCCAGCTTTAGGATTTCCTGGGAAAGCGCATCAATTTTGGCATTTTGTTCATCGATTTTTTTCGCCAGCGCTTCGAGTTCGGCCGCGTCAGCCGGTTTTGCAGACTCCGGCGCGGGCGTCTGAGCAAAAGCTGCGCCAAGCGCCGAAACCAGCGCCGCACAAAAAACAGCTGTCAGCTTCATCCGGGCCAAAACCTTGCCACTGGCAGATTTGTCTGGCAAGCGCGCTCGTGCCAGTGAGCGGCGCGCAGAGGACTGCGCGCCCTACCTTCGCGCAGCTTCAACGGTTTAACGCTTCCTTGACTCGCCGTAGCCTTGGCGAAAGCGGCAACGATTCAACGCGGCGAAGCCGGCTTGCTTTCCAATATTTTGCTCTTAAATTTTTTTATGCCTGACCGCATTCAAAAACCGGCGGAACCGGCTCCATGGGGACCAAAACAAGGCGATGGCGGAGGGCCACGTTCGCCGGACGTTTCGCGGCCGGACACAAAGGATCTCTTGAAAAAAATGCGCAAGGTCGATCCCAACCAATCCAAGCGCTATCGCCAGCGTACGGGTCAGTAATGGAGCGCTCCCCCGTGGCGTTTAACCAGAATTTTTCTGGCTTGCCCGACGTAGCCTTGGCGCAGGCGGGCGCAGCAAGTGATTTCCCTGAACTGCTGCGACGCAAGGGGTTGCTTGCTCCGGCGATGGAAGCGGCGCGCCCGACGGTCGCGACCTATCAAGTGGTACCGGGCCAGCAAAAAACGTGGCAGCCGACGGAGGCGACTACGATTCTGGCTTTCAAGTTTTCAGGCGGCGTGCTCGTAGCGGGCGACCGCCGCGCAACCGCTGGCAATACGGTCGTCTATGATCGCGCCGACAAAGTTTTGGAAATTGATCGGCATTCGATCATGGCAATCGCCGGCGTGCCGGCGACAGCCTGGGAGATGGCCCGCGTGCTGGAACATTCTTTCCAATTCTTCCGGCGAACTCAACTGCAGGAAATGAGCGTCAATGGAAAGGTGCGCGCTCTATCCAAACTGTTGCGTGATAATTTCGGCTTAGTCATGCAAGGCGTGGGAGTGGTGGTGCCGATTTTCGCGACCTACGATTCTCATCCAAAGCCCGAAGCGCGTCTCTATTTTTATGATGCGATGGGCGCGCAATTTGAAGCGACCGATTACGCGGCGACGGGGTCGGGCTCGCCCGCCGTGCGCGGCATTCTTTATTATGAAAACACCTGGGGCTCGAAGCCGCTGCAACAATTAAACGAAGAGGAAGCGGTATCGATCGCATTGCGGTCGCTTGATACCGCTGCGGAATCCGACACATCGACGGGCGGCGTGGATCGCGGCGGGAAGATTTATCCGCTCATCAAAATTGTATCGCGCGAAGGCATCACCACTTTGCCGGAGAGCAAAATCGCCGCCGTCTTCAAGGAAACGGTCGCATGATCGAAGAGCCGTATCGTTGGGTCGAGGCGATCGCTAACCGCCGCGAGTACATCGAAGGGCAGCTGGCGCCGGGCAGTCCGATCGCCGCGCTCGGTTATCGCGACGCCATTCTGTTTCTCACTGTCGGCCAAGCGCGGCAGAAAATTTTCGAGATCTACGATCGGATCGCAATGGGGGCGATTGGTCATCCGGGAGACATCGAGCGATTACGGATGGCGGCGATTGAATTGGCCAGCACAGAAGGGTTCACTCGCTCGGCCACCGACGTTTCACTGCGGCGCCTCGTGCATTATTCGCTCAGCCCTGTAATGAAAAGCGCGTTTGAACAAGTGTATGGGCCGCCTTACCTGGCGCGGATGCTCTTTGCCGAGGTGGGAGAGCGCGCCGAAGAAGATTTCTTTTTGCGGGTGGAGTACGACGGTGAAATTGCAACTAATGGCGCTACCTACGCACGCGCGCGGCAGAATTTTGCAGTGCTCAGCGGAACGCAGCAATCGAGAGAACTGATGGAAGGCTTTCTCAAAACTCAGCATGCGCCGGATGCCAGTTTTGAAGCGGCGCTCAACTGCGCGCTCGACGCATGGAGCATCGGGCACATGTCTTTGCAGGCGGGCGATGTAAAGGAGCTGCCGGAGCGCGCCGCCATTGCGAAGTATCGAAAGGAACAACTCGCAAACAGCGGGATCGAAGCGGCATTGCTTGAGCGCGATGCGAGCCGGGCAATTCGTTATCGATCGTTATCGGATACGGAATTGCGCGCCCTGATTCACGATTAACTTATGGAGAGAAATTTTTTCTCCGAGATCACGAATGAAACGAGCGCTTCGGTACATGCTGGCGTTGGCGGGCCTGTTGTTGATGATTGGGTCCTTCGCCTGGATGCAGTCTCACCAGGCTGAGAGACCCGCGCGCCCAAGAGAGTCGAAAGCCGCGCAATCTCCAACGACTCCGAGCACATTCTCAGTAGTTGTTCTTGATCCCGGCCACGGCGGCCAGGACTCCGGCGCGATGTGTGGCGGGGTGTTGGAAAAAGATCTCACACTGGACGTGGCACGACGGATCGATCGGCTGCTGGACTCGGAAGGGATCGCCACATTAATGACGCGCCTGGGCGACACCTATGTTTCCCTGGCGGATCGCGCAGCGTTCGCTAATCGAGTAAGAAATTGCATCTTTGTCAGCATTCATTTCAACGAAGATAACAAGCCGGTAGCCAGCGGAGTGGAAACCTACTACGCCGCGCATCAAATCACTGCAGGTTCGTTCCTGGCTTCGTGGTTGCCGTTTCTCTGGCGACCACTTTCGGATTCGCCAAATGTCGAAAGCCAAAATCTCGCCAGATTTGTTCAGGAAGCGCTGGTGGCACGCACCCGGGCTGTGGATCGCGGCATTCAAACCAGACAATTTTTTGTGATCGCAAACGTGACCCCTCCTGCTGTTTTGATTGAAGGGGGATTTCTCACCAATAAGGAGGACATTTCCAAACTGGCGAGCGAAGATTATCGCGACCAGATCGCCGCAGCTGTCGCCGATGGCATTTTGCGTTATCGCGACGCGGCGCGCCAACGGAGGTCAACTGTGGCGGCAACGGTTCGCGAAAGCACTGAATAGGCAAAACGGCCAAGCGTCAAAATAAGGTCGGAATGAAAATCAAGATCGCTGCTCTGATCTTTATTGCATTGACGCTGCTGACACGAGCCGATCAGCTGGTTGAGCATGTGCAGCAACTGTTGAAGGATCAAGGCTTCTACTACGGCGAAATCAATGGTGAAACGAATGCGAATTTGACCGCAGCCATTCGTCGTTACCAAATTCGCAACGGACTGCAGGTTAGCGGCGAGCTTAACAGTGAGACGCTTCAATCACTTGGAATTAACTCTTCTGCCTCGGCGCAATCAGCAACGAAGCCTGCATCGCCCAAGCCCGCTCAGCCCGTTAATCCAAGCGGACCACCTTCCAATGCGCCGGCAAACGCGAGTCCCGCGGCACCGCTTCAACCATCTGGTAACGCGCCGCAAGACCAGCAAATCTATCCTTCCAATCTCGTCACCCCGGGCATTTCGCCAAGCGGAGTCCTTGCCGGCACGCCATTTGAGGCCGCGCCTACCGGCGTGCAACGCAATGTGATTCTCTCAGCGCAGATCGCGCTGGCCCGCCGTGGCCTTTACCACGAAGAAATTGGCGGCGTTTTTGGAAAGGCGATGGAATTTTCCCTGCGCGCCTATCAAGCGCGAACGCGACTTCCGGTAACGGGCCGGCTGGACTTGGAAACGCTCGCGGCGCTTCGGCTCTTGCCGGGTCCACGCGAACGGTTTTACGACCCTTCGTACAGGCGTATGCGTCCTCCGCCAGGTCCACCCGTTCGCGGCGAATGGGTTCCTGACTAGACGACTCATTTCGGATGGCAACTCAGTCGCGACATCCGTCACGGCCGCGGATTATCGAAGTGCACCGACTGTAGCTCGGCCCAAACGGTGCCAACGAAAATTTGCGCTTCGATGCGAAGCAGAAGCCGATCCGCATCATCCGACACCCAGATTGTAGCACGATGAAATTTCCGGTGCGGTTCCAATTCCAAGTGCTTACCGACGCGCTTTAGCTGCAAGTCAAGTTTGATCGCGTTGTAAGCGCCGGCGTGCACGGAGATTTTTTCGCGCCCGACTACCGTGATCGTGGCTAGATAAGCATTCGTAGCCGGGTAAACCACAATGCGATAAACACTGTGATCTCGAAGCGGCTGACTGCGCAAATAAAGCGCCGAAGAATGCAGATCGAACAGGTCTGGAAAACTAAACTGTCGGGTCTTTGTTTCGGCAGTATTACCTTGGGCTTCTGTTCTCGTCCGAGTTACTCCGCTACTTGTGAAGACAAGATGGGTAACGATTTTTTTCCATCGATAACTTTCTGTCTGCTGAGTTTCGATCGGGTGCGACGTTTCCGTATTGGCGGTTTCGCGATAGTTCACATCCAGTCTCCACAGCACCCGAACCAAGCCAATGGTTCGGCCCGTTCCTTCGAACTGAAACTTATCTCTGGACGGCTTTGTAAAATGGACCTCACCAGTGGCGGCAGTAAGCCCAGACCACCCGAAACGATACGACGCACCCAGAGGACGCAGTTCGGGAAAATTCCCGGCTGGATCCTTGGTGACGGTCGCCTGCCAATTCGCCGCCAGCGAGCTGGTGCAAAACGCGAACAATAACGTGCTGAAGCATCGCGTTGGAAATTTGTTTGGACTGAACATCTTCGCAGCCCGCTGTTCACAAATCGTTGTTGTGTGCGCGCCTGGTTCTCCTGTACGCAAAAATACACGCGAGTTTACCTCGCGTGCATTTCCAAATAGTCGAACGTAATTAGGGTTTCGCTGCTCTTGCTGGCGTGGCAGAGGGATTGGCGGAAGTTTTTCTAGTCGTAGGTGCTGCAGCGCGGCCGGGTTTGTTTAGCGTGTCAATGATCTCGTTGGTAAAATCAACATTGTCCGGCGCGTACATCACGACAGGAACTCCATTGATGCTCATGCCCGACTTATCGAGGACAAAATCCAGACTCTTAGTTTTGACTTTCTCGATCACGACGTCGGTGATTTCCTTTACTATTCCCTCCCGGACGCGCATCAATTGTTGTTGCAATTGTTGTTCCCGGGTTTGACGGAAATCGGTGATCTCTCGTTCCATGTTCTTGATGTTGGCAATCTTGTCATCGCGTTCCTTTGCCATTTGCGTTTTTTTATCCGCGCTCAGGGCCGACGACTCCAGTTGCTTGTTCAAATTGTTGATTTCATCCAATGCTTTTTTGTAAGCTTCCGCCCGATCGTCATATTCTTTCTTGGCGGCATTCTTAGCCTCGTTGATCTTTGCTTCGGCTTCCTTGGTCTTGTTGTAATCCTTAAATGCGCGCTGCATATCGACCGTTCCGATTTTCAGCGTGCCCTGTGCAAAAGCCGCAATGGGAAGAGCAAGCGTCAGCGCAAAGACTATGGACAGAGACTTTTTCATAAAACAGGGGATACGGTGGCCGGAATCGCGTTAGACTGCAACCACATATATTCGTTCAAAATTGATAACCAACACTGAAATTGAAGTGACCACCGCCATGGTATCCGGCGCGTTCAATCGGATATCCATAGTCAAGGCGCATTGGACCGATGGGCAAATTGATGCGAATCCCGGCGCCGATATCGGAAGCAAGGTGGCTGAAGTCAAACTTCCAGGGGTCAGCATTGACAAATCCGCTGTCGTAAAAGAGCGCGCCCCGCGCTTTTTCGATAATAGGGAAAGTCCATTCGACTGTCAGCCGAGCCATTGATTGTCCGCCGATCGGTTCGCCGTTCTGCTGCGGGCCAACTTCGCGGAAAGGAAATCCCCGCAGGTTATTTGCGCCACCGAGATAAAGACGCTCAAAGATTGGGACAAACGCACCATTGCCCCAAGTATCAACACTGGCAATCTCGCCGTTGAAAAGCAGGATGGTGTCCCATTTAAGAGGAAAATATTGGGACCCCTCCACATCCCACCCGTAGATTTGGGTATCGCCTCCCAGAAAACCGCCCGCAATATAAGGCGAATAGGTGATGCGCTGTCCAGCTCGCGTGAGCAACGGATTGTCGCGCCGGTCAAAGACCAGGCTGCCATAGATCTTGCTCTCAGTAAATGTACCCTGCTGTAACTGAATATCTGGGGGAGCACTGGAGGATACGTTATAAATGTCCACATTCTGTAACTGGTATCCCAGGCTCGCGTACATAAGAGAAGTAAGCGGTTTCCGGAACTCGAATGAAAACCCGTAATTGCGTTGGTTGTAGTCGACGCTCAAATAATCCGCCTCTGAGTAAAAAAGCGAACCGCTCAGCGACAATCGCCGGTCGAGGAAGTACGGTTCGACTATGTTAAGAAGAAAGTTTTTCGACACGCTGCCGTACGAAAGGCGCAACCGGAATTTCTGACCCCCGCCAGTAAAAGAGGGCCAGTTGAACAAATCGAAATTGCCTTGGGTCAATTCCGCGGTCCCCACTAATTGCTCTACAGTGCTAAAGCCCCCTCCAAGACTGAGAGAGCCGGTCCGCTTCTCCTGTACCAAAATGGTGAGGTCTTTGCGACCAGGTACACCTGTATCTTCCGGGTAGGTCTCGACCTTGGAGAAATAACCGAGATTCTCCAAACGTTTCTTCGTCGTGTCTACCCGAACCGTGTTGAAGACGTCTCCGGGCGCAACGAGAACTTCCCGGCGGATAACCTTATCCTTCGTGCGCGTGTTCCCCTCAATATCGACCCGATTCAAATATGAGCGCTCCCCTTCCTCAATCTTGTAATGCACATCAACCAGCCCGGGACCGGCCGGCGTGCTTTCCGGCGTGATCACCAGATCGACGTATCCGCTGCTGCCATAAGCGTCGGCCACCGCCTTGGCGTCGTCGTGCAACTCCTTCGGGGAATACACGCTGCCCGCCTTCATTTTTAGCAGGACGAGGAGAGCTTCTTCCTTCGCCACTTTCTCGCCTGAAATGGTGAGGTTGCGTACGTGATACTGTGGACCTTCCGCAATCACGATCGTGATGATGAGCTTGCCTTTTGCATTCCGCTCACGGCGCACATCCTTGATCTCCACGTCAATGAAGCCGTGGTTTTGATACCACTCACGGAGGCTGTCCATGTCCTGTTGCAGTTGCGCCTCGTCCAGCCGCCCTGATTTATCTAAAAAGGCGACGATGGTTTGGCGCTTCGTTTTCATTTCCTTGCGCAGCCGCCAGGTGCTGACGTGCGCGTTGCCCTCGAAATTGATCTGGGCCACCGCGCCTTTCGCTCCTTCGTTCACGGTGTAAACTACCCGCGCCGTCCCGTGTGTAGGATCAATTGGATCCACGCGGAATTGCACGCTGACATCCGTGAAGCCGTGCGACTGATAAACTTCGATGATTTTTTCCCGCGCTTCTTCTAAATCCTCCTCCCTGATGGGTTGGTTGAGTTTCAATTTGATTTCTTTGCGCAGTTTCTGCGCTTTGATCCGCTCGGATCCCTCGATTACGATTTCCCGAGCGATCAAACGTGTCTGCACTTGGACGATTACCTTGACGCCATCGCCTTGCGGCTCACCGAAGATGTGAACGTTTTGGACACCGCCGCCCTTGTAAAGTGCCTCGACATCTTGCTCCAGGATTGCGTCGTTAAATGGCTGGCCCACCTTTGTCCGCATTTGCGCCAGAATCCGTTCCTTGCTCACCGTGGCTGGCCCAGTGTACTCGACATCGATTGCCCGGACGATGGGACGAGGCGGAGCCTGCTGTGGAGCTTGCGGCGGCGCTTGCGACCAGACCGATGGCACCCCAAGCAGCGCGCAAATGAACGCGACCCGGGCTGCTGATAGTAGGGGGCGCATCCATCCAGAA
>Ga0209474_10001854_pt1 | contig 20049 bp, 20 predicted proteins | sample GraSoiAngelo_145_FD_185902 | JGI IMG/M metagenome (GOLD analysis project Ga0209474, IMG submission 185902) | Grasslands soil microbial communities from the Angelo Coastal Reserve, California, USA - 14_1009_05_20cm (SPAdes) (version 2) | ecosystem: Environmental > Terrestrial > Soil > Grasslands... | reverse complement strand
GGAGGAAGGCGGCAAGCGCACCCTCTCATTCATCCGGTTGGCCACGCGTCAGATCACTTTCTTGTTCAGGCCCGAGGGCGAGTCCACCATCGGCGACTTCTATTGGGCGAACGACGAACGGGTCGTGATCGAGATGGTGGATTACGAAAGCTATCTCGCCGCCCCTGTGTCGCGCGGTGAGATCTACGCGGTGGACGCGACAGGGACGAGCGGGCGCGTGATCTTCGGCTATCGCGCAGGCGAGCAGCAGGTGGGTTCGCACATTCGCAAGGCAGCGACCGAGAGGGCCTGGGGATTCGTGATCGGCCCACTGCGGAAGGATCCCCGCAAGATCCTCATCCAGCAGACCTACATGGACGACGTCGGCGACCGCGTGCCCGAGGTCCACAAGCTCGACGTGTACACGGGCCTGAAGACGTTCGTCGCGCGCAGCCCGCTGCGCAACGCAGAATTCCTCACCGACGAGAACGGCGAACTGCGCATCGCCGCCGCAATCGACGAGAACGCGAACGCGAGGTATTTCTACTTCGAAGGCAGCGCGGGCTGGCGCGAGCTCCGGTCGATCGGCGGTCTCTCCAGCCAGAGCACTCCCATCGGATTCGTCGCGAGCGAGCGCGCGCTGTATGTGAGCGAGCCGGCCGCCGAAGGATTCGCTCTTTATCTGGTCTCGATCGACACCGGCGAACGCAAGCTCGTGAGCAAGAGCGAGACGTCCCCCATCTCCGATGCGGTCCAGGACAACTCGAACGGGCGCATCGTCGCCGTGGAATACGAGCCGGATCTACCGACGTACGAGTATCTCGACGCCGCTCATCCCCTCAGCCGCATCCTGCAAGGGCTGCTGGTGACGAACCCGAACGAGCACGTCCGGATCGTCAGCACCACTGACGACGACCGCAAGGCATTGGTCCGCGTATACAGCGACCGGGACCCGGGACGCTATCTCCTGGCCGACGTGGCAACGATGACCGCGGAGACGATTGCGGACGTCCGGCCCTGGGTGAAGCCCGATTCGATGGCCGAGATGTCGGCGTTCCACATTCCCGCAAGCGACGGGTTTCGCATCCACGGATACATCACCATGCCCCCCAATGCGCAGCCCGGCACGCCGCCGCCGCTGGTAGTGCTGCCGCACGGGGGGCCGCACTCCGTCCGGAATCAGTGGCGATTCGATCCCGAGGCGCAGCTCCTGGCGCACGAGGGCTTTGCCGTCCTTCAGGTGAACTACCGCGGATCGGGAGGGTACGGCCTCGCCTACGAGGAGGCCGGGTATCGCAAATGGGGCGATCGCGTCGTCCAGGACATCATCGATGCGACTCGATTCGCCGTTCGCAAGGGGTTCGGAGACCCGAAGCGCATCTGCATCTACGGCGCGAGCTTCGGTGGCTACGCGGCGATCCAGAGCTCCGTCCTCGCTCCAGATCTCTTTCGCTGCGCCGCGGGCTATTCAGGGATCTATGACCTCAACCTGCTGACCAGGATCGGCGACATCAGCCTCCGACGGCTCGATCGCGGCTACGTGCGCACCGTCGTCGGCGAAGACAGCGAGGCGCTGGCGAAGGCCTCGCCCGTGAAGCACGCGGACCTGATCGCCGCCCGCGTCTTCCTCATCCACGGGAGCAAGGACGAGCGTGCCCCCATCCGACATGCCGAATCGTTGCGCGACGCACTGACGGCGCGCGGAAACGCGCCGGAGTGGCTGGTCGAGTCGAAGGAAGGCCACGGCTTCTTCGACGACGGCGCGCGAGAGCGGATGTACGGCCGCCTCCTCAAGTTCCTCCAGGAGAACACGCGCCCAGGCACGTCGGCGTCGTCGCCGCGCTGACCCGAGGGCCTCGTTCGCCGCTGTTGAACCCGTTCGGCCCCCTCGCGCTAGGCCGATTCGTCGCCGCGAGGGCGCAGTCGATGTCGCGGTGCCGCGCATTCTGAGCGCCGGGCGACGCTGCCGCCTTCCTAGTGCATCCCGCACGGAGGGACGATTTCGGGTTCTCCCTCGCAACCGGGCCACTGCCTCAAACTCTTCGAGCCTTAGGGCCGAAATTCGGCGGACACAATACGAATTTCCGCTTCGAATTCACTATCGTGTCCTCGAATTCCCGTCCCGTTGACCTCGGGCCGGCGATCATCTGCAATGTCGGCGTCTGGTTGCGAAAGGCGCCGTGCAGAGACATGCGACCATCGCCCACGACCTCGTCGGCGGAGCCGCCCTCGCGAGCTGGAAGATTTCCCGCGGTAGCTCACCTGCCGGGCAGGCGTACGAGGGCCCCGTCCGATGAATGACGTCAAAATGGAGCTCCATTCGCTCATTCGTTACGAACTGATATTCGACGTCGCTTTGCCGCAGAGCGCCTTGACTGTTCTTTTTCAGCGTGCGTTTAAGCGCGCTCAAGGAGGTTCCAATGTCCAATCGACTCGCGCTCATTGCGTGCATTGCTGCAATCGGCGTCGGCGCTCGTGGCGACGACGAAGAGGGTCTCCGCGCAGTGCCGTTCGTCTTCGTCGGCGACGCTGGAGACTGCGGGCCCGGGTACCCGCCGGGCAGCAACATCGTCACCTCGGCTTGGCTGCGCGGAATGGGCCTGCCGGACAAGAACGACCAGCAGTTGAATACGACCGTTCTTGACACCGGCTCAAGCAAAGGCGCGGCCTCCAGAAGGGATCCGCACTCCGGGCTCATTCTCAACAAGAACGGTCCCACGGCCGATTGCTCCTCCGCCGGCGCCACGATTCGCGGCGCGAAGGGACTCAGGGTCGGCGTCGACGGCACGTTCGTGCTGGGATTCGACTACCGCAACGGCACGCATTGTGGCGCCGGCTCGCCGCGGTTCAATGTCGTGGCGCGCCAGGGCCACAACGACCCCACGTTTCATTTCATCGGCGGGTGCGCAAACGGCACCCCGACACCTGCGCCGCAGGATCCGACCGAATGGACGCGCGTCCGTTTTGCGAACGGCGCGGCTACGGCGTTCCCGCCCATCCCGCCCGGTAGCAACATCGAGAGCATCGATCTGATCGTCGACGAGGGCACCGACGCTCCCAGCATCGAAGACCCGCGGGGTGTTGGCCTCTCCGTCGTCGACAACATCTTCGTGAACGGCCAGTTCATCCGAAGCGGCCACGGTATCGCGGAGCCGCATGGGGACGGCGATCACGACGATCGAGACTAATCGAGCCGCGCGAGATGACCGCGGTCCGGATGGAGCAGCCTTCGTCAATGCGATCGCGCAGCAATAACGTCGGCGCAAGACCCGGCTCCGGTCCGCCGTCAGGCGGCCGGGGCCTTCTTGCGAGCGCGCCCGGTCCTTGCGGCCTGACGCGACCTCCGTTAGCTTCCCGCGCCATGAAGCGACGTGAACTGCTCGGTGCCGCGGTCCTTGCGGCCCTTCCCTGGCGTCGCCTGCGTGCGGAGCCGGGCTGGCGCACCTTCGAAGTCACGACCCGCGCGGAGATCTCCAGACCACAGGGCGTCTCACGTGCCTGGCTGCCCATGCCGCTCACTGGCGATACCGACTGGCAGCGGGCCGCGGACAGCACCTGGACGGGCAACGCAAATCGGATGCAGCCGATGCGCGTCGGCAAGTACGGCGTGCCGTTGCTGTACACCGAGTGGTCCCCCGGACAGGAGGCGCCGTTCGTCGAGCTGACGAGCCGCTTCGCGACCCGCGATCGCGCGGTCGACGTGTCGAGATCACGCACGGCCAAGCTCAACAGCGCCGAGGTCGCCCTCTATACCGCTCCGACCGAGATGATCCCGTGTGATGGCCTGATGCGCGAGACGGCGCTCGTGAAAGTCGCAAAGGGCGCTCGCACCGACCTGGAGAAGGGACGCGCGATCTACGAATGGGTCGTGAAGAACACGCTGCGCGATCCGAAAACGCGCGGATGCGGTACGGGCAACATCAAGGCGATGCTCGAGAGTGGCAACCTGGGCGGGAAGTGCGCCGATCTCAACGGCCTGTTCGTCGGGTTCGCCAGATCGCTGGGCGTTCCGGCACGCGACGTCTACGGCATCCGCGTCGCGAGCTCTGCATTGGGCTACAAGAGCCTCGGCCCATCGACGCCGGTCATCAGCAAGGCCCAGCACTGCCGCGCCGAGTTCTTCGCCGAAGGCGTCGGCTGGGTCCCGGTCGATCCGGCGGACGTGCGCAAGGTGATCCTCGAGGAGCCGCCCGGACAGCTCACGCTCGAGGACCAAAAGGTTCAGGCTGCGCGCACACGCCTCTTCGGATCCTGGGAGATGAACTGGCTCGCCTACAACACCGGCCACGACATCGAGCTGCCCAACTCCAAAGGCCCGCGGCTGCCATTCCTCATGTATCCCAACGGGGAGACCGGCGGGGAGCGGCTCGATCAGCTCGAACCCGATCGATTCAAGTACACCATCACGGCCCGCGAGCTTTGATGGCGCTGCTCGTCGCCGCGCTGCTCGCGGCGTCGCCGCCGCTGGAGCTCACCGATGCGAACGGTACGACGCACCGCCTCTCCGATTATCGGGGGAAGGTGATCTTGCTCAATTTCTGGGCCACCTGGTGCGAGCCTTGCCGAGACGAATTGCCCAGCATCGAGCGGCTGCGAGCCACGCTCGCGCGCAGGCCATTCGTCGTCCTGGCGGTGCAGATGGGCGGCAGCGTACGCACCGCAAAGGATGCCGCGGAGGACCTCGGCCTGCGCTTTCCGTTGCTGCTCGACCGCGATTCCCGCGCGACCGCCGCGTGGGGAATCAAGACAGTGCCGACGAGCTTCCTCATCGGCCCGGACGGCGCCGTAGCCTTCAGTCACGTTGGCGAGCTCGACTGGTCGAGCATCGAGGAACGCCGCCGCGTCGAGCGGTTGCTGCCTCATTGACGAGTGAGTGGACTGTGAAAATGCTTTTCATCGCGCTGGCACTCTTGCTCGCAGTCGTTCTCGGCGCGCTGATTGCAGGCGCCGCGGTGCTCTTTCGCGGTGGCATCAGCGCAAAGGTCGAACCGACGCACCTGGAGTCCGTCATCGCTCGACGGCTGCTGCCCCTCGGCATCCCCGATGCGTCCCGGCGACTCCGCAATCCGGAGCCGTCGTCGAAGGAAGTGCTCGCAGCCGGCCGCGCCCACTTTGCCGATCATTGCGCGATCTGCCACGGCAACGACGGCAGTGGTCAGACCGGGATGGGTCGCAACCTGTATCCGCGCGTACCCGACGTGCGGCTGCCGCCCACCCAGCAACTCACCGACGGCGAGCTTTTCTACATCATCGAGAATGGCATCCGCCTCACCGGCATGCCCGGCTGGGGCGATGGCAGCGAGGAGAGCGGTCGCGCGAGCTGGCACCTTGTCGCGTTCATCCGTCACCTCCCGCACCTCACACCGGCCGAGAAACTCGAAATGGACCGTCTGAGGCCGAGGAGTCCAGACGAGTGGCGCGAGATGCAGGAGGACGAGGCATTTCTCAAGGGCAGCGCACCTTCCCGGGACCAGCGACGTGAACATCGCTGAGCGGAGGACGGGGACATGAAATCGACCTTGTTGGTATTCGCTTTCGCGGCATGGGCAATTCCGCTTGCTTCCGGAGCTCACGAAGGTGGGCACGACGTGAGGGGCGTCGTCGTCTCCGTCAGCGGCGCGGATTTGACGGTGAAGACCAGTCACGGTTCGGAGAAATTCGTGCTGACTCCGGAAACGCAGTTCGTGAAGAACGGTGCGCCTGCGACCGCAGAGGATCTCCAGACGTCCGGTCGCGTCGTGGTTCACGGGAAGAAAAAGAGCGGTCGCATGGAAGCGGTGAAAGTGGAGTTCGCGGCGCCGCCGGCTCCAAAGAAGAAATGACCTGACGCCTCATTGGCGCCGGTTTCCCGGCCCGGCGCGTCATGTCCCTATACGCTTGAATCGGTTGACAACCCATTGCAATTGCGCCCTCATTCCGCCGCCCCGACAACGACGGGGGATAGGAGAAACATCATGCGAGCACAAATGCGGTTCATCCTCGCCCTCGTACTCCTGGCTGCCGCTGCATATGCCGCGATGAGACGATTCGAGGTGAAGGCCGACGAATACGATCCCGGCCGCACGCACCTCGTACAGGGGACGTGGCTGGAGGGAATCGGGTGCCCGACCGGAGCGAGGACGGAGTTGCCGAACGAATCTTTCACGGGTCCCGGTGGAGAAGGAGCGGCCTTTACGGACGACGCGTGCCCCACCGGGGACTCGGAGGACGAGAAAGTCGAGGGTCTGCTTCTTGCGAAAACCGGCCCCACGGCGAACTTCGCCTCCGCGTTTGCGCGGGTAGAGAACGTCAAAGGCGAGGCGCTTACAGAGCTCGGCTGGGACATCCGCAAGCCGGGCACCGAGCTCTCCGCCGGCGCCCGCGGGTCGCACTGCGGCGCGGGCGCGCCGCGGTGGAACATCACTGCGCGCAACCGGGCTACCGGCGCGGAAGGGTCGTTCTTCATCGGGTGCAACTCGCCTCCCGCCCCGGCGCAGGTGCCTGGCGTGGGCTACGTCCGCATGCGTTGGGGTGGCAACGTGCCGCTGCTTGCATTTCCGGCGGGCGCGAACCCACCGTGTGCGCCGACGGCGGCGGGCGTCTGCGACATCACCAACTTCGAGATTCGCAATCTCGCCATCGTCTTCGACGAAGGCTACGACACCGGTCCGGACAACTTTGGCGTCGCGATTCTCGATAACATCGACGTCAACGGCATTCTCGTCGGGAAGGGTTCGACCGACGCCGACTGATGCCGGGGAGGCCGCCTGCCGAGCGCCGGAGCTATGCCTCCGGCGCCGCCAGCCTCTCTGCAAGCCAGTGCGATTGCCGTCGCTTTTCCTCGCCGAAGCCGGAGGGATCGCCGCGGGCGGCCGCGTTCGCGACCGAAGCGATGAACGAGGACTCGGCCGCGTTGCCGGTCATCGAGAATGCGATCGCCGCGTCGCGCGCGTACCCGAACATTTCTCCAGCGAAGCCGTCGGGCGGCTCGATCGACCGGACGGTCGCGGCCAGCTCCGGGAGCGTCCCCGGGAGCGCGAGCCGATCCGCGAGATCCGCGAAGCCAAGACCGCGCAGCGCCGCGGCCGCGATGTCTCGCGCCTGGAACACGCAGTGCAGTCCGAACTCCGTTCGCGCCTTCCCGTCCCAGCCCGCGACGCGGTCGAGCAACCGTCCCCGCGCGGCTTCGATCTGCGTCGCGCGCTCCCAGACGTGTCCCTGCAACTCGACGCGCCACAGCTCTTCGCCGATCCAGAACGCGAGATCGGAGACGCGGCAGGCGTGCACGCCGAGGCCTTCGTGGACATCGGCCGCGTCGACCCACGTTCCCGGCGACCAGCGGTGACCGGTGAAGGGACCGACGGCGCCGACACGCAGGAACTTGTAGGCGATCACGGGATGCCTCGCTTCCATTGCCGGAAGGCGCGCAGCAGCTTCTCCTTCGCATTCTCGGGCACGTCGCTCTCGCGCAGTCGTCCGGCGGCGCGGAGCGTGTCGCGCATCTGCTGCAGGTAGTCGACGCACCAGGTGCAGAACACGAGGTGGTGCTCGAATCGCGTGCGGTCCTCGAGCGAGAGCGCTCCCTCGAGGTACTCGGTCACCAACTCGACGAACTCGCGGCAGGTCATCTGCTCGGGCGCGCGTAGCGTCATCGCGGCTTCTCCGCTTGCAGTCGTCGCTCGAGGTGCGCGCGTACCTTCGAGCGGGCCCGATGCAAAAGGACACGCTGGTTGCCTTCGGAAATGCCGAGTACGTCGCACACTTCGGCGGACTCGCAACCCTGAATGTCGCGCAGCGTGATCACCGCGCGTTGCCCGGGCGGCAAGTCCTGGATCGCGCGCTCGACTGCCTCGACCGCTTCGCGCCGGAGCAACTGCTCCTCCGGCCAAGGCGTCGGCGGCGACGACCAATGGCCCGGCCAGTGGGAATGATCGGGCGGCCGGAACCGGGAGGGATCGACGGCGGGCTCGCTGTCGTCTTCGGCGCCCAGCGACGAGAGAGGGACCGAGCGGGCCTCCCGGGCGCCGCGGGTCCGCGCGCAATTGGAAAGGATGCCGAAGATCCATCGGCGAAGCGAGGAGCGCCCTTCGAACTGCGCCAGACCCTTGAGGACGCCGAGCCACGCCTCCTGCACCACTTCCTCGGCGACGGCGCGGCTGGGCACGAATGCGAGGGCGACGTGCAGCATCGATGGATGGAGCCGCTGGACGAGGACGAGGAAGGCCTGCTCGTCGCCGACGCGAAGCGCGGCAAGCACGCGCTCGTCGTCCGAAATCGTGCGCGCCAGAGCGGTCTGCTCCACCATGGAACCCCCGGGGCGGGCACACTAGCAAGCTACGGTCGCAGTTTCCACGATGTGGAGTGGCCGTTCGCGACGGCAGGTCGTCGTACGGCGGAGGGGAATGAATGCGTATGCTGGCGGCAAGCATGTGCTGCTTCTCCGTTGCTGCGCTGGCCCAGGAACCCGCCGAGCCGCGCCAGCTCGATCCCGAGTTGCTCGGACTCTGCCGCAGCATCGATCCCGCGGCCCGCTCGTATTGCCTGCACTCCATCGCGGCGCAGGGAGATCCGGGCGGCCAAGCGAAGGAAACCATCGCGGAAATGGCGAATCAGGATTCCGTCCTGAGCGACGAGGCCGCGAAAACATACGCGCGCCTGTACGGTGGCGCACCCGCGGCCCGGCCGCCGCCGCAGCCTCCGTCGACGACGCCATCCGGTGACCCGACGCGCGTCATCCTCGCCCCGACTGCATTCACCCGCCCGCAGGGCACGAGCTCGTTCAACGCATTCGAGCTCGGAACACTGACCTTCGATCACGGAATCACGCCCAACATCGCCCTCGGCCTGCATACCGCCATTCCCGTCGGCGCGTTCGTGTTCGGCCCGACCGTGCGGATGAGCCTTCCTTTCCAGGGCGGCGCTGTCGGATTGGAGGTCGACGCGCTCCTCTTCGCCCCGTTCGTAGGCAGCACGTCGACCTACTTCGTTGCCGGAGGAGGGCCCATCCTGACGTTCGGCAATTCCGATCGCTATCTGAACCTGGGCGTGCTCTCGTACTTCGTCACCTCGAACGGAGACGGCGTGATCATTCCACATGCCGGATTCTCCGTGCTCGCGACCCGGGGCGTCCGCATCGGCGCCGAGGTCTGGATTCCCGGTGCGTACGGCCGCGACGTGAGCAGCACCGGGCTCGGCAGGATCGGCGTCGTGCTCTGGGGCGTCCGCCTCTTCGGCCAATCCTTCTGGGGCGACATTGCGCTCGCGGACCTGATCTGCGACGGGTGCGGGGGCCTGTACAGCGTGCTCCCGCTCGGCATTCCCTTCCTGAACCTCGGCGTCGGCTGGTGACCGCTAAGGCCGTCCGCGCCTGAGGATGCCGGCCTCGTACAGCAGCGCCGCGCGGCGGACGAGGCCTGCGATCACGTTGCCGTAAAACTGCGGCATCGAGCTTCCGGGTCCCCTCTCCATGGCGAACGAAGCGTGCGCATCCCGGCCGTTGAAGTTCTGCAAGAAGCCGCGGTCAATGAGCCCTTTGACCCACGGGTACGTCTCCTCGGTCAGCTCGACGACGCGGGCGCCCGTCACCTTGCCGTCCGGTGCAAGCGCGACCGCGACGCGCACCATCCCGTGGATGGTGTACTCGGTGAGGAAGGCGACCGCGCCGACGTCGTGCAGCTGTTCGTCGCGGCCGATGTAGAAGCGATAGAAGTCCTCGTCCGGATGCCAGCCTGTCTCTTTCTCCATCTGTTGCCGCTCGGCCGCCGTCAGCCGGACCTCGCGGAGGAAGTAGCGCCTTGCGCCCGCAAGCAAGGCGCTCACCGCGTCGCGGTCCGACGCGAGAACGACGGGCGGAGTGATGTGCGCGAGTGCGGAGCCGGCGGCGAGCATGCCAACGACCAGCGCGATGCGGACTCTCATGCGCTCTCCTTTCGCAGCCAGAGGTCGTACATGGACAACGCCGCGATCAGCACGTAGCCGAGGGCGAACAGCGTGCCGCCGGCGATGACCAAGAAGCTCAGCGCAGGCGAAAGAAAGCGCGTCAACCACATTCCACCGATGTCCAGCAAGGTGCCGACGAACGGCAGTGCGATGATCGCCGCCTTCAGTCCTTCCCGCACCGACGCGAAGAGGAAGATGAGTCCCAGCAGGCCGGCGATGAGCGTCTGGCTGAAGAGGTGGGTGTGGCTGGTCTGGATGAGGAGTGGCGTGCGCATCCAGACCTTCGCCGCGCTGGAGATTTCCCCCAGGTCAATCTCCCGCTCTCCGCTCGCCTCCCCGTGACGCATCGTTGCCATCGGCATCTCCGGCGCCAGGCTTGCCTCGACCGCCCTAGGCGAGATTCCGACGGCGGTGGCGGCCTGGGCGAACGCCGCGACGGCACCGCAGCCGATCCCCACGAGAAAGAGCGTGCAAAGTATCCTGCCGCTGATCGTCAAGCGGGACAGCCGGATTCCCTCCATGGTTGGCCTCTCCCTAATAGTTGACCACGAATTGCGCGGTGACCACGTGCGCGCCGTTCGTGGCTTCGGTGATTGGCAGGCCGGGAGCAACGTCGGAGAAGACGGTCCGGTTGGAGTGACCAAACCGGTATTCGAGCCGCAGATCCACCCAGTCGATCGGGTGCCGCGTCCGCGCGTAGGTCACGCCGCGCGGCCGCAACTCGGGGATCAGACGCGAGAGGTGGACGATGGGGACGATCGTGAATGACTGCAGGGTCTGCGCCACGCCCGTCCGGGCGCCCTCATCGTCCCTGAAGGCGCCATACCGCAGGGAAAGGCCGAGCCAGGGCGCGACGTCGTAGTGGGCGAGGATATAGAGGCCGAACCAATGCACGTCGGCATTGTCGAGTCCGTCTGCCGCGAACGGCGTCCCGCGGCGCCGGAAAGAGACGCCCGATTCGCCGCCGTAGACGAACTCGCTGGCGACGAGAAGCGACGATGCTGACCAGGTCAGGTCCGCGTCGGCAATCCAGCGCGCGTGCGCATTGCTCTCGTCCTGTTCCGGTCCCCAGAATCCGCCGACTCCGAAGTTGAGGAGGCTGGCACCTTGCAGCGGCGTGAAGCCGATCCGCCCGCCGATGCTCTTCGCGCGGTTGTTGTCTTCGGGCGGATCTTCGATCGTCTCGTTCTCCCAACGATTGACGACCCAGGTGAAGACGTCGAGCAACGGCGAGAACTGGTACGAGGCCTGGAAGCCCGTCATGCTCTGGGGACGGCCGAACCGCTGCAATTCGGAGGTGGTCGCGGTCAGGTTGAGCGCCGCGTCGTGCCGCTCGTAGCCGAACGGCGTGTCGAATCTACCGAACGACAGCGCGATCCCGTTGCCGACGGGCGCGACCGCAGTGACGTTGAAGCGATGGAGGCTGACTTCCGTGTCGATCGCTTCCGTCCCGAACTGCTCGACGCACGGACCGGCGCCCGGACATCCGAACGCGGGATCGAATCCGTGGCTGTGCCGGTGCCCGTGGCGCCCGATCTCGACGCTGGCGCCGGCGAACAGCCAAGGCGAGAAGATCCGGTTCACGCCGACGGACAACTGATCGAATCGGAAGTCGATCCGCGTCGGCTCGGAGGAAACGGGAGCACTGCCGGCGAACTCGGGCACCATCTGGATGCGCGAATTGTAGTTCGCCGAGCCGACGAAGAATCCCGAGAGTCTGAAACCGGCCACCTCCAGCCCAGGACCGGACGCCTCGCCGCGGTCGAGGGCGACCTCGCGTTCCTGCGCCGAAGCAGCCAAAGCGATGCAACACATGAAACACGGCAGCGCGCGCGCGCGCATTCTTCCTCCTTGGCCGGGATCCAGGAACAGGCAGCGCAGGACGCTGCCGGCACGGTCGTCCTCAGGATCGCGAGAGCGGAGGAGGCGTTGGCACTTCGAAGAAAGGGTCGGAAGGAGCGGGAGATTCCAGCAGGACGATTTCGAGCCGCGGAGGGGTGACCACGCGCCCCGGTCGCAGGACGGCATGCGCGTACGCGGGCTCAGGCGAGACGACGCTGGGCATGTCGCCCGTGAAACCGCACGTCTTCACCAGAGGTTTGTTCGAGGCGAGCTCGCGGGCGTGTGTGCAGGCGCGGCAGTGGCACTTGGCGTCGCCAGTGTGATGACCGCAGCAGCAGGAAGCAGGTCCGGGTGCGGTGAGGCGCGAAAGGCCCAACGTGTTCGCCGCGAAGAGCCAGACGCCGATGATCGCAAGCGCCCGGCACCAGGGAAGGGTCAGAGCGCGCGCGAACAGGCCGGAACCGCCCATGTGCGCCGTGTACCCGGGCGACGATGCCGTCGTCAAGCGACCCATTTCCCGCAAGGCTGTGTGCAACGGGGTTGGTATGTTCTGCCACGAGGAACGATGACGCTCGCCGATCTCGTCGATCTCGAAGCGCAGCTCGCCCGCGACCGGAGCGCGGATCCCGCCGCGCTCGAGGGGCGCGACACGGGCAGCTTTCCGGAGGCACCGCGGGATCGCGGGGTCCTCATCGCGCGTTGGCTGCAAGCGCGCCGGGACGCGGAGCCCGGTCAGCTCTACCCCGGTCGCGCCGTGGCCAACGTATTGCGCGGCATTCGCGCCGCGCTCCTGATCGCCGGGCTCGTGCTCGGATGGACCGCGGCGACGGCGGTGCTGCGCTACACCGGCGAGCAGCCCGTGAACGCCTGGGACTTTCTTCTCGTCTTCGTCGGGCTTCAATTGCTGCTCTTCGCGTTCTTGATCGCGTCGTTTCTCTTCCCGGTCGCCGCCTTGGGCACGCCTCTCTTCGGTCTGTTCCGCGGCCTGGTAGCGGCGGTGTATCCACGGCTTGCCGCCCGGGCGGTCGGGGCCAACGCAGACCGGCTCGCGGAGTGGCGCGCGCTCTGGCACCGGCTGCGCAGCCGCCGGTCGCTCTATCATCACCTCGAGCCCTGGATCCTGCTCGGTCTCACCCAGTCATTCGGGGTCGCCTTCAACGTCGGAGCGCTGCTCGGTTGCCTGCGGCTGATCGTGTTCTCCGACATCGCGTTCTCTTGGAGCACGACGCTGCTCCAGCTCGACGCGCCCCGGTTCCACGGTTTGGTGCACGCGCTGGCAGCCCCGTTTGCCTGGTTCTGGCCCGATGCGGACCCTTCGCGCGCCCTGGTGGAGGCGACGCGCTACTCGCGGCTCGAAGGATCTTACGTTCTCTCAGGGGGAGGCCGCGCGGCACATCCCGAGCTCGTCGGCGGCTGGTGGCCGTTCCTTCTCGCGTCGCTCGCCTTCTACGGTCTCTTGCCGAGATGCCTGACGCTCGGCATCGCCGCGGTCCGCGGATCGCGGCTGTTGGCGCGGCTTCCGCTCGACGATTCCGAGGTGATGCGCGTGGTTCGCCGGCTTTCGGAGCCGCGCATCGAGACGCGTAGCCCGCAGCCGGAGCTGGCTGCGCCGCAGTCTTCGCACGCCGCACCGGCGCTGGTCCCCGCGAGCGCCGCCAGCCGGTGCACCCTCGTTCTGTGGCGCGACGTACCCGCGCTTCCCGCGGTGGAGGCCGCAGTTTCACGGCAGACCAGGTGGGCCATCGCCTCCGTCCAGCCCGTGGGCGGACGCGACTATGAGGAAGGCCGCATCGACTGGACCCGGCTTGCGAATGGATCCGATCCGGTGGTGATCGTCGCGGAGGGATGGGAAGCGCCGGACAAGGCCATGCTCAGGCTGATGCGGGAGCTTCGCCGTTCGCTGGGATCGCGCCGCCACCTCGTGGTGCTCCTGGCGGCCGTCGACGCGGCCGGCGTCCGCCCGGCTTCCACTTCGGAAGTGCGCATCTGGGAAGAGAGCCTCGCTGCGCTGGAAGACCCGTACATCGCCGTGCAGCCGCTGGAGGCTGCGCCATGAACGACCCTCCGCGCTTTGCGGTGGTGGGACGGGTGAACAAGGGCAAATCGAGCATCGTGGCCACCCTCGCGGAAGACGACACCGTCCGGATCGATCCCCGTCCGGGAACCACCACCGAAGTCCGCGAATATCCGGTGCGCGTGGACGGCCGTACGCTGTTCGTGCTGGTGGACACGCCGGGATTCGAGGACGCGCCCCGCGCCCTGGCGTGGCTTCGATCCCGGCAGGTGTCCGCCGCCGATCGTCCCGCCCGCGTGGCGGAGCTGCTCCGCGCATACCAGGGCACCGGCGAGTTCGCCGACGAGCGCAAGCTTCTCGCGCCGATCCTCGCCGGAGCGAACGTGCTGTACGTCGTCGATGGCACGCGGCCGTTCCGGCGCAACTACGAAGCGGAGATGGAGATCCTGCGCTGGACCGGACGGCCCGGGATGGCGCTCGTCAACCGCATCGGCGATGAGGACTACGGCCTCGAGTGGCACCGAGCCCTGGATCAGTACTTCAAGATGGTGCGCGACTTCGACGCCTTCTCCGTCAGCTTCGAAGAGCGGTTGAAGTTGCTCGAATCGTTCCGCGAGCTCCGGCCGGAGTCCCGCGCCGCCATCGACGAGGCGATCACGGCGCTGACGGCGCAGCGGCGGCGCCGCCGCGCGGATGCGGGCAGCGAGATCGCGGACCTCCTGCTCGACGAGCTCACGCACACGGAGGAGATCGCCGTCGCGCACGAAGCGGCGCTGGAGGCGGAGCGCGACCGGCTGGAGCGCAGCTTCCATGACCACCTCAGGGAGCGCGAAGAGAAGGCGCGTCGGCGCGTCGAGGCTCTCTACGCGCATGGCGAAGTCCGCTTCGAGACGACGTCGCTCGATCGGCCCATCTTCCAGCAGGACCTCTTCGCCGAAGAGACGTGGAGGTTGCTCGGTCTCGCTCCCGTAGAGCTCGTTGCGGCGAGCACGCTGGCCGGCGCCGCGGTGGGCGGCGCGGTCGACGCGCTCGTCGGCGGAGCGAGCCTGCTCGCCGGAACGGCCATCGGCGGTGCAGTCGGAGGCGCTACCGCACTCTTCGGTCTCGGCCGTCGGTACGCGAGCGTGCGGCAGATCGGGCCCGGCGGCATCGCGGGATGGTGGAGCGCCGCGCGGCGTTATTGGGAAGGCGGCCGACGCTTTCGCATCGGTCCGCATGCGCAGCCGAACTTTCCCTGGGTGCTGCTCGATCGGGCGCTCTTGCATTACGACAGCGTGGTCCGCAGGACGCACGCCCGGCGAGGCACCATTCCGATTTCCGACGGCACCGGACGCGCAGGCGTGGTCGCGGAGCTCGCGCGCGCGGACCGGCGCAATCTCGAGGATCTGTTTCGCAAGATCCGCCGCTCCGCCGCCGATCCGCCCCGCGAGCTGCGCGACTCGCTGGAGTGGTTCGTCGGCCGGGTGCTGCAGCGGATCGACCCGCTTCCGGGTGACTCGGAAGTCCCTCCTGCCTGAGCGCGGGCGAACGCCTATCTTGTCCCTATGCCGCAACGCGACCTGTACGACGTGCTCGGTGTTGCCGACGACGCCACCGCCGGCGACATCAAGGCAGTCTACCGGCAGCTTGCCCGCACGTTTCACCCCGACGTCAACGCCGAGCCGGAAGCGGTCGAGCACTTTCGCGAAATCACCGAGGCTTTCGTCGTTCTCTCCGATCCCGCGAAGCGGAACGAGTACGACCTTGGACGCCTGAGGCGGCGTCACGATCTGGGCGAGGAAACCGAGACGTATCTCGGCCTGCGGGTGGCCGGCATCGATCTCGGCGGCGTGCTCGGTGTCTCCGTGACGGTGCGGCGCAGGACGCTGCTCCCCGACTCCGACTAAAGTAGTCGCAAACCTTGCCGCCGGCGGAGCGCCTTGGCTCGACGCGGTGATTCGAAACTTCGCCCAGCCGCTCGGTCAGCTCTTCATCCGGCTGCTGTTCATGCTGGTCATCCCGCTCCTGTTCTCGGCGCTCGTGCTCGGCGTCGCCGATCTGGAGCTCAGGCACCTCGGCCGCCTCGGGGCGCGGATGCTGGGCTACACGGTGGTGGTCTCGGGCATTTCCGTTCTCATCGGCGTCGCGCTGGTGAACCTGCTCGGACCTGGACGTGGCCTTCCCGCGGCCGTACGCGAGCTGTCCCACGGGACCGGGATCAAACCAGCCGCGCTTCCCGCCGGCGAGGGACTTTCCGCCGTCCTGCTGGCGCTGGTTCCCGACAACCCGGTCAAGGCCGCTGCGACCGGCGACCTGATCGGGCTCATCGTGTTCGCGATTCTCTTCGGGATCGCGCTCTCCGCCGCGGAAAGCGATGCGTCACGGCGCCTGCGAGAGATGCTCCAGGGCCTCTACGACGTTTCGATGAAGCTGGTGGAAGGCGTGCTCAAGCTGGCGCCTTACGGCGTCGCGGCGCTGCTCTTCGTGATGACGGCGCGAATCGGTCCGGCGGTCATCCGGCCCATCGCGGCGTACGTCGGAGTGGTGATCATCGGCATGGATCGGCTGCTCGACATGTGCCGGACGACGGTCAACGTCACAGGCGACCTCGCCGCCGCCGTCTACGTCGCGCGCGGAGAACCGGCCGGAACCCCACCGAGAGCCCTCGCCTAGATCGTCCTGCCGGTTATGATTGGACCCGTGGGAATGCTGCTGCGCGCAGGATTCATCGCCGTCGCTGGCGCTGTCATTGGGATCGCCGCGAATTTCGTTTCGCCGCGGCCCGCGGCCCTCGGGAGACCGGTCTTCGCCGCAGCCGAGTCGCCCGGAGCGGTCTGTCAGGATCCCCGAGCCAGCGTTGCGCGGATCTCTGTGCAGGAGGCGAAGCCGCTCTGCATCGCTTGCGCGGCAGCGTTCGTCGATGCGAGGTCCGCACAGGAGTACGCGAGCGGTCATGTCACCGGCGCCGTGCATGTGCGCCCCGGCGACCCGGTTGAACCGCTCTTGCCGAAGCTGGGCGCCGCGCCGATGGTGATCGTCTACGACCGCGACCGCGAGTGCGCTGCGGCGGACCAGGTCGCCACGGGCCTCCAGGCGAAAGGATTGCGCGACGTGCGGGTGCTCACCGGCGCCTGGGCGGACTGGCTCGCGGCGGGCGGCCCCGGTGAGTCGGGAACGTGCGCGCTTTGCACGGGCGAGGGACGATGATGGCGCGCGTCTTGACCGGCGTCCGCATCGTGCTCGGCGCCCTCTTCATCTGGGCGGCAGTAACCAAGCTGCCCGACATGGCGGGCTTTGCGCAGGACGTGGCGAACTACCGCATCGTTCCAGCGGCCTTGGTGCCGTTCGTCGCGTCTGCGGTCGTGGGAATCGAGTTGCTCGGCGGAATCGCGCTCGTCGCGGGAGTGATGGAGCGCGCGGCGGCGGCCGTCATCGCCTGCCTGCTCGTCGCGTTCATCGCCTTCCTTTCCCAGGCGCTGCTGCGCGGCATCGACTTGCGCTGCGGTTGCTTCGGCGGCGACGAGCCCGCCTCGTGGTGGACGGTGGCGCGCGATCTGTTGATGCTCGCCGCTGCCGTCGTCGTCGCGCGAGGCCCGGTGCCGCAGCGGCAGGTCGGCAAGGACCTCACGGACCCGGCGTAACGTATCTCCGCACGAACTCCACCATCCCGCGCAGGGTAGCCTCCGGCTGATCGCGATGGGGCGAATGGCCGCATCGCGGCAACATCAGCACTTCGACCTGCTGCGCGCCTCGCTGGATGGCGTCGACCTGCTTGCGCGTCCCGTACTCGTCGTCCTCGCCCTGGACGACGAGGATCGGCACGGGAATCCGCGGCAGAAACTCCTCCAGGTTCCACTTTCGGAACTCCGGATCGAGCCAGGGCCGGTTCCAGCCCCAGAACGCGGCGTCGACGTTCTGGTGGTACTTCGCGAGGCGCGTGCGCAGGTCGCCGCTCTCGTACGCCTCTCGCGCCTTCGCGATGCTCCGCAGCCCCATCTCCTCGGTGAAAACGTGTGGAGCCTCGAGCACAAGTGCGCGCGCCTTCCCGCCGCTGCCGGCATGGATGATCGAGATCGAGGCGCCATCGCTGTGACCGACGAGCACCGGGTCGTCGATACCTGCCGCTTTCAAGAGGTCCGGCAGCAGTGCCGCCTCGTCGTGCATGTAGCGGACGGGCCGCGGTAGGGGAGCGGGGTTCGACTTCCCGTAGCCCGCCCGGCTGTAGACGAATGCCGGCAGCCCGGTGGCCTCCGATACCCTGCGAGGAAAATCGCGCCACAGATCCAGAGACCCTAGACCTTCATGCAGGAATACCAGCGTCGGTCCGCCGGAGCGTCCGATGTGCTCCACCTCGATCTTCGCGCCGCGGACCGTGATCATTCCGGCCACGCGCGCTCCAGGATCGCGCCCGTCTCGATTCCCGCCGGAAGCGATCCAAACGCATACCCGTGATCGCCGGCCGTCCGCGTGGCGCAGAAGGCGCCGGCCACGGCCTGCGGTGAGTGACGCACGAGCAGCGAGCCCTGGAGCGCGAGCGCGAGCGACTCCACCAGCCTGCGCGCGCCGGATTCGTCCGGCGACTCGAGCTGCGCCTCCGCCTGGTCCAGCGCGACGTCGAGCCGGCGGTCTGCTCCGCGGCCCAGCCGTAACTCGGCGACCAGCGCGTCGCGCGCCTGTGGTTCCTTCTGCAGCGCGCGCAGCACGTCGAGACAGATGACGTTGCCCGAGCCTTCCCAGATGGAATTGAGCGGCGCCTCCCGGTACAGGCGGGGCAGGATGGATTCCTCGACGTACCCGTTGCCCCCGAGGCACTCGAGGGCCTCTGCGACCATCGCCGGCGCGCGCTTGCAGACCCAATACTTCGCCACCGCGGTCCCAAGCCGCCGAAACCCGGCCTCCTCCGCGGAGCGCCTGTCGTACGCACGCGCCAGGCGCATCATCAGGATCGTCGCCGCCTCCGATTCGATCGCCAGGTCCGCGAGCACGGCGCGCATCAACGGCTGCTCGATCAGGCGGCGCCCGAATGCGCGCCGATGGCTGCAGTGATGAATCGCCTGCACCAGGGCCTGCCGCATCACCGCAGCGGCGCCGATCACGCAGTCGAGCCGCGTGTGATTCACCATCTCCAGGATGGTCGTCACGCCGCGGCCTTCCTCGCCCACCAGCCGTGCCCAGGCGCGGTCGAACTCCACCTCCGCCGAAGCATTGCTGCGGTTTCCGAGCTTGTCCTTCAGGCGCTGCAGATGGAAGTGGTTCCGGTCCCGGTCCGGACTCCAGCGCGGCAACAGGAAGCAGGAGAGTCCGCGCGGCGCCTGCGCGAGGACGAGAAAGGCGTCGCTCATCGGCGCCGAGCAGAACCATTTATGTCCGGTGAGCGCGTAGGCACCCGATCCGAGCGGCTCCGCGCGGGTCGTGTTCGCCCGCACGTCAGAGCCCCCCTGCTTCTCCGTCATCCCCATCCCGATCAGCGCGCCTCGCTTCTCGACCGGGGGACGCATCCGCGCGTCGTAATCGAGCGAGGCGATGCGCGGCGCCCACTCGTCCAGCAGATCCGGTTGCCGCTGCAGCGCCGGAAACGCAGAGTACGTCATCGAGATGGGACAGCCGTGACCCGCTTCTGCCTGCGAGACGAGCAGCATCTTCGCCGCGCGCGCGACGTGCGCGCCTTCGCGCGGATCGCGCCACGGACCCGAATGGACGCCGCTGCCGATGGATAGCCGCATCAGCTCGTGCCACGCCGGATGGAACTCGACTTCGTCGATGCGCGTTCCGAAGCGGTCGTGTGTACAAAGGCGCGGACGGTTCTCGTTCGCCTGGAACCCCCAGGCCACCACCTCGGGGCTGGCGGTTCGCCGCGCAAAGGCGCCCACCTCGGTCTCGGCCCAGCCAGCCCCTTCCCGGCGCAACCCATCCAGCAGCGCGAGGTCGCATGCCAACGGGTCGTAGCCCTGCAGGGGCGGCGCCTGGTTCAGGACCTCGTGCGTGGGCATGAGCCCACTCTCTCACATGTCGAGTGGCCGGGTAGCGCCGAGGTACTCGAGCAGCCGCAACTGCCGCTCGCGAAGACCGCGCACGCCCAGACGCAGCTGCGACTGGCTCAACAGATCCGCCAGCGCCGACAGGGCGCGGTCTTCCACGTCGCAGGCGCAGAAGTCGAGCACGACGCGGTTGCAGTCTTCGTGCAGGACTCGTTCCAGCAACTCCCGGGCGTCGTCAAGATGCAACTCGCCGTGGACCTTGAGCTCGCAGCGACCCTCGTCCTCGAAGCGGTCGATGCGCATGCAAAGAGCTTGTGGATTCGACGCGCCGGGCGGAAG
>Ga0209474_10001853_pt1 | contig 20065 bp, 14 predicted proteins | sample GraSoiAngelo_145_FD_185902 | JGI IMG/M metagenome (GOLD analysis project Ga0209474, IMG submission 185902) | Grasslands soil microbial communities from the Angelo Coastal Reserve, California, USA - 14_1009_05_20cm (SPAdes) (version 2) | ecosystem: Environmental > Terrestrial > Soil > Grasslands... | reverse complement strand
GTCGCCTACGTGCGATCGCTCGGCCGCGCCGGCGGCCCGCCGGCGCGCGGCGACGCCGAACGCGGCCGCGCCGTCTACGCGCGCCTCGGCTGCGCCTCGTGCCACATTGTCGAGGGCCAGGGCAGCAGCTTCGGCCCCGACCTGACGGAGATCGGCATCCAGCGCGGCGCCGGCTACTTGAAACAATCGGTGATCGGCCCGGGCGAAACGCTGCCCCGCGGGCTCTCGCAGGTGCCCGGCCGCGGCTTCGCCGAATACCTGCCGGTCCAGATCGTCACGAGCGACGGCCGCACGATTCGCGGCGTGCGCATCAACGAGGATCCGTTCACGATCCAGCTGCGCGATACGAACAACCAGTTCCACTCGTACCGCAAGAGCGAGCTCAAACAGCTCGAGAAGGAGTTCGGCAAGAGCGTGATGCCCGGGTTCCGCGGACGCGTCACCGATACCGAGCTCGACGATCTGGTGGCGTATCTCTCGACGCTGCGAGGTGTGAAATGAGGGCCCTTCTCGTCACGGCGGCCGGGCTCGCGGCGCTCGCTGCGGCGCAGCCGTCCGCGCAGGTCACCTACGAACGGATCGCCAACTCGGAGCGCGAGCCGCAGAACTGGATCACCTACTCCGGCAACTACCAGTCGCATCGGTTCTCGCCGCTGACCGAGATCACGCGCGCGAACGTCGCGAAGCTGAAGCCCGCGTGGGTCTATCAGGTGCGCCGCACCGGGATCGTCGAGACGTCGCCGATCGTCGCCGACGGCGTCATGTACATCACCGAGCCGCCGAGCACGGTGACGGCGCTCGACGCGCACACGGGGCGGCCGCTGTGGACCTATACGCCGGCGATCCCGACCGACGTCATCGTCATCGGGTCGCCGCCGGTGAACCGCGGCGTCGCGATTCTCGGCGACACGGTGTTCTTCGGCACGGTGCACGGCCATCTCATCGCGCTCGACGCGAAGTCGGGCGCCGTGCGGTGGGACACCGTCGTCGACGACAACAAGCTGGGGCACTACCTCACCAACGCGCCGCTCGCGCTTGCCGATCGGATCATCGTCGGCGTGTCGGGCGCGGAGGCGGGCATTCGCGGCTTCCTCGACGCGTACGATCCAAAGAGCGGCAAGCGCGTGTGGCGCACCTACACCGTGCCCACGCCGGGCGAGCCGGGCGCCCAGACGTGGGGCGGCGAGAGCTGGAAGAACGGCGGCGGATCCTCGTGGCTCACCGGCTCGTACGATCCTGCGCTCAATCTCGTCTACTGGGGCACCGGCAATCCCGGTCCCGACTGGAACGGCGACGTGCGGCCGGGCGACAACCTGTACACGTGCTCGCTGCTCGCGCTCAGCCCCGTCGACGGCCGGATCAAGTGGCACTTCCAGTTCACGCCGCACGACGTGCACGACTGGGACTCGAACGAGATCCCGATCCTCTTCGACGCGACCGTCAACGGCCGCGCGCGCAAGCTCGTGGCCATGGCGAACCGCAACGCGTTCTACTACGTGCTCGATCGCGAGACCGGCGAGTTCCTGAGCGGCACGCCGTACGCGAAGCAGACGTGGGCCGAAGGCCTCGACGCGAAAGGCCGTCCGCGGCTGAAGCCGGGCACGGATCCGAGCCTCGAAGGGACGCTCGTGTTCCCGAACATCCAGGGCGCGTCGAACTGGCCGAGCCCGTCCTTCAGCCCCGCGACGAAGCTGTTCTACCAGCCGGCGCGCGAGATGGGCACCTACTACTACAAGGGCGAGTCGAAGTACAAGGCGGGCGAGCCGTTCGTCGCGGGCGGCGGACGAGCCGTGAACGGCGACGAGGCATGGGGCGCGGTGCGCGCGATCGAGGCGGCGACCGGGAAGATGAAGTGGGAGTTCAAGCTGCTGTCGCCGCCGTGGAGCGGCCTGCTCTCGACCGCCGGCGGCCTCGTGTTCGGCGGGACCGAGGAAGGGAACTTCTTCGCGCTCGACGCGGAGAACGGCACGCCGCTGTGGGATCTGCAGCTCGGCGGCGCGGTGAAGGCGAACCCGATCGCGTTCGGCGTCGACGGGAAGGAGTACATCGCGATCGCGGCGGGCTACGCGATCTTCGTCTTCGGGCTGTAAACGCAGGTTCCTGTTCGGCGTCGCGTTGTTCCGCCGTGTTTGCTGTCACGCTGCATCCGCGACGAAAAGCAACCGCAGAGCGCACAGAGCCCGTAGAGCATCTTGTTCGATGTCACGCCGATCAGGGTGATTAGATTGGTTTAGAGCCGGTTTACTGTCAACGCTGAATCGAGGCTTCGCTCCAGCCGCGACACGCGACAGATTACTTGCGTCCTGCGCAGCGTGACAGGAACGACGAATCAGTCGTGACGGCAATAAAGAAAGCTCTGCGTGCTCTGCGGTCTCGGCGGTTGCTCGTCGTGACGCGATCCAGCGTGACAGTCTGCTCTCTACGCCGGCCGGTGCGCCCGGAGGAACGAACGGATCTGGCGCACCGCCAGCGGAATCCGCTCCTTCGGCTCCTTCCACGGGAACATGCTGACTTCGGCGTTCGGCGCGAGCATCGCCGCCTCCATCGCGACCGCGTAGGGGTGCGCGGGGATGTCGTCCGGCAGGATGAGCACCGGCGTCCGGCAGCTGCGCACGAAGTCGCGCGTCACGGTGAAGACGAAGTCCGCGTTGGTGCGGTACATCTTCGTCAGGAACCTGTCGACCATCTCCGTCGTGATGTCGTGCCGGCGCTTGACCAGCTCCGGGCCCCATCCCTTGCTGTTGGTTTCGTAGAAGAGGTCGCGCATCTCGGGACGCGATCCGCTCGGCTGCGCGAGCACGGCGGCCACGACGCGATCCGGCGCGCGCTTCAGCAGGTTCCAGATGAAAGGCCCGCCGATACAGAAGCCCATCACCATGAACTTGTCGATGCGCAGGTGATCCATCAGACCGAGGTGATCGTCGGTGTACGCGTCCCACGGCCGCTCGATCTCGAGCGGGCCGGAGGACTCGCCGCCGTTGGCGTTGCGCAGGTCCGACGCAATGCAGCGGTACTCCGCCTTGAAGTCGTCGATCGGGTTGAACGGATCGCCGCGCTTCAGGCCGGCGATCGTCGAGTTCAATCCGCCGCCGGCGATGAGCAGCAGCGGGAAGCCCGAGCCGGCTTCCTCGTAGCGGATGCGAACCGGCCCTCGTTCGTAGAAGGACATGGCGGCTCCTGTCTTCGCGGTCTGCCGGGCGAACACGCGCCTGGCGGCCGCCATCGCGGTTGCCGCAGCGCTCGTCGTCAGAATCTTGCGTCTGATCGGATCCATGGTCGGCCCCTCGCCCCTAGCCCCTAGCCCCCGCAGGGCGTCGGGTGCCATCCCTTGTTGTCCGCCTGCTTCCTGAACTGCACGCTGCGGACGTACGGCTGCGCGAGATACTGCGGATCCTCGAGCATGTTGGTGACGACGAGATACTCGACGCCTTCGTCGGTGAGCGTCGTCCAGTATTCGGTGAGCACCGCGTTCGCGCCGTACGGCACGCCGTTCGGCCGGAAATATCCCGGCTTGAGATGCGTCGTCACCGTCTTGAGCGATCCGTGAACCGGCTTGACCGTCACCGCGCGGCCACGGCGGCCGCCGCCGGCGCCGTCCATCTCCCACGCCGCCGCCGAGTAGCCCTGCCACGACGGCGCTTCGCTCGCAGGCGCGGCGCCGCCGAAGTGCAGCACGCGCGTCTGCGTTCCGGCGTCGGCCTCGACGACGAGCGTGCGATCGTCCTGCCAGCTGACTCGCAGCCGTCCCGGCAGATGCATCAGCCCGCCGGCGCCGTACGCGCGGCACTGCTCGCCGGAGGCTTGATCCTTCGCGGGATCCCACGCGTCGGCGGCGCGCCGCCCTTCGGCGTTGACGGGCAGATAGAGAACGTCCCCTTTCGGCGGCGTCACCATCCGCCAGCGCCAGTCGTCGGTGACGAGCGACACCCAGTAGCCGGTGAGATCGATCGGCGCAGCGGCGCGCGGCGCGGCGGGCGGCGCCTGGGGCGCGCCGCCGCGGCCCCGCTGAGCGCCCGCAGACACCGCAGAGAAAGCAACCACAGAAATCACAGAGCACACAGAGATTAACTTTCTCTGTGATCTCAGCGATCTCTGTGGTTGCTTTTCTCGCGCGGTCATCGACTCTTCTTTTTCGTCGTCGCACCGGGCGTCGTCGCTTTCGGCGCGGGCTTCGGCTGCAGCGTCTTGTAGACCGCTTCGACGAACTTCTCGGTCGACCATCGTTCGTCGTTCGCGCCCCAGCGCGGATCGTAGTCGGCGGTGATCCTCGCCGCCTTCACCTGCTCGAGCGTCTTTCCCTGCTTGATCAGCGCCTGCGCGCGGTCGCGGACGATCGTCAGCATGTCGCGGTAGTACGCGAGGTCCGCGCCGTCGGCCAGCCGTCCGTGTCCGGGCACCACCATCGTCCCGCCTTCCATGCGGAACTCGGGGATGACGATGTCGAGCATGCGATTGCAGCCGTCGATGATCCCGTTGATCCCGCCGCCGTGCTCGACGTCGATGAACGGATAGGTCGTCATCTGGAACAGATCGCCGGACGCGATCACGTCCGAGCCGCGGAAGTACACGAAGACGTCGCCGTCGGTGTGCGCGCCCGGCACATGGACGATCTGGATGCCGTCGCCGTTGAAGAAGTGGCTCAGCTTCATCGACTCCTGATGGAACGTGTCGGTGGGCCACGCGGCTTCGGGCGTCGGCGCCTTTGCGCCGGTCGGCGCGCTCAGGTGATTGAGCGTGTTCTCGTACGCGAAGATCGCCGCGCCCTGCCCGGCGTCCGCGATGTCGCCGGCGACATTGCCGCCGGTGAACGTGCGCCCCGCCTTCGCGAGCCGCTCGTTGCCGCCCACGTGATCGGGATGAAAATGCGTGTTGACGATGTAGCGGATCGGCTTCGGCGGTCCGAACGGGTTCAACGAATTCTGCAGCGTGCCGCGCGTCTCGGCGCCCCACCGCACGTCGAACGGCGGCTCCTTCGCCTGCATCTGCCGCTGCAGCTGCCGCACGGCGTCGAGCACGGTGTCGCTCATGCTCGCCAGGCCGGTGTCGACGAGCAGCACGCCGTCCTTTCCGACCGACGCGGTGATGTTGCCGCCGGCGCCGGCAATCATGTAGACGCTGCCGTGCACGGGCAGGATTTCAATCTGCTGATCGCCCGTCCGCGCCTGCGGCGGCGGCTGCTGCGCCGCGCGCCCGAGCGGCGCGACGATCGCGACCGCCACCGCCAGCGCCGCGAAGAAGACGTGCCTCATTGCCCCTTCCTCGCGCGGCCGGCCGCGATCTTCGCCTGAATCTCCGGATACATCGTCTCGGCGCCGGCCGTGACGACGTCCCACGGGATGTTGTAGCGGCTCGCGAAATCCTTCACGTCGTCGGCGTACTGCTGCGTGCCCGGCAGGTTGTGCGGCACGATGCCGCGGGGCCGATCCACCTCCTCGACGACGTTGCACGGATACGGCGGGATGTTCTGGTGCTGATCGAGCTGGTACTCGGTGCTGCGGATCAGCGGCTCGGTGAGATACACCGGATCGTGCTCGACGAGGATGAACGTCAGGTAGTTGCCGCGGCGAATCAGGTACTGGTTGACGACGATGCGATCGCTGTGGAAGACGCCGTCGCGCTTGAGGTACTCCTCTTTCACATGCGTCGTGTGGATCTTCAACATGTCCCCGATCCACTCGCCGGTGGAGAAGCCGCCCCACGTGTGCGGCGCGTTCTCAGACGGGTGCGGGCGGCCGTCCAGGTAGATCGCCTTGTCGATCGATCGCAGCCACTCCATGTGCCACGCCGTCACCTGGCGCGACACCGGATCGACCTCCTTCGAGATGCGCAGCTGCGACGGCCCGCGCGAGATGTAGGAGACGGCGTGCGGCCGGCACTGCCACTCGGGCAGCGTCTGGATCGAGGCGACCCACGCCATCGCGCGCAGCCGCGCCGCCTCGTTCAGCGGAATGCCGACCCAGTCGCCGAGCTCGGTGTTGCCGGTGTTGTCTTCCTCGCGCACCGGCGTCCACTCGCCGGAAAGATCGACGCCGCGCGCGGCGGTGGCGACCTCGTACTCCTGCGAGGCGCCGCCGACGAGAACGCGGAGGAGGCAGAGGCCGCACAGGCAAAGGCCAAGCAGCTTCGCGGCCTTTGCCTCCTTTGCGTTCTCCATTCGCGTCACCCTCAGAACACGTACTTCGCGCCGAACTGCAGAATGCGCGGATCGCCGGCCTGCAGCACCTGGCCGAACGTCGCGCTGCTCAGATTCTGGATCGGATTGTTCCGGATGAAGTTGTTCGTGATGTTGAACGCCTCGACGCGCAGCTCGACGTTCTGCGTCTTCGCGAACCGCACGACGCGCGCGACGACCATGTCGATCTGCCACCGCGACGGGCCGTAGAGGCTGTTGCGCGCGTAGGTGCCGAGGGTGCCGAAGGCCGGCTGCGCGAACGCCGACGCGTTCAGGTAGTTCGTCACCGACGACGTGTCGCCGTACGGGTTGTCGAGCACTTGATTCGCGCGTTGATTCGTCCCGAGGATGCCGGTGAGCGCGCGGTCCTGCCCCGAGACGACGTTGAGCGGGCCGCCCGACTGCGCGCGCAGCAGGCCCGAGATGCGCCAGTCGGACAGGAGCGCCGCGGCGCCCGCGAGCGCCGGCGTCTGATAGCTCGCCGTGACGTTCGCGAGGTGGCGGCGATCGACGTCGCACGCGCCCTCGTCGAACGACGGGCTGGTCGGATCGGTCCACCCGGACTGCACGTTCGGCAGCTGCTGGCTCGGCAGGCCCACGCACTTCGACACGGTGTAGTTGGCGCTGTAGCTCACGCGCGATCCGCGGCGCTCGATCGACACGAGCATGCCGTTGTAGCGCTCCCACCCGCTGTCGTCGTGCGCGTCGAGGTTCGCGATGAACGCGCCGTTCACCGGATCGATCTGGCTGAGCACGCGGCGCTGCTGCAGGATGCTGTTCATGCAGGTGCCGAAGGTCGCCGCCGTCGGCACGCACGTCGTCGGCACGCCGCTCGGCGCCGCCGACGTGACGCTCGTCAGCCCGTAGTTGAGGGCCTTCATGTTCCAGAGGTGCGTCGTGTAGGCGCCGATGTAGCTCGCCGACGCGACCCAGTTGCCGGCGATCTGCCGCTGCAGGCTCACGTTGTAGGACTGCACGGTCGTCGGGTGAATGTCCGGATCGACGGCGAGGTAGTTCGCGCCCGGCGAGAAGCGCGCGTTGGCCGGCGCGCGCTCGCCGGCGTTGCTGTCGAACGGCAGCGGGAACGGATTGCCGCCGGGATAGCCGAGGAAGGGATTGTCGAATCCGCCGACGGGGCTCTGGATCCGCACGTCGGATCCCCACGGCGGCGCGATCGCGGTGTTCAGATGGTACTGGCCGTTGACGAAGTCGTACGACACGCCGTACGAGGAGCGCAGCGACATGCGGCCGTCGCCCTTCGGATCCCACGCGAGGCCGACGCGCGGCGCGAGGTCGGTCCATCGTTTGTTCATGCCGGCGAACCCGTTCGGGAAGCCGGCATCGCCGGGATAGGTGAAGCCCGGCGGCGCGTTGGTGAAGATGCTCGTACGCTGCCCGGCCCTGAAGCCGTCGAGGCTGAAGTTGTAGATCGCGCCGTTGGTCACCTGCTGCGGGAAGTACGGCTCCCAGCGCACGCCGTAATTGACCGTCGTGCGATCGTTCGCCTTCCAGCTGTCCTGCGCGTAGAGGCCGACGTACCACTCGGTCATGAACAGATTGTTCGGGCCCGAGGCGGTGAACTGGTTCGGCCGGCCGACCATGAAATCCGCGAGCCCCGCGCCGACGGCGGATCCGTCGAAGTTGAACGTCCCCGGACTGCGCACGTTGGCCAGCGAGGTCGATTTCCAGTACGCCGCGCTGCCGCCGATCGCGATCTGATGATCGCCGTGGATGAACTGCAGATCGTCGCCGACCTGGAACGTGTTCGTGCGGAAGGTGGATTCGCTCTCGGTGCCGCCGCCGAGGCTGAAGCCGCCGGTGATCGTCAGCAGCAGGTAGTGCGGCATGTAGCTGAAGGTGTTGACGCCGACGTCGGGATACGAGAAGAAATCCTGGCTCGTGCGGTGAATCGCCGTGCGGTTGAACGCGAAACGGAACGCGTTGACCGCGTGCGTGCTCACGATGAAGTTGTCGCCGATGGTGAGCGACTGCGCGAGGTTCTCGCGGCCGCCCACCGTCGTCGTCAGGACGTTGTCGATCAGGCTGAACGGCGGCGGCTGCCGGAACGACGTCGCCATGTAGCGGCCGAACAGCGAGTGGTTCGCGCTCCGCTGGTAATCGAGCTTGGCGACGGTCTGGCCTTCGTCCACCTCGGTGCGCGATGGATAGTTCGTGCGGCCGCACGGATCCGTCGTCGTCGACAAGCGGCCGACGATCGCGAGCGACGCCTTGTCGTAGAGCGCCGGGCTGATCGCGTTGTTGACGAACGGCGCGCGCAGCGCGAGCGTGCGGCCGCCGTTGCACGCGGGCGACGCGAACGCGGTCCAGTCGCCGGCGAGGATCTGCGCGGTCGGGATGAACGCGATGTTGTCCGACGGCGTCTGCCGCGTGTTGGTGCCCTGATAGCCGGCGAAGAAGAACAGCCGGTCGCGGCGGATCGGCCCGCCGAGCACGCCGCCGTACTGGTTCCGGTTCAGCCCGTCGTCTTTGCGCGAGCCGTCGGTGTTCTTCGCGGCGAACGGGTTGGTCGCGTTGAAGCGGTGATTGCGGAGGAACTCGAAGGCGTCGCCGTGGATCGCGTTGGTGCCGGACCGGGTGACGGCGTTGACGGCCGCGCCCGAGTGCATCCCGTTCTGCGCGCTCAGCGCGCTCGTCTCCACCTTGAACTCCTGGAGCGCGTCGGGAAACGGCAGCGGCAGGTTCGCGTTGTCGTACGGGTTGTTGTGCGTCGCGCCGTCGAGGAGGAACGCGACGCCGGCCGACTGCCCGCCGGCGATCGAGATCAGCTTGCCGCCCTGCATGCTGCGGCTCGACGAGAGGCCGGCCGCGCCGTCGGGCTGCACCGCCGCGCCGGCGAGCGCGATGAGATCCACCGGGTTGCGGCCGTTGAGGGGCAGCGACAGGATGCGCTCGTTCTCGATCACCTGGCCGAGGCCCGTGTTGCGCGTCTCGACGAGCGGCGATGCCGCCTGCACCTGCACCGTCTCCTCGACGGCGCCAATCGACAGCTCGACGTTGATCACCGCCGCGTCGTTCACCTGCAGCACGAGGCCGGTGCGCACGTACGACTTGAAGCCCTGCAGGTTTGCGTCGAGGCGGTACGGGCCGATCGGCAGGTTCGGCAGCGTGTAGGATCCGCTCGCCTGCGTCACCGTCGATCGCTTGAGGCCGGTGTCGGTCTGCGTCGCGGTGACGTCGACGCCGGGCAGGACGCCGCCGCTGGCGTCGCGGACGACGCCGGAAAGTTGCGCCGTCGATCCGGCTTGCGCGTGCGCCGCCGCGCTCGACAGCAGGACCGCGAGAGAGCCGCCGATCAATCCGCGCGCCGCGCGCTTCATCGATCCTCCTCGGGCCAGCTACGGAAAATCAGGCGGCGAGTATAACCGCCGCGAGTGCATTGTCAAACGCTCTGATATCGCACTTTGGAGGAGGCGCGGCGCGGGACGCCAATTCCCTGGAGCCGCTGCTTGCGCTCGCTGCGGACGAACGTCTCGCGGTGATCGCGCCGCATGCGGAAGTAGGGGTCGAGCACTTCGAGCGTGCGGTGCAGGCCGACGGCGACGTGCTCGCGCACCGCCGCGGCCGCCCGATCGGGATCGCCCGAGGCGAGCGCATCGACGAGCTGTTCGTGGCGGCGCGGCGCGTCGCTCGGCGCCGGGTGCCGCAGCAGCCCCAGCCAGATCGACGCGAGCGCGTGCGTCTTCTCGATCGCGTCGGTCAGCGCCGGGCAGCGCGCGTACTCCGCGACGCGGCGGTGCAGCTTGTGGTGCAGCATCGCGTACACGAGCGTCCGCGTCGGCTGCGCCGCCAGCGAGTCGACGCGCGAGGCGAGCGTGCGCAGCTCGCGGCGCTCCGCCGGCCGCGCCGTGCGCGTGAAGAGGATCGCCGCCTGCACTTCGAGCGCCTCGCGGACCACGAAGTGGCCCTCGACTTCGTCGCGCGTCGGAATCCGCACGCGCGTGCCCGCCCGCGGCCGGCTCTCGAGCAGCCCTTCCACCTCGAGCCGCTGCAGCGCCTCGGAGACCGGAAGAAAACTCATGCCGAGCTCGGTCGCGAGCTTGCGCCGGGAGATCACCTGGCCGAGCGACAGCTCGCCGCGCATGATGCGCTGGCGGACAACGCGGTAGGCCTGGTGAGCAAGGCTCGAGGTCACGTTCGTCATAGGACTAAGTCTCAATTGCTCCGCCGCGGCGCCTGCGCCGAGGCGACGGCCAGCCGCTCCTCGCGGTACGGATCGTTCACCGCGCGGCAGTCGGTGTTGAAGATCATCGTGGGCCGCTTCTCGGCGGTGAACGGTTCCCATTTCGGCAGCAGCTTCGTGTTCGGGTTGCCGGTGCGCGCGAAGGCGGCCCACGCGGCGCTCATTTTGTCCGCGAGCGCGTAGCGATCCGCGCCGTCGCCGACGACGGGCGTGCTCGCGTCGACGTTCGCGAACACGAACGGGATGTCCATGCAGTGCATCGCGCGCAGCCGCCCGCCGCCCACCGGCGAGTACCACTGGAAGCGGTACATGTAGACCGGCGCCTTCCCGAGCGCCGCCTTCCGCTCGGCTTCGGTGTCGGTGCCGCTGCGGAACGGCGACGCGTCGGTCTCGATGATGAGCGCGAGATCGAGGGGCGTCGCCTTCGGTCGCCCCCGGCGATACGTCGCGACGATCTGATCGGCGCGCCCGTCGTCCGCGATCCGCAGCGCCCGCTTGACGCGCTCGCGCAGCGCGGCGTCGTCGGCCGGCGGCGTATAGTCGGTGTTGACGTTCCACGTGACCTCGGTCTCCGTGGATCCGATGAGCAGCGGCACGCTCTGGGAGATCGTCGTCGCCGAGGGATCGAAGACGTTGTGCGGCAGCGATTTTCCGTCGACGACCGGCGCCGCGTTGAATCCGCCGCCGCCAGGCCCACGTCCGCGGCCAGCGACAGCCGCCTGCCCTGAGACGGGCGCGCCTCGGCCGCGCCCGGTCGAAGGGCCGGCGCGCGGCGCGAGCGCCTCGAGCAGCTGCGGCATCGGCAGCGCCTGCAGCTCTTCGACCTGATTCCCCTTCAGCCCGAGTCGCGACATGAAAGCGGCGGCGCTCTCGGTTGCCGCGCCGGCCGGCAGGCTGGTCACCGCCGATCCGCTCTGCGCGATCGCGCGATGGAACAGCCCCTGCGCCGCCGGCATGCCGAGCAGCGTGCTCACCTTGCCGGCGCCGCCCGACTGGCCGAAGATCGTCACGCTGTTCGGATCGCCGCCGAACCCTGCGATGTTGTCGCGGATCCACTCCAGCCCGAGGATGATGTCCTTCATCCCGGCGTTGCTCGCGTCGGCGAAGCGCTCGCCGCCGAGCTCCGCGAGATACGCGAAGCCGAACACGTTCAACCGGTGCGTGAGGCCGACGACGACGACGTCGTGTTTGCGCGCGAGATTGGCGCCGTCGTACGGACTCATGTTCGGCGAGCCGGTGGAGTATCCGCCGCCGTGCAGCCACACCATCACCGGACGCCTGCCGCCTTTCGCCGCGCTCGGCGTCCACAGGTTCAGGTTCAGGCAGTCTTCGCCCATCGGCTCGCGCAGGTTGAGCGACGTCCACTCGGGCACGAGGACGGAATCGACGAGCGGCGATCGCGGGCCGATCGCCATCGTGTCGCGCACGCCGGTCCACGGCTGCACGTTTGCCGGCGGCAGGAAGCGCCGCGTCCCGGAGGTGGAGGCGCCGTACGGAACACCTTTGAACGCGTGCACGCGATCGACGACGAGGCCGCGGATCTTTCCAGCCGTCGTCTCGACGATCGGGCCGGGCGCGCCCTTCGCCGCGTGCGCCGCTGCACCGCGCCACTCGAGGAAGAGCGCGGCAGCCGTCATCGCGCTCGAGCTCATGAACATTCGCCGATCCATCGCATCCTCCTCGCCGGACGCGCTCTAATATATCAGTGTGCGGACTAGGGATTGGGGATTGGGGATTGGGGGTTGGTTAGATCACGGTGCTCACGCGACTGTCGCACCGAACAACTCCCTGTCCACTAATCCCCGCAATCCGCAATCCGCAATCCGCAATCCGCATCCCGATCCCCACTTGCGATAACGTGATAGGGATGCGACTCGGACTCCTCTTCACTCTTGTATTCCTGGCGTGTCGAGCCGACGCGCAGGTGTTCGGCACGGTGCGCGTGCTCGCGCGCGATCAGCAGGGCCTCGCGATTCCAGGTGCGGACGCGACGATCAGGGCAAGCGCCTCTTCGTGGACGCAGTCGGCGAAAACCAACGGTGACGGCGAGGCGGTGTTTCCCGCCGTGCCGCTCGGTCAGTACGTCGTGTCGGTGAGCTCGGCCGGCTTCGACACGGCCGAGCGGACGGTGACGGTCGCGGCGAACGCCGTCACTCCAGTCGCCGTGTCGCTGAAGGTCGCCGGCCTGGCGCAGTCGGTGGAGGTCGCGGCCGAGGCGCAGACGATCAATCCCGAGTCGTCGCGCACCGAGACGCTCGTGCAGCGCGCCGAGATCCTGCGCGAGCCAGACGCCGATCGCAGCGGCAGCATGGCGATGATCACGAACAATGCGCCGGGCGCCTTCGTCATGCACGACCATCTGCACTCGCGCGGCGGCCACGGCGTGTCGTGGCAGATCGACGGCGTGCCGGTGCCGAACAGCAACCTCGCGTCCGTCGGATCGCAGTTCGATCCGAAGGACGTCGACTCGCTCGAGATCGACCGCGGCGGGCTCTCCGCCAACTACGGCGATCGCAGCTACGGCGTCTTCAACGTCGTCCCGCGCAGCGGCTTCGAGGGGCACCGCTTCGCCGATCTCGCGGCGGGCGCCGGCAACTTCCACCAGGCGCACGGCTACCTCGGGATTGGCGATCACGCCGCCGGCGAGCGCTTCGCGTACTTCGCGAGCGTGTCGGCGAACCGCACCGATCGCGGCCTCGAGCGCGTGGACGTGCCGGTGCTGCACGACGATGGCGCCGGCCTGTCGGGGTTCACGTCGATGATCGTGGTCCCGCATCCGACCGATCAATTCCGCATCATCGGGCTCGCGCGCACCGACCGCTACCAGGTGCCGAACATCGGCGCGCAGCAGGCGATCGGCATCGACGATCGCGAGGTGGCGAACGACGCGCTCGCGAGCGTCACCTGGGCGCGCACGTCCGAGGCGGGCTGGCTCGTCACGGCGTCGCCGTACTATCACTTCAACCGCGGCGAGTACATCGGCGGCGCGGGCGATCCGCTGGTGACGAACGACGATCGCGGGTCCCACTACGTCGGCGGCTTCGTCAACGTGTCGCTGAGCAGGGGCCGCCACACGGTGCACGTCGGCACCGACTCGTTCGGCGAGCACTATCAGTCGACCTTCGCGCTGCGCGCCAACGACGGATCCGGGCTGTCGCTGCGCGAGGACGAGCGGCTGTGGGCGACCGTCGTCTCGCTCTTCGCCGACGATACGTTTCGCGCGGCGCCGTGGCTGACGATCAACACCGGCCTGCGCTTCGAGCGCTTTGCCGGTACGCTCGCCGAGCATGCGACGACGCCGCGGCTGGGCGCGGCGGTGACGGTGCCGCGCGTCGGCATCCTGCGCGCCTCCTACAGCCGGTACTATCAGCACCCGCAGGTGGCCACGATCGAAGGGCCGGTGCTCGGCTTCGCGCTGCAGGAAGGGCTCGGCTTCCTGCCGCTGCACGGCGAGCGCGACGAGATCTGGGAAGTCGGCCTGGGCATTCCGCTGCGTGGCTGGACGCTCGACTTCGACGCGTTCCACAACACGACGCACAACCTCGTCGACCACGAGGTGCTCGGCAACTCGAACCTGCTCTTCCCGCTGACGATCGACAACGGCCGCGTGCGCGCGTTCGAATCCACTGTCCGATCGCCGTCGCTGTGGCACGGACTCCGGCTGCGGTCGGCGTTCTCGATCGAGAGCGCCCAGGGCCGCGGCGACGTCACCGGCGGCCTCACCAATTTCAAGCCGCCGTCGGCCGGCTATTTCTATCTCGATCACGATCAGCGCGTGACGCTGAGCGCCGGCGCGCAGATCACGATCGCGCGCGGGTTCTGGGCGTCCGCGACCGTGTTGTACGGGTCCGGGTTCCTGCGAGGCGACGGCCCCGATCACATGCCGAAGCACACGACGGCCGACGTCGCCGTCGGCAGGGACATCGGCGAGAAGCTCGCGCTGCGCCTCACCGTGCTGAACGTCGCCGACAGCCTGTACCTCACCGGCATCGAGAATTCGTTCGCCGGCACGCACTACGCGAACCCGCGCGACGTGGCGGTGCAGCTGCGGTACAAGTTCCACTATTGACGCCGCCGCTCTCACTCCTCGACGACGCCGCGCGGCTCGCCGCGGCGGTTCGCGCGAAACAGATCTCGGCCTCCGAGCTCGTTCACCTGACGCTCGACGCGATCGATCGGCGCAACCCGGCGATCAACGCGATCGTCTGGCCGCTCCGCGACGCGGCGATCGCGCGCGCGAAAGAAGCCGACGAGGCGCTCGCGCGCGGCGCGGACGTCGGGCCGCTGCACGGCGTCCCGATCACGATCAAGGAAGCGTTCGCCTACCGCGGGTCGCCGAACACCTGGGGGCTGGCCCCGCTCAAAGGCGCGATGAGCCCGCGCACGGCGACCGCCGTCGAACGGCTCGAGGCGGCCGGCGCGATCACGATCGGCAAGACGAACGTGCCCGTGATGCTCGGCGACTGGCAGACCTACAACTCGATCTACGGCGCGACGAACAACCCGTGGGACGGGAGGCTCACGGCGGGCGGATCGACCGGCGGCGGCGCGGCGGCGATCGCCGCAGGCCTCGGCGCGCTGACGCTCGGCAGCGATCTGAGCGGCTCGATCCGGATCCCCGCGCACTTCTGCGGCGTGTACGGCCACAAGCCGTCGCTCGAGCTCGTGAGCACCGCCGGCCTTCAGCCCGGCCCGTGGGACGGCTTGCCCGGCTACCCGATGGATCTCTCCGTCGTCGGACCGATCGCGAGAAGCGCGCGCGATCTCGCGCTCGCGCTGCGCGCCGCCGGCGGCCCCAACGGCGACGAACTGAGCGCATGGACGTGGCGCATGCCGCCGCCGCGTCACAGCCAGCTCTGCGATTTCCGGATCGGTTACGTCTTCGACGACGACGCCGCGCCGATCGTGCCGGAGATCCGCGGACGCTGCGACGAAGTGCTAGACGCGCTGCGCGCCGCAGGCGCGAAGATCGATCGCGGATGGCCGGACGGGATCGATCCGCACGCGCTGATGCCCACCTACGGGTATCTCGTCGGCGCGCTCGTCACCGCGGAGATGGACGAGGCCGAGCGCACGCGCGCGCGCGAGCGCTTCGCGCGCAACCCGAACGACGTCTTCGCCGCCGCCGCCGTCGAACCGCACGCGCGCTGGCTGCACGAGACGCAGCGCCGCCTGGCGTGCCGCGCGCAGTGGCAGCGGTACTTCGCCACGCACGACGTCTTCCTGCTGCCGGTGGCGCCGACGCCGGCCTTTCCGCACGATCACAGCCAGCCGATGGAGAAGCGCACGATCGAGACGGGGCGCGGCGCGCGGCCGTACGTCGAAGCGATCCCGTTCTGGACGGCGGCGGCGACGCTGGCCGGCCTGCCGGCGACCGTGGCGCCCATCGGCCGCACCGCCGCCGGCCTGCCCGTGGGAATCCAGATCGTCGCGCCGATGTGGGAGGACGACACGTCGATCGCGTTCGCGGATCGGCTCGCCGACGCGATCGGCGGATTCACGCCGCCGCCGGACGCGGCGTGACGCTCACGCGCGCGCCTGCGCCGCGTTCACCCACTCGCCGGCGACCTGGCGCGTCGCGACGTTCAGCCGGTTCCAGACGTTGATCGTCGCGATCGCGATCACGAGCGCCGCGAGCGCCTGCTCGTCGTAGTGCCGCACCGCCTCGTTCCACACCGCGTCCGGCACGCCTTCCGGCCGATCGCTGATGCGCGTGAGCGACTCGGTGAGCTCGAGCGCTGCGCGCTCGGCGTCGGTGAAGTACGGCGCGTCGCGCCATGCCGCGACGGCGAACAGCCGCTCGTCGGTCACGCCCGTCTGCTTCATGGACCGCGCGTGCATGTCCACGCAGACGCTGCAGCCGTTGATCTGGCTCGCGCGCAGGTGCACCAGCCCGATTGTCGTCGCCGGGACGCCGCCGTGCTCCGCCGTTTTCCCGAGCGCCTGCAGCGCCTTCATGGCGTCGGGGATCAGAAATGCGATATTGCTCATCCGTGCGTGCATCGTTCCTCCTCGCGTCACATCGCTCCTGCTTTCGTTCGTCAGAGGTATGACGGATGGACGCGGAGAAATGTGACATGACCGACGCAAGCTGGGCCGAACGCTTCGAGGACCATCGCGCGCACCTGCGGGCTGTGGCGTACCGCATGCTCGGCTCGCTCAGTGAGGCCGACGATGCAGTGCAGGAGGCGTGGCTGCGGCTGAACCGCGCCGACGCGAGCGACGTCGAGAACCTCCGCGGCTGGCTGACGACGGTGGTCGCGCGCGTCTCGCTCGACATGCTGCGCGCGCGCAAGGCGCGGCGCGAGGACGCGATCGGGGACGACGAGCTGAATCCGATGCCCAGCCGCGACAGGACCATCGATCCCGAATGCGAGGCGGTGCTGGCCGACGCGGTTGGCCTCGCGCTGCTCGTCGTCCTCGACACGCTGACGCCGAGCGAGCGTCTGGCGTTCGTGCTGCACGACATGTTCGCGGTGCCGTTCGACGAGATCGCGGCGATCGTGGGACGCTCGCCGATCGCGGCGCGCCAGCTCGCGAGCCGCGCGCGGCGGCGCGTGCAGGGCGCCGACGCCGCGCCGGCGCGCGACGTCCAGCGTCAGCGCGTCGTCGTCGATGCCTTTCTCGCCGCGGCGCGCGGCGGCGATTTCGAGAAGCTGCTCGCCGTGCTCGATCCGGACGTCGTGCTGCGCATGGACGCCTCGGCGGCGCGGTCGAGCGCGCCGGCCGAGATCCGCGGCGCCGCGTCGGTCGCGCAGCAGGCGGTCCGCGGCGGCGCCAGGGCCGCGCGGCCCGCGCTCGTCAACGGCGCCGTCGGCGTCCTCGTCGCGCCCGGCGCGCGGCTGCTGATGGTGCTCGACTTCCGGATCGTGGAGGGGAGGATCGTCGCAATCGAGGCAATCGCGGATCCCGAACGGCTGCGCGGAGTCGAGCTTGCCGTGTTGAGCGACGCGTTTTAATTCTTGATGGCTTCAGCCGACGCCTTGGCAGGCTCCGCGAGCAGCGACTCGACCAGCTCACGGATCTCCTGCTTCAAGCGCGTGTGCTCGGCGCCAGTGGCGGGGCTGGAGAACCCCGCGTGGACGCTGCGCACGCGTCCGTCGCGGCCGAGGAAGATCGACGTCGGGTACGCGCCGAAGTTCACGATCTGCGGCAGCGCCTCGTTGATCGTTTTCGTCGTCGGCGACGACTGCATCGTGCCGGCGAGCAGCATCGGGTACTGCAGGGTGTACCGCTTGATGAACGATTGCACGCGCGGACGCGACACGGCGGGATCCGGATCGTTCTCGAACATCAGCCCGACGATCTCGAGGCCGCGCGCGCGATAGTCCTTGTACAGCTCGGCGAGAAAGGGCGCTTCGTCGTGGCAGTTGGGGCACCAGCTCCCGCCGATCGACACGATCACGACCTTCGCCTGGAACCGCGCGTCGGTGTTCGACACGATCTTCCCGGTCAAATCCGGGAAGGCGAACTGAAACGGCGTCGTCGGATCCTTGACGCTCGTGTAGCGCGACGGATCCGGCGGCTCGGGAATCCCCTTCGCGCGCGCCTCGCCGCTGCGGACGACGAGATAGTGCGCGTTGCCGTTGAGCGTCACGGCGAGCGTGCCGTCCGGATTCCGCGCCGCTTCGAAGAGGTTCGGCCGCTCCCCGGCGAAGTGGCTCAGCACCAGCTTGTCGCCGCGCCACCGGCCGACGAGCGTTCCCGTGTCGCCGTCCACGCGCAGGATCGAGCCTGATACTTCTGCGCCCGATTGGCGGAGAAACACCTGCCACGTGCGCGTGTCGCGCGGCGCCGAGACCTCGCTCTGGACGCGGCGCATCTCCCACGTGCCGGCGACCTGCGGCGCGTCGCTGCTGTCGGAGGTCACCGTCGTGAAGCGGCGCATCCGGACTTCCTGGGGCCGCGAGCCCGGCCGCTTGTTCTGATACGTGCCGACGAGCTGCCCGTCGACCAGACGCGCCTCGAGCATCGTGTTGAGGAACTCGTAGTCCAGGTGCAGTGCGCCGTTGGCGAAGCTGCCGGACGTCGAGCCGATCTTGCGATCGCCCTCGAAAAAGAAGCCTTCGGCCTGAGCGCCGCGCGTCGCGATCTCGAAGCGAAACGGCACGTCCGCGCCGCCGGCGACGATGACGGCGTCCCAGAGTCCGTTGATGCCGGCGGGCGCCTGCGCGCGCGCCGGGACAGCCGCCGACGACGCGAGAACCAACGCCGCCGCCGCAATGAGCTTCGTCACGGGCGCTCCTCTCTTTCGCCCGCGATTCTACCACCCGCCTGGTCTACACTCTCCGCGAACGTCGCGCCGCGAGCGGCGACTCTCGATCAGCTCGAGGTGCCAATTGCACGGAGGCGGTTACATGCGTCACCCTCACACGCGTCACCTTCTCGTCGTCTGCGGCGCCGGCGCAGTGCTGTTCGGCGCCTCGCCGCTGCCGCGCGCCGCCGCGTCGATGCCCGATTGGGCGTATGCGATCCCGCAGCCGCCGCCGGGCGGCGCGCCGGCCGCCGCGCCGGCGCCCGACACGACGCCTCGGCAGCTGCCCGGCAGCACGCTGACCTTCACGCGTCCGCAGATCTCGGACGGCTTCGGCCCCGCCGATTGGTTCCCCGGCGATCACCCGCGGATGCCCGAGATCGTCGCGCACGGCAAGCGGCCCGACGTGCGCGCGTGCGGCCTCTGCCATTATCCGAACGGCAAGGGACGCCAGGAGAACGCCGGCGTCGCGGGGCTGCCGGTGTCGTACTTCATCCAGACGATGAACGATTTCCGCGACGGGCTGCGCAAGAGCGCCGAGTCGCGCAAGGCGAACACGAACCTGATGATTCAGTACGCGAAGACGATGACCGCCGACGAGATCAAGGAGGCGGCGCAGTATTTCGGCGCGATGCCGTGGACGCCGTGGGTTCGCGTCGTCGAGACGAGCACGGTGCCGAAGATGGTGAGCCGCGGCGGGATCTGGATCCCGGTCGAGGGTGGGGCGAAGGAGCCGATCGGGACGCGCATCGTCGAGACGCCGGAGAATCCGGAGCACACCGAGATCCTGCGCGACCCGCGATCCGGGTTCATCGCGTACGCGCCGGTCGGCAGCATCAAGCGGGGCGAAGCGCTGGCGCGGACCGGCGGCGGCGGCAAGACCGAAGCGTGCGCGACATGCCACGGCGCCGATCTGAAAGGGATGGGTCCGGTGCCCGGCATCGCGGGACGCTCGCCGAGTTATCTCGTGCGGCAGATGTACGACATGCAGGCGGGCGCGCGCCACGGCGAGTGGGCCGAGCTGATGAAGCCTGTGGTCGCGAAGCTCGGAGACGACGATCTCGTGAACATCGCGGCGTACGTGTCGTCGCTCATGCCGCTGCCGATGACGTCGAGCGCCGCGGCCGAACGGCGTTAGGAACGTGGAGGGCGAGGCTTTCAGCCTCGCCTCGGCGACCCTGAAAGGGTCGCCCTACACCGTGTTCGCCAGCGGCAGCGTCGTGTAGGGCGAGGCTTTCAGCCTCGCCTTGGCGACCCTGAAAGGGTCGCCCTACACCGTGTTCGTCAGCGGCAGCGTCGTGGAGGGCGAGGCTTTCAACCTCGCCTTGGCGACCCTGAAAGGGTCGCCCTACACCGTGTTCGTCAGCGGCAGCGTTCGTGTAGGGCGAGGCTTTCAGCCTCGCCTTGCCGACCCTGAAAGGGCCGCCCTACACCGTGT
>Ga0209474_10001850_pt1 | contig 20095 bp, 21 predicted proteins | sample GraSoiAngelo_145_FD_185902 | JGI IMG/M metagenome (GOLD analysis project Ga0209474, IMG submission 185902) | Grasslands soil microbial communities from the Angelo Coastal Reserve, California, USA - 14_1009_05_20cm (SPAdes) (version 2) | ecosystem: Environmental > Terrestrial > Soil > Grasslands... | reverse complement strand
TGGATGCCGACGGCATTCCAGTGGGCCCGTCTCAAGGCGGACGTGAAGTCTCCGCTGCGCCGGGGCGCCTGGTACCGCATCCTCACGCTCACCCCCACCGACGCCATCCTGGACGTGCGGGGCAAGCCGGTGAGCGTGCGCCGCGGCGATCTGCAGTTGTCACCCACGCCCGCGCTGCGCTGGTCGGTCGTGACCAGTCCCAAGAACTCGCCGCGCTTCCCCACCTCGTGGGGACCGCGCTACGCCGTCTGCCCCAACTGTCGCGAGCGGGCTCGCCTCGTGGGCGAGCCGGCGGGCATGCGCTGCCACCGCTGCAACGGGTTTTTCGAGATCGCCTGGAACGACCGAGACCGCGCCGCCGGGTGAAGGGACCGCTACGGCGCGAGGATGTTGAAGGAATTGGAGGACGCGCCGGTTGCTCCCGACGCGCTGGCCCCCAGCACGTAGCCCGTCCCGGCCTTATCGATGCTGAGATCGCCGAACTGCGCGACGCCGTTCACGGGCGCCACGCTGGTCGTGCCGGACAGGTTCCCGCCCACCGGATTGACGGCGATCGTGATCGTGATGGCCGCCGTGAAGCCCGTGTCGACGTTGCCGACGGAGTCGCGGACGACCACCTGAATCGGCGGCGTGATGATGTTGCCATCCGTCGCGTTCGTCGGCTCCACCGTGAAGCTGAGCGCGTCCGCGCCGGTACCGCCGCCGCTGCCCCCGATCGGGATCCCGCTGTTTTTCCCGCCGAGGCCCAGGGGTCCACCCGGACCCGCGTCGCAGGCATTCAGCACGCAGGCGAGCGGCACCAGCAACCAGGCTGTGTGGCGCAAATCCAAGTACATATTCAAGAGACGCATGGTCACGCTCCCGCGTTGCGGACCACATAGAATGTCCCGTACGCCGCCAGCCCCCGGGCCACCCCTTTGTCCACCTCTCCCGCAATGTACACGGCGAGCTTGCCCGCGTGCCCGTCGAGCGCGGCAGCGCCCCCCGGCTCATCGCCGGGCTTGAGGCCCCGATAGCGCTCGACCAGACCGGCGCCCACCGCTTCGAGCACCCACGGCTTCATCTCGACGGTGGCCTTGGTGACGATCACACCGCGCACGGCGCCCTGCGGCGTGAACCCGACGGCTACTTCGATCGGGCCATGGGGCGTATCGACACGAACGAACGTCAAGGCGCCCACGATAGTCGCGCCCGCCCTGCCGCCGAAAAAAGTCAACACCCCGTCTTCCGGACTCCAGTCGACGAGCTCGTGGAGGCGGTGCGCGTCCGGATCGCTCAGGTGCACGTCGCGCGCGAAGTAGGAGTCGGCGCCGGGGAGCAGGGTCTGCACGGCGTCGGGCCGCTTCACGAGGACCACGACGGGGGTGATATGGAGGACGGCGGCGATCGCCGCCCCGCGTAACAGCAGATTCATCGGTCGACTCCTCTCCTGCGAAGCCACATGTGGTGGATAGCCAGTGCGGTGACGGCGAGATAACCCACGCCCATGGCCCATCCTCCGATCAACGTGACGGCGGCGAAGCGGCCCGAGACGAACTTGGTGAGCCACATGCCCGCGAAGTCGAGCCATGGGGCCGCGAACAGCAGGGTGATGAGGGCGAGCGCCCACCCCTGGGAGAGCGACAGTCCCGCCACCACGAGCGACAGCGCGGCCGCGATGACGCCGTACATCGGGACATGCACGTGCGTGTCCTGTATCAGCAGGTTGGTGTCGACCTCGTGCACCTCGGGTTTCGCGAAATCGGCCATGGACATGGGGTGCTCCATGACCATGGTCGTCTCGGGCGGCATCGACATCGACATCTCGGGTCCGGCGTACGTGGCCGCCACGCGCCCGGGCGTGAAGCCCGCGTACAGCGAGACCATCAGTGCCCCGAACACGTATGAGACGCCGAGCGTCGCGAGCAGACACGTGACCAACCACTTGATGCGAAGGTCGGCGCGTGCGAGGTCGTAGAGCATGACGCTTCCTCCGCTAGAAGACGTACACCAGCTCGAGCACGCCCTTCGTATCCGAGCCTTGGAGCGCCCCGGCGGCGTCGGGAAAGAACGGCTGCGACGACCAATCCGCGCGGACGGCCGCTCGCAGGGCGATCTGCGGCAGGTGAAAGCGCGTGTGCTCGATGTTACTGAAGATCCCTTCGCGCGCGCTGCTCGAGTACCACATCGGGCCCACGGTCACGGACCGCAGGATCTGCGGCGTGCCGGTGAGCAGGCCGTCCCTGTCTTCCACCTGATCGTAGCGCGCCGTGAAGCCGAGGTTGCGGGCGAGCCGCAGGAATCCGGTGACGGCCGCGCCGCGCCACGTCGGATTGGTGCCGCCCGCCTGCTCGCGGCCCAGGTTCACCTCGGCGCCGACGATCAGGCGGCCGCGGTCGATGGTGACGTCGCCCGAGAGCAGCGAGCGCTGGTTCGCGTCGGTGGAGTCGCGCTCAGGCCCGTACACGCCCGTGACCCCGACCGTGACCCAGGGGAGCGGGATGACCTGAGCCCGCAGCAGCGCGGTCTTGCCCCGATTGTTGTCCACCGCCGCGTCCCAGCCATTGGCCGCCACCGCCCAGACCTCGGCCCGCGGCGACGCGGTGTAGTGCAGCTGCACGCCGGTCAGCTTGCCTGGTCGAGCGAAGTCGAAGTTGAACGAATTGGTGGCGATCAAGTTGAGGGGCTCGTCGTCCCGCTCGAAGCCGATGGGGGCGTCGAACCGGCCGAACGCCAGGGTCCACCGGTTCGCCCGTTGCGGAGTCCAGCTGACCAGCAGGTTGTCGATCTCGGTCGACGTTTCCGTGCCCTCCAGTGCCGTCGTCAGCTGGGCGAACAGGTACACGTCTCCCACGGGCTTGAACAGACTGATGACGATCTTGCCGGCGCTGAAGCTGTTGCTGCGCGCCAGCCGGTCGTAGTCCGCTCGCCCCACGGCGAAGCCGGTCACGCTCACGGGCTGGGGCTCTTCGAACGTCACTGCGCGCTCCTGCGCGGCGGCGGGCGCCGCGACGCAGCACAGCAGGGCGCACCACGGCGCTCTGCGCATTACGTATCTCCTCCGGTTGTAGGTGGCTAACCGATCAGGTCAGCCGAGTGCGATCGGAGGGGGAGGAACCGGGGGAAAAGCTGGGGACTGGGGACCGGGGACTGGGGACTGGGGCGATGGTGCGGCAACCGGCGGCAGGATGCTCAACGGGGGCGCCAGCGGCGTGGGAACGGCCGTCGAGACCGCGAGATCGAGCCCGCCCGTCATCTGGTCGCAAAAACACGGGCCGTCCGCCGGGGACGACGCGTGCTGGCTCGTCAGGTGGTGCATAGCGTGGTGGCGGCAGGCGAGCACCTGCCGGACGGTATCGCCGCCCGGGCCGGCCGCAAGCCAGCACATGGCCGCCAACGTGAACAAGACGACTCGCGGAGCGCCGCGCATCGGGCTAAGTGTACGGCCGTCGTTTCCGCTGGCGCAACCCCCGCCGGGGCGTGTAGACTGCACGCTTCGCGGGGAGCGTGGGGAGATGAGCGAGCGGATCGACTTCCGGGACGGACGCTGGGTGGTGCCGGACCACCCCATCATTCCATTCATCGAGGGAGACGGGACGGGACCCGACATCTGGCGCGCGGCGCGCCGGGTGTTCGACGCGGCGATCGCCAAGGCCGGCCGGGGCAAGCGGAGCGTCGAGTGGCTGGAAGTGCTCGCCGGGGAGAAGGCGTTCAAGCAAGCAGGCAACTGGCTGCCCGACGCCACGCTCGACAGCATCCGGGCGCACCGCGTCGCCATCAAGGGTCCGCTCACCACCCCGGTGGGCGGCGGCATCCGGTCGCTCAACGTCACCCTGCGCCAGGTGCTCGACCTGTACGCCTGCATCCGTCCGGTGCGCTACTTCGAAGGCGTGCCGAGCCCGATGCGCGAGCCGCAGCGCCTCGACGTCGTGATCTTTCGCGAGAACATCGAGGACGTGTACTCCGGCGTGGAATACCGCGCCGGCAGCGGGGAAGCCGATGCCGTGATCGGCTTTCTGACAGAGCGGTTCGGCGCCAAGATCCGGCCCGGCAGCGCGATCGGCATCAAGCCGATGTCGCAGTTCGGCTCGCAGCGCCTCGTGGCGAAGGCGATCCAGTACGCGCTCCGTACCGGCCGCCGCTCGGTGACGCTGGTGCACAAGGGCAACATCATGAAGTTCACCGAGGGCGGGTTCCGGGAGTGGGGGTACGAGATCGCGAAACAGCGATTCGGCGACAAGACGATCCCCGAATCGGACGCGGGACGGGGGACGGGGGACGGGGGACGGGTAATCATCAAGGACCGCATTACCGATGCGATGTTCGCCCAGCTGGTGCTGCGCCCCGACGAGTACTCGGTGATCGCGGCGCCCAACCTGAACGGCGACTTGTTGTCCGACGCGGCGGCCGCGCAGGTGGGCGGCCTGGGGCTCGCGCCCGGCGGCAACGTGGGCGACGGCTACGCCGTCTTCGAGGCGACGCACGGCACCGCGCCCAAGTACGCCGGGCAGGACAAGGTGAACCCCGGGAGCGTGATCCTCTCGGGGGCCATGATGTTCGAGGAGCTCGGCTGGACCGATGTGGCGGAGGCGATCGTGCGGGGGCTCGGCGGCGCGATCCGGTCGCGCCGGGTCACGTACGACCTCGCCCGGCAGATGTCCGGCGCCACGGAGGTCTCGACCTCGCGATTCGCCGAAGGCATTATCGAGCATGTCTAAGATGACCGGCACGACGCTCACGGCGCCGCTCGCCCAGGTCGAGACGCCGCTGCTCGCCGTCGCCCTGGCGCAGGGCGGAGCGGTCCCGGCGTCGCTCGCGGAGTTCGACCGCGCAGCGGGCGGGATCGTCGCGCGCGCGATGATTAGCGGCGACTTCAAGGGCAAGCGCGATGAAACCGCGCTGCTTTATCCGGGCGGCGCCAAGCCGCAGCGCGTCCTGCTGGTGGGATTGGGAAAGGCGGGGGACGTGACGCGCAACGGCATTCGACGGGCGGCCGCGGTCGCCGCGAAGCGCGCGCGCGCGCTGGACGCGACGCACTTCGCGTTCGCGATCGCGGCCGACGCGCGCAACGGCATCGCCGCGGGCGACTTGGGACAGGTCGTGGTCGAGGGAGCGGCGCAGGGCGCCTGGGCTTTTACCGAGCTCAAGGCCGCGCCCGACGAGCCCAAGGCCGAGGTCGAGGCGGTCGCGATCGCGTGCGACGCGAAAGAGGTGAAGGCGGTCGGCGCCGGCGAGCGACTGGGCGAAGCCATCGCCGCCGGACATTTCCTGACGCGCTACTTGCAGATGCTCCCCGGCAACGTATGCACGCCCGCCTACCTCGCCGACCGGGCCCAGCAGCTCGCCGACCAGCACGGGTTCACGTGCACCGTGCTGGACCGCGCCCAGATGCGCCAGGAAAACATGGGCGCGCTGCTGGCCGTGGCGCAGGGCAGCCAGCAGGAGCCGCGGTTCATCGTGCTCGAGTACCGCGGCGCGGGAGCGGGGGAGGCCCCCGTGGCGCTGGTCGGGAAGGGCGTCACCTTCGACTCGGGCGGCATCTCGATCAAGCCGTCTCAGAACATGGAAGACATGAAGTTCGACATGTCGGGCGCGGCGGCCGTGCTCGGCACGTTCGAGGCGCTGGGGCGGCTCGAGCCGCGGCTCAACGTGGTCGGCGTCATCCCGTCGACCGAGAACCTCCCCTCCGGGACGGCGGTCAAGCCCGGCGACGTGGTGAAGAGTCACCTGGGGAAGACGATCGAGATCATCAACACCGATGCCGAGGGTCGGCTAATCCTGTGCGACGCCCTGTCGTACGTGCGGCGGTTCAAGCCGGCGGCCGTGATCGACATCGCCACGCTCACGGGCGCGGTGGTCGTCGCGCTGGGCCAGGTCGCGATCGGCATGATGGGGAACGACGAGGCCCTGCTCGCCGAAGTGCGCGAGGCCGGCGAGCGCGCGGGCGAGCGCTGCTGGCCGCTGCCGTTGTGGGACGAGTATCGCGACCTGCTCAAGTCGGACATCGCGGACATGAAGAACTCGGGAGGCCGGGGGGCCGGGTCCATCGCGGGTGGTTGGTTCCTGCGCGAATTCGCGGAGAGCTTCCCCTGGGTGCACCTCGACATCGCCGGAACGGCCTACACCGAGGGCGAGGGGCCGCATCAGGTCAAGGGTCCCACGGCGGTCGGTGTGCGGCTCTTCACCGAGTTCATCCTCAAGCGCGCGGGGGCGTGACCCGCGGCCTGGGCTGCGCGGCCGTTCTGCTCTCGCTCGCGGGCGCGGCGGCGGCACAAGTCGACACCACGGCGCGGCGCGACACCACGGCGCGGCGCGACACCACCGCCCGCGATTCCACCGCCCGCCGCGACAGCACGAAGGCCGACACCGTCCCTCACTATCTCCCGGTGTTTCCCCAGCCGATTCCTCCCGGCCCCGCCCCTCGCGGCACGCGCTACAGCTTCACCGCCGACTCGTTCGCCCTCTCGAACGTCCAGACGCTGTCCGATCTGCTGGCCCACATTCCCGGCGTGTACGTGGCGCGGGGTGGGATCTACGGCGCGGCGGAGCCGGTGCTGTACGGCGGGCGCGGGCCGGCGGGGCTCGAGCTCTATTGGGACGGCGTTTCCTATCTCCCGCTGGGGCGCGATTCCTTGTATCTCGACCCCGCCCGTATCTCGCTCGCGCCGCTCGAGCGCGTGGACGTCGTGGTGCTCCCGGCCTCGCTCCGCGTGTACCTCGTCACGGTGCGCCAGCGCTCCACGGCGACCGCGTCCCAGGTGGGCGTCGCGAGCGGCGAGGTGAGCACGGCGAACTACCGGGGCGCCTACCTGCGCCGCTGGCGCTCGGGGTTGGGCCTCTCCCTGGTCGCCGACTACAACAACAACGACGGCATCTCCGGCTCCTCCAACACCCCGTTCAACTCCGTCGACCTGTGGCTCAAGGCGGAGTACCTGCCCAACCCCCACCTGGGGGCGCAGTACCAGGTCCTGAGCTCGACCTGGCACCGCAGCGCGGGGACCGCCATTGCCGACTGGCACCGCCAGCGGCGCGACGGGATCGTGCGCCTGTTCGCCGCAACGCGCGACGACGGGTTGGGCTTGCGGGCGCAGGCGAGCTTCGCGACGGCGAGCACCAGCGGCGACACGGCCGTCTTCGACCGCCGCCTGTCCCAGGGGAGCCTCGAGCTGTCGAGCGCCTGGCCGCGCGCGCACCTGGGCCTCGCCTTCCGGACCCAGGACGAGGCGCGGCCGTGGCAGCTCGAGGGGAGCGCCGGGTGGAATCCGCTCCCGGAGCTCACCCTGTGGAGCGACGTGCGCCGCGCCCGCTACAGCCGGGGGCGCACCGGCGACCGCGCCCACCTCGCGGCGGGGCTCACGCTCCCGGCCGGGGTTTCCGTGCACGCTGATGTCGCGTGGGCCAAGGACCTCCAGGCCGCCGTCGATACCACCGACACGCTGCAACGCACACTCGACGTCGCCGGGGCAGTGCAATGGGATCGGGACTGGATCAGCGTCGAAGTTGGCCAGGCGCGACGCGATGCGTTCGCGCCGATCGGCGTTCCCGTGGGCCTGGGGGCCGTCGCCCGATTCGGGCCCGCGCAACGCACCCGCTATTTCACGACGCGTGGCGTGGTGCGCCTGCTGCCCGGACTGGAGCTCGCCGGCTGGTACTTCGACCCGATCGTGCGGGGCGGGGACGACTTCGAGCCGCCGTATCACACGCGCGTGTCGCTCACGTTCTATTCGCGGTTCTGGCGGGTGTACCGGAGCGGGATCTTCGCGCTGCGGGTCGAGGCCGCGTCGGAGTCGTGGAGCCGGGGCGTGGCGGGGCTCGACTCGAGCGGCGCGCCGCTGGCACTTCCCGGCAGGACGTTCGGGGAGCTGAATGTCCAGATCCGCATCGCGGGCGTAACCATCTTCTGGATCGAGCGCAACGCGACGCTCGCGACCGGGAGCTACGTGCCCGGGCTCGACTACCCGCGCCACTATCAGTTTTACGGGGTGCGATGGCTGTTCACGAATTGAAAACCGGCTAGCTTTAGAGTCTGTGCCGCGGAGCATGACGGGTTTCGGCTCGGCCGAAGGCAGCGTCCTCGGCGGGCGGCTCTCCATCGAGATCCGCTCCGTGAACCACCGCTACTTCAACCCGCAGCTGAAGCTGCCGTTCGAGCTGGCGGGCACGGAGAGCCAGCTGCGCGAGCGGCTGCGCCGCCTGCTCGAGCGCGGTCACGTGACGCTCTCGGCGCGCTGGAGCGAGCCGCCGGCGACGGAGTCCGCGGTCACAGTCGATTTGGCCCGAGCGCGTCAGGTGCTGGCGGCGGCGCGGGAGCTCAAGAAGCAGCTCAAGCTCAAGGGCGAGGTGGATCTGGCTTTTGTGGCGCGGCATCCCGACGTCCTGGCGCTGGAGCGCGACGGCGCGGCGGCCGAGTGGAGCGAGGTGGAGCCGATCGTCGAGCGCGCGGCACAGCAGCTGGTCGCCATGCGGGCGCGCGAGGGCGCGACGCTGGCGACGGAGCTCGGGGGTCGGCTGGACGCGCTCGCCGAGGGCGCCCGCGCGGTGGAGCGCCGGGCGCCCGAGCGCCTCGCCGCCGAGCTCGCCCGCTTGAAGAAGGCCGTGGGGGAGCTGGCGGCCGGGGTGCCGGTGGACGAGGCGCGTCTCGCGGTCGAGGTCGCGCTGCTCGCCGACCGGGTCGATATCACGGAGGAACTGGTGCGGCTGCGGAGCCACCTCGCGGCGTGCCGCGAGGCGCTGGCGGGCGACGGAGCGGTGGGGAAGCAGCTCGGGTTCCTGGCGCAGGAGCTCTTGCGCGAGGTGAACACGATCGGATCCAAGGCGAACGACGCGGTGATCGCCCAGACGGTCATCGCGATGAAAGGCGAGCTCGAGAAGTTCCGAGAGCAGCTCGAAAACCTGGAGTGACGCCGGCGCCGCGCGTCGTGGTCCTCGCCGCCCCTTCCGGCGGCGGCAAGACGACCATTGCGCGGGAGCTCGTAACCCGGCACCCCGATCTCTTCGGGTACTCGGTGTCGGCGACCACGCGCAAGGCACGACCCGGCGAGCGGGACGGCGCGGCGTACCACTTCCTGACGCGGGACGAGTTCCTGCGACGCCGGGACGCGGGCGAGTTCCTCGAGTGGGCGCCGTACGCGGGCGAGCTGTACGGCACGCTGCGGAGCGAGGTCGAGCGCGTGCTGGCGAGCGAGCAACACGTGGTGCTGGATGTGGAAGTGCAGGGAGCACGCCAGGTGCGCCAGGCGTATCCGCGACCGGGATCCCTGGCGACCTTCGTGATCCCGCCGTCGCCCCGGGTCCTGGTCGAGCGGCTCCGCAAGCGGCGCACCGAGACGGAAGCGGAGCTGTCGCAGCGGATCGACATCGCGATCCGCGAGGTGGAGACGGCGCGGCGCGACATCGGAGAGGTGTACGACCGCGTCCTCGTGAACGACGACCTCGACACGGCGGTGCGGGAGGTGGTCGCGCTGGTGCAGGGACGCGACGTCGCGCCAAACCCGGGCGACATGGCGGATTTGCTGTCGGCCTTCGTGCGGCAGCTGAGAACCGAGGCAGCTCAACTGAGTCAGTCTACCGGAAGGAGCAGGTGATGCGGATCGTAACCCCGAGCGAAGTGGCCGCGCAAACCCAGAACAAGTACCTGGGCGTCCTCGTGGCCGCCAAGTTCGCCCGTTTCGTGAACGAGTTCCCGCGCGATCGCTCGGTGGATTTCGAGGAGAAGCTCACCACCCGCGCGTTCGACGAGCTGGTGCGCGGCCGGCTCACCTACAAGCTCGTCCGGCGGCGGCGGCAGGAAGGCTGATGTCGTTCGCCGGCCGGCACGTCCTCCTCGGCGTGTCGGGCGGAATCGCGTGCTACAAGAGCTGCACGCTCGCCCGGCGGCTCACCGAGGGTGGGGCGGCGGTGGACGTGGTGCTGACGGCGTCCGCGGCCGAGTTCGTGCGGCCGGTCACCTTCGAGGCGCTCACCGGGCGTCCGGTGCTGACGTCGCTGTGGCAGCCCGATCGGGCCCTGGCGCACATCGCGCTGGCACGCCAGCCCGACCTGGCGATCGTCGCTCCCGCCACCGCGCACCTGCTGGCGCGCGCCGCTCTGGGGCTCGCCGATGACGTGCTCACGGCGCTGCTGCTGGCGCGGACCGGGCCGGTGCTCGCCGCGCCGGCCATGAACGACGCCATGTACGCCCATGCCGCGACGCGCGCCAATGTGAAGGCCCTCGCGGCACGCGGATGGCACTTCGTCGGTCCCGACACCGGGCCGCTGGCGGAGGGTCCGAGCGAGCGGCCCGGCCGGATGAGCGAGCCCGAGGTGCTGCTCGCCGCCGCGGCGCGGCTGCTCGAGCAGCGTGCGCCGTGGCTGGGGAAGCAGGTCGTCGTGACGGCGGGGCCGACGCGGGAGCACCTCGATCCGATACGCGTGGTCACGAACCCGTCGAGCGGACGCATGGGCTACGCCATCGCCGCAGCCGCCCACACGCGCGGGGCCGACGTGGTGCTCGTGTCCGGGCCCTCCGACCTGCCGCTCCCGTTCGGTGTGACCACGCACCGCGTCGAGACCACCGCGGACATGCAGCGGGCCGTGGACGGCCTCGTGAAGCACGCGAACGTGCTGGTCATGGCGGCGGCCCCGGCCGACTATCGTCCCGCCCGGCCCGCGGCGGGCAAGCGCCCGCGCGCGAGCGGGGCGCTCACGCTCGAGCTCGAGGCGACGCCCGACATCCTCGCCTCGCTCAAGCGGCCGCCGGGGTGCCTGGTGGTGGGGTTTGCGCTGGAGGCGCCAGGGGCGGAAGGGGGGAACGGCGTGGCGCAAGCCCAGGCGAAGTTGCGCGAGAAGCATCTCGACTACATCATCCTGAACAACGCGCTCGAGCCCGGCGCGGGGTTTGAAGTCACCACGAATCGCGTCACGATCATCGGGAAGAGCGGCACGCCGATCGAGCTGCCGCTGCTCGACAAACGCGACGTGGCGGAACGAATCCTCGACGCGGTGGAGCAAGCGCTGACGTGAGCGACGGGCGGGCACTGGCGCGCGAATTCCTGGAACAGCAGCGGCTGCTGGGGGGGAATCCGGTCATACTTCCGGATGGGCCAACCCCGGGCTTGCGCCCGGGGTCAGTTGGTGCCCACGACACTGCCGGACTGACCCCGGGCGCGAGCCCGGGGAAAGCCAAGGCCAGACCTGCCCAGCCCGACTCCGACCTTCCCCCTCCCGGCCTCTCCTATGATCCCCCCGGCGGCGACCTGTTCTCGAACGACCCGGTCCCCCAGGCGCCCTCGCTCGCCGCCATCGCGCAGCTCGTGGCGACGTGCACCAAGTGCCGGCTGTGCGAGGGCCGCCGGCACACCGTCCCGGGCGAAGGCGCGGACGCCGCGCGCCTGGTGGTGGTGGGGGAGGGCCCGGGGCGCGTGGAAGACGAGACGGGCCGGCCGTTCGTGGGCCCCGCCGGCGAGCTGCTCACCAAGATCCTCGCGGCGATCGAGCTGCCGCGCGAGCGGGTATTCATCTGTAACGTGGTCAAATGCCGCCCACCCGAGAACCGCGTCCCCCAGTACGACGAGATCGCCGCCTGCCTCCCGTATCTGCTGCGTCAGATCGAGCTGGTGAAGCCGGCCGTGATCCTGGCGATGGGCGGCACGGCGGCGCAGACGCTCCTCAACACGAAGCAGTCGCTCGGCGCGTTGCGCAATCAGATCCATCGCTTGCGGGGGATCCCGGTCATCGTCACGTACCATCCGGCGGCACTACTTCGGAACCCAAACTGGAAACGGCCAACCTGGCATGACGTCAGCATCGCCTCCCGACTCCTCAACGTCTAAGAGAGAGCACACGCGCCAGACTCCGTGGAGTAACGACGCGGAGCAAGCCGTCTTGGGCGCCATGCTTCTCGACCAGGATGCCGCACTCAGAGCCGTCGAGGATCTCGACGACTCGATGTTCTACAAAGAAGGCCATCGCGCGCTCTTTAGAGCGATGGCGGCCATAACGGAGCGGCGTGACGTGATCGATCCCATCACGCTCCAAGAGGAGTTGCTCAAGCGAGGTGATCTTGACCGAGCGGGAGGGCTGGAATACATCGGGGCGCTAATTGACGTCGTGCCAACCGCGGCCAACGTCCAGTACCACGCCAGGATCGTACGTGATAAGGCGATTCAACGCAGGCTCATCGAGGCCGCGACGAGCATCATCCAGGACGTGTACGACAGTCAGGCCAGTTCAAGTGAAGTGCTCGATGTCGCGGAGCAGCGGGTATTTCAAGTAGCGCAGCTGCACCGGGCGGAAGCGTTTGTGCGGATCAAGGAGTTGGTATGGCCCGCAATGGAACGGATAGAGAAGCTGCAGGCTCAGGGCGGGGGCCTCACCGGCATACCGTCAGGGTTCAAGGACCTCGACGACCTGACCGCAGGCTTCCAAAAGGGCGACCTGGTCATCATTGCAGCACGCCCGTCAATGGGCAAGACGGCATTCGTCTTGAACGTAGCCCAGTATGCAGCCATCGAGCATCGCTCCCGCGTCGCGATGTTTTCCCTCGAAATGTCGGCTGACGCTCTGGTTCAGCGCCTGCTTTGCTCCGAAGGGTGGGTTGACTCACAACACCTGCGCCGAGCTCAGTTACGCGACGACGATTATCCGAAGCTCGCCAAGGCCGCGGGCCTGTTGGGTACCGCACCATTGTGGATCGACGACAGTCCAGCCCTGACGCCGCTACAGGTACGCTCCAAAGCCCGCCGTCTTAAAGCTGAGCAGAACATCGATCTCGTGATCGTGGACTACTTGCAGTTGATGCATGCCGCCTCGGAAGCTGAAAACCGCACTCAAGAAATCTCCCTCATCTCCAGATCACTTAAGGCACTCGCGAAAGAACTCGACGTTCCCGTGGTGGCGCTCTCGCAACTCTCGCGTGCCCCTGAACAGAGGGGAAAAGATCGACGGCCGCAGCTCTCGGACTTGCGCGAGTCGGGGGCGATCGAGCAAGACGCAGATGTCGTCATCTTCATTTACCGCCCAGAGATGTACGACATAATGGAAGACGAGAGTGGCAATCCAACCGCGGGTGTGGCTGAGATCTTGCTATCGAAGCAACGCAACGGTCCAACCGGGCGAGTGAAGCTTCGATTCGCGAAGGAATACACGCGGTTCGACACCTTCTCGTCGCGCGAAGCGCCGCCCGAGGCGGTACGTGGCTAGGGCGCATTCGGTGTTCCGCTGCACCGATTGCGGCGCCGAGCAGCCGAAGTGGGCGGGCCGGTGCGACGCGTGCGGAGCATGGAACACCCTGGTGGAAGAGGCGGTCGGGAAGCTATGGCGGTCAGGCGGTCGGACGGACAGGCGGTCCGAGGAGTCCGCCCGACCGCCCGTCCGCCTGTCCGCCCTGGGCGGGGGACCCGGTGTGGAGCGGTGGCACACCGGCCTGCGCGAGTTCGATTTCGTGCTGGGGGGCGGCATCGTGCCGGGGTCCGTGGTGCTCGTGGGCGGCGAGCCCGGCATCGGAAAATCCACCCTGCTGCTGCAGTGCGCGGCGCGCCTCGAGCACGCCGGCATCCGCACGCTGTACGTCTCGGGAGAGGAGTCTCCCGATCAGGTGCGGCTGCGGGCGGACCGGCTGACGCTCGACGCCGGCGCCGTACACGTGCTGGGGGAAACCCGGCTCGAGGCGATCACGCACCACGCGCACGCCCTGAACGCGCAGGTGGTGTTCGTCGACTCGATTCAGACCACCTACACCGACGAGCTCGAAGGCGCCCCGGGCAACGTCGGCCAGGTGCGCGAGTGTGCGGCGCGCCTCATGCGGCTGGCCAAGGAGACCGGCCCCGCGGTGCTGCTCGTAGGGCACGTGACGAAGGGCGGCGGCATCGCCGGCCCCAAGACGCTCGAGCACATCGTGGACACGGTGCTCTACTTCGAGGGCGAGACCACGCTGGACCATCGCATCCTGCGCGCGGTCAAGAACCGGTTCGGCTCGGTCGACGAGATCGGCGTGTTCGCCATGACCGGCGCCGGCCTCGAGCCCGTCGCCGATCCGGCGGCGGCGTTCCTCGCCGGCCGCACCGGGGGGGTGTCGGGCTCGGCGGTGACGGCCCTGATGGAGGGCACGCGACCACTGCTGGTCGAGATCCAGGCGCTCGCGGCCAAGAGCGGTTTCGGCACGCCGCAGCGCGTGGCGACGGGGCTCGACCACCGCCGGCTGGCCGTGCTGCTCGCGGTGCTCGAGCGCCGTGGCGGGCTGCCGTTCGGGACGCTCGACGTGTTCGTGAACGTGACGGGCGGGGCCCGGCTGGTCGAGCCGTCGACCGATCTCGCCGTGCTGGCGGCGCTGGTGTCGAGCGTGCACGACCGGCCGCTGCCACCGGACGCGGTGTTCCTCGGGGAGGTGGGACTGGGCGGCGAGATTCGCCCTGTCTCGGGCCTGGAGCGGCGGCTGGGCGAGGCGGTGCGCCAGGGCTTCCGGCGCGCCTTCCTCTCGACCCGCTCGCGCGTGACCCTGCCCGGGCTCGACGTGGTCGCGGTGGACGGCATCGGTGACCTCGCCCGACGTCTCGCCGCCTGACGTCGGCGTCGTGATCGTGGCCGCGGGGGCGGGCGCGCGCGCGGGGCCCGGAGAGCCGAAACAATTCCGCCCCATTCTCGGCGTTCCCATGCTGTTGCGGGCGCTCCGCCCATTCACGTCGCACCCGGCCGTCGGCCAGGTGGTGGTCGCCCTGCCGGCGGGTTTCGAGACCCGGCCCCCCGACTGGCTCGCCAAGCTCGTGGGCGAGCGCCTGACGCTCGTCGCGGGCGGCGCGACGCGGGCGCGCTCGGTGCGTGCCGGATTGCGCGCGTTGCCCGAGCACCTGAGCATCGTGCTCATCCACGACGGCGCGCGCCCCTTCGTGACGCGCGATACCATCGACGGGGTGCTCGACAAGGCGCGCGCGGGGGTGGGCGCAGTGGCCGCGATCCCGCTTTCCGATACCGTCAAAGACGTCGAACAGGAGCGTATCACGAAAACCGTGCCACGAAACCGTCTCTGGCGGGCGCAGACCCCTCAGGGGTTCCCGCGAGCGATGATCGAGCAGGCGTACGCGGGGCTCGCGAACGGCGATGCCGCGCCGACCGACGACGCCGAGCTGTGCGAGCGCGCGGGCCTGCCCGTGGACGTCGTGCCCGACTCGCCCTACAACCTGAAGGTGACGACGGCCGACGACTTCCGGCTCGCCGAGGCGCTCGCCCGTGAGCTGCGGTGAGGCCCGTCCCGTTCCGTACCGACGAGGAGGTAACGGCCGCACTGGCGCCGACGGTGGCCCATCTCCGCGCGGGCGGCTTGATCGCCTACCCGACCGAGACGGTGTACGGTCTGGGGTCGCGGCCGCGGGCGTCCGAGGTGCAGGCGCTGGCCCGGCTCAAGGGCCGCCGTCCCGACAAGCCGTTTCTCCTGCTGGTCGCCGACCGGGACATGGCGGAGGCGCAAGGGCTCGGCTTCAACGAGGCCGCGAGCGCGCTGGCACGGGCGTTCTGGCCGGGTCCCCTGACGCTGGTGCTGCCGGGCGGCAGCGGCCGGCTCCCGGACGCGCTGCGCGGCCCGGAGGGGGGGATCGCGGTGCGCTGGACGTCGCACCGCGGGATGGCGCGGCTGGCGCGCGCCCTGGGGGAGCCGGTGACGTCGACATCGGCTAACTTGCCTGGAGCACCGCCGGCACCCGGCGCGGAGGCGATCGCCCGGGACTTTGCGCCGGCGGTCGAGGCGGGAACACTGCTCGTGCTGGACGGCGGGGTGCTGGGGAACTCGCCGCCGTCGACCGTGGTCGACTGCACGCGGCCAGCGCCGCGACTGATCCGTGAAGGAGCGCTCACGCTCGCCGAGCTGCGGCGCGCGGCGGGGCAGCTCGCCCCCTAGCCGCTAGACCCGAGGAGTCGAAGACGAAACGCATTCTCTTGGTCTGTACCGGCAACATCTGCCGCAGCCCGCTCGCCGCAGCGCTGCTCGAGCGCGCGCTCGCGGGGCGCGGCAGCGAGGGCCTCGCGGTGTCGTCGGCGGGGACCGGTGCCTGGGACGGCGCGCCCGTCTCCGAAGGAGCCTATCTGGTCGGACTCGAGCGCGGGCTCGATCTCTCGGGACACCGCGCGCGGCTGTTGACGCGCGAGCTGGTCGAAAGCGCCGACCTGGTGCTCACCATGGCGCGGCACCACCGGGCGCGCGTGGACGAACTCGGCGGCGAGGGTCGGGTGTTCGTGCTGGGCGAGTACGCCGGACGGGAGGGCGACGAGGCCGAAGTGAGCGATCCGTTCGGCGGCGACTTGGACGTGTACCGCGACACGTGCACCGAGCTCGAGGGATTCATCCAGGCGGCGGTGGAGCGCATCGTCAAAGAGTTCGCGAGTGGAAGTCAGCGCTGACACGCGCCTGCTGGTGGTGCTCGGCGATCCCGTCGCCCATTCGCTCTCCCCCGTGATGCACAATGCGGCGATCCGTGCGCTCGGGCTGGACGCCGTGTACGTCGCCCTTCCCACGCCGGCTCCCGCGCTCCCCGGCCTCTTGGCGGTGCTGCCCGCGCTGGGCGGGGCGGGGAACGTCACCGTGCCGCACAAAGAGGCGGCGGAACGATGTCTCGCGCAGAAAACGGAGCTGTGCGCGCGGGTCGGCGCGTGCAATACGTTCTGGACCGAACGGGGAGCGCTGGTGGGGGACAACACGGACGTCGCGGGCATTCTCACCGCGCTGCGGCAGCTGGGCGCCGACGGCGGCGGCAGCTGGCTGCTGGTGGGCACCGGAGGCGCCGCCCGCGCGGTGGCGGTGGCGGCGGCGACGGCCAGGGCGGACCTCCACGTGGTGTCGCGCGACGCGGCGCGGGCCCGGGCGTTCAGCGACTGGGCGCAGACGAGCGGCGCCCGCGCCGCGCCGGCGCAGGGCGCCCTCCAGCCCGACGTCGCCATCAACGCGACGCCGCTCGGCCTCAAGGACCGAGACCCGCTGCCGCTCGACACCGAGCACGCCCGGCGCCTCGCCGCGGCGCTCGACCTCGTGTACGCGCCCGGTGGCACGCGCTGGGTGCGCACCCTGCGGGCGGCCGGCGTGCGGGCCCAGGACGGCCGCGAAGTGCTGGTGCAGCAGGGCGCGGCCGCCTTCAGCCGCTTCTTTCCGGATCGGGCGGCGCCCGTGGAGGTGATGCGCGCGGCCGTGGACCGAGCGCTGCGTGCGTAACGCGTTCGACCAGCTGCTGTTACCGGCCGAGTGCCTGCTGTGCCGCGCCCTGCTCCCGTTCCGCGATTCCCAGCGCGTCGTGTGCGACGTCTGCCGCCACCGCTGGCGCCCGGTTCGCGCCCCGTGGTGCGGGCGCTGCGGTCAGCCGGAGCCGCTGTTCGGCCGCTGCCGCCTGTGCGCCGACTGGCCGGCCGCGCTGGTGCTCGCCCGTTCCGCGGTCTGGCTCGACGCGGGCGCGCGCGCCGCGGTACACGCGCTCAAGTACCGCGGGCTGCCGCGCATCGCCGCCGATCTGGCGTCCGCGATGGCGTCGCTCGATCCGCCGGGGCTCGCAGCCGCCTGGCTCGTGCCGGTGCCACTCGGGCCCGGGCGGCTGCGCGAGCGCGGCTACAACCAGAGCGACTGCCTGGCGCGCGCCCTGAGCCGGCGCTGGAATCGGCCCGTGGTGGAGCTGCTCGTGCGGACACGCGACACCGCCACCCAAACGGCGTTGACACCCGAGGCGCGGCTGGCGAACGTGGCGGGGGCCTTCGCATTGCGGATTGGCGATTGCGGATTGCGGATTGACGGCGGGAAATCCAAATCCGCAATCCGCAATCCGAAATCCGCAATGGGACGGCCACTGATCCTTGTAGATGATGTATTCACCACCGGCGCGACGCTCGCCGAGGCGGCGAGGGCGTTGGAGCGTGCCGGGGCCCGCACGGTGCTCGCCGTGACCTTCGGTCGCGCGGTCGTGCCGGACTTTACCTAGGGGAGAGCGATGGCGGTGCGCGTCGGCATCAACGGGTTCGGTCGCATCGGGCGCAACGTGCTGCGGGCCGCGGTGCTCATGAAGCAGGAGGCGCTCGAGTTCGTGGCGGTGAACGACATCACCGACACCAAGACACTGGCGCATCTCCTGAAGTACGACTCCGTCCATCGCCGCTTCCCCGGGACGGTCGAGGCGCAGGGCGATGCCCTGGTCGTGAACGGCAAGCCCATCAAGGTGTCGGCGATCAAGGAGCCCGAGAAGCTGCCCTGGAAGGCGTTGGGCGTAGACCTGGTGCTCGAGAGCACCGGACGGTTCACCAATCGCCCCGATGCCGACAAGCACCTCGCGGCCGGCGCGAAGAAGGTCGTGATCTCGGCGCCCGCCAAGGGTGAGGACATCACGATCGTGATGGGGGTGAACCACCAGAAGTACGACCCCGCGAAGCACCACGTGCTCTCGAACGCTTCGTGCACCACGAATTGTCTCGTGCCGGTCGTGAAAGTCGTGCTCGACACGTGGGGGTTCAGGCACGGCTACATGACGACGATCCACAGCTACACGAACGATCAGCAGATCCTCGACCTGCCGCACAAAGACCTGCGCCGCGCGCGGGCCGCTGCGCTGAGCATCATCCCGACGACCACCGGCGCCGCCAAGGCGACGGGCCTCGTCATTCCGGAAGTGCAGGGGAAGATCGACGGCATCTCGCTGCGCGTACCCACGCCCGACGTGTCCGTCGTGGAGCTGACGGCGGAAGTCGAGAAGAAGACGACCATCGAGGAAGTGAACGGCGCCTTCAAGCGGGCGGCCCACTCGAGCCTCAAGGGCATCCTCGAGGTGAGCGACGAGCCGCTCGTGTCGATGGACTACATCGGCAGTTTCTACTCCAGCGTCGTGGATGCGCTCTCGACGAACGTGATCGACGGGACGTTCCTGCACGTGTCGTCGTGGTACGACAACGAGATGGGCTACTCCGCCCGCTGCGTCGATCTGCTGGCTTACATCGCGGGAAAGTGAGCAAGCGCAGTCTGCGCGATCTCCCCCCGGCGGCGCTGGACGGCCGGCGGGCGCTGGTGCGCGTGGATTTCAACGTGCCCCTGAAGGGCGGCGCGGTCAGCGACGACACGCGGATCCGCGCCGCGGTCCCCACGATTGCGTACCTGCGCGACAAGGGCGCGCGGGTGGTGTTGCTGTCGCACCTGGGACGCCCCAGCGGACCCGATCCCAAGCTCTCCCTCAAGCAGATCGTGCGGGACGTGGAGCGCGTCCTGGGAACGCCGGTCGAATTCATCCCCGATCCCGCCGCGGGGGTCGCCGCCACGCGCCGGCTGCCGCGCGGCGGCGTGGCCCTCGTCGAGAACACCCGGTTCTGGGCCGGCGAAGAGGCGAACGACGCCGGGTTCGCCCAAACGCTCGCCGCGCTGGGCGACTTCTACGTCGACGACGCCTTCGGCTCGGCGCATCGCGCCCACGCCTCCACCGAAGCGGTCGCCCGGCTGCTCAAGCCCGCCGTCGCGGGCTTCCTCATGGAGCGCGAGCTCACCTACCTGGGCGACGCGCTCGACCATCCCAAGCGCCCGTTCGTCGCGGTGCTGGGCGGCGCCAAGATCTCGGGAAAGATCGACGTCATCGAGGCGCTGCTCCCCAAGGTGGACGAGATTCTGGTGGGAGGGGCGATGGCGAGCACGTTCTTCCTCGCCATCGGGTTTCCGGTCGGCGGGTCGCTCGTCGAGCGCGACAAGGAAGACGTCGCCAAGGGACTGCTCGCCAAGGCGGGAGCGAAGCTCATCCTGCCGCGGGGTGGGGTGGTAGCGCCGAGTCTGGCGCGCGCGGCCGAGCGGCGCGAGGCGCCGGCCGACCGTATTCCCCCGGACTGCGCCATCTTCGACATCGATATGGCCACGCGCCACGACTTCCGGGCACGCATCGTCAAAGCCAAGACGATCTTCTGGAACGGCCCGATGGGGGTGTTCGAAACCCCGCCCTTCGACGAGGGCACGCGGGCCATCGCCGAGGCGCTGGTCGAGGCCGGGAAGCGCGGCGCCACGACCGTGGTAGGCGGAGGTGACTCCGTCGCCGCCGTCGCCGGGTTCGAGAGCAAGCTCACCCACGTGTCGACGGGCGGCGGCGCGTCGCTCGAGTTCCTCGAGGGAAAACCCCTCCCGGGCGTCGCCGCCCTGGAGGACGCGTGA
>Ga0209474_10001848_pt1 | contig 20104 bp, 17 predicted proteins | sample GraSoiAngelo_145_FD_185902 | JGI IMG/M metagenome (GOLD analysis project Ga0209474, IMG submission 185902) | Grasslands soil microbial communities from the Angelo Coastal Reserve, California, USA - 14_1009_05_20cm (SPAdes) (version 2) | ecosystem: Environmental > Terrestrial > Soil > Grasslands... | reverse complement strand
GAGCCCCGAAGCTGGTAAAATCGCGCTTCGCGGGGGGAATGCAAACATCATACTTTCCGACTGGCTGTGGGTGTCGCGCGAACGCGCCATGGGCGCCAAGCTGAAATTCTACCCCTATTCGAGCGCCCTCGGTGCTGTAGTGGTGCCGGCTGCATCCTCGATCCGCACATTGGGTGACCTCAGGGGCCGTAAGCTTGCGGTCGCCGGTGGCCCGATCGACAAGAGCTGGGTGCTGCTGCAAGCCCGTTTGAAGCAGGAGGGCATCGACCTGAAAGCGGAGGCAACGATCGCTTACGGCGCGCCGCCGCTGCTGGCGGCAAAGACGCTCGACGGCGAAATGGACGCGACGATTAATTACTGGAATTTCTCAGCCGCGCTGGAGGCCAAAGGCTTTCGCCGCATCGCTGGCATTGAGGACATTCTGCCGAAACTCGGCGCGAAAGGCCGCATCGCACTGGTCGGCTACGTCTTTGACGAGGGATGGGAAAGTCGTAGCCGAGATATGGTCCGCCGTTTCATCGCCATGACGGACAAGGCCAAAGAGATTCTGTCGACCTCCGATGAGGCGTGGGAGAAAATCGCGCCGCTTACGGGAGCCCCCGATGCTGCCACGCTCCGCGTCTACCGCGATCGTTATCGGGAAGGTATCCCGCGTCGCTCGATCGCCGACGAGGAAGCCGACGCGCGCGTTCTTTATCGCGTGTTGGCTGATATCGGCGGTCGCGAACTGGTTGGGCCGGCGCAAGAACTTGAGCCCGGCACCTACTACCACGCGATCCTCGGAGACTGAGGTGCTCCGTCTGCTATCTATCCTTGTGTTCCTGGCCAGTTGGTGGTTAGCGACATTTCTTGTCGGACCTTCAAAGTTACCACCTCCGCCCATCGTGCTCGCGGCGATCATTGGAGAGGCACGCTCAGGCGCGCTTTTTTTCAATCTCGGCGTGACCCTGGGGCGCGTTGCCATCGCGTTCATTCTGGCGATGACCTTGGGTGGGGCGATCGGTTACTTGATGGGCCGGGTACGGCTCGCCAACCGGCTGGGCGATCCCTGGCTGATCCTGTTGCTCAACCTGCCCGCGCTCGTTATCATCGTGCTGGCCTATATCTGGGCCGGACTGACCGAAGTCGCCGCGATTGCGGCGATTGCCATCAACAAACTGCCAACCGCCATCGTCACCCTGCGCGAAGGAACGCGCGCACTCGATCTCGCGCTCGACGAAATGGCCACGGTGTTTGCGATTCCGCGCTGGAGGACGTTCCAGCATGTGATCCTGCCGCAGCTCGCGCCCTATATCGCCGCCGCTATGCGCTCCGGACTTGCCCTAATCTGGAAAATCGTGCTGGTGGCCGAATTGCTCGGTCGTCCAAACGGCGTTGGTTTCGAGATCGGCATCGCCTTCCAGCTGTTCGACATCGCGCTTTTGCTAGCCTATTCGCTAAGTTTTGCAGCGGTCGTTCTCGTCATCGAGACGCTATTGGTGCAGCCCTTTGAAGCTCGTTGCGCCCGTTGGAGACCCCGTGCAGCTTGAGGTCAATATTGAAAGCAAGACCTTCCTGAACGCGGCAAGCGAACGTCAGGACGTACTCGCTGGTATCAACTTTACGCTCGGTGCTAGCGAGGTTGGCGTGATCCTTGGTCCTTCCGGCTGCGGCAAGAGCACGATGCTGCGAATTCTCGCTGGTCTAGACCATGATTTTCGGGGCCGCGTGTCTCGTCCGGTCGGTGCACGCCTCGGCATGGTATTCCAGGAACCGCGGTTATTGCCCTGGCGCTCCGTCGAGGAAAATGTCCGTCTTGCCGCCCCGCTCATCGATGAAGTCACGCTCGCGACCCTGCTCAGCGATCTGGAATTGAACGCCCATCGCACTCATTATCCTGGCGAGTTATCGCTCGGCCTTGCCCGCCGGGTCGCGCTCGCGCGCGCATTCGCCGTCAATCCGAATTTCCTCATTCTCGACGAACCCCTCGCCTCGCTCGACGACGCGCTTGCCGCACGCCTGCGCGAGCAGATTGCGTCTCTGATCGCAAGTCGCGCTGTGATGACGCTTTTGGTCACTCACAATCTCGACGATGCGGTTCGTCTCGGTGACCGGCTGTTCTTTTTGTCGGCGCGACCGGCCAAAATTGTTCATGTCGAGACCATTCGCGTGCAGCGCATTGCGCGCAGCGAGGTTGAAATTGCCCACATCAAGGGCGGCCTGCTGCGGGTAAACCTTGCAAATGTGTGATGCGGTGCGCCAGACCGGATGCAAATCGGCGGGCATGGGTGGGACCGGCCGACATGGCGATTACCGAGAAGCGCGAGCCTTTCCGGCGTTTAGGAATGTTCGGGCGTGGAATCTTCCGAGGGAGCACGGCGCGCGCGGTTGGTGGCATGAACTCTGCATGCGCTGCACTGCCGGGTGCTCCTCAGCAACCAAGGTCATCACCATGCTTGTTACTCTTGTCGCTATTCTCTGCAACAGCGAGCTGTGCCTGGAGAAAGTCGTTACTACAAGTGAGCAGTCAGGCATCACCATGACTGCCTGTCAGGTAAATGGGCAAATAGGTATTGCCGACTGGCTCGCTAATGGTCCGTATCATGACTGGAGATTACAAAGTTACAAGTGCGTCATGGGGAAGTACATTCCCAAAGGCGAAGCTTGAAACACGTTAATGCAGGACCATTCGGTGGCGCGCCATTCGGGCAACGGCAAGAATACCGTCGAGGGTTGCCGATCCATCGATGTGCTGGAATGGCATCGGCTTGGCCATCTTCAATTGCCGGGGTGCTTTTCGTGTGCCTGGGCAAGCGACAGCGAGTGCGTGGCCTCGATCGACGTACAAGCCCAGCGCCATAGATGGGCCGGTTCCCGTTGGCTCGCATAAGCAAGCTGATAGCAATGGCGGCAGGCGAACAGTCGCCCGGCACCGTACAGATTGTTGACACTGCGACCGCAGTACATGCCCTCTGCAGTAACCGGACAAACAAACCAGGGCCGCTCTCCCCCGAACCGGCACGTTGTCCATGCGATGGGGATCCGCTGTACGGGATCGCTCCAATTATGGTTGCATGAGCGGCTACGGTATTTAAGTGCCACGAATGGTGATGACTTTGGTTGCTGAGGAATACCCGGCAGTGCAGCCCATGCAGAGTTCATGCCACTCGAGAAAAACTGATCGCTTCGGATCGCGCGACACGCGCCAGTGACCAAACAAGCATCGGCCCCCGATAGAGCAGCAGGCCGCGCGCCGACGAACATCACTGCACGCCCGCCTTCACCTAACCTCTGGAGACCATTTCTAGCGGCCAAACGAAAAGGACCACCGGAGCGACCGATGGTCCGAAAACTTCAAAGGCTTTTGCCGTGCCGTGCCTAGCCTGCTGATCGGCGGTGGTTCATTGCTTATGCATTTGCGCCCACTACCCGCTGCACGACGCTAGTACCCGCACCAACTGTTCGTCCGATCTTCAGGATGCCCATTCCCTTGGCCTTCAGGTCGCGTATCCGGGCTTCCACTGAAGGCTTTACGGACGGCGGCCCAAGCGCGTACCGTTCGCCCGCGCCCTCGCAAGCCCAGCATTTACACGTTCGCGAATGATGCCGCGCTCGAACTCAGCGAAGACACCCAGCATCTGGAACATTGCCTTGCCGGCCGTGGTGGAAGTGTCGAGCCCTTGCTGGTGTAGGAAGAGATCGACGCCTTTGTCGTGAAGGCCCTGCAGGATGCTCAGCAGATCGGTTAGCGAGCGTCCCAGGCGGTCCACCGACCAGCTGGCGACCATATCGAACTCTCTTGCGTTAACGGCTTTCAGCATCGCATCGAGAGAAAGGCAGATAATCGCTGGCCCGCATCGTGTTTTAGAAATCAGTGGGGAACGTTTACGCGGCGGATAACTGAAAACGGTGCGACTCAAGGTGAGCTCTAAAGGCGCGGATAGGACGGCAGGTGGCACACCCGCAGCGGCCTCCGCCGAACCTAGGAAGCCCCGCTGCTCCATCTCGGTCGGTTCGGGGTATGTCTCGGCCATACATACGGCGCGCGCTCGCCGCGTTTTAAAGATGGAGTGAACGATGGATGTTGAGGATTTGATATTGCTTCGCGAGATCGCAGCACAGGGCAAGCGATATACCGTCGGCAACGTGCTCGCGACGCTATCAACGCCTGGTCGCGGCCGGATTCCTGACGCCGCACACGGTCAACATTTCCGATGTGCTGTACGAACTGACGGAAAGCCGGCCGGGCGGTTGCGGCTATTCGCTAGAACACGAAAGGGTTTTTTATTGCGGGAACGAGGTTCGATCTTCCTGCTTGGACGGGCAGCCGGGCGTACCCCGGCGCTAGCATCTAGCATCACTAACTGGCCTCAGCTCTCCCCCTTTGGGCTGGGGCCATCTTTCTTACAGCAATTTCAATCGACTTCAAGGGCCCGCTGGACAATTCGCCGATGACGTTCAAACTCCAGCCAGGCGAGGTCGAAACGCCGGCTGTCAAGAAGTTCAAGGAAACAGGAGGCCACGACTATCGCGGCAACGCCGACGCGATCGCCGATGGCAAGAAGCTTTACGTATCGAACTGCATCGTCTGCCATGGCGCCGATGGAACCGGTAAAATGGGTCGGACCTCTGGTCGGCAAGGATGTCGTCTACAAACAGGTGCTGACGGATCCCGGAATGTTTTCTATCATCTATGGCGGAGTCAGCGGCGCGATGCCGTCTTTCCATCGCCGCGGCATGAAGCAGGACGCTCAGGATCGTCGCCTATGTGAGGACATTGGACAAATGACGGGATCTCCTCCTCTTGGATCGTTCGCCTGCGATGCAGGCACATTGCAGGAATTAATGGCCGGCAAGACGCTCAGATGTCCGTGCTGCGACGGCCCGCTGACGGCCGAAAAATTGGCCCGCCTGTTGAGCGACGTGCAACGCCTCGCGGCGGCTGCGAGCGATCAGCCGGGCCATGCTTCTTCGAATGGCGGCCAGCCTGCGGGGATGATCATTGATCCCCACGCCCACATGATCTCGCGGACGACCGACGACTACGAAGCAATGGCCAAAGCCGGCGTGATCGCGGTGATCGAGCCTGCCTTCTGGCTTGGACAGCCCCGCACCAATGTTGGAAGCTATGTCGACTACTTTGCCATGATTTCGGGCTTCGAGCGCTTCCGCGCCGGCCAGTTCGGTATTCGGCACTACTGCACGATCGGCCTGAACCCGAAAGAAGCCAACAACGAAGCATTGGCGGAAGCCGTGATAGACGCCTTGCCGCGCTTTCTCGTCAAGGAAGGCGTCGTTGCGATGGGCGAATTGGGCTATGACGAACAAACGCTGCTCGAAGACAAGGCGCTGAGAACGCAGATCGAGCTGGCGAAGGAATTCGCGCTCCCCATCATGATCCACACGCCGCATCGCGACAAGCGCGCGGGCACGCAACGAACCATGGATGTATTGAAGGAGCACAAATTTGATCCCGCGCGCTGCGTGATCGACCACAATAATGAGGAGACGATCCGCGAGGTTCTCGACCGTGGCTATTGGTGTGCATTTTCGATTTACCCGCAGACCAAGATGGGCAGCGAACGCATGGCGGCGCTGGTCGAGAGCTTCGGCCCTGAGCGGCTGATTGTCGATTCCGCGTGCGACTGGGGCGTGTCGGACCCGCTGGCGGTCGCCAAGACAGCGCGACTGATGGCGCAACGCGGCGTAAGCGCTGAAGTTATTCATCAGGTCGTCTACATCAACGCGCTGGCCGTGTATGGATTGAACGGCGAAATGGACGAGCTGCATTGGCTCGCGCCAGCAGCGATCGACCAGAGGACGTTGTATGAGGGCAACTCGGTCCTGCGTGGCGGCCAGACGCCTCGTATCGAGCAACCTGGCCGTCATGTGGACGATTTACGGATTCTCTAGGGCTCAATCAGCGGCGCCGCTCAATAACTAAAAAATTCGGGCGCCCGCCGCTTACCGCGACGCCGCGAACGCTTTGGTTGGTGCGGTTGAAGGTCAGTTCCGAATGGACGCCGAATAATGGTCACTATTAGTAAAGATGCATGCAGGCGCGATGACCGATGCTTCTGGGCAAAAGCGGTTCCGGCACTGGCACTAGGGGTTACGGCATGTCTGATGCTGTCGGTGATGCGCGCAAGGGCGGCGGGAGATCCTGGGCGCGGCGAACCACTATATCAGCGGTATTGTGCGGGGTGTCACGGCGCTGATGGTCAAGGAGGGGCCAAGAACTTTATGCCTCACGTCGGCGCCCTAACGAAGAAGGGGTACATCGATTTGTTGGAGGACGAATATCTGACCATGATCATCGCCGAGGGGGGCGAAGCGGTCGGCAAAAGCGCCTTCATGCCGTCCTGGAAGACGACGCTGTCGAAACAAGACATTGCCGATGTGATCGAATACATCCGCAAGCTTCCCTTGTATTAGCGGGCTCGGCTCACGAGCGCAGACGATGCCGGGTGCTTACACCGTGACATCAGCAAAGATGGAGGTGGGATAACAACAATAATGGAACCGCAGGTACAATAACCAAAACTAAGGAGGAGCGATGTGAAAGTCTTTTTTAGCTTAATGGTGGCTGCTGCGACAACGATCTGCACTATGCAAGCGGCCACAGCACAAAATCCAAAAGCGGGTGAGTGGATCAGGCGCCTACCCGTGAACCCAGATCCCACAAAAGTGGTCGTGCCGCCGGGTTACAAAGTTGAGGTCTTCAAGGCCGGGCTGGACACCCCATCGTCCGCAACCGTCGACAAGGACGGCAACCTCTGGGTCGCAATCTCGGGTGTCCTGCTGGGTAGCCCGGAGGCTGACCAAATCGATCCTGCGCATGTCAAAATATTTGACAGAACTGGCAAGCTTGTGCGCGAGGTCGGCAAAGGCACATTCAAGACCGTGATGAATGAGATCGGCTACTGTGCGGAAAACGGGAAGACCTATATTCCCGAATACGGCGAGAAAATTTGGGAAATGAACGGCGTCAATGGCGAGCTGAAACTGATCATCAAAGATCTGCCGATCGGCGACCATCGTAACGGGGGAATCACCTGCAAGGACGGCTTCATCTATTTTGCGCTCGGATTCCCGAGCAATAGTGGCTTTGCCGATCCCGACAATCACGGTTGGACCGACATTCCGAACGACCCCTTCTGGGTCAAGCATCAGGATGGCCAGGGCACCACGCCGCATGATCCGGTGTGCCGCGACATCGTGCATACCGGCCTCAACGTCAGATCCTCAGACGGTCGCACCACTGGAGCGCTGTTGCCGGTGGGCGTACCCGCTAAGCCCGGCATGGTGATCAAGGCGCAGGTGCCGTGCGGCGGCTCGATCATGCGCGTAAAGATGACCGATGCGGGTCCTGACGGGATCTATCCGCATGAGAAAATGGAAGTCTTTGCCATGGGCTTTCGCAACCAATCCGGCGTCGCCTTTGGCCCGCCCGGCACCAAGTGGGCGAACGCATTGGCGGTGACTGACAACGGTGCGAACGATCTGGGCCATCGGCGCATCGCCAATTCACCGGAGAAGGTTTTTATTGTGACGGAGAAAGGCCAAGACGCCGGCTTTCCCGATAAGGAGGGAATGGGATTCGTCACCAACAAGCGGTTTGCCTGGCAGGCCTATCGTGGCAATCCGGTCGACCGGCCTCTGCCACAGCTCTACATCGGCGACAAGCCGTTTGTGCCGAAGATGCCACCCTATCGCTTCCAGTTCCACGTCGACGGCAGCCGCGGCGTTCCGCTCATTGCTGCCAACCCCAATCCGAACGGCTACATCAACCCGGTGCTCGAATGGGACACCAACAACCCGATCGACGGGATTGCCTGGAGCGGGAGCGGCTTCGGTGCGGATAACAATCTGTTCGGTGCTGTATATGGCATTCTCGATACCGGCCCAGAGAGTCTGGTCCCCACTTGGCCGATCGTGCTGCGCCTCGAATTCCTCGACCCGGCCGGGGTAAAGTGGTCGCAGTTCGCTCACAATATCGAACCCGGCCCGAATGCCTATCAAAAACCGGAGAATCGCGGCGGCCTGGAGCGGCCCAATAAGGTGGTGTTCGGCAATGAAGGCCGCACCATGTATGTGGTGGATTACGGCGAGGTCTATACCGACTTCCAGATGACGCCGCAGTTTTATACGGTGCCGAAATCTGGCGTGATTTGGGCCATCAGCTATGAGGGGCCGGCCACCCGATAATTGGTGACATCCCGCACTCCCCGCTGCGGAAAGCAGGGGCGCCAAGCACCCGGTAGGGCGAATGAAGAAGGTCTCGGCTTCCCGGGACCCTTTCTCTCACGGTGTTCTGCGGCGAAAGCTAGGCCAGTCGATCACGTTGCTGGCGAGAAACTTGACCCCGTTTACGCGGCAGACTTTCCGCGGCGGTGATGCTGACGGGCGGAAGTTGGCCGGGCTCAACAGCGCGTTCCGGCGCCGCTGCGGGAAGCGCGCAGACTGTTGATGAAGCGGCGAAAAGACCCGCAAAGGCCCAATGCCGCACCATGCTCCGCAGATAACTGCTACAGTCGTCGGCGACTGCACCACACGAAACCCGGCCCTTCATACGTGTATGACGATTCAATATCTCATCGCGTTTTGCTGTTGGCCGCAACGCGAAGTCCAGCGGAACTCTCTTGTCTGCCTATCGGGGTAGAATGACCGAAACCGCCCTGAACGTCGTATCTTTTTAGCAATACAGCGGACTAGGGCGACCTTCGCATAGACCAGAGGATAGCGTTGGTGAGGATTCGCTGGTAGCGGGCGTCCTGCCAAACTGACGGCTCGTGGCCCAGCGCCGTATAGAATACTCGTCCCTCGCCGTAGAATCGGGTCCATGCGAGAGGCCAACCATAGAATCGTCGATGCACGCCGGTCTTGCCAAGATCCACCGAGCTTTGGTCGAGGCGCAAAAGCACGTGTGATCCTCGATAATCGAAGTCGCTGATTTGGTAAATCTCGTCCTTTATTTGCCAAGAGTTTCCGAGAAACGCCACCAGTGGATCGCCAGGGTCGACCACCTCGATAGTCACCGCCTGATGCCAGGGATGATCGTTAAAATAGCCGCCGACCAGATCAAGATAATCCGGCCAAGTGTAGAATGTGTCGGTGGCGGAATGCACCCCAAGGAAGCCTCCGCCCGACCGCACAAAGTCGAGAAGCGCCTCTTTTTGGGCTTGGCTCATGGGTAGTTCTCCGCTCGTATAGAAAATGACGGCGGCATAGCGTTCGAGGTTTTCAGCCGTGAAGACAGACGTGTCCTCTGTTGCCGTGACGTCGAATGCGCCAGAATTTCTTCCAAGCTGTTCTAGGATCGTCTGGGAAAGCGGTATGACCTCGTGCCGGTAACCGGCCGAGCGGGTGAAATAGAGGACGTGATCGAGTGGGCGATCAGCGCGCGCCGCCATCGGCCACGCTACGACAGCCGCGCCGACAAGGGTAATGAACTCGCGCCGCATCGGTTCGCCTCCGCGCACAGGGGCAGATTGCATAAAATATACCGAGGCGGACATGCGATCAAAAGGGCTGCCAACCCTCGTTCAGGCTTAGGCTCGACCACGGGCAAATGGTCACTTTAGGGCTGGTCCGTTCCCAATTCGCGCGACGAGCAAGGAGGGATAGATGGCGCGCTATTCGGGCGACGGCAAAAATACCCTCGAGAGTTGCCGATCCATCGATGTGCTGCAATGGCATCGGCTCGGTTATCTTCGATCGCCCGGGCGTTTTTCATGCGCCTGGACCAGGGGCGGCGAGCGGGTAGCGTCGATTCTTGTCCGGGCCCAGCGCCATGCAATGATGCTGAAATATCAAAGCCGCTCATATGGTGAGGATTGGACCGATGTTGAGCAGCGCGTCACCATCGCCCGGACGCCGTGTCGGTTCGGTGGAGAACGTCCGTGGTTTTTGTTCGGCGGCTGCAAATGGAATGTATTGCGGTCGCAGCGTCACCAAGCTGTACGGTGCAGGGCGCCTGTTCGCCTGCCGCCATTGCTACCAGCTTGCCGACGCTAGCCAGCAGGAATCGGCCCATCGGCGGGGACTTGGGAAATCACAAAAGATCCGAATGCGGCTGGGCGGAAGCCCGAAATGCTTGAGGAGTTCCCCGATAAGCCGAAAGGCATGCACTGGCGCACCTACGAGCGATGGCGTCGACTCCATGACCTAGCCGAACAGCGATCGACCATCGGCCTGATGGGCTTTTTGGATCGACTGGGCCGCCGATCATCCCTGGGCGCCTGAAAATGAATCATGTCGTTGGACAGCCAAGTCCTCGTCCGGCAACCGCGCAAGGTGTGGACGGAGGTCAGCCCTGGATAGTGGAATGGTCCTGGCACGTCCTTGGCCGGAGCGGAATCGCGCTAGCCGCTCCTGGGATCTCCGCCGCCGCCGGCTCGCCTCACACCCGCACACCTCCGGCTCGTCACGAGCCGGCCTAGCCCTCCACGTCACTCTCGAGAGGAGGGTAGTGCCCGCGCCTCAGCGCTGCGCCACCCACTTCCTATGGCCGTTAGGCTTGTGGCTCTTGGCAATCGAGCCGGTCGCGTTGTCGATGCGCTCGATCTGCCGGCGGATTTCGCCCGTAGTCGCGCGGAGCGAGTCGAGGCCGATCTCGCTGTTCGCCACGCCGGCGCGCAGCGAGCCAATCTCGGTTGCGGTGTCGTCCTGCGCCATGCGGAGGTGGAGCGTCTCGTCCTTCAGCTGGGCGAGATTCGACGCGACCTGGGCAGCCGTGTCACGCCGGTGCGCCTCGTTCTCGTCGGTGGTGGTGCGCAGCGCCGAAAGCCCCATCTCGGCATTGGCGAGGCTCGCCCGAACATGGGAAAGCTCCTCGGAGGTGTCGTTCTGGCTTTTCGCCACGCCGGCGCGCAGCGAGCCGATCTCGGTTGCGGTGTCGTCCTGCGCCATGCGGAGGTGGAGCGTCTCGTCCTTCAGCTGGGCGAGATTCGACGCGACCTGGGCAGCCGTGTAGCGCCGGTGCGCCTCGTTCTCGTCGGTGGCGGTGCGGAACGCCGCAAAGCCCATCTCGGCATTGGCGAGGCTCGCCCGAACATGGGAAAGCTCCTCGGAGGTGTCGTTCTGGCTGTCGCGCAGCTTGGCCGTCTCGATCTTGACGTGGGCGAGCTCTGCCGTCAGGGCAGCTACGCGGTCCTCGAGCGTCATGGGAGTTTCTCGGGCGACGTTGGGACCAAACTCGCTCGCGGAGACGCCGTGGGCGCTAACGCCCCACAACATCACGCTGGCGCTCGCTGCGAGCGCCAGACCGATGGCGACACGGAAAGGGGCGGCCGTGCCGCGATGCGGCAAGGCATCCGGCGTCATTGCTGATTTACGCATGTAAAGAGATCTCCAGTAATTGAATGAAGAAATTATCATCCTCTTCAGGTTGCCAATCTACTAATCGCACCGCGTCTGTTTCAAATATTCATGCCCCCGTAGTATTGCGGGTCGCGGCCGCGCTGGGTCGGCTAGCGATGATTCCCTATTATCGGCTGGATTAACTTTCCGCGAAGCAAGCGATGCATCACGGACTTAAGGCTGACCTCGCGAGCCTCCTCCGAAACATTGAATTTGCTCCGGAAGCCCTTGTCCGCTTTCCAGAGCCGTGGCGTCGTTCGGCGCGTCGATCCACGCCGTAGGTAGGCGATATATTCCTTTTCAGTCGTCGGGGTGGCCGGGCCCTTGGCCGCTCCCCATACCGAAAAGTGCCACAACCGGAACTGGACCGCTTCACTCGATCACCTCGTCGGCGCGGGCGATCAAGGCGGTAGCTGCACCATAGTACAAGCCACAAGCAGGCGGAACAACGGAACGACGCCGATGTTGCTTTGCGCAACCTGGTGCAAGCAAAACGGGTTCAGACACTGAACCCGTTTTGCCGGGGCGAGAACGCCTTATGGAGCGTAGAGTGTCGTCATACGTCCAACGCCGCCTCTCGGCATTGTCAGCCGATCTTTTTGCATTCAACTAACCTTGCTTGCATTTCGTAGAAATGCAGGCTCATTTTTTTGAAACGGAAGCGCGCTTAAACGACCACTTTGTGAACTCGCAGTCCGAGGCGGTTTTGCCGCGCGGGGGGAGTCTAGATTTAACTGCTATCCCTGCTATCAAGCCTAACGAGCGCTTTCGATTGCGGCGTCCCCACAATAGCCCAAAACTCTAAAGGGCAATTCCGCGCAGAGTGCGTTAGACATGAAAGAACGCCAAGAGCCTTCGCGAAAACGACCAAGCCGTGATCTCGACGAGCCATATCGGGAACTATGGCAACTCAGGAAGAAGGTCGAACAAGCCGAGAAGGGCCGGAACGCATCCGCAGCCGATCTCCGTCAGCAACGAGCCTCCCGCACGTTCGCGCCGCTCCGCCGCCCAAGACGGCGATAGATCGCAACTTACAACTTATCCTGGCGGCCCGCGCAGCGGATCAGAGATGCATGCTCAGATCGGATGGGACCCAACTGAACATTGTTTTGGGATGCTGGGTCGCACTGCCGTCACCGATTTGGCAATAAGCACGCGCTGGCGATGGTGACGTATTTGCGACCAGCCTCCTCGGCCATGGCGACAGTCTCCGGCAGGGAACGCCCCTGGCGCACCCTGGCCAATTTGACCAGCATGGGAAGATTGATCCCGGCGAGCACTTCCACTTTCGGGCGGCTCATGCAGGAGATGGCCAGATTGGAGGGCGTGCCGCCGATCATGTCGGTCAGGATCGCAACACCGTCGCGAGTATCGACTCGGTTTATCGCTTCAATTATGTCGCATCGACATAAATACTCGGCTCCAATCGCCGGAACGAACCACCCGGTTGACGGCGTCCCGCGCCTCGGCAACGACTTCCTCAAATTTTTGTTCGGTGAGGCCGCCCAGGGTCCTCGCTTGGTGGGCGAGGTTCTTATTAATGCCCTGCGAAGCTAAGGTAGGTTTTTTGTCAACCCGCCTTTCTTGGCTACCGTATTAAGTCCAACAGTTTCCTTCTGCGCTTGGCGCAACTGATCGACCCGCCGCGTCGCGCGCATCCTGATCTCAATAGCATCTGCCTCGAGCTCGCGGTTCTTGGCTTGGCGGGCGTAGGCGGCCACTGCGACCGCCTTGTCGCGGATGTTTTTCACCTCATCAACCGACTTGGCGTCAGCGATCGCGCGGCAGGCACGTAATGATGTTTACCAATGGTGTCAGCACGACAAGCCATCAATACATGCTTATGTTGGCGGAATGTACGACATATCTGTGCATGGAGCATTTGCGATCGACCGGATGAGGCATATCGGCGCAATGCCGAACAACGAGTTCGAGGTCAATTTCGCGCTCGACCAATTTGTGGGCTTCTGCAAGCCAGAACATGCAACTTTGGAGCAGATTGCCGACGTGCGATTGAGGCCGCGGGCGGTCCGGCGCACTAATCGCTCCGAACGATCAATGACAAGTAAGCATCTCGCTCACAACAGCCGTGCCGGCACATCTCGGCAAGCTCTCCAAGACGATCCGGAGCTTCTCGTCATCAGACCAGCGCCGACGCCGCCCAGTCTCAATAAGCTCCAGCCGTTCAACTTGAGCACTGTACTTATGGCTGTCCATAAGCACCGTTACACATCACTCAAGCCAACCAAACAAGGCGACCCCGGCCGGAGGGAGGCAGCGAGTCCGCAGCAGCGAAATTACACCGCCCGGATCATCTCTCCTCATCCGGATGCACCAAACGTAAGGCGAAAGCCCGCGCCGTTGTGTCAGCTTGCGAACCAGCGGCGAGTAGCGCGGCGCAGTTGCACCTGTCTGGCCCCAACCAGCTTCGCCCCAAGTAGCCGGCCCTCCGAACAAAGATGCGGCTGAGGTATCCCGCAGGCTTACCGCTGGATACAGCTTCCAGCCACCGCTCACAAGGTAGGCTGCATCAAAGATCGCGCTACCTTTTCGTCATGCGTCGTTTCTGGGACGGGCGTCGAGGTTGGCTGCCTTTTTTGCAACTGATCATGGCGGCCCAAGTCGCTAGACGGTTCGCGCGCGTGCCAATTTCATCAGTGCGTCGATGGCATCTTCACAATATCCCAACGCACTGTCCAGGCGCTGCTTCGCCATTGCATTGTATGCGGATCGGGCACCTTCATTCTCGATTGCCGCTGGTTCGGCTCGTTGGTGGGCCTGCAACGTCGCAACCATTTGCAAGATCAAGCCGCCCGCCACGCCCAGAATGTAAAGCTGATCCAACAGATGCATGACTTCATCAGGCGGCGGCGGTAGCTTGCTTTCGCGAACGAGTGCCGCTTCGAGTTTCGGCTTGAATGCAATTAGCACAGGGATCAAAAGCAGCGCCAATCCCTGCGCCCGCCGGATGCGATCCGTGTTTTGATGGGAATTTGCGCGTCGCCCCTGGAACAGAACAAGCAAATAAACAAAAAGGATCGCGGCAATACTGCCAACGGCCTCCAGCCAAGTCGCTGTTCCCGGATGCGCTTCGAGCCAGTGAAGCGTTGCCGACCACGAGCCTGCAGTCGATGCTATCGAATCGTTCCAGTTCATGGGACCAACTTAGCGTCGGAGGTAGCGATTGGCCATCGACCGCCCCCCAGACGTGGCGCAAATAGTCCGACAGAGTTGGGATCTCATGATTCCATCCCAACAACGCTCCGGTCCGCCGCCGTCATCGCTGAACATCCAAAGCAGCCCACTTGGTTAAGCACTCGCGTTTTTGTCTGGCGTTACATCCGGGTAAGATGAAGTCTCGTCTACTCCGTAAACTTGATCATGCGAACCGCTGGGCCGGAGGCGAGAGAGCCGGGTCCTGCAACATAGGCAACCATGCGACTTACCGGCTTCGCTGGAAGCTCACGATCGGCATATCCTCGCATCGAGGTGGTTATGCAGCCTGACAGGCTGATTGCCGCCACTGCGGCCATACCAGAAAGCGCCTTGCTGCCCTGAGGGCTTGCCTTGAAATTGGATGTTGCACTTTTTTGCAATTGAAGCCTGCTCGATCGCGACCATCTGCAAAGTGAGCAACTGAGACGGCGTTGCCATGTTGTCTGGCGCAAGGGCGCGGATTGGGGTGGCTTTCGATTGAGGCGCGGAGCAAAGGAACCTAAAAACGGTTTGGCGGGTTGGGTCCGCATGATGCCCGTACAGACCCGTCGACCTCTTACCGCTGCCCAACTGACTAAGGCCCATACCTTCCAATTTCTGAAAATGACCGCGACCTGGATGCTGATCTTTGCTGCGTTGCTAAGGCTGATCGTCTGGTTGCCTTACCACCTCTGGCGGGTCAGCCGAGAGCGGAAGGCTCGACACTGGCTGGGCGAGTAGTATGTTTCGACGCCTTTATCGCTGCGATGCTCGCGAGAGCCATACGAAGGACGGTGATCGTCTTTGTACAAAACGAAGTGATCCCTCACGTGGCCGCGTGCGGAACGCATCAGCAGTCTTTTAAATTTTCGTAGTTCACCCGAAAAAGAATTTTGCAACAATATCTGCCAACAACAGACTGCCGCGGAAAGGTGTGCCATAAAAGCTTTCGGACTACTCTTTTGGCGGCACCGTACGCAAATAGGTGACGATGGCGTCGAGGTCGGCAGCTGACACTGTGGCGTAGTAGTGGAAGCCCATGGGCGGATTGAGCTTGCTGCTATCCTTGCTGACCCCCTGAGTAATGGCGCTTTTGATCTCGCCATCGGTCCAGCCGCCGATGCCCTTCGTCTTGCTAGAAGTGATGTTCCTGGAAATCGAGATCCCCCAACGTCCCGGAAACGCGTTGCCGCCAGCGCCCAACTTGTTCGCAAACTCTCGGCCTTGCGGCCCCATCGGCGTGTGGCACGCCATGCAGTGCGCGATAGTGGTTAGGTAGAGCCCTTGCGTCGCTTTGTCGCTTAACATCGCCTCCGTATACGGGCTTTCACCGCCTGGCGGGATCGGATGTCCTTGCTCCATCTTGTAAATTGGGTCCGGCACCACATTCTTGATCGGCTTGATCGTGCGTAGATAAGCGATCACCGCATTGACATCGCGGTCGGTCATAATCTCATAGAAGCCGCTAGGCATGACCATGGCGACTGGTACGCCGTTGCGCTTGATGCCCTTGCGCAGCAGTTGCTTGAGCTCGGCATCGGTGTAATTGCCGATGCCGGTTTCTTTGTCCTGCGTAATGTTCGATGCGGTGACCTTGAAAGCCGGCTCGTCCCAGGACGCGCCGCCGGAAAAAGCCTTATCCATGATGTCCCCCAAAGGCCCCTTCGGCGTATGGCAGTTGCCGCAGGTCAGGATGCCATTCACCAAATAATCGCCGCGTTTGACCAAGTCGGATTGCGCGCTGGCCGAGCCAGCCAATACCGCGCTGATAACGAGCGCTATCAATCCATTACGAATTTCGGGTGTGTATGCGAACTGATGCATATAAAGCGACATCGTTTACCTCATCAAAAAATTAATTTTACTATAGGCCGACAGCGAAGAACGGCCGCCAGCGCCAGCTTTATAGGCGTACGCCTAAGCCAGGAATTTCGACCAGCGAAATGAGTCGTCGAACAAACCAGATTTAGCACCAACCTCCCCTTGAGTGTCGGGGACGCCGCCGAGAAGCGTGAACGCGTCACTATCGATCCTTCTTCGGAAATGCTCTTCAAGACTCAGCGCGGCACGACAGCCGCGGCAGTCGTCGCGCCGCCCCTTCACGAAGCGCCCCACCGGCTGCTTCACGACCAGTTGCCGAGACGAATTCGACGCCAGACTCCAGGGCGGCAGCCGCAAGTAGGTTTGTAATTCGGTGGTGGTTGGCATTGGCGACCTGCTCAGTATTCCAAGCAGCTTTGCGCCCAGACTTGGCTCCATCACGGTAAAAGCAGTCAGGTTGCCGACGGGCGAGGCTTTGAATGAGACCGTCGCCCGCTGCCGATGAATATGATGGGAACTGTACGGGTCGCTCGTTGCGCCGCCTTGGCCGCCGCATCGCCCAGCAACACGTCGGGCTTTCCGCTTAGGACATCTTCGGTCGCAGATCGCACCCAATCGGCATCGCCCGTGCCCCACTTGAAGTTGATCTGGAGATTTCCGTCGACCGTCCAGCCTATTTTCTCAAGCTGTTGCCGGAAGGCGATAGAACGAAGTTGCCCTTCGATCTTTCTCCGGGTACAGCATGACAATCCCAATCTGGCATAGCCGCCCGGGCTGCTGCGCGCGCACAACAGTCAAACTGGCAAACGTCGTACCCGCGAGCAAGAGGATGACTTCGCGTCTCCTCATGATCCGCCAAGGCTCCAAACACCGTTTGGACTAGTCTCCAGCAATAAGCCAGTCGGTATAGGTATGAAAAGCCGACATCCTGATATTGAATTAGACGGTCCGCTTGGCCGCAAAACCAGACGTGAGGTGCGATGCTCACGGCCGTGTCCGACCAAGCCCTCCGTACCTGCCTGCCGGGAATAACTCATGACAAGACACCGCCGACACGGAAACGGTGTTCCAGATTAAACCCCCGGTTCTCATCAGCCATCAGCGGAAGGCTTATGTCAGCTTTATGCCGAAGGAGATTCATGCACCGCCAACGCAGCATCTTTATTCGATCACTTCGTCGGCGCGGGCGAGCAGGGAGTCAGGAAGAGTGAGCCCCAGCGCCGTGGCCGCGCCCTTGTTCACTACCAGTTCAAATCGGCTTGCCTGAATGACGGGGAGATCAGCCGGTCGCGCGCCCTTCAAAACACGATCAACGTAAACAGCTCCCTGCCGAAAGTTCTCTCGCAAATCGCCGCCATATGACATTAGTCCACCCGCTAGTACCTGGGCACGATTCTCGTAGATGGCGGGAACACCCTGTTGGGCGGCAAGCTGGGCAATCTGACTGCTCAATATGGAAAACAGGAAATCCCACTGCACGAACAGACCATCCGCGCCTTTGATGTCGTTGAACGCGCGCTGAAGGTCCTCTGCTCGGCTTAGCTCAATCCCAATTAGGTCAGCACCGACGCGGGCTACCGCGTCCTTGGCATCGGCCCAATTCGATGCAGTTCCCGAGTTTCCGGGATTGCCAAGCCATGCAAGATGGCGGGGTGGACGCCCCATCATCTCGGTTAACAACCCAAGCCGCTTGCTCCAGAGAATCTGCGGACCCTGCATCAATCCGGTGATGTTTCCACCGGGGCGCGAGATACTCGCGATCAATCCGCTAGAGATCGGATCGGCTACCTGGAGAAAGACGACAGGAATGTCCTGAGTTGCAGCCTGAAGCGCTTTCGACTCGCTAGTACCTGTTGCGGCAATCACATCAGGTTGGAGCTGGACAAGTTCACGTGCAAGATCAGTCAAACGCGAAGCGTCGCCATCGGCCCACCGTTCATCGATCTCTATCGTCCCATTCTCATGCCAGCCCAGATCGCGAAGTGATGCTTTCAAGATGTCGATGGTATATTTACTCCAGAGGCCCTGTTTACCGCCGGAAAGGTAGCCCAATCTCTTGCGGCGCACCGGCTGCGCTTCACTCCGGTCTAGCACCGCAAAGCAGGTGAGTCCCACAGCGGTCGTCAGTAGAACGCGCCGCCTCATTCGATCACCTCGTCGGCACGGGCCAGCAACGTAGCTGGAATATCGACGCCAAGCTCCTTCGCAGTCTTGAGGTTGATGGACAGTTCAAATTTGGTCGGCTGCTCGACCGGAAGATCCGCTGGTTTGGCACCCTTAAGTATCTTGTCCACGTAAGTCGCCCCACGCCGGATGACGTCGGTGATGTCCGCGCCATAGGACATCAGCCCACCGAGTTTAACAAACTCTTTGCCCATGGAAATCAACGGCAGCCGCAGCTTACGAGCCAGATCGACGATGCGTGTTCGCTCGTTGAAGAGCATCGGGCTTGGAAAGACCATAACGGCATCACTGCGCTCTGCGCCTATCGTGGAGAAAGCGGGATCAAAATCATTGGGACCCTGCACGGCAACAAATCGGAGGTGCAGCCCCAGAGCCTGTCCTGCGGTCTCGGTCTCCTCAACCATATTTTTCATAGTGCGCTCGCCGTATGCGCGGGGATGCCAGAGAGCCGCCGCTCGGGAAGCCGAGGGGAGCCGCCTCCTTGAGCAAAGCTAATCGCTTGGGAACCAGCTGTGGGCCGAGGAACGTTGAGCCGGTAACATTCCCGCCCGGTCGCGCGAGGCTAACGACGAGCCCGTCCTCAACGGGATCGCCCATAACCGGGATAACAATGGGAATCGTGGTAGTCGCTTGCTGTGCAGCTCTGCCGGATAGTGAGTTCAATGCGACGATAATATCGACGTTGAGGTGAGCCAGTTCGTCAGCCAGAGCCGGAAACCGTTCCACTTTGGAGTCCGCCGATCGGACCACTATGAAAATGTTCTCGCCGTCGAAATAGCCGAGTTCGCGCAGTCCTTGACGGAAAGCGTCGAAGGAGGCGCGCGTCTCGGGAGCTTCAAGCGATCCTGTCGCTAGAAAGCCAATTTGCGGCACCTTTTTGAGCTGCTGAGCCTGCACTCCAACCGGCCACACCGCAGCTAATCCGATTGTCACAATGAAATCGCGTCGCTGCATCACCACGTCCTGTCCAACCCGCCCAAAAGCTAGCACATTGGATCAGAACATGTTCGCTCTACGGTCAAGACAGACCTTCGAAGAATGAGCGAACAAAGTCGATCTGCATTTCCCGGGCGGCCATTCCGATCACCCAATCAGTGTTGCCGTGTATTACCGAGTATCCGAGCGCCTCAAACATTGTGTGATGGCGTCTCACTGGCGCTGGCGCCGGGCGGTTTCCGTCACACCGTTTTATCAGACGGTGCCCATCTTTGCTTATGTCCTCGGTTATTTCATCCTGAGAGAAACGATCACGCTTTCTCAAGGATTGGGTTCGTTCGTTATCATTGTCGGTGCGCTTGCATTATCGTTTGAGTTTGGTCGGCCGGTAGTGAGGTTCAAGCGAAACGTTGTCGCATTGATGCTGGGGGCTTCCTTCTTGAGTGCGGTAAATGGCGTCATTTTCAAGCTGATCGCCGTGGAGAAGGGTTTTTGGGTTTCCCTTTTTTGGGGATTCGTCGGCCAAACGATGATCGGTTTGACACTCCTGATCTGCATTTCAAGTTACCGCAGAGATTTCCTCGACCTCTTCAAGCAATCGAAAGTCGGCGCTGTTGGCCTCATTGCG
>Ga0209474_10001847_pt1 | contig 20105 bp, 20 predicted proteins | sample GraSoiAngelo_145_FD_185902 | JGI IMG/M metagenome (GOLD analysis project Ga0209474, IMG submission 185902) | Grasslands soil microbial communities from the Angelo Coastal Reserve, California, USA - 14_1009_05_20cm (SPAdes) (version 2) | ecosystem: Environmental > Terrestrial > Soil > Grasslands... | reverse complement strand
CCGGTCACCAGAAGGACAACCACCGCTGGCATCAGGATGCGCAACCCCACAAAGGGGACCGTCCGGGCAAACTCAGCAACCGCTTCCGGGCGCGAGCTGGAGCGCACGCGCAAACCGGCAACCATCAGCGTCAGGCCGCCGCCAAGCCACACCATCGCCGACAGGACGTGGACGAATAGCAACCAGGCAACCATGTCAATCGCACCTCCTACACGATTCCCACCATACCAAAGATGCTTGGATGGCTTCAACTATCGGATCGAATCAATGATCGGCTATTGCCAACGAGGTTGATCGTCCCCTACGATCCGGACATGGCTGGCAAGGAGCGGGCCGCCCGGGAGGCCTGGAGGGCGATCTTCGACTTCATCGTGGCAACCTCGGCAGAGCGGAATGCGGCGCTCGGCCGAGCTGGCCTCACGCCCAACGACGCGCGCACGTTGGCGACCATCGCGCCGACGGCGAAGGGGCGGAGCATGCGATCGCTGGCTGACGAGTGGCGGTGCGATGCGTCGACCGTGACCTGGATGGTCGATCGGCTCGAGACGCGCGGTCTGGCGGAGCGTCGCCCTCATCCTTCGGACCGGCGCTCGCGGCTGGTGGCCCTGACGCCGGCGGGTGACAAGCTGTGGTCCCAAATCGAGAGGGCTGTCTACCGGCCACCCAGGGGGTTGCTGGAGCTGAGCGCGCGAGACCTTAGGTCCCTGCGGGATGCGGTGATCAACCTGCCCAGGGGGCCGCGGCGCGAAGGGCGGTAGAGCCGAAAGGCCGGACAGTGCTGAACCGTTAGCGAGTTAGACAGGCGGACGTTGGCGGATATACTGGACGGCGCCTGGCGTTCCGGAGTAGCTCAACGGTAGAGCAGCGCGCTGTTAACGCGACGGTTCCCGGTTCGAATCCGGGCTCCGGAGCCAACCTTCCAGATCACGACCCCGCCTCAGTTTGATCGCGAACACCAGCAGGGCGAGGAGCCAGGCGAATTCGAGCACGAGGAAGGGGCCGTGCATGAAGAGGGCGTTGGCAAAGAAGAATGGCACGTAACCCACCACCATCAACGCCTTCAGCCAGCCCGGCGGATTGAGGCGAAGAATCAGCCATGCGGCGATAAGGAGGGCGGAGAGGTCGGTCACGCTCAGGTAGGGGGAAGCGAGGACCGACCCGGAAAGCCCCGCCGCGATCGGCAGCTCGGGTCCTTCGCGCGCCGCGAGCCGGCCAATCACCATCGCGATGCCGGCGGCCGCAAGGCTCACCGCCGCGGCGAAGAGGCCAGGTCCGATCACCGAACCCACGCTATTGAATCGAATCCCGGGAAGATGCTGGGCGATCGCGATGGCGTGCAGCCAATCCTGCAGGCCGTGCTGGCCAAGGGCGAGAACCGCGAGGCCCGCGAGCCCAATGGAGATCGCGGCCCAACCCGTGAAGAGTCGGATGCGCCCGGCGAAGAGGAGCACAAACGGCACCAGGAAGCTTGACTGCGGCTTGACCGCGATCAGCGCGAGCGCGAGCGCGGCCAGCAGAGGCCGGTTGCGCCCCAACAGCCAGTAGCAGGCGCTCACCCCCGCCAGGACCAGCATGGTGGGCTGTCCCAACGCCAGGCCAAGCACCACCGGGTAAAGCGCGAGGCCGGCGACCAGGAGAAGGAGCCGCCGGCCAATAGAGCCGGGGGCCAGGAGGCGCCAGCAGAGGAGGTAGCAGCCAAAAAGAAAACCATCCCAGATGGTCAGCGCCAGCGCATAGGGAAGCAGGCTCAGCGGCACGAGCAGCCAGGCGAGCACGGGAGAGTGTTGATAGGGAAACCAGTTGCCGGTCGCGGCATAGAGCGCCGGCATCGAAACGGCTGTGTTGTACATCTCGGCCCAGCCGTGGATGAGGCCGGTACGAGCCGCGAAGTAGAAGTCGGAGAAGTCGAGTTGCCAGGGCGTTTGGATGACGAAGCTGAGGTACTGGATGACGTCGTAGCCGAAAAGCACCAGGACGACCGCCACGGCGGCCGCCTGGGCACGCTTCGAACTATGAAGCCGTGCGCTCAGCGATCGCAATGAGGGAGACACCTATCGGGAGGTCGAGTACCCGCAGCGCCGCCGCTTCGGCACTGAAGGTCGCCGCCAGCAGGTCGTTTAACGGTCCGGGCTTCGTCATGGAGAAGTCGGAACTCAGGCCGGCTGGGTCGGGCGTTGGTTTCCCATCTGCGAGTCGACCGGCGAGGCGGCGCGCAACCCGAACCGCCGCAATGCCCGGAAAGAGAATGCTATTGAAGGCTGTCAGCCGCCGCGGGAAAAGACCGGCCGCAGTGATCGCCTGCCTCAGGGAGCGGCCAGTGTAGCGTCGCCGATGATGGCTGATCTCGTCCTGACGGCCCCACATCCAGCCGTAAGCGGGCACCGTCACGGCGATCAGGCCCGCGGGCGAGGCAACGCGGGCCATTTCGCGGATCGCCCTGACGTCATCGTCGAGATGCTCGAGCACGTCGAAGGCTGTGACCAGGTCGAAACTGCCACCCGCAAACGGGATCGCCTCGGCTGTGCCGTAGGCGAAGCTCATGCCGGGCCGCCGCGCGACGCTCGCGGCGCAGCGCACGTCGATGTCGCAGGCCGTCACATGGCCGAACTCCTGCAGGGCCTGGGCCACCGCGCCTCCCCCAGAGCCGACGTCGATGATGCGGGCCGGCGGCCGCAGGTAGGGGCGCAGCAGGGTGGTGATGATCTTTCGGCGTCCGCGGAACCACCAGTGGGTGTCTTCGACGCGGACGTACTCGTCGTAGAGGCTACTCTCCACCGTGCGCCTCGCGAGGTTCGAGGGGCACGCCCTGATTCGGCGCCACGCCCAGCGTGGGGGTCTGTTGACGCACGATATCCTGGCCGACCAAACGTCGCGGACAGACTGGCTCGATCCGTTCGCGTCGACCGACCAGCACCGGGAGATACATGCGAAGCCACATCTGCGCGACGACAAGCAGGGTGCGAGGGATGTGACTCGCTCGGACGCTGCTCTCGCCCGCCCGTCGCGGGTAGTGCTTGACGCCCTTCTGCAGGATGCGGAAGTTCCACTTCCTGACCTTGGCGACCATTTCCGTGTCGATGAAAAAATCGCGCGTCTCGAGGTCGATCGCTTCTAAGACCTCGCGGCGAAACAATTTGAATGAGCAGTCGACGTCGCGGACCCGCGCCCGAAACACGGCGCTCACCAGGCGGTTGTAGACCCACGACAGGAGACAGCGCAGCACCGGGTCGTAGCGGTAGACGCGAAAGCCGATGGCCACGTCGGTGCGCTCCATCACGGGAAGGAAATAGCGGAGCTCGCTCAGGTCGAACTGCCGGTCGCTATCCGTGTAGAAGATGAGATCCCCGCGAGCGGCGCGGAAGCCGGCTCGCAGGGCGGCGCCATAGCCCTGGTTTTGCGCAAAACTGATCAGCTGGACCCGAGGCTGGCGCGTGCTGATGCGGGCAACCCGTTGGGCGGTGGTGTCCCGGCTGCCGTCGTCGACCACGATGACCTCCCACGCCGGCGCCGCCGCGGCAGCGACCTCGCACGCCTCCTCGATGGCGCCCTCGATGTTCAGCTCCTCGTTGTAGGCGGGTAGGACGATGGAAAGCGATGACTGCGTGACCCAGGGCCAGGGGCCGGGAATGACCGTCTCGTCGTTGGGGCGTGCAAGGTTCACGGTGCCCAGAGGACAACGGCAGGGGATGGCCAAACCTGTGAAGGCGGACGCTCGATTCTCCCTCCCCCGCTTGCGGGGGAGGGTCAGGGTGGGGGCTGCAAATTTGGCGCGAATTGCCAGTTGAAGCATTGTGGACGCGAATCTCGCGGTGATCGTGCCCGCCTACAACGAGGCGCCCACCCTGGGGCAGGTGCTCCGTCGGGTCTTGCGACAACCGTGTGTCCAGCAGCTGGTCGTGGTCGACGACGGCTCCGGCGACGGGACCTTCCAGGTGGCGCAGGGCTTCCTCGGCGATCGACGGGTCAGTGTCTACCGACACCCCGCGAACCGCGGCAAGGGGGCGGCGATCCGCACCGCGGTCGACGCCGTGACCGCGCCGCTGGTCATCATCCAGGATGCGGACCTCGAGTACGACCCGCTCGAGTACCAGATCATGATCAATCCGCTTTTGCAGGGGCGTGCGGATGTCGTCTATGGCGTGCGCGGCTTTGCCGGCCAGAGTGCCTACTCCTACTGGTTCGTGCTGGGCAACCGCGTCCTCACCACCGCCACTAACGTGCTCTTCAATTGCTACATCCAGGACATGGAGACCGGATTCAAGGCGATGCGCACAGAACTGATGCGCCGGCTGAGTCTGCACGGTGACCGGTTCGACATCGAGCCCGAGATCACGGCTCGCATTCTCCGCCTCGGCTATCGCATTCACGAAGTCCCGATCACGTACTACGCCCGCAGCCGCGAAGAGGGCAAGAAGCTCACCTGGGTCGACGGAGCGCGAGCCTTTGGGACCCTGCTCCAGTTACGGCTGGCCTCGAAGCACCGGCTCTTCGGCGTCGAGGATCCCTACCACGGCCTCCGGCTCAAAGAGCTTTCCCTGAGGCCCCGCTTGCCAGAGCTGCCGGAAGAGCGCGCCGCCTGACGCTCAGCCGGTCGCTGGCTTCCGCGCGATCGCGATCAGCGACAGGCCGAGCGGCAGCTCAACCCGGTCGAGAACCGCGAAGGCCGGCACCAACCGATCGAACAGACCCGTGCCGCGCAGCCGCCGCAGCCCCAGCAAGCGAACATTGACCAGCCAGCCGAGCGCACCCACGGGGTTGCTCCGCCGGATTCGCTCGACGGTAAAGCCGCTCGCCTCCAGTTTGCGCCTGAGCTCGCCCTTGGTGTAGCGGCGGTGATGGCCGATGTCGCGGTCGAAGGCGCCGAGGAGGGCTGGGTGGCTCGGCACCAGGAGCGTGAAGGTCCCGCCTGGCTCGAGCAGCGCATGCACGGCCTTCAATGCCCGCTCGTCATCGGCGATGTGCTCGAAGACATTGACACTCACCGCCGAATCGAAACGGTAACTGCGGAGTGGCTCGATCGACTCGGTCAGATCGTGCCGGCGGATGATGACGTTGGGACGATCTTTGAACCGGTCGCTGGTTGCGTGAACGTAGTCGTCGACCACGTCGATCCCGACGACCAGCTGGCGATCAACCATGAAGCTGGTGATGGTGCCGGTACCGCAACCGATCTCGAGGACACGCTGGCCCAGGCCATCACGGACTCGATCGTAGATCCAGCGGTTGTATCGGTGGGCGCCCTCCATGACTTCGAGTGTCGATGCCCCGGATGGCAGGTTCACGTCGCCAGCCATGTGAAGAACGCGATCATCCGCTCGCGGTAAGGCATCGGCTCAACGATAAGACGTGGGCGGGGCTGCTCTCGAGGGCCGAGAAAAATTGGGTTGACCATCGGTTTCCGGGGGTTTGGCGCCGTCCTCCCAGGGGAAGGACTTTGTTGGATCCGCCGTTTTCCTGCTATAACGCGGATTGGCGGCGAACCGCCCGGATCCGGCAATGGAGGTTTAGATGGGTATCTTCAGCCAGGAAGTCCGCCGCGAGTTCATCGCTCGCCCGGATACGGCAAAGGGCCAGATTCTCTTCAAGTGGCCGGACACGAACATCCGAAAGCTGACCCAGCTGACGGTCGAACAGGACGAGCTGGCGGTCTTCTTCCGTGATGGCCGTGTCCAGGGCACCATCCAGCCGGGGCGTGTCACGCTCGATTCGTCGGAGATCCCCTTCCTCGGCATCCTGGTCGACGCCGCCAGCGGCGGGAACCTGTTTCGCACCGAGCTCTATTTCGTTTCGACGCGAGAGTTCCCCAACCTTCCCTTCGGCGGCGCGATCGACAACGTCGTCGATCCTCAGACGAACTTCGGCGTTGGACTGCGCGTCTTCGGCGAGTACTCGCTGAAAGTCATCGAGCCGCAGTCGCTGATCGTGAACCTGGTCGGTACGCAGAACCTGTCCACCAACGACGAAATCACCGACTGGATGCGTGAGCAGCTGCTCAAGACCCTGCGGACGGATGTCGTGGCGCACGTGGTGACCAACGGCTGGCCGCTGCTCGGCATCGCGGCACACACCGACGAGATTGAATCGGAGACGATCGCCCAGGTCCAGCGCAACATCAACAGCTATGGCCTCCAGATCGTGCGCCTCGGGAATTTCACGATCACGCTCAAGCCCGAGGACGAAGACAAGCTGAAGAACTTCCTCAAGGACGTGCAATACACCAAGCTGGCGGGTGGCTTCCAGCAGTACGCATCCGGCGCGGCGATGATCGGCGCCGGCCAAGGCCTGGCGCAGGGGCCCGGTCAGGGCGGCGGCGTGAATCCCGCCTTCCTCGGCGTCGGCCTTGGCGTGGGCGGCGTGGTCGCCGGCCAATTGGGTCAAACGGTGGCCGCCGGCGGCCAGATCCAGGTGCGCTGCCCCAACTGCCACGCGCTGAACGCCGAGAGCGCGAAGTTCTGCAACAGTTGCGGCCAGGCGCTTTCACCGGCGCCGGCTCCAACTGGCGCGACCGTGGCCTGCCCCAAGTGCGGCACGCAAAACGCCGCCAACGGCAAGTTCTGCACCAACTGTGGGCAATCACTCACCGGCGGAGGCGCACCGGAAAAAGCGTGAGCTGGCGTCGCCGGCTGGCTCTGGGTGCCGTCCTGGCGTTGACGCTGCTGCTGACGAGCCCGCTGCTCGCGCTGGCTCGTGCCGGCGGCGGTCAGAGCTTTGGTGGTGGTGGTGGCGGATTTAGCGGTGGTGGAGGCTATGGTGGCGGTGGCGGCGGCTTCGGCGGGGGCGGCCTGTTGCTGCCCTTCTTCCTCTTCGGCGGAGGCGGCGGCGGGTTCATCTTCTTTCTCTTCATCGCCTTTGCGGTCTATCAGGCGTACCGTCGGATGAGCATCGGCAATCCCGTCCAGGCATCGAACTGGGGCCCGGCCTACGCGCCCATGGGACAGATGCGTTCCACGCTGCCCGATGACCTGGCTGCCCTGCAGGCCAAGGATCCGAACTTCAACCAGCAGATGTTCCTCGACCGGGCCCAGGCGGCCTTCTTCGCGCTGCAGAAAGCATGGGTGGACCGCAACCTCGAACCGGCCCGGGTCTACATGTCGGACGGCATCTACCACCGGTGGAAGAACCAGGTCGATGCCATGATCGCCGCGCACAAGCGAAACCTGCTCGACAACCTCGTCATCGGTGGGGTCCACATCGTCAAGGTGCAGACGGATCCGAACTTCGATACGGTCACCGTGCGGATCGATGCGAGCGCCGCGGACTATGAGGTGGACGACGCCACCAGCAACAAAGTCATTTACGGCTCGCGCCAGAATCAGCCCTTTACCGAATACTGGACCTTTATTCGAAGCGGGTCCGCCCGGACCAAGGCAGGGGAGGGCGCCGAGGTCACCCAATGCCCCAACTGCGGCGCGCCCCTATCGATCAACGAATCCGGCGTCTGTAGCTACTGCAAAGCGACCGTGACCAGCGGACAGTTCGGTTGGGTCCTCGACAACATCACGCAAGCATCGGAGTGGCAAGGATGAACGAGCAAGACGGACCGCCCTCACAGACACCAGCCGACCGAACGGGCTGGTCGCAGCCGCCGGCGTCGCAGTCGCCCGGCCCGCCTGGCACCTTTGTCGACCGCCCAGCAGTGCCACCCGGCGCGCCGCTGCCGCCCGGCGCCGGTTCGCCGGTTCAGCCGGGACCGCCGATGTCGGTCCAGGCGCCCATCAAAGACACGACCATCAACATGACCGCTCTGCTGCTCGGCGCGGGCATCGTGATTGTGGTGATCATCATCGTGATCCTGCTGATCGCCGTCTTCGGCCACCGGGCCTCCGGCTAGACCCTTTGGCGTAGACTACTACACAAAAATGTAGTATTATTGACGCGATGGCTGCGCCGGACGAGCCGGGCCTGCTGGCTGCCCTCGTCGGGCAGCGCGGCGACCTGTCGGGGGTCAGGGCGCTGCTAGCCGAAGGGGGGATCGTGGAGCGCCAAGCTGGCGACCTGCGGGCGTCGGCGCGCCGGCACGGGTTCCGACCTGGCCAGGTCCGGCGGCTGTTCATGGTGCGCGAGCTCGCCCGCCGCTGGCACGTGCCGGCCGACAGCGCGGCACCGGCGGTCACCTCGCCGCGGGAGGCCCTGCTTCAGTTTCAGGAGCTGCGCACCAGCCTGAAGGAGTGTTTCGCCGTCCTCTACCTGAATACGCGCAACCAACCGCTCGGCTGCGAAAAGGTCGCGGTCGGTGGTCTGAATGTTGCCGCGCTGCAGCCGCGGGAGGTTTTCGGGCCGGCATTGACGTTGGGCGCGGCGGCGGTGATCCTGGCTCACAACCACCCCTCAGGGGACCCGACCCCCAGTCCGGAAGACCTGGCGGTCACGCGCCACCTTCAGGAAGCCGGCCGGTTACTTGGGGTGGAAGTCCTTGATCACCTGGTGGTCTGTGCCGAGCGCTTCCGGAGCCTGCGCGAATCCGGCGCCCTCTAGGCCGGCCCTGTACGAAGCTGATAGCGGCGTTGTCAAATAAGCCCTAATTGCCGCAACCGAATCCGCAATTTGGGACGGCCACGGAGGCCTCGGCATGAGAGAATAGCGGAGCTCGCCTGCCGGCGGGCGCGGCCCAGACGGGGCAGGAAAACCGACCACTGAGCGATGGTCGGTTTTCTGTTTTCAGCGCCGAAAAGGCGCTGAAACCGAGCTCATTCCGGGGCTAACCCTCTCAGCAGCGTACGTGCGCTGCCTCCCTTGACTTCGGATCACCCGTGGCCGCACGTCCTTTGAACGGAAAGAGCTCGGCCGTTGAAATTCGCGGGCCGCGACAAGGCTCGCGAATTTCTCCCGGCGCACCAATGAGCGCCGGGACGTCTGTGTTCGGCCCGGAGCGCCGGAGGGACTGTGCAGACGGGGGCAAATTCAACTAGACGCGATCGATCCGCGTCAACAACCAGCCGAACTTGCCGCTGATGACAGCGGCATCACAAAAGGGACAGATGCTGGTGATGTCGACGTTGACCGATGCCCCGCAGTTCGGACAGGCCTGCGAGGTGATCGTCCCCGCCCGGCCGGTCTGCGCCGTCGACGGGCGCTGAAAGATCCAATCTTCGGTCCAATCCCAGGGTTGCGTGTCGCCGCGGATCACATGCCCGCCGCTGTCGAGGTCATAGTCCGCGGAGTTGGCGTTGATGCGCACCGTGATCGTGTCGAAGCCGCTGCCGCAGAGCGCGCCGGCGACGACCGCGCTGGTAAAGGCGAGCTTGGGCAGGACGTTGTGCCATCCGCGTTGCTGGTACGCCGCGATCTGGGCCTGTTGCTCCTCCCAGATCAGCGACGCCATGACGCCCTGGCTGAGAGCCGGTTTGAGCGCGGTCCACGCCTCGAGGACGGCAAAGAAGAGTCGCTGGACCTGCGCGAGGAACACGTTCTCGTCGAAGGCTGGATCGTGCGCCTGGACGGCGGCAACGCCGGAAAGCTTGCCGTCGACCCCATCGCTGTCGATGTTGGGTGCCCACGACCCGGGCATCACCTGCCCATACCACCGGCGGCTCGGGCGATGCAACGCGACGTCCGAGGACATGAGGTCACCCTGGCTGGCGGCCGCCTCACCTTCGGTCAGCCAGTCCGTCACGTCTTTGAATCGATCGACCAGGCCGATAGGTAATGCGACGCGACAGGTTGGCACCTTCTTTCAATCCCTGTAAAGGCTGATAAAGAGCTTGACAAGTCGGGCGCCCGCGGGCGATCCTGAGCGGGCAGCAGGGTGCGGCTGCCTCGGGGAGAACTTGCATCCAGGAGGGAAGCATGAAGCGATCGATTTGGCTCCGCCTGCCTATGGTCATCGCGGCCGGGAGCCTGCTGCTGAACGTCGCGTCGGCCTCGGCGTCACCTGGTACCAACGTCAGGCTGACCCATGATGAGACGGCCGGTGCTTACGTGAGCGCGTACACCCTGGGGACAGGGACGGCGTACACCGACCCGACCCTGACCGAGTGCTCGCGATCGCAGGGACGCCAGAATGAACCGGCGGTCGCGGTCGATCCGCGGGACCCCCGTGTGTTGATCGGAAGCTCGAACGATTACTGCGGGGTCTACAACAACGGGATGGACCCGAACGGAGCTCCGATCCCGAGCGGCCCGGTCTGGCTGGGGTACTACCGGTCTGAAAACAGCGGTGGGACCTTCGTGAGCTCGCTGGTCCCCGGCTACCCGGGTGACACCTCGCCGTACGCCGCCCTGGCTCAGGTGCGGACTGCCGGCTCCGGTGATCCGGTCATCGCCTGGGATAAGCACGGCCGCGTGTTCATGGGGTCGGAGAGCTCCGGAGACCCCGAGGGAACGGCGAAGACGCTGGGCGACGTCTGGGTAGCGCGTTACGTCAACTCCGGTGGCCCGGCGGGAACCCTCAACGATGGGAAGCAGTATCAGGGCACCGTTACGGTGGCCAGCGGCTCGTCGGCGCCGAACCTGCTGGGCAAATTCCACGACAAGACCGCCATCGAAGCCGATCGCACGGGCGGCTCCTGCGACGGCTACGTCTACTTCGCCTGGGCGCGATTCACGGGGAACACCCCGAGCGGTTTCAACTCCAGCGTCTATCTGGTTCGCTCGACCGACCATGGCGCAACCTTCTCGAGTCCGATGAAGCTGAGCCAGACGGTGCACGACATCCAGTTTCCCGACATCTCCGTCACGGCCAACGGTCACGTCTACGTCACCTACCGGCAGTTCGCCGATATCCGCAGCAGCCAGGACACCGATGCAGTCATGTACCAGAAGTCCACAGACTGCGGTGGCAGCTTCTCGCAGCCGACGCAGATTGCGGCCTTCGAGCCCTACGATGCGACGGACATCCTGGATAGTGGAGGCCTGGCCGGCAGCTGTGGCGACTTCGCGTCCCATTGCCAGTCCGGCTACACGTTCTTCCGGCGTAGCACCCAGGTGCGGTCAACGGCTGATCAGCTGGATACGAACAGCGAGAACATCTACATCGTGTACGACCCGAGCAAGCCAGGTACCGAAGTCGCGAGCGGCACGACCTACGGGTCGGTTGCTTCAGGCGACCTGCCGGTGACGCGCCACCAGAACACTGGCAGCCAATCGGGGGTGTATTTCATCAAGCTCAACGGTGCAACCGGCGGCCACACGACGCCGGCGCTGCTCGACAATGAGGCGATCGGCCATCAGCTGTTCCCTGATATCTCGGCGGAGGGCGGCGTCTTGCACGCAACCTGGTGGGATAGCCGCCTGGATCCCAACTACTCGGCCCAGCGGCCGGTTGGCAACGGTCCCGGCGGTCTGACCGCGCCTGCCCTCGACGTCTTTGCCACCAGGTCCGGCAATGGGGGCGCCAGCTGGTCGACGGCGACCAGGATCACAGACGTGAGCAGCAATCCCAACTACGAGCAGTTTTCCGGCCGGACGGTGCCGTTCGCTGGCGATTACCTCTGGGTAACGTCGCTCGGTGACTTCGCCTTCACGGTCTGGGCGGATTGGCGCAACACGGCCGGGGGCGTGGATCAGCGAGAGGTCTCCGAAGACCAGGATGCCACCACCGCCGATGTCCTGCAGTGCCGTCACACCACGGCCTCGGGCGGGGTGAGCGGTGACACGTGCCCGCGGGCGGGCGGCCTCGACCAGAACATCTACGGCGACCGAACGCCATAACGTCCGGCGCAAGTGCGCCCTCGCCATCTTCCCTCCCCCGTTTGCGGGGGAGGGTCAAGGTGGGGGCTAGCTTGTCCGGAAGATCTCCGTGACCTGGCCGGTTCCATAGTCACCCACCAGAAGGCCACCATCCGGCGCCTCGGTGATGGCCAGCGGGTGCGAGAATCCGGTCGCGAAATCGCTCGTCTGCCCGTGCTCGCTCGCACCCGATCCGGAGAGCACCACGCGGATGACCCGACGCCCGCTGGGACCGCCGACGTTGGTGCCCCACTCCGTGACGAAGGCGTTGTCCGCGTAATCCGCGCCAAACTCGGCACCGTCGTCGATGACGATGCCGTCCGCGGACGAGTGCGGGGCAAACACGGCGATGGGCGGAGCGACGCCGGCGCAATTGCCATGGAGACTGCCATCGGGAAAGGCCGGCCAGCAACGCGGCCATCCGGCATCTTCGCCGTCTGCCACTCGCAACAGATGGTCCGCTGGCTGTGCGCCGAGATTGTCCTGGCCGTTGATGGTGACGTAGGCGTCGCCGGTCGAGGCGCGGAGCGCGAGACCGTAGGGATTGCGGGCGCCCCGGACGACAACCCCGGCGTAGCTCCAGTCGCTGTGAAAGCGGAGCACGCTCGCGCTTTTGGGGTTGGCCTCGTTGCAGACATCGCAGGTGGACCCGACCCCCAGGAGGAAGTCGCCGTTGGGCATTGGCACGATCCAGTCGTTCTGATGCCGGTTGACCGGCAGGCCGCTGACCACCGCTCCGCCGCCCGACAGCGTGCCGTTGTTGAGGTGGTAGTGCCGGACGCTGCCGCGGACCGAAAGGTAGAGCTCGTTATCTCGCCAGGCCAGGCCGAGCGCGACCGGCAGGCCGGAAAGTAAGGTGCGCGGCCCGGCGCCCGGCGAGGCCACCACGGCGAGCGAGCCGCCACTGCTGAGCACGTATAAGGCGCCATCCGGGCCGAAGGCCATCGCGGAGACGGTGCCCAGGCCGCGCGCGTAGACATACGCCGAAAAGCCCGCCGGCAGGCCGATGCCCCCGGCCGCTGCGAGGTTCGGCGGTGGCGGAAGCGGCGTCGGTGTCGGGACCGGCGTGGGGCTTGGGGTGGGCGTGTGGCGGGGTGACGCGGTCGGCGTCGTGCGGGCGGTCGGCTGACCGCACCCGACTAGCAGCAGCGCGACCACGGCCGCCACCGTCGGACGTCTCACGAGAGCGGCGGAATGGTCAGGACAAGCTTGCCGAAGTGGTCCCCATGTTCGAGCAGCGTCTGCGCCTGCGCTGCCTGCTCGAGGGGGAAGATGCGGTCGACGACCGGTCGGAGGGCCTTCGCGGCCAGCAGTCGATTCAGCTGTTCCCAGTCATGCCGGGTTCCCATAGTCGAGCCGTAGATCGTGATTTGCTTCGTGAAGATGCGGCGGATGTCCTCATCCGGCTTGGGGCCGGAGGTGGCGCCGCAGGTGACGAGCCGGCCGCCGCGTGCCAGCGCCCGGATGCTCCCTGACCAGGTGGCCGCACCGACATTTTCGATCACAACGTCGACGCCGCGCTTCTCGGTGATTCCCCAGACTTCTTTCGAGAAGTCGGTTGCCTTGTGGTTGATCAGGACGTCGGCGCCCATCGCCCTGGCCCGATCGAGCTTCTCCTGGCTGCTCGAGGTCACAAAGACCCGAGCCCCCAGGTGCTTGGCGATCTGCAGCGCGGCCAGTGCCACGCCGCCGCCGATGCCGAGAATGAGCACCGCCTCGCCCGGCAGCACCCGGGCCTTGGAGACCACCATCCGCCAGGCGGTGAGGAACACCAAGGGAAAGGCGGCGGCTTCCTCGAAGCTCAGGCCCTCCGGGATGGGCCGAAGGTTGATTTCGGGTACCACGACCGCCTGCGCGTAGGTGCCGTCACGATGCTCGCCCAGGATCTCCCAACGGTCGCACAGGCTGTGCTCGCCGCGGGCGCAGTAGTCGCAGGTGCCGTCGCTCAACCCCGGGTCGAAGAAGACCCGCGTGCCGGCTGGATAGCGTGTCGCGCCCGGACCATTGGCCGCGACCACGCCGGCCCCGTCGGCGCCGCCGATGTGGGGGAGGGGGACCTTCGGGACATCGCCGTTGCGTGTGAAGAGGTCCAGGTGGTTGAGGGCGGCCGCCCGAAGCGCGACCAGGACCTCACCGCGGCCCGGCTCAGGAGTCGGCGCGTCCTCGTAGCGGAGCACCTCGGGGCCGCCGTGCTGATGAAATCGAATCGCCTTCACGTCGCGTCATGCTACTCATTTACCGGGCGACGGCGTCGTCCAGCGCGGCTCCGCCGCGAGCCGCGAGAGGCGCAGTGGCCCGGTTAGTTCCGCGAAAGAAAGTCACAGAGCGTGACGTTGCAGTATCGAAACCCCCAGTCGGGAACGTGGTTGTGTCAAAAATCATGACTTATAATGTCGGGCACGTGACAGCCGACCCCGAGATTCAACTGCTGAACCGGCTCGGCGGTCTCTTCTCCGCATCGCTCTCGCTGAACGAGAACATCGAGGCGATGCTGCGGGCGACATCCCAGATGGTGCAGTTCGATGCGGCCACCGTCTTCCTGCTCAATGAGGGCAGCCGGGAGCTGACCGCCACCGCCACCTACCCCCACCGCGACATGGTGCCCCACATCGCCCGCTTCGTCCTGGGAGACGGCATCCTCGGCTACGCCGTCGAGCAGCTCGAGACCCTCAACATCGCCGACGCCACCCTCGACCCGCGCTTCAAGATGCTCGACCAGAGCCGGTCGCCGCGCTCGCTCATGGTCCAGCCGCTGGCCACGACCCAGCGGGTGGTCGGCGCGATGACGATCTCGCGGCAGCGGGTCGATCCCTTCACCGAGCTGGATGCCGCCATCCTCAAGGTCATCACCAACCAGGCCTCGATTGCGATCGAGAACGGTCGCCTCTACGAGCAGCTGCAGGCCCATCTCGGAGAGCTGGAGACCGCCAATGCCCAAATCGCCGAGGTCAGCCGGCTCAAGTCGGAGTTCCTCGCCAACATGTCGCACGAATTGCGCACCCCCCTCAATGCCATCCTGGGCTTCTCGGAGCTGCTCCGCGACGACCTGGCCGGCAAGATCTCGGAGAAGCAGCGCAAAGACTGCCTCGACAACATCTATAACAGTGGCAAGCACCTGCTGTCGCTGATCAACGACGTCCTCGACCTGACCAAGGTCGAGGCGGGCCGCATGGACCTGGTCTACGAAGAGTTCGGGGTCGACTCCGCCGTCCGCGAGGTGCTCAACGTGGTGCGCTCGTTGGCGATGAAGAAGGACATCGAGATCGCCTCGGCGGTCGAGCCGCTTGATGCGCTTTTGATTGCGGACAAGAACAAGTTCAAGCAAGTCCTCTACAACCTCCTCTCGAATGCCATCAAGTTCACGCCGCCGTCGGGGAAGGTCGGCCTGAAGGCCGCGGTCGAGGGCGCGTCGTTGCGGGTGTCGGTGAACGACAGCGGCATCGGCATCCCCAAGGACGTCCAGCACAAGATCTTCGGTGCCTTCTACCAGGTGCAGAGCGCCAGCAACCGGGAATACCCGGGTACCGGCCTCGGCCTGGCGTTGACCAAGAAGCTGGTCGAACTCCACGGCGGCACGATCGACTTCGAGAGCGCGCCCGACGCGGGGACCGTCTTCACCGTGGAGTTCCCGCTCCGGCCAGGCCCCAGCAAGCGGAATCGCGTCCTCGTCGTCGAAGACAATCCCTCGAACCTGGACTTGGCCCGCATGGTCCTGGAGGGCAATGGCTTCGCCGTGGACACCGCCTCGAACGGCCAGGAGGGCCTGGAGAAGGCCCGCCACCTCCGACCCGACCTAATACTGATGGATATGCAGCTCCCCGGCGTTGATGGATTAGCGGTGACCCGCCAGCTCAAAGCGGACCCGGCCACGAGGAGTATCAAAGTGGTCGCCCTGACAGCGAACGCGCTGAAGGGAAGCGAGGAGCAGGCGCTGGCCGCGGGGTGCAGTGGCTACATCGCGAAACCGATCGAACTCAAGAAATTCATGCTGCAAGTGACGAACTTTCTGGAGAAGGAGTAGGCGCGACCCATGTCATTCCCGAAGACGATTTTGATGATCGAGGATGATGCCCCGACCCGGGAGGTCGTCCGCATGGCATGCGTGGGTCAAAACCTGAACCTGATCGAGGCGGACACCGGGGAGAAGGGCATGGAGATGATCGAGAAGTCCGAGCCTGACCTGGTGATCCTCGACTTGAACCTGCCGGGCGTCTCCGGCATGGACGTCTGCCGCCAGCTCCGCGCCGACGGTACCCAGGTGCCGGTCATCATGCTGACGGCGAAGACCGACACAATCGACGTCGTCGTCGGGCTCGAGGTGGGGGCCGACGACTACCTGACCAAGCCGTTTGAGGTACGGGAACTCCTAGCCCGGGTGGGCGCACACCTGCGTCGGAGCGAGCAGGCGGTCTCGCAGGCACAGCCCAAGACGCGCTTCGAGTTCCCAGGCCTCATCATCGACATGAACAGCCGCCAGGTGTGGCGCGAGGGCAAGGAAGTTGCCCTGACGCTCACCGAGTTCAACCTCCTTTCGCTACTGGCCTCGCAAGCCGGACAGGTGGTCAGCCGCGGCGAGCTGCTTCGGAAGGTGTGGGGCTACGAGGTCGAGATCGAGACGCGGACCGTGGACGCGCATGTCTACCGGCTGCGCAAGAAGATCGAGCGCGACTCCGAAAAGCCGCACTACATCCACTCCGTTCCGGGGATCGGCTACCGCTTCGTCGCCGACTAAGCGGGGCTATTTCCCCTCGCCCGCTTGCGGGAGAGGGTAGGGTGGGGGCTCATGAGCTCGATCGAGGGCCTCGTAGACGAGTACGGTCCGAAGGGCCAGTGGAGGGAGCTCGGCGCTGTCCTCGACCGGATGGATCGACGCCGTTTGGGCAGCGGCGAACAGGAGATGTGGTACCGGGCCCGCGGCATTGTTGAGTTCCGAACGAATCAGCGCGCCCGGGCGAAGGAGATCTTCGAGGAAGGCGTCCGGTCGTTTCCGACCTCAGCCTGGCTGAACTACGGGCTGGGCCAGGAATACGAGGCGCAGGGTCGGATTGACGAGATGGCCGCGTGCTTTCGGCACGTCCGCCTGGAGCAGGTCGGCAGCCCCACGGTGCTGGCGATGGCGCGCTACTACTACTTATGGAGCCGGTTCGAGCACGGCCAGCGGGTGATCCAGCCGATTTTCGACCGTTACTACGAATTGAAGATCGCCGATGACATGTTCCTCTACATGCGTGGCCTTCCGATGTTCGACGAGTCGTTTGGCTACCGCGCGACCTTTGCCCGGCTGGCGGGGAAGCTCGATCATGCGCGATTGGAGCTCGTCCCGGGTCGCTCGATGCCCGGATGCCCACCGGCCAGTTGCGGATGAAACGCGCCGTCTTGCGCTGCCGAGCCATGTTCCCTCCGCCGCTTGCGGGGGAGGGCAGGGTGGGGGCAGCCATTGCCGAGCTCGATGCCGTTCATCTGGAGACGGACGATCACGCCTGGTTGGCGGACATTCGGACCCTCGCTCGAGCTGAGATGTACCACCGCTTCGACATGACGGATCGCGAGCACGAGGCCTTAGCGGAATTCTGGCCGCGTCAACCCCTGCTCTTCGAGCCAAATCACGCGTTCACCTTCGGGTTGATCGACTACCAGGAGACGCTGAAACCGCGCTACCAAGCCGATCGCCTGCTACGAACCGCCTAGGTAGGTGGCGCGGCTCGCGCGGTTTGGCGTATCGTTGCGAAGCACCGGGAAGGGGAGCATATTTGGGCAAGGTCATTGCCGACGTCGACCCCGTACTCGAGGATTACATCGAAGCCGCTGCCCAGGCGGATCGCATCCCCCTCGAGCAGTATGCGGGCGCGCTGCTCCAGGTTGGCTGGGAGGCTGTCTTTGGAAACCGCCCCTCCGATCGGCTGAAGCGGGCCGCCTCGGCCTCCCGTCAGGCCGAATTGCGGGCGAACTTCGCGAAGTTACGCGCCGGCCTGGCACAGCGGAGGGCCGCGGAAAAAGCCGACTGACTCATCCGTGTTTCCCATCCGCCCGAGCGGAGGGTGTGGTGGGGACTCGAATTGCGGCGATCTCCTCCCACAGATGTAGGGCAGCCTTGCGGCCGAGGAAGAAGCTGTCCAGGTCCAGCCGCTCGTTGGGTGCGTGCGCAAAGCAGTCCGGCAAGACGAAACCGACGAGCAAACAGGGCGCCTCGAGCAGCCGGCCCATGACGTCGACGGCGCCGATTGAACCGCCGGCGCGGATCAGGGCCGGCTCCGTACCATACACCTGCCGCAGAGCCCGCTGCCCGGCGTCGATGAGGGGGTGATCGACCGGCGTGATCCATGGATCGCCCTGGCCGCTGAGCTCGGTGACGGTAACCTGGACCGTCTTTGGCGTGACCTCCTCGATGTAGCGACGCAGCGCTTCGCTTACGGCCTTCGGATCCTGGTCGGGGACGAGGCGGCAGCTGAACTTGGCGGCCACCCAGGCCGGAATGATCGTCTTCTTGCCCGGCCCCTGATAGCCGCCCCAGATTCCGTTGACGTCGAATGTTGGCCGCGCCCAGTTACGTTCGATGGGAGTGAATCCCGCCTCGCCATGCAAGGCCCGCAGACCGTAGGTCCGTTTGATCGCCGCCTCATCAAAGGGGATGCGCGCGAACTGGCGGCGCTCGTCGTCGCTGAGCGGCCGCACGCCGTCGTAGAAACCGGGCACCAGGACGTGGCCGGTTGGATCTTTGAGGTTGGTGAGGATCTCCGCGAGCGCCTGGGCGGGGTTGGGCGCGATGCCGCCGAGGTTGCCGGAGTGGAGATCGGTGCTGGCCGCTTCGACCCGGAGCTCGAAGTAGATCAAGCCGCGGAGCGCGTAGGTGATCGCGGGGAACCCCTTTGCCACCATCGACGTGTCACTGATGACGCAGTAGTCGGATTTGAGCCGGTCCTGGTTGGCGCGCACGAATTCCTCGAAATTCGGGCTGCCGATTTCTTCTTCGCCTTCGGCGATCACCTTAAGGTTCAGAGGCAGCTCGCCGGTCGTGCGCAGCCAGGCATGGATCGCCTGCCAGTGGAGCGCGATCTGCCCCTTGTCATCGGATGTTCCGCGCCCGAAGAGCAGGCCGTCTTGCTGGTGCGGCTCGAACGGTGGCGATGTCCAGAGGTCGAGTGGGTCGACCGGCTGGACGTCATAGTGCCCGTAGAGCAGCACCGTGGGCTTGCCCGGGGCCTTGAGCCAATCGGCGTAGACGACTGGATGCCCGGTTGTCTCGATGACTTCGGCGTTCCGGAGTCCAATCCGCTGGTACTGCTCGGCCAGGTGGCCGGCAGCACGACGGACGTCGTCGCTGCGCTCCGGTTGACTCGAGATGCTGGGGATCCGCAGGAAGTCTTCGAGTTCCTTGAGCCCCTGGTCGCGGGTATCTTCGAGGAATTCTTCAGGGGCGATCACTACGGAGGCTCTCTTTAGCTAGTAGATAAAGCCCAACAGGTCGAGTCCGGCTGTGGACTTGATTGTCCGGTAATCGACCCGGCCCCAGCCGCCATAGTTCATCTCCGACACGGTGAAGGACCCGTCGCCGTTGACGGACTCCACATAGGCCACGTGTCCGACAGGGGACGCCCAGCTAATGCCCTGCACCATGATGGCGCCCACCATCGGCACCTGGCCCTCGGCAAAGCCGAACTGCTGCGCGTTGTACCACCACTGCCAGGCGTTGCCGGACCATGGGACGTAGCGCTTGTGCGCCACCCACCACGTGCAATAGCCGTACGGGAACTTGCCGCCCGAGCCGGTGACCGCGGCGTTGCTATAGGTGATGGTGTAATTCGTCACCAGCGGGCCGAAGCGGTTCCAGGTGACGGAACGAACCGTCTTCTTGCCAATCCCTGGATCGGCGAGCGACGGTCCCACCCCATCGGGAAGCATCAGCATGCTGCCCGGCTTGAGGTGGTCGGGGTCACGGATCAGGTTGAAGTCGATGATGTCCTGGATCTTGACGTGGTACTGGATCGCCAGCCCGCTCAGCTGAGTATTGGGCTGGACCTTGACGAGGATGCCGTTGACGGGAGGCACGACCAGCCGCTGGCCCTGCACCACGCTGGTCACGTCGGCGATGTTATTGGCCCAGCGCAGGGTGTCGAGCGTCAGCCCGTAGCGCCCCGCGACGCTCTGGACGGTGTCGCCGGGCTTGATGGTGTAGTAAGCGACGTCGCGCCGGACCGGTGTGTCCACGCTGGAGGCGCTCATCTTCATGATGAAGCCACCCTGGCTCAGGACCACGTCGTCGACGTGCGTGGTCCGCACTGACACGGAAGGAGTGGGATTTGCGCCGTAGGCCGTATCAGTGTGGAGTCGGTCGAAGGCTGTCAGTACCGGGATCACGGCCGCCGCTAACAGAACAAGCGTGTGCGTTAAAAACCGGCTCTGTGCCAGATCACTTCCCCCGTGATAGCTCGAGTTGGTTT
>Ga0209474_10001844_pt1 | contig 20126 bp, 15 predicted proteins | sample GraSoiAngelo_145_FD_185902 | JGI IMG/M metagenome (GOLD analysis project Ga0209474, IMG submission 185902) | Grasslands soil microbial communities from the Angelo Coastal Reserve, California, USA - 14_1009_05_20cm (SPAdes) (version 2) | ecosystem: Environmental > Terrestrial > Soil > Grasslands... | reverse complement strand
CGCAACCGTCTCAGGAGCGATGGAAAGCAGGTGCTCTAAAAGAGTGCTACCACTCCTCGTGAAACCCACGATAAAAACCACCTTGATGTCAGTATCCCTCTTCGACACAGAGGTCACATTTGAAACTCTAAGATTTTTTCAATGGAATTGTTGGTGCGCTGGATGTATCCCCCACCCCAGCCCATTGTCAGACCTATGAAGGTCGAATTGCGAGGCCTTTTGGCAAACGAGGCCACACCCGAGTAGGGTTACTCGCGTCTTTGAAAATCAACTCGGCATTAGCCGAAAGGGCCTGTATTAAAGTTCGGTGCTGGCGAAGCGATTGGTTTTGGCGGGCGTCGTCACGAGTGCGCTAGGCTCTGCTCACCTCACACGGGTAGGAGTAAGGAGGAAAGTGGATGGTGGAGCGGGTGCGCATGGGTAATCTTGGCTCGGATCGGCGCCGGTATGCGCTTGGTGAGCGGCTTCGCCCAGCACAAGAATCTGGCCTACAGAGTTGATTGCATGCGCTTCAATAAACAGCATACCCATCTTCAAAAAGTCTTCCGTGTTTAGATCCGTCATTCCCGACGACCTGTTCCATCTAAATGCGTGGTCTCCCGATGCCGAAGCGAAACTGCCAACTACATCCCCCGCGTCGTTAATGTCCAAAGCTCGGCTTGATGTACCACCAAGGCCGCTACCGATCTCCTGCATGCCCTCGCGCTTGGTCCAGACGAACGCGCGCATGCCGCGCGGACCGACAGAATACCCCACCACATCGCCGGCGTTATTGATGGCGGTCGCCTCGCTTTTGGAATCTCCGGAGAGGACACCCAAATCGCGGATGCTCCCCGTCTTTGTCCATAACACCGCCCGTTGGCCAGCCGAACTGCCTGACGTTCCAACCACCTCGTCGAAATCATTCATGTCGCGTGCTCTGCTGGTGTTGCCACCTAGCAACGTGCCGAGATTGCGCGTGCCACTATTTCGCGTCCACAGAAATGCCTTAGAGCCGTTCCGGCCCGACGAATAGCCGGCGACATTTCCCTGGCCATTGATTGCTGTTGCCTGCCCACAGTTGTCACCTCGGATCAGGGGGAGACGCTCAAAGCCAGCAGCTCCGGTCCAAATAATCGGTAAGACTGCTTTACTCGTGTTCGAAAGTCCCGCAATTTGTCCAGCGTCGTTAATGTCCGATCCGGAACTGTAATCACCGCCGGCTAGAACGCCCAGATGCCTGGCCCTTAAGCTAGCACCATTCCAGACAGTCACTCGAGTCTCGCCATGCTGATCACTCGCTGCTCTGCCAACCACAACTCCCAGATTGTTCAGCTTCGAGGCCACCTGGCCCAAATCGCTGCCAGATAGCTCCGTAACAATGTAGGTGTTCGTCTGACCAAATACAATGCGCGGAAGCCATGCAGAAGAACCAACAACACTCGCGCTGATCAAATAAGTGAAAAGCGTAAAGCGCAATCGAGTAGCGTTCATAAGTGTAATGGGCTGTGCGTCCTATTAACTACGATCCCGGCAGAATAGCTCATCGGTAGTCAGATCATTCTCGTAAATAGTTATGGAGTCGTTGCTACATTGCTATAAGACGACAGGCCCACATTATTTTTGGCAGCTACGCGGTAGTAGTAGGTCTGTCCCTTCTGCGCCTTGGTATCCTTGTACTTCGTTGTGTTCGCTGCGGTAGTCGCTAAGACCGTGAAAACGCTACCGTCAGTCGATCGTTCAGCTTGGAAGCCAGTCTCGTTGTTAGCATTATCCTTCCAACTAAGTGTGACCTGCCCATTCTTTTCGACCTTCGCCGCCAGATTCGAAGGCGCCGCTGGGACAATCAGAGCAATAGTTGCGATGTTCGAATAGGCAGAGCTGCCTCCTGAGTTGAATGCCGATACCCTGTAGGAATACGTCGTAGATGTTACAAGCCCAGTATCGGAAAAGGTGGTAACGTTTGCTCCGACGGTGGCAACGTCGCCAAACGACGTCCCATCTGTAGAGCGCTGGATCGTAAAACCTGTTTCATCACCCGAATTATCTGTCCACGATAAGTTAATACTGGACGCAGACACAGCAGTGCCGGTGAGATTACTTGGCGCTACAGGAGTGGCTGTTGGCGTTGGTGTTGGCGTTGGTGTTGGCGTCGAACTCGGACTCGGCGTAGGCGACGGTCCAGCAGCACTGCCAATCTGAATAATCTTTGCTATTGAGGGCACTCCGCTGCCGTTAAGAATGAAGAGCATGTAGTAGCCCGGAGGAGCATTGTTTGGATTCGCGGGCGCCATTGCGTTGAGTCCGCCCGCGGTCGGGGAGAATGAGGGCCGGCTGATGCGTTGGTTCATATTAAAGCCATGGGTAACCGAGGAGAGCGCAATCAAATTTACATTCGTAATGTCGTTTGCATCCGGAGTAGCGACAAAAAATGAGTCACCATAGTTGACGAAATTCGGTGCTGACGAAATAGTCGGGCGCGGTCCCCAAAACAAGTACGGAGGCGAATAGATTTCTGCCGAGGCCGCCACAGTCTCACCGCCGGCCGACAGTACCCGACCATCGGGCAGCAGTAATGCCACCGAATGATATCCCCGAAAGACGGCTTGACTGGCCATAGTTGACCATGTGCCTGTCGCCGGATCCCACAGCTCCGCTGCATATGCCGGATTGGTCGAGTTTGTGTTCGGACCCTCCGTTCCCTGAGTACCCCCAGTGACGAGCACTTTTCCATCAGCCAGCAATGTGGCATTGTGAAGCCGTCGGCCCAGCGCCATTGACCCAGTATACGTCCAGGCTGGCTGCGCGGTGTTTAGGTTAATGATTTCAGCTGTTGCCGTTGGCAAGGTCGTGCAAGTACTGTAGAAGCCGCACGTGGCTCCCCCCATTACAATTATCTTGCCATCATCGTACATCGCGGAGGAGGCCCAATGGCGGTTACCGTAAAGATTGTTCGCTACGGTGGTCCACGCTCCAGTACTAGAAACGTCCAAATAACGGGTGGCGCTATTTGGGCCTGCCATAAACACCTTTCCGTTAGGTGCAACGTACATGAAAGGATAGTAAGGCAAAATCAGTTGCGCAGAGCTCAAGTCCCGCCAGTTACCTGTCGCAGATTGCCAAACCTGAGGCTCAGGATTCATTCCCTGGGTGGTATCAACCTGGCCGGCGATCACGAGCACGTCCCCATTCGGCAGGGTTGTATTAGTCGGGTACCAACGCCCATTGTTCATATCTGGTAACCGCGTCCAAGCATTCGCGAGAGGATCATAGATGTACGCATTCGGGAGACCTACGTAATTAACGACGTGTCCACCGCCAAACAGAAGATGTTTGCGCCCGCCGTGGCAGCAGCGGTGATCGAGTTAGTGGCGGGGTTCCAAAGCTGAGCCTGATCTGCTTTGGGCCAGAACAGGACGTTGCCCGTCGGCAGCAGATGTGCATGGATGGCTTTGTATGGCCAGGTCATAACAGGGGACCATTGACCAACTGCGCTGTTATCCTGCGCGACCGAAACAGACGATACTATTGAGAGGAATGCACCGACTAAACAGCAACGGCCGAGCAGACCTGTCGAGTGATAGATTGAAGTGCGTTTCGATCGGTCCTCGACTCGCCGCCGACGAAACGACAACTCGCGCTTCCACATGGTTTTTGACCCACTAATGGATTCGTCCCAGCCACGAATACATTTTTCAGACATTGCTTAAAAACATAGATTTAAGAAAATTGATGTCATACTGTCAATCGAAATCAATCATGATTTCGGTTTGGAAAAAACAGATTGTCATTTTCCATGAAAACAGAAAAGCTATCTCGCCTCGGCTCGGTCTCGTCATTCCAGTTGACGCGCCATTCCAACAACCTCCAGTCCCACCCGCCCAAAAGATAGTTTATCACCGACCAGTTGTGCCAAGGGTAACTTGCAAGCCCCTTGCGGTCGTACTTCCCGTTCGGGTTTAAAGGGAGTCTAGGCAAAGTCCGAATTCTTCGCGGTACCATATGGTAAGGTATTTTGTTTTCAGTCGTTTCATGAGCAGTTCCGTTTCGAACTTTTCCGCTTCAAGGATGATCGAGACGCCCCACGTAGATCAAAGGTTTATCAGGACCGCGACGACGAACGCGATCCCCAGTTCGGTAATAATTACCAGTTCGACCAGTTACAGACACAAATGCTCGCCTGGTTTTTTCGTCGTCACACCAATAGCCGTGAATGAGTTGTGGACCAGTCATGAGAAGGTCTGGAGCGAACCTTGGGCAACGTTTTGGTCCCGACAACACCTTGCTCCATCAAGCGGCGCAAAGATTGTTCGTTGTTTCTCAGCTAATCGGCCCAGTTACACTCAGCACGATTTGCTCTCACTAAAATCCGCATCCACTAATTCGCAAAAGAGATGTCCGATCGCAATATGGCATTCCTGAATTCTGGCCGTGCTCGTCGAAGGGATCGTTACGGCCACATCTGCCCGCTGGGCGAGCGCGCCACCATCCTTTCCGGTCAACCCGATCGTCTTTAGTTTGCGTTTCCTGGCTTCCTTTACACCTTCTAATACATTAGCTGAATTGCCGCTTGTACTAATGGCGACGGCAACGTCGCCCGCCCGGCCCAGCGCCTGTATCTGCCTGGCGAAGACTTGCTCAAATCCGTAATCGTTTCCTACTGCAGTAAGAATGGACGAATCGGTCGTTAATGCGATTGCTGGCAATCCTGCGCGCTCCCGAACGAACCGGCCGACAAGCTCTGCTGCTAAATGCTGAGCATCGGCAGCGCTCCCACCGTTACCGAAGAAGAGCACTTTGCCTCCATTCCTCAGACACCTCGTAATCAAAAGAGCCGCTTCAAAAATCACGCCGCTGCTCTCACGCGCAACTGTAACGCTCAATTCGGCGCTCACGCGCAGTGAAGAATCAATTAGGGCGATCGCTTGTTTTTGATTCATTAACAGCACTCACTTGTTCGTGGATACCGAATTACGCCTGAAGTGAGCACAGAAAACACATTCATCGATAGCACCTCCACTTCAGTTCAGAAATCTCGAAACCTCGGTCCACAAATTGTCGGTCGTTCCTAACCAACACGCTAACACATCCATTTGATCCTATCTGCCGCGTTGCGATCTTAGCGTGGACAACGCTTTCGTTCCCTCAAAAATCAGCGACCTGCTGTTTTTCGATAACATCGCTATCGAAAAACATATGACCGTGAATACCGGACCACACACAAGCAACACCGTTAAAGCGCTCATCTCCGACAACATTATCCGACGCAGAGCCCAGGTAATCACGCCGGCAAAGCACGCCGGAAAAAAGGCAGACAAGAAACTTACAACTACATTGGAAAAACGGATTGGGCTGTTTCTCGTCGCGTACCAAACATAAGCCCAAAGCAATCCAACAAAGGTGATGCTGAAGCTGGTAGCAACACCTTCCACGCCCCATCTGATTCCAATGAGAAACCCAGCAATGCAAACCGGTGCCGAGATCAATGCGTAACGAAACTGCTGCTCAGGGCGTCCCAGTGATTGGGAGAGCCAGTTCGGAGCGAAAACCATCGCGCCAACCGCCGCCGCCGGTGCCAGGAGTTGAAAGATACGCGCAACTGCCATCCAACGGGGGCCCAATAAAACCAGAATAACGTCATAAGCGAAGAAAAATGCGAAAGTCACAATCGGAACAGTCACCAAGGATATAGCTCCTACCGCCCGCAGGAAGAGCTTGCGGTATTCCGCCGGATTATTCTGCAAACGACTCAGGCCCGGAAGTAAAACCGTCGCCAGCGGTTGGTTGACTTGCCCTGGTAACATGAGCAATGCGTAAGCCCTTGAATAAATTCCTAGTGGAGCGGACCCCAAGACTCGGCCAATCAAAATATTGTCAAAGTTACGGGTAAAATAGTTTAGAACGGTAAAACCGGTTATATGGCCCCCAAAGCTAAGCATCGGACGAAGTCCAACCCGTCTCTGAAATGCGCCCGGCCTCCATTTGCAGCTCGACCATACGAGAGCGCAATTAGTGATGCTTGTTCCGAACTGTGCCCCCACCAGCGACCAATAGCCGAAATGCAACCCAGCCATAACTATAGCCGTAGCGACACCACAAACCATTGACACCATATCAATGACAGCAGTTGTCTTGAACTGCATTTGCCGCCGTAACAGTGCCTGATGCTGCACGGTCAAGCCGCTGAAAATGAAATTGCCAGACAGCACCAGAGTAATCGCGAGCAATTTAGGCTCGTGATAGAACCAGGCGATGAACGGCGCTAGCATCGCAACGACCAGCGCAACTCCAAGGCTTAATGCACAATTAATCCAGAACAAACCTGAGACCTGCCCATGCGTGATCTTAGGTCGTTGGACGGTGGCATTGGAGAGCCCAAGATCCTTGAACATGCCAATAAAAGCAGTCACCGACATTACCATCGCGAGCAAACCGAAGTCTCGGGGTAGGAGAAGCCGGCCGAGAACGGCTGCCGACAGCACTTGTAGAAGCACCTTTACGGCCTGGCTGATCAGCGTGACGAAGCCGCCGCGAAAAGTCCGTCCCTGCAGATTATCAAGTAGATGGTCGGTCTCGAAATACGGGCTGTCCCGATAGACCGATGGTCCGCTCTCAACCGTCGCAATTCTATTATTCCTCAGATCTACACCTGATTGCCTAGACGCAGTCATGAAGTGAACAAAGATAAATGCAGCTCAGGGAACGGCCTGACTAGCTCTAGACAGACTCGATCTGAAGGCTGTCTGCGGAATCGAACGGGCTTATCTAGTGGACGTGACCCACGCCCTCATCGAAATCAAGCCAGCGAGTGTGATTGAGAGAAGAACCGCTGTCCTACCGCCATCCGGAACAATGTCGCTCGGGACACCGGGACCGACACCGAATGGCGCATTGCCATTGGACTTGAACAGAAACTCTTCGCCGGTGATGGAGAGAGAGGGACTCACCGGAAGCGTGAGATCGAAATGAATTCCAAAGAAATCGAGAGGGCGTGACAAGTCCCCAGGCAAAAGAGGAAAGAGACCGGCGGCCAGCAAGCCATTATTCCCCGCGGCGCTTCCCAACTGCTGAGGTGGCTGCAGTGGGTTACCCTGCTGATCGACCAAAAACCCAGTTCCGCTCAAGAAATCGACCATACCGGGGCTATTTGTTTGCAGTTTGAGAAGGGCCACAAATGGACTACTCGTAACGGTAAATAGCCGGACAAATTCCCCGTGGGAAAATGTGAAATCGAGCGAGAGAGTTTGCCCCTGCAAGGCTGTCCCGTTCATTGCATCAAAAGAGTTGGTAACCTTGAAAGTGACATGAGGGGGAGTCCCGAGGTCAAGATCGATGGTCGTCGCTCGTGCAGATCCAATCGCTCCCAGACTTAGAGCTGCGATAATTCCGGCAAAAAGGGCTGAGGCTTTCACCGAACCGCGTGAACTTAATCCCCTATAACGCATCGATAGACCTCAGCTTTTGCTTATACTAATCTAATGAGAAAACCAGCGCGCCGCAAGGTTAATTTTTGTTGTTTCGATACTCGACCGAATCCCTGTAGCTGCTATGGTGCAAGCGTGCCCTGCGGTCACTAAGAGCTTAGTTCATCGCCTCATCAATGAGCTTGCGAGGGCAGGAAGAAGAACCTGGCATAGATGTAGGCAACGCTCTCCGCTACGACCTCTCGGACACCATCGCTGTAACGCCACCAATGTGTCGAATCATAATCCGGACTGGGGACGGCGATGATACCGATCCTGATCTCTTTGCCAAACGCTTTCTGATAAAGGAGACGCGTCCGGCGAGCGTGAAAGTCTTGAGTCAGAACATTGAAACTGCGGACCGACATATTGTGATCACGAAACCAGTTTCGCAACGCCACGGCCGAACCGTAAGTTCTCTCCCGATCCATCACGCGCGAAGGGACCATCTGCAACGATTCACTCGGAAGTCCGAAGTTCTTTAGCAGTTCGGCGCCCACGCTGGCGGCGGTGTTGTAATCATTGATGTAACCTCCATTTCCGACCACCGGACCGCCAGTTGTAAAGACGCGTTGATAGGAACCGGATTTGTATTCCTCTATGGCTGAACGGATCGCGTACTTGTGTACCCATCCTTCAACAACAAGCACGTTCGTATCTACTCGCTGCGTCGTTGTAAGAAAAGGGCAAACATTCAAAAACGCGAAATAAGCGACCGCCAGCCCGGTCGACATGACTAGCAGCCAACCGCGCCATGACAAACCCCAGCGCTCCTTACGCGTAACGATCCCCCAGAATTTTTGCGATGCCTTATCATAAGAACGCACCTGACGACCTTGCACGATTGTCGGCGGCATTGGCTTATCGGTAAATGCGCGAGGTTCCGTACTCTCCCCACTGTCCTCTGTCTTCTGTCCTCTGTCCTCTGTGTCCTCTGTCGTCTGTGTCCTCTGTCGTCTGTGTCCTCTATCCTCTAACTTCTGCTCGATCATTACTTAAAGACTGTCTCTCCCTCGCCTGTCTGATTCTTTCGATGACAAATTCCGGTAATACGGCCTTCAGAGCAATTCTAGAGTATAACTTAATGCGGACCGAAAGCCGCCGCAGGAAGGCGCCAGCGTCTGCCCCCAGACAACACAAGGTGCCAACGGCATTGGAAACATTGCCACTTTCTGCCTCGCTAACACCGACATCTTTCGTGAGCGAGTAGCCGTACTTGGCGACCCGAGGCTCATACTTCATGGCAATATACCGATAATAACTCCTGAAAATGGAATTATTCAGAAGGTTTGACCAGCGATCAAAGTATTTCTTGTTATAGGCCTGACTAGCTTCTTCCATTGCGCGCTCCGGAACACGTAAATCGGTCGGCGGCCACTGCGTCACATGCCGGAATTTATCTTCCTTGGGCGCGTCGGGAACGCGCGTCCCAATAAAGCGAGCGATCTCCTGGTGATACTTGTCCGGATTTTGGATGTAATCCTCGTACCTGAGGTCATACACACATTTCAAATGTTTCTTGTCGTCTTCCAAGATCCCATAGCAATGGAGCCAATGTTCAAATAGTCTGTGGATTGCCGTGACGCTCACCTTCCACCTCTGGGTCGCCATACTTACCGCGACGGGATGGCGTTTAACGACAATGAAGTAGCTGTTGGGGAATGCCGCTTGCAGAAACCGCGTTTTGATAAGGTTGCTTGGAGTTTTCTCGACGCAGATGGTTTTGCCGTTGTCCCAATAACCATGCCAACTCGCGCGGAGTTTGGCGACGTTCTCCGGCGTCAATAAAGACGACGTCTCTGTCAGGTGAGCCCGTAGATCAAATCCAAACCTGCCAGTACCTCCGTACTCACCGTCGTCCGGGTAAACATCCTGGAGATATTGCCCCTCATCCTGCAGGACGCCCGTATTCTTGAAGCCGGTACAGTTTTCCAGCCTTGCAATATTACGGCCGAGCATGCTGGTTCCGCTTCGCTGGAGGCCGCAGACGAAGACATACTTGTAGTTACTCTTATCGTTATTTTTCATAATCGTATTGTTTCATCGGTCCCTTTTTCAATTTCCTAACATGAAGCAGGTCACAGACCTAGATCGGCGGATGCCGCAAAAAGAAGCCCTCCACCGGTCGGCTCCCTCATCAAACCGTGGACTTCGACCTATAATTTCCAGCCGAAGTTTCCAGGTTCTGATCTTCCAAACGAAAGAGGGCTTTATCCCAAGATCTGAAAACGGACGATTTCAACCGGTTGTAATACTGTCCGGTCCGCTTCGTCACCGTCCAGCCGAAGACTTTTTGCATGCAGGAGTAGTGCCAGGGTAATCGCGGAGCCTGTAATCGCCCACCGAGGCCTGAAGCCAGCTCTTGCAACTCGTTAACAAAGGTAACCCGCTCTGGGTAGAACCGAAGAAATCGGCTCTGCAAGTAATTGAGACAGGCTGCTCGCACTCGCTCACTATCTTCTAATGAGCGAACATAACCGATGTGTAATTGCAACGAAAGGAACTGCGACTCTAATTTTTTCTGCGATTGATCTCTGCTACTCAAACTATTGAAACCTGACCTGCGATAGAATACCTTAACATCCGGCACAAACCGGATGCCGTCGCTCGCCAGGATGACTCGACAAAAATATTCTCCATCGTCATCCAACGACAACCGCGTGTCCCAGGGTCCTGCCGCTTGAGTCAATTTGCGAGACACGAGCCAGGTCGCAGGCGGCATGTGGAGATTCTTTCCGATTTTCCGCACGAGCCATTCTACCGGCGAAAGATCACACCAGAGTGAGGTGGGAGTGAAACTGGCTTTGTCAATTCGGTAATAGAACTGTCCCCACGCCGACGAGAAAAGCGTCTGTTCACTTCCGTAACAATCTAATGCCTCCATTTGCCTGGCAATTTTCGCTGGCGATAACAGATCGTCAGCATCCAGCCACTGAATGTAATCTCCCTGGCATAACTCGAACGCCTTGTTTCTGGCTGCCGAGGCGCCTTGGTTCTCTTGCGTTACGACGGAGACATTCTTTGAAGAAGCGAATTGCTGGGCCACTTGCAGCGTTTGATCGCGAGACCCATCATCAACGATTATAATTTCTCTTCTCGGCCACGTCTGCGCGAGCGCCGACCGAATCGTATCTGCGATCCAGCGCTCGGCATTGTAAGCGGGAATTAGAATTGATACTAATGGTTCCATTATCCGTTGTCTGTTTTGTCAGCCTTCCCTTTGGGTGTAGTCTGCGATGGCGAAGGCGGTCGTCGCCCGCCCGCTGCTTGCTACCTCTTCGGATTAGGCACCTGGCCTTCTACTGCGAATGCCGCAAACTGATTAATTTCTTCATGGCCCGTATCGCGACCATGTGATTCAACTCCCTGTAAATTTTCATCGTCGCTGACGCCCGGCTGGTAAAATTTTATATCCTCGAACCCGACTCTCCTCATGGTAGCGCCTAGCATCTCTCTGTCGTAAAGGAACTGATGTCCCCATGCGCGAAAGGCATTATTAATAACAAACACATCTTTGCAATACTCTGCCTCGGGCACCCATTTGTTAGCCATAAAGTCGACATAATGCTTTTGAGCGGCGCTCTTTTCAGCAGAATGCAGGCTGGTCAGAACCTTCAAATCCGGCGTCGAAATACGGATCTTTCCCTTTGGCTTGAGTACCCGGAAACACTCACGCAGCATCGAAAGTCCGCTTTGATAGTCGATATGTTCAATCATATGCTCCGAAAATACATAGTCGAATACATCATCCTTAAATGGGAACGGTCTTGTTGCATCTACGTAGGCCACCTCGATCCTTACCGGTAAGAGGTCCGTATTAAGCCAGCCGGTCATCAAGCTTTTACTCGTTCCTAAGTGCAATTTTTTAACACTCTTATTATCTAGGTACGCTTGTATTTTCTGACCACGCGTCATGGACCAGCAGATTTTCTTAATATCGACAACTGCGGCACGTGCAGCCTTCACAATCGCGACAATAAAGCCGGATTGCTTTAACAATCTCTTAGTCCGTGGAAACAATTTCTTGTTGTTCGTGCGCCAGCCTCTCCGTTCTTCCTGCCACGCCGCAGTCCCCGCACCGCGCGGCATCGGTAGTTCATTTGTTTGCTGTAGCGCGTAGCAGATGCGAGTAAATATTCATAGCAATCGCCGCGACTTTGCTCCACGAATATCGCTCATTTGCATAGGCTTTGATCGATGCCCGGCGAGTTTCTAGATTGTGGAATAATTCGCTGCGGAAGTACCTTTCAATCGCACACACCAAGTCAGATGGATCCCACGGTTTGAACACAAAGCCGGTCGCGCCTTCGATCATTTCCTCTTTAAGCGATCCTACATCCGCCGCAATGGCAGGTAGTCCAAAACTATACCCCAGAAAAAGCACACCGCTCTGAAACACCCGCGCGTAGGGCAGAATCAGAACGTCAGCCGCTTTGAAATATAATTCCGTCTCTTCGTCCGGAATGTACTCAATTTTCTCAATGAGGCGATGACGAATCCCGCCCTGCGCAATCATTAGCTGGATCTGGTTCCAGTAATCTTCACATCTTTTTGGCTTGCCAACGATAATTAGCCGGTAATCTCCGTCTTGCTTCAGGATTTCGACAAAAGCAGAGATCAAATATTCAAGTCCTTTGTAGGGAGCAATATTCCCGAAGAAGAGCACGGTCTTATCACTGCTGTTTATCCCGAGCTGGTGTTTTGCCGCTACCGTCGAAAGCGCGGTATTCGGAACTGTGTTATTGATGCCAAACGGAATTGCACTTACTTTGTCCGCCGCAATATCAAATTCGGATATGAGCTCGGTCTTCATACGTTCGGAATGAACGAAGATATGATCACTTAAACTGTATTGGACCTTCAGTGAAAGCCGGTTCATCCAGGAATCGTTGGAATCCCGTTTTCCGGCATTCACATTGTGGGCAGTGAAGACGACCTTTTTGCCGAGCAACCTGTAATAGAGCATTAACAGAGTTCGATCGAAGAACTGGACCTTATTATTCCATAGGAGGTGAAAGATCGTCGGTTTAGCCTTCGCTGCATAGCGGATAAGGCCCCAATAGTAGATACCGACTCTCGTGATCTTGGCGGCAAAACTTGCGTCTGATCGTTGATCTCCCCGCAAATTGTAAAAATTCACTCGCGGGTTATTCAACAGCTCGGGCACTCGTAGGTCGTCGCTGCCGATAAAATCAACCTCTACTCCTGCTGAGGTTAACGCCGCTGCCACGCCGAGTGCGTAAGGCTTGTCCCCGCCGCCGGTTAGAAGGGAAACGCAGAGAGTCCGAGCACCGACGACTGATGACTGGGTGTCCGATAAGGTGTCGATGGTTGAGAGTTGAGAAGAACTCGTCGATGACCGAGGGCTGACGGCAGCCTCCGGCCCAGAGAGGCCTACGCCCCGGGCGGATGACCGATGCAGTGCCTCGGGAGACGACGACGAGCCGAAGTCAGGAGTTTTAGCGATCGGATTCATTTAACTGTCCTGCTCGCGAAGGCTTTCGGAGTAGTCGAATTGGGCGGCTGGGGCAGCCTCGAGCTGGGCCATCACGGCGGTGAAGACTTCCTCAACAGTAATCGCGGTTGTTGCGCGCTCATCGTACCCGCGTTTGTAAAAGAATTCCTCAAGGAGCGGCGAAACGATCTTTTTCTGAACTCCGTAGTCGTAAATCTCCCATGGGCTCGTGCAGGTGAAAAGGGTAACGCAGGGTGTCGCAGTTCCTAGCGCAAAGTGCATCGGCAGACTGTCTCCGCCAACCAGACAGCGATGGTTTCGCACATCAGCCAGATGCTCAAGCAGCGATAGCCGCTCCGGCAGGACATTGACCGTCAGGTGCTGCTGTTCAAGCTCCTGTTTCAACTCACCGTAGTAAGCCCACTTCTTCATCGGCCAAACTGGACCGCTATCAGCCGCGATGGCGACATCGCCCGATAATCCGGTCTCGATCGCTTGCGGAAAGAAATAGCGCTCATCCGAAAACCGGAGGCCCAGACCAGCAAAAACTATTTCCTGATACGTGCTTCGGTTTCGAAACTTGCGGTTGTCAGCTTCTTTTTTGCCATAAACGCTGATAAGACTAAGATCGAACCAGCGGGCCGAATTTTTCGTGTAGCGCAATAAATTTCCGCAATCAGCATAGGCACCGAAAACCTCTCGGCATTCCACGCTCTTTAAAAACTCCGCCACATCCAGGGTGTCTTCCAAATTTATGGCGAGATCATATTGGGCATCTTGTGCTTTCTCCCTTTCTTCCCAGGACAAACAGTGCAGATTATCTTTCACGCCCGAGAGCAAAACGGTATTTTTTGCTGCCGTCACCCATGTGATTTGCCCCTTTAGCCGGTGGAGCAACGGCGTAGTCCTTACCACGTCACCGGTTGCGCCAAGCTTGATAATCAATACCTTCATCGAGAGTAAGTTGAAGTAGAATGCAGTTGGGTTGCGGCTGAGACAGCAGCCGCTACAGCTAAGAAATCGGCGCCCGCGTTTTCAACTGAAAATAAAGCCGTAGTCAAAATTGATAACCATACGTCTTCAAGTCATAGGAATAGGCAAATCGTACGGCTAATGCCGCAGCCCGAGAGTATAATAATCGATAATCGCCAGCAGTTCTTTCATCCGTGCGATTTACCTTCGGCAGGTCTGCCTTCCAGGCGATTCCTGCTCTGCTGAAGGCTTCCTTAAGATCTCTTTCAATACTTTCATATCGCAGAATTACGTCCATACCGCTGGTATAGTCTGCGAACATCGAGGCCCGCAGCCTTAAGAATCTCTTGATGAGCTTTCGGTAAGATACCTTGAAAACCCACTCGTTAAACGAATGCGCCTGGGCGTAACGCATATGGTCCGCGTATTTGACAGAGCGATTTACCCAGGAGGACGGATCACCGAGCAGCGGTTGGTACTTCAGTCTTTGTTTAAAGTAAAGTGAAACCAAACTATCGAATGGATTCCGGACAGCAGCAATTTTCAGCAGCGATTTGGCTTCTTTCGGAGCCAAAACTTTATGTTTGATCAGCTCCGGCAACGTACTGTGTTTCTTTTGCACTGCTATAAAACCGTGCGAATCCAAAATGTCTTCAGAAGGTATAAATTCTCCACCATAATGGGTGCAGAGTAGGTCACCGACCGCAGTACAAGCTGTCCTTGGAGTCATGATAAATAAGAGGCCGTGCTGCCGACAAATGATTGCCATGGCCCTATCCGTATGTCGCTGTCACGTTGCGCTGCCAGGTTGGGTCACGCGGAAGGTCTCGAAAGAGAAGTCGTTCGACAGCTTCGAGCGTCACTACGGCATCGATCTCCCGCACAAAATTCTTGTGGCCGGTTACATGTTCCGAAGCCATCTGCTCGAGGAAACGGGAATCCCAAAACGACTGATCGCGGACTTGCACATCCTTAAGGACGCTTTCTACATAATCTGCCAACTCGCGTTGAAACCAGATTCGGTACTGTAGGTATTTGTGCAGCCCGGCAATTCGGAGGGCTGAAGTTAGTTCTGTCAATAATGAGTCGAATCTCGATAGACGGCGCGGCAACCCCTCGTTGCGAAGATAATCAAGCTTGCAGACAGTTTTCGAAAAGATGCGCCTTGACGTCGCGGCCAACCAATTAGCTTCGCCCATCCCCCCCATATCGGTTGGAATTTTGCTGAGCGATGGATTGTTTGCCTTTATCAGGGATAAAGTGAAATCAATAGACGTTGGAACAAACTCTGGCGCTTGATAAGCGAGGGCGACGATCTCGTTGTCCAAATACGGCGTCCGGAAGCTCGTCTGAGAACGGCTGGCTGCAGGGGTTGCGAACCGCTTTTCCGGAATTTCGCGGAATGCCGCAAAAGTTATCGGATGCTCGCCATCATGCGACCACTGGCGTGCGCAAGCGGTCACGGCTTTGGCCAAGTCCGGGTTGAGTAACCGTTGTGCCAGAGGTATAGGCTTAAACATCGATACGCCTCTCAGGATTTCCCCGCCGAAGACACCGGTTAAGCGCACCGGAGATAAGGCACGCGCCCGATTATTAAAGTAGATCTCATGAGCGCCCAAACTTCCGAGGTAACCATCAGTTGCATAAACGGTCCGGTCGACATGAGACGCGAAGTCTGAGAAAAAATCCGGGCCCAGGCGCAGAATCTGATGTTTGAGCCCGCAGACTTCAGCCACGCGAGCGGCCAATCGCATATCCAAAGTGTCTCGCTTCTCTCCTGAAAACGTGTAGCAAATCGGCTCCACCTCAGCCTGCGGCAGACAAGCCATGATCATCCTTGAATCCAAGCCGGCAGTCAGAGAAATGCCGATTTTCGAACCAGATTCAAAATAGCGGGGTAAGGTCCGTTTGAACGTTTCCTGAAACCTTGAGTGAAAGGCCTCGGCCGTCAGGGTGGGCTGAGACTCCCATACTGCGGGAGAAAAATATTTTTGTTTGCGACAATCTCCGCTTTCAAACGACCAGACGGAACCGGTCGGGAGCAAACGGACACCTCGAAACAAGGTCCGTCCCTCCAATGTGCAACCAAAGGCCAAGAATTGAGTAACTCCCTCTTGATCAAATTCCCTTAGCTCCGGCAAAACGCGAAGGAGCGCTTTGGCCTCGCTGGCGAAGAAGAGGGCATCTTCTGTTTCATGCCAGTAAATTCGCTCTACTCCATAGCGGTCATTGAAGAGATACGCCTTGTTCTGCCTTTTATCAATAATCAGACCGCTGAAGGGACCGTTTAGCTTCTCAAAGAAGCAATCGCCTTCTTCTTCATAGAGGTGGACCAGCCAGCTTCCTGCTGCTTGCCCAAGTTGATGTCCTTTTTGCTGGAGATCGGTTCGGGTTTCGGGATCCGCAAAACATTCACCTGAGAAGAGAAGCACAACATCTCTTTTTTCATTGACGAAAGGCTGACTGCTTGCGAAGGAATTTTCAGGGGCTACCCAAGCTGCGTAAATGCCCATCTCGGGTACCGAGTACACGCCTGAGTGATAGAAAGACTCGTATTCCATGGAACTGGTCATGGATTTCAGTAGGTTCTGACACTCTTTAGTGGGTCGTCTACTGATGATTCCGGCTATGCCCGGCATGGAGGAGGTTTGCTATGTAATTGGTTAACAGTTTGGCAACGCGGTGGCCTGGTTCGTTTCAGTCTGACGCGAAGGGCAACTGGTTCATTACTCTCCGACCGTCGGAGCTATGATTTTTGAAGCTGCCGCCAACGGAACCATAATCTGAGATCAAGAACCGCGTGATAAGGTTCGTAAGCTAATCTTTCTACTGCCGACAGCACCAGGTTTATTTCCCTCAGAATGCGCCAGCTTAGTCGTGTCTTACCCCGGAGAGTACGCATGTCTTCCACCCAGCTCGAAACTCGGCCTTCCAGAAGCTCATTCAAGCGCTCAGTGGGTTCCAACAACCGATCCGCAATGTACCACTGGATCACCTCCGGAATCTCACGGTTGTGCCCAAGGAGGCTGCTGGTTGCATGCACCTTTGTCTTTATGAATTGCGCCGGCACGGCCCACGGCGTTGCGGCACCGATATGCCGTAGGATGCCGTTGACATAGGTCTGCGGATCGTCTCGAAGCCGTTCAAAGAAGTCAATGTGCAAGGCATCCCGTCCAAACGCCTTGGACCAGATTCTTATAGTGCGACGGTAATCCGAAGCTAGTCTGTTGCGAGCCCGGTCGACCTGGCGCACAAAGTTAATTGAACTAACCTTGCGGACGTCTATTCTTTTCAAGTATCCAAGTTCGAGAAGCGCTTCAGACCACGCCCGCTCGATAGGATGACGCAAAGTAAAAATAATGCGCAGATCGGGGAACAACTTTGCAATTCGATTGACCTGCCAGGCTTTCAGCCGGCAATACGGAGGTGAAATCTCTCCACGAACAGGCTTCGGTTCATCTCCATTCTCCGGTGCAAAGTGCGCGTCGTACCAATCCAAATCACGCTGGAGCATCTCACGCATAAAAAAGAAGCTCAGTTCTTTACGATCGTTCAGTTTTATATCCGGATGGCACTTCAACACTTGATAGAGCCAGGTCGAGCCGCACCGCAGGGAGCCAATTCCCACAAACGTTGGCGGACACCTGTATGCAAAATTGCCGTTCCTAAACAAACTTTTCTCCGATTCTAAAAGTGTTATCGACGGTAGGTTTGCCTGACAAGGTTGCGTTCGCATTAGTTAGCGATAAAATCGAGGATTCTCTGCGATTGTCTCTCCCAGCAAAGACGACAGTATCGTCCGTAGTCATCAGCCAGGTAACTTGACGACTTAACCCGCTCAGAAAAGGCTTGGTTCGCACGCTATCGTTACTACTCAACCTTTGATAATCAAAATTCTCAGCTGAAATTGCCAAAGAGTCGCGACCGAGGGTTACAGCAGGTTCCGTTCTTTCGTGGGACCCGATGTCCGGACATTCAGCGACACCTAGCGGCAAGGTAGGAACGGAAGCGAACTTATACTATGATTGATAACGAAACGACTCCGGCCTAAGATCGTCGAGGCGCCACAACGCTAAGCACTGACTTGACCGATCCTCGCTAAGGGTTATAACAGGTGCTGGAAAATGGAAAGGCGGTAACGTCCAGTTTAGACCCCTGCAGCTTCCGGTTACCACATCTACGTTCCTTTCTATATTTGGAAAATGAGTAGTCAGTAAATACATTGATCTGTTAGCTTTAAAATTCGATATCGTCGTCTGAATGTCTGCGAATGATAAATGAAACAGGCATTCTCTGCACAGTATTAGATCCACCTCCGGCAGTTTCTCATTAATAATATCTAGCTCAACGAATTGCCTACGCTCATTCGCATATAGCGCCTTATTTGTATCTATGATGTCCCCAACTATATCTACGCCTATATATCTCGTCTTTCCCATGTCCACGTGTTTCATCCAATTAAAATCACCACAGCCTGCGTCACAAATAGACCTAATGTTGTACTTTTTTAGGAGAGCAGGTAGTTTATTACGAATTTGCAGTGTCCGCCTGAGCGTCGATCCACCGCCAGATTTCGACTCTTCATTATTCCAAAGATTATTCTTATATATAGCAGTAAACTTATCCTTAGCGTTGAGACTAATCAATTTTTGCCATCGCTTGTGCCTGACTAACCAATAATGCAAGGAAACGAAAAGCTTACGGAGCTTTTTGTCTGAAGCCAGCCAATTTCTATACTTCGTCGTTAATACAGTTAACATAAGTCATTCTCCAATAGTGCTCATCCGTGAGTGGTACCGAGCCTTGCTGGTTTGAGCTCAGGCTTCGGACCTCGCCGTACTACCCAATACAGAATCCCGCTAACGATCTGTGCTTTTCGGTGCCAGCTCAAACATTTTCGAGCGTAACGCATGCCTCGCTGCCGCAAACGCTCAAGACGATCAGGGTCGCGAGCAAGCTCAGTTAAGACCTTTTCGATTTGAAGCACCACGTCTTCTTCATTGATGAGAGGTACTTTAAAGCCAATGTCGGAATGAACAATATCCCCGGGTCCGCCGAAATCCACGACGACGGGTACAACGCCCAGCGCCAGCGCCTCGAAGACCACCGCGCCTCCAAACTCGTGAATCGACGGAAAGACCAGCACGTCAGCCGCTCCCAATCGCTCCATCGCTTGGGGATGTCGAACCATCCCATGGAACGAAACAACTTTCTCGATTCCAAGGGATCTTGTCAGTTGTTCAAGGCGCGCTCGTTCGGGGCCGTCCCCTATAACTGTGAAACGCGCCCGGTCCGTTTGCAGGAGCGAAGCAGCCCCCCGTAAGGCGAGATCGCAAGCTTTGTAGGGAACAAGCCCGCCAACGAAAATCAATTCGAGCTTGTCGCTGCGCCGAGAGTCGCGGCAAGCAGTTGTATAAAGAGCGGGGTTAATGCCATTCTCCCCTGGAACAAAGAAGAGCTTTTCCCGATATGCTGCAAACTCGTTGTAGGTGTGCGAGGAACCTGCGATGATCGCAGCCGCATCGCGATAGGTAGACCGACCGAAAGGCAGGAATCTGTAAAAACTCCTCAGGTTCGAGATCCACTCTTTCTGTTTGACAGCCTGGCTGAAGCCGGTTGGCCACGGCAGACCACCATTGATTGGCCCAATCACGAACGGAATAGGGCCGTGCCGAAGAAAGAAAGCAAACGGACTTGGTAACACTGACGAGATGGGTAAGATCCGAAGCACTACATCGAAATCGCCTGCTTTAATCCGTCTTCGCGTTTGCCGCCAGGCGCGCCATTCAAAGGCCACGCAAAAGACATAAGTGAGGGCCGTCAGGACCTGACTGCGATAACTGCTCCCGAATAGGTAACGAATAATCCAACCTCGAATCCGGCTGAGCCAGGGGTTTTTAACTACCTCAATCGCCTGGAACCGTCCTGCCTTGGGGCGGACCCCCTTTTCGTTCTCGTCAAGAATGACCAACGTGACCGCATGCAGGCGCGCGAGTGCTTCCGCATGAGAATACCCGATGAAAGGGCCGGTGATACCGTTCGGGTTACAACCCGGAGCGAGTAGCAACACACGTAACTTGGCTGATTCGCCATCTACTGAGACAGAGTCGATCTCAGACAACAGTCGTGCGCAAAAGGCAGAGCCGGCGGGAGGAATTGAACACTCCATCTACTGATTACGATTCAGTCGCTCTAACATTGAGCTACACCGGCAGATTTCTGCGTTGCAGAGTGGACTTTGTGGAAATTGCTTTGCA
>Ga0209474_10001843_pt1 | contig 20126 bp, 17 predicted proteins | sample GraSoiAngelo_145_FD_185902 | JGI IMG/M metagenome (GOLD analysis project Ga0209474, IMG submission 185902) | Grasslands soil microbial communities from the Angelo Coastal Reserve, California, USA - 14_1009_05_20cm (SPAdes) (version 2) | ecosystem: Environmental > Terrestrial > Soil > Grasslands... | reverse complement strand
CTCGATCGAGCGGACGCCGGCCTTCAGGCAATTTTGGATCGCCCTCGGCCCATAGGCGTGAGCGAGCACGTAGCTTCCGACGGCCCCGGCGACGTCGACGGCGGCCGCCAGCTCGGGGACGGAGAATTGGACATGGTCCAGCTCATCGGTCGGGGAGGCCGCCCCGCCGCTCGCCATCACCTTGACCTGGTCCGCGCCGCGGCGCAGAACTTCGCGAGCGGCCCGACGAACGCCGTCGGCGCCGTCCGCGAGGATCGTCTCCGAGGTCAGGCCGGGAATGAACGGAAAGGTCGCGCGCGACGTTCGCTCGCGGTGGTCGCCGTGTCCGCCAGTCTGGGAGATGAACGCGCCGCTGACGAAGATCCGCGGTCCGCGGATCAATCCGAGGCGGATCGCTTCCTTGAATCCCCAGTCGAGCCCGCCGGCATCGCGAACGGTCGTGAAGCCGGCGTCGAGGGTGGCTTCGATCACGTCCTTGATCCTCAGCGCGAGGACGGCGGGCGGAAGGGCCGCCTCGGCGGCGGCGTCGAGGTCGATCAGCGCCAGGTGAACGTGCGCGTCGAGCAGGCCGGGCATCAGGGTTCGCCCCTGGCAATCGATCACCTGCGCGTCCTTCGGTCCCGGCGGTCCGCTGCCCGCTCCGATGCGCCGGATCCGTCCGTCCTCGACGACCACGCGCGCATCGCGCTGCGGATCCCGGCCGGTGCAATCGAGGACGGTGGCGTGCTCGAAGACGGCGTTCACGGCCCGACTAGTTTATCTACGCGGCGGCGTAGGTCAGGAACAGATCGGTCGCAAAGGCGAGCAGGAATCCGAAGAGGAGTCCCCAGGCCAGCGCCGCGGGGGAATTGAGCCGGCGTCCGATGTGAAACATCTCGTTGACGACGTAGATCAGGGCCCCGGCCGCCAAGGCCAGGAAGAGGACATAGATATAGGTGGAGGTGAAGACATAGCCGATCACCGTCCCGAGGAAGGTCGGTGCGCCCCCGATCAGGCCGGCGGCCAGGAGGAAGCCCCAGGACGGCATCACGGTATCGGTCGCCAGGGGCGCCGCGATGCCGAAGCCCTCGGTGATGTTGTGGAGGGCGAAGCCGATCACCAGCACCAGCGCGAACGCGACGGCGCCGCTGGCCGCCGACTGGCCGATGGCCAGCCCCTCCGAAAGATTGTGCAGGCCGAGCCCGGTCGCGATCATCATGGCCAGCGTCCTGGGAGCGGCGGGTGGCGCGTGCTTGGTTCGACCGAACAGCCGGGCGTTGAAATACACGAGTCCGAGGAGGCCGAAGGCAAGCCCCGCCGCGAAGATCGCGGCGAGCGCGGAGAAGCTGCGACCGCCATGATGCGCGGCCGCCAGCGCGGTCTCGATCGGGCTGACGGCATGAGTGAGGATGTCCCAGAGCAGGAAGATGAGGACGCCCGTGGCGACCGCGTTCAAGAAGCCCTGAAGGGCGCGCGAGACGCCTCGAACCCGTCCGATCGGAAGGCCGATGAAGATGGTGGCGCCCGCGATGGCGCCCAACGCGGCGGCTGCGACGTGACTCACGTTTGTATATTGTTAGCAGGTGCCAAGCTCACGATTAGTTAACGCTAACACACGTTCCCTTCAACCCTCGGAGGTGATCGCCCACTATTTGGAAGCGATCTATTACATCCGGGCCGAGGGCGAGGTCGTGCGCAGCGCGCGCTTGGCGGACTGGCTATCGGTCAGCCGGCCGACGGTGACGGTAGCGCTTCGGCGGATGGTTCGGGATGGGATGGTCCGGCTGAACGCGCACAAGGAAATCGAGCTGACGGCGCGCGGGGACAGCGCAGCGTCAGCCATCGTCCGGCGTCACCGGATCGTGGAGCGGTGGATGACCGACGTGCTGGGCCTCGACTGGGTGGCGGCCGACGCCGAAGCGGAGCGCCTGGAGCACGCGGTGTCCGAGGTGGTGGAGGAGAGGCTCTACCGCGCCCTGGGCGGACCGAAGACCTGCCCGCACGGCAATCCGATTCCCGGCCGTTCGACAATGCGGGCGAACGAGCTCCGGCTGTCGGCCCTGGGGGCGGGCGACACCGGTACCATCACGAGGATCTCGGAGGTGGCGCAGCGCGAAGCCCCGCCGCTGCTGCAATACCTTCACGAACGGGGCCTGCACCCGGGAACGCGGATCACGATCGAAGAAGTCGACGAGATCGGCCGGACGATGAGGCTTCGGGCGGCCCGCCAGCTGACGCTCAGCTACGAAACCGCCTCGAAGCTCTCGGTCGTGCGCTCGACTAAGCCGAGATCGCGACGGGTTTCCGCTCCTCGCTGACGGCCACCGGCTGGACGGTCGTCGCCGAGTGGGGCAGGACGAGCCAGCCAGCGAAAACCACGACGCTGCAGATCACTGCGATGACAGTTGTCGCGTCCATGAATTCTCCTCCTTCTTAGTTGGCGTTGATGCTGGCGTAGGCGGGTTCACCGTGTTGCGAGAGATCGAGGCCGAGGATCTCTTCGTCCTCGTGCACGCGCAAGGGGACGAACAGGTTGACGACTTTGAGGATGACGAAGGTGCCGGCAATCGACCAGCCCCAGGCGGCGCCGATCGCCACCAGCTGGATCAGGACCTGCTTCGGGTTGCCGTAAAAGAAACCGTTGGCGGCAGCCGAGTTGATCGCCACGGTGGCGAAGAGCCCGGTCGCCAGCGCGCCCCAGGTACCGCCGATGCCGTGAACCGCCCAGACGTCGAGGGCATCGTCGACGTGGATCCGCTCGCGCAGCTGGATGGCCAGGTAGCAGACCACGCCCGCGCCGAATCCGATCACGATCGCGCCCATGACGTTGACAAAGCCTGAGGCCGGGGTGATGGCAACCAGGCCGGCAACCGCACCGGCTGCCGCACCGATCACGCTCGGCTGCTTCTTGTGCCACCAGCTGACCGTCATCCAGGTGAGGGCGGCCATGGCGGTCGCCGTGTTGGTGACGACGAAGGCGCTGGTAGCGAGTGCGCCCGCACCCAGCGCACTGCCCGCATTGAAGCCGAACCAGCCGAACCAGAGCAGAGCCGCGCCCAGCACGGTCATGGTGGCGTCATGCGGCTCGGCCTTCTGCTTGCCGAAGCCGATTCGGCGGCCGAGCACGAGGGCGGCGACCAGGGCCGAAACGCCCGAGCTGATGTGGACGACGGTCCCGCCGGCGAAGTCGAGCGCGCCCAGCTGGTGAAGCCATCCCCCCGCACCCCAGACCCAATGCGCGATCGGGTCGTAGACGAAGGTCGCCCAGAGCAATGAGAAGAGCACGAACGCCTTGAAGCGCTGCCGTTCCGCGAACGCGCCGCTGATCAGGGCGGGCGTGATGACGGCAAACATCATCTGGAAGACCATGAAAGCCTGATGCGGGATAGTGGGCGCGTAATCGGGATTGGGCGTGAAGCCGACGTTGTTCAGGCCGACCCATTCGAGGCCGCCGATGAGATGGAACTTGTCCGGTCCGAAGGCGAGACTGTAGCCCCACAGAACCCACTGGACACTGATGAGGCAGAGGATGAAAAAGCTGTGCATGATCGTCGAGAGGACATTCTTGCGGCGGACGAGCCCGCCGTAGAAGAAGCCCAGTGCCGGCGTCATCAACATCACGAGCGCGGCCGAAGCAAGGACCCAGGCGGTATCGCCACTATCGATTTTCATTCCGGGATTGTCCGACGATTGGGCCGGCTGAGGTAATGGACCGAGGTCACGGAAATCACCGGCGGAGATCGTGCGCTCCGCACAAAATCAGCCGGAGGGTCGCCAGCTGCGGTTGTCGTGGCAGAAGTGGACGGCGGCAGGCCCCCGCCGGTGTAACTTGTCCAGCGACTGCTGGAACGTCGGGACGTCTTCCATCATCCCCTCGAGCGGCGCCTTCCCCTCGAACATGCCGACCGTCCAGCAGGCATCGCCCGTCAGCAGAGCCGGACCCGCGCTGGTATCGACCTCGACGCTCTGATGGCCTGGGGTATGGCCGGGGGTCGTGATCACCCGGACGCCGGGCACGATCTCACGCTCGCCGTCGAGGAGCTCGACGCGGGCGCCGGCGAAGTCGAGCCACTGCGCGGGCGTATCCGCGTAGCGGTGTCGGCCCTCGTACTCCAGTCGCTGTAGGTAAAACGGCGCCTGCGGAAAGACGGCGTTCTGCCCGCAGTGGTCGAAGTGGAGGTGCGAGTTGATCACCCAGCGGATGTCCGAGGGATCGACATCGTGCTCACGCAGCGCCTCTGCCACCGAGGCGTTGACCGGGCGGTAATCCTTGATCAACTCCAGCGGCGTGCCATAACCGGTGTCGACCAGTCCGGCGCCGCCGGGGTGCTTGACCAAGAAGCCATGCACCGGGATCCCAAGAGACATGTCCGCCAGCCAGATATGGCCGAGATTCAGTCGGACGATCGCTTCCGGCGGCAGCGCCACGGTCCGATCCTACGTCCCCTCCCCCGCTTGCGGGGAGGGCAGGGTGGGGGCTCTATGCCTTCAGCAGGGGCAGCATCTCGTAGGTGCCGCCGAGCAAATCGCTCGCCGGGGCATTCAGATATCCCTGCAGCACGGAAGCGTAGACCGACCGGAAATCCGTCGTGAATTTCAGGTTGCCGTTGTCCAGGGCACTGAGGCTGGGCTGCTCGCCGTAAAGGCCGCCTTTGACCGGCGCACCGAGCAGGAACATCGGCGCCGCGGTGCCATGGTCGGTGCCGGCGCTGCCGTTCTCTTTGACCCGCCGCCCAAACTCGGACCAGGTCATGATCAGCACGCGGTCGCCAAGACCGTGCCCCTGAAGATCCTGCATGAACGCCGACAGTGCCTGATCGAGGTCAAGCAAGAGCTTGTCGTGGACCGGCTTCTCGCGGGCATGGTTATCGAAGCCTCCCAGCGTCACGTGCGCGACCCGGACTCCGAGCCCGGAAACGATGGTTTCCGCGACCAGCTTGAGCGAGCTCGCGATCGGACTGTTGGCCGGGTAGCTCGCTTTGGCCTGGTAGGTCGCATCCGTCGCCTGCAGTGCGTGCGAAGCCTGCAGGGCCTCGTTCAGCGTGGCGTCGAGCAAGGCACCGAAGGGCGCCGGTGTGGCGCCTTTGAACGCGCCGTAGAACTTCATCAGCGGGTTTTCGACGTCGACCTGGGTCCCATGCTCGTTGACCGGCTGCAGCCGGAAGGTCTTCAAGGATTGCAGCGCGGTCACCGGCGTGCTGGAGCGGAGCTCGGGCGGCACCAGTGAGCCGGCGCTCACGCCTTCCAGCGCATGGTTCGGGGACTCACCCACCTTGTCGAGGTAGTTGAGGTAGCGGCCGAGCCAGCCGTCGCCGATGCCGCCCTTGACGTTGGCGGTCTCCCAGATCGACATCGAGGCGAAGTGGGACAGGTTGGGGCTGGGGTAGCCGACGCCCTGCACGACGGCGAGCTGTCCGGCGTCGAAACTTGCCTTGAGGCCCTTGAGGTTTGAATGCAGGCCCAGCTGGCTGTTCAGCGGTAGGACGCCCTGGTCCTGCCGGAGCGTGGGCCGCGCGTCATGGTAAGCGCCGTCGGCAAAGGGGATCACGGTGTTGAGGCCGTCGTTGCCTCCGGCCAGCTGCACCAGCACCAGGACGCGGTCGCTGGGCGCCACGTTGGGGGAGTCGGCGGCGGCGGCGGCCAGGCCGTTGGCGAACACCGATGGCACCGCCGATCCGGCAAAGACTGGGATCAGGCCCTGCTTGATGAAGTCGCGGCGGCTAAACATGGTTGCTCATCTCCATCAGTTCAGTTCAGTTGGAATTCCGGTGTCGCCAGCACCATGAAGAGCAGGCCGGCCTGGTTCTGTGGATGGGCGGCCGTAAAGGCCTCCAACCCATCTTTGGTTGTGGGGCTGATGCTGCCGTCCACCAGGGTGCTCATCAGCTGGTCGAGGGTCGAGCCGGAGGACGACGAGCGCATCCGCTGTGTCGCGGCGTTGACGAAGTTGAGCCGCGTGAGCAGCGTCGAGCTGTTGATCCAGGAGGTGCCGGCCGGCCACCCGGCGACGTTTGGCGGGTAGAAGAGCACCTGGCCCATGGCGGCCGAGGCGGTGACGGCGGCGCCGTAGGCCCTGGCATCGCTACCCGTCGCCCGCAGCGTCTGGGCAGCGAGCTCCACCGGGCTCTTGATCAGGGCGCGGTAGGCCTTCGGTGCGTAGAAGGCATCCATGGCGAAGATTTCCCGGACCAGCGCCCCCACGTTGTAGTGCGATTGCTGGAAGGTGTCGGCAAGGTGGCGCACGATCTCCGGCTCGGGATTGGGATAGGCAAAGAAGGTGAACAGGCGCGCCGAGAGGCGCTCGGCGGTGGCGCGCAGCGGCACCAGCATCTCGACGATATCGTCGCCCGTGAAGTTTCCGGACTTCCCCATGAAGGTCTTTTGTCCGCTGTCGAAGAACCTCGGATTGAAAACCGAATCCGTCGTGTAGCGCAGTTGCTTGCCGCCGGTCAGGGTCCAGCCGGTGAAGGCACGCGCCGACTCTCGAACATCGTCCTCGGTGTAGTGCCCGATGCCGGTAGTGAAGAGTTCCATCAGCTCCCGCGCGTAGTTCTCGTTGGGCTTGCCCTTGCGATTGGTTTCCGTGTCGAGGTAGACCATCATCGCCGGGTCTTTCGATACCGCCTTCAGCAGGTCGCCGAAGTTGGCGAGCGCCATCTTTCGAAAGAGCTGGTTCTGCGTGTACAGCTGGGCAGGACCGGCCTTGTCCAGTCCGCTGGTCAGCAGCCCGTGCCAGAAGAGCGTCATCTTCTCCTCGAGGGGCCGCGCGGTCTGCACCATGCGTTGCAGCCACCATGCCTGCACGGCGCCCGGCGTCGGACCTTTATCCGAGGCGAGGTCAAGGGTCGGAAGCTGGGCCTCGAGCGCAGCGTTGGACGTCGACTGATAGCTCAGCACCGACTCGGTCATCATCGTGCTGGTCATCGCCGCGTAGCGATCGAGCTCCGCGCTGGTGGCGCCGAAACCGGCGCGGCGGAGCAGATGCGCCGCCCGGACGCGGGGCGTGCGCAGCGCACCCTGGTAGCCATGGGTGTAGTCCCGCACCCTGTCGAGGATGTCTGAGAGGTCGTTGCCTTTCCACAGCGCGGCGAGCGCGGCCGCCGTGGCACCTGCGGCTCCGGTGGCGAGTACGCTCCGCCGCGATACGGGCCGCTGCCAGATCGGCCTCGACCTCGCTGCGGGCGGCGTCGCGATCGGAGCGTGGTCCATGGTCAATTCGCAGGCTATGGCTCGAGCGTGAACTCGGCCTGAGAGGCCCCTTAGAAGGTTCAACGGGGGTTCGCCACCCGCTCCGGCGGGCCGATCGGCTAGTAGCCGCCTGGCGAGGAGGAGGAGGAGGTCGTGGCCGGTCCCGATCCGTTCGACGAGCCGCAGCCGGCGACGCCCACAACCAGGAGCATCGAGACGAGCAGGACGACGATCACACGCCTCATCTCTTTCTAGATTACGCCGGCAGGTTACGGTTCGGCGCCGCCGCGAAGGGCGTCCATATACTGGATCGAGAGGCATGTCGCAGCAGCCCATGTCGCGCGAATCGATCGAGAAGAAGCCCCGCACCCGCGGCGCGGACACCGTCGTCGCCTCCGTTTGTCCCTATTGCGCGGTCGGCTGCAGCCAGCTCGTCTACGTGAAAGACCGGCGGATCATCGACGTCGAGGGCAATCCCGAGTCGCCGATCAACGAAGGCACCTTGTGTCCCAAAGGCGCCTCAACCTATCGCTACCTGGTCAACCCCAACCGCGTGACGGCGGTGCGCTACCGAGCGCCCTATTCGGATCATTGGGAGGAGCGTCCGCTCGACTGGGCGATGGACCGGATCGCCCAGCGCATCAAGGAAACCCGCGACGCGAGCTTCGTCGAGCGAACGCCTGATGGCAAGCTCGCCAACCAGACGACGGCGATCGCGACCCTGGGCGGCGCGACGATGGACATCGAAGAGAACTACTTGATCAAGAAATTGTTTAGCGGCGGGCTGGGCGTTGTCTCCGTTGAAAACCAGGCGCGAATATGACATAGCTCCACTGTTCCCGGTCTGGGAACAAGCTTCGGACGGGGTGGGGCCACCACCTTCCAGCAGGACCTGGCCAACGCCGACGCGATCCTGATCATGGGCAGCAACATGGCCGAGAACCACCCGGTCGGCTTCCGCTGGCCGATGAAGGCGCGCGAACGTGGCGCCACCATCATCCACGTCGACCCGCGATTCAGCCGCACCTCGGCCGCCTCCAATCTCTATGTGCCGATCCGGTCGGGCAGCGACATCGCCTTCCTCGGCGGGCTCATCAACTACGTGCTGAGCCGCGATCTGTGGTTCCACGACTACGTACTCGCCTACACGAATGCCTCCTCGATCATCAACGACCAGTACATCGACGCCGAAGACAACGGCGGCGTCTTCTCCGGATACGATCCCCGATCCGGCAGCTACGACAACGCCAGCTGGGCCTACGCCGGCCCGCCGCAGGAAGCGAAAGAAGACGCCGCCGCCCACACCGGTCACGCCATGGAGGGGACCAGCCCGGCGAAGCACCGGCCCGCGCGCGACGAAACGCTCCAGCACCCGCGCTGCGTCTTCCAGATCCTCAAACGACACTACGCCCGCTACACCCCGGAGATGGTCGAGCAGGTCTGCGGAACCCCCAAGGAGCTCTTCCTTCAAGTCGCCGACGTGCTGGCAAAGAACTCCGGACGTGAGCGAACCAGCGCCATTTGTTACGCGGTCGGCTGGACGCAGCAGAGCTACGGCGCGCAGATCATCCGTGCCGCGGGCATTCTGCAGCTGCTTCTCGGCAACATCGGCCGACCGGGCGGCGGCATCATGGCGCTGCGCGGCCACGCCTCCATCCAGGGCTCGACGGACGTGCCGACCTTGTTCGACCTGCTGCCGGGCTACCTTCCCCATCCGGCCGTGTTCAAGGGCGATGACACCCTCGAGAAATACATGCGCGAGTCGGCGGTCAGGGGCGGCTACTGGTCCAATCTCCCCAAGTTCATGGTTTCGCTGCTCAAGGCGTGGTATGGCGACGCGGCGGTAAAGGATAACGAGTACGGCTACCAGTGGATTCCCAAGCTGACGGGCGACCACTCGCACGTCACCACCTCGGCGGCGATGGCGGATGGCGACGTCAAAGGCTTCGTCGTGTTCGGGCAGAACCCGGCCAACGGCAGCCCCAACTCCGGCCTACAGCGCAGGGCGCTGACCCAGCTCGACTGGCTGGTCGCCGTCGACCTCTATGAGACGGAGACGGCCGCCTTCTGGTATGCGGCACCCGAGGGATGGAAGCCGTCCGATATCAAGACCGAGGTCTTCTTGCTACCCACGGCCGGACCGGCCGAGAAGGATGGCACCTTCACTAACACGCAGCGGCTGCTGCAGTTTCACGACAAGGCAGTCGATCCGCCGGGGGACGCCCGGTCGGACCTGTGGCTGGTCTATCACCTCGGGCGACGGCTCAAGGAACTCTATCGCGATTCGGCCCGGCCCCAGGACGAGGGCCTGCGCCATCTCACCTGGGAGTACCTCCCGGAGCACCCCGACCCGCAGTGGCGGATCAACGATGAGCCATCCGCCGAGGCCGTCCTGAAAGAGATCAACGGGTTCACCGTCGCCGATCGCGCGCAGGTGCCCGACTTCGCCGCCCTCAAGGACGACGGGTCGACGGCGTGCGGCGTCTGGATCTACTCCGGGGTGTATCCGCAGGAGGGCAAGAACATGGCCCGCCGGCGGGTCAAGGGCGACGGCTGGGTCAGTCCGGAATGGGGGTTTTCCTGGCCTGGCAACCGGCGCATGCTCTACAACCGCGCCTCAGCCGACCCGCAGGGAAGGCCCTGGTCTGAGCGTAAGAAATACGTCTGGTGGGACCCGGCGCAGCGAAAGTGGACGGGCTTCGACCGTCCGGACTTCCCGGACACCAAGGCACCCGAGACTCCCTCGAAGGCCGACGGGGCCGGCGTCGACCTCCACTCAGGGTCCGATCCCTTCACCCTCAAGGCCGACGGTCGCGGCTGGCTATTCGCACCCAGCGGACTGAAGGATGGCCCCCTACCAACCCACTACGAGCCGCTCGAGTCGCCGCTCCGCAACGCACTCTACTCGCGCCAGGACAGTCCCGTGGCAAAGCGTTTCCCGCGCAAGGACAACCGGATCAGTCCGCCCGGCGACCCCAACTATCCCTACATCGTCACGACCTATCGCGTGACGGAGCAGTACACTTCCGGCGCGATGTCCCGCTGGGTCGGATGGCTCAGCGAGCTGATGCCCGAAATGTTCGCCGAGATCAGTCCGGAGCTTGCGGCTGAGAAAGGCATCGCAAACATGGATTGGATCGTGGTCGCGACGGCCCGCAGCCAGATCGAATGCCGCGCGCTCGTCACTCGCCGAATGCGTCCCTTCCGGCACGACGGCGGAGTGATCCACGAAATCGGGCTGCCCTATCACTGGGGCTACAAGGGGCTTGTCACGGGTGCGATGGCGAATGACCTCGTTCCCCTGAGCGAGGAGCCGAACGTCTACATCCAGGAGGACAAAGCCTTCACCTGCAACATCCGCAAAGGCCGGCTGCGGTGATCGACGCCTACAAGCGGCTGATGAACGTCGAGTCGCCGCCTCCACCAAAAAGAGCCCGTGGTTTCTTCACCGATACCAGCCTGTGCATTGGCTGCAAGGCGTGCGAGGTGGCGTGCAAGCAGTGGAACCAGCTGCCCGCCGACGGGTTTGCGATGACGGGCAACAGTTACGACAACACCGGGACGCTGGGGGCGACCACCTGGCGCCACGTCCAGTTCATCGAGCAGGCGAAAGCCAACTCGAGCCGGCAGGATCAGCGCTGGCTGATGATGTCGGACGTCTGCAAGCACTGCGCCAACGCGGCCTGCCTCGAGGCCTGCCCCACCGGGGCCTTGATCCGGACCGAGTTCGACACCGTCTACGTCCAGCAGGACATCTGCAACGGCTGTGGTTTCTGCGTGCCGGCCTGTCCCTTCGGGGTCATCGACCGCGCACCCAAGCACGGCCAGTTCGAGGCGGGGACGGCGCATAAGTGCACGCTCTGCTACGACCGCCTCAAAGACGACATGACGCCTGCCTGCGCCAAGTCGTGCCCGACGGCATCGATCCAGTTCGGCGACGTCGAGGAGCTACAGGAACGTGCCCGGCATCGCCTCGCCGAGCTAAAAGCCCGTGGCGAGACAAAAGCCGAGTTGTACGGCATGCCCGAAGGCAAAGAGGCAACCGAGGTCGGTCCGCTGCACGCCTTCTTTCTGCTGCTGGACCGGCCGCACACCTACAACCTGCCGGACATCCCGCGTCTGCCGCGCCAGACAATGGCGCAACGCTACGGATGGAGCGCCGCGGTCGGCGTCGGCTTCGCGCTGATCGGCGCGCTGGTATTCCGTGGACGCCGCTAATTCCCCTCCGACTCGCGGAAATCTCCCTCCCCCGCTCGCGGGGGAGGACCAGGCAAGGGGTGATGGAGGCTACTACGACTATCCGGTCGTTCGGCGTCCGGTGTGGACCTGGGAAGTGCCCGCCTACTTCTGGCTCGGGGGAATGGCTGCGGGGGCCTATGTCACCGCCTCGCTGGCGCACGGCTTCGGTTCGGCAGACGACCGGCGCGCCACCGCCGGGGGCTATTACCTGGCGGCCGCGGCGCTCGTGCCCTGCGCCCCGCTCTTGATCGCCGACCTCGGCCGTCCCGATCGCTTTCATCACATGTTGCGGATCTTCAAGCCGCTGTCGCCGATGAATCTCGGCGCCTGGACCTTGACCGGCTTCACGCCCATCGCCTTTGCGCGCGCCGCTTCGCACGCGGCCGGCACCGGTCTCCTTCGCGGCCCGCTTGGAGCGCTGGCGCGGCTCGTGCCCACTCGGCTCGCGGAGCTGGCCGGTTGTGCATTGGGTCTGACGCTGGCCGGTTATTCCGGCGTCCTCCTCGCGGCGACCAACATCCCGTTGTGGGCGAAGAGCAAGCTGCTCGGCGGGTTGTTCATGGCGTCGGCGCTCGCCAGCGGCTCGGCCGCGGTCACGCTGCAGGCCGCGCGCCGCGGCGCGCCCGACGCGACGCTGCACCGGCTTGCGGCGCTCGAGTCGGCGGCGTCCGCGGGCGAGATCGCCGTACTGGCCGGCTACCTCACGCAGTCCGGAAGAACCGCGCGTCCGCTGACGAGGGGTCGATTCGCCGCGCCCTTCTGGTTGGGCGCGGTTGGTGCGGGCGCCGTGCTTCCGCTGCTACTGCATCGATTGGCCGGCGGTCGCCGCGGCCGGGCGCTGCAATCCTTGTCGGCGGTTGCTTCGCTGTGCACCATCGCGGGATCCCTCGCGCTGCGCTGGAGCATCTTCGAGGCCGGCAAGGATTCTTCCGAAGACCAATCGGCATCGTTCGAGCTGTCTAGCGGCTGACGGTGCGGCCAATCGACCTCAACGCCGACGTCGGTGAGGGGGATGAAGAAACGGACGCGGCCCTGCTCCCGTTGATGACCTCGGCCAACGTGGCGTGCGGACTGCACGCGGGCGACGCGCTCACCATGCGGGCGACCGTCGCCCTCGCCCAGCGGCACGGGGTCGCCGTCGGTGCCCATCCGGGTTATGACGATCGGGAGGGTTTTGGCCGGCGTCCAAAGCAACTGACCGCTCAGGACATCAAGGCTCTCCTGGTCCACCAGCTTGCCGCGCTGGACGCCATCGCGCGGTCTGAGGGCGCCATCGTCCGTCACGTCAAACCTCATGGCGCGCTCTACAACCAGGCGGAGGCGGACGACGCCCTTGCGGCGGCCATCGTCGCTGCCGTTCGCGCATTCGATCCCAACCTTCGCCTGGTCGGACGCGCCGGGTCGGCGATGGCGCGGGCCGCGGCGGCGGTTGGGCACCCGTTCACGCCCGAGGCCTTTGCCGACCGGCGCTATCGTACGGACGGCTCATTACTACCGCGGTCCGAGGCGGGCGCGGTACTCACCGATCCCGAGGAGGTCGCGCGCCAGGTTCGATCGTTGGTCACTCCTGGTGAAGTTGTGGCAAGCGACGGCAGCCACGTGCGCATTGCGTTTGAAACACTGTGCCTTCATGGAGACACGCCTGGCTCCGTCGTACTGGCGGCCCGCATCCGCCGCGAGCTGCACGCCCTTGGGGTGAGCGTCTCCGCTCCCCCTTCGCCGGGCGCCGATTTCACCCGGCCCTGATCGCGGTCCTCGCCGTATCAGTCGCCGGCTCGGCCATCCTCGGGCACCAGTTGGGATCCTCGAGGGCAGCGCCGGGAACCAGTCCGGCGAGGCAGCTCACGGTCGTTGATCCGTACGCGACCGGCGGCACCTGGTACAAGGGCAACCTGCAGGTCGCCTCGGTGCGCGGCGTCGGTAAGGACCTGCCGAAAACGCTGGGCGCCTGGTATGCGGCGCACGGCTACGCCTTCCTCGGTATCAGCGACATGAATACCTACACCTGGCCGGAGGAGTATGGCAGCCCTGCCCTTCCGGGCGTGCCGACTGTGGGCGTGACCTATCCCTTTGCCGACGTGCTGGCGATCGGCATCGATCACTGGCTGCCCGCGCAGACACTGCAGCGTGCGATCGACTGGATCGCGGCCGATGGCGGGCTTCCCGTTCTGGCGGCGCCACTGTCGCCGGCAAAGCCCCAATCGCTGCTCGCCGTCATGGGTCTTCACAGCCTCTACGGACTGGAGGTCTATGACGCGCGGCTGGCGCTGGGCGGCGCGGCAAGCGCAGACGCCACCGAGTTGTGGGATCGGCTGCTGTCGGCCGGAAATCGGGTCTTCGCCGTTGCCGGTGACGACGCCACCGGCGTGAACGATCCCGCCATCGGCGGCGCCTGGATCAGCGTGCTGGCTTCCAGCGATGATTCGCTGTCACTGCTGAGCTCGCTTCGTCGCGGGGCATTCGTGGCATCCAGCGGCGCCGAGTTCACCGACTTGACGGTTGCCGGGTCGACGATCACCGCCGAGGCGCTGCCCGGCTCCAGCCTGCGCTTTATCGGCCGCGGCGGCCGGCTGTTACGAGCCGTCAGCGCCAACTCGGGATCCTATCGGGTCACCGGTAATGAAGGTTACGTCCGGGTCGAGGCGGTTCGCGACGACGGCGCTCGGGCCTGGAGTCAGCCCTTCTTCATCAGCTGGCGGTGAACCTTAGGGCGTGGTGTGGACCGTGACGTTGATGCCGCTGCCGCCGCTGTTGCCGAACCAGTGCCCGCCGCCAAAGAAGCCGTACCAGGCCAGCAGCAGAATGAGCACGATGATGACCATCGCGAAGATGGCCACCACGCTGGCGGACGACCCGTTGCCGGCCTGGCGGCGCAATCTCGACGATTTCAAATTGCTCACCTCCTTGTTTTCACCATAGGGGGTGGGCGCCTGCCGAGCTAGTGCCCGAGTTGAGAACCTAGCGGAGTTCGGCCGCGGCCGTCTGAGACTGGGGCGTCGGGCTGGCACCGAGCACGGTGGTGAACTTCCAGACGATGTGGCCGGCTCTGCCGTTCAGCGTGTAGCTCAGGTCGGCAGTGTAGGTGGTGCCGGGTTTGAGTGGGACGTTGGCCATGTAGGCGAAGGAATTCTCCATGTCGGGCTGGTTCGGCAGCAGCGTGACTCCGGGCAGGTCCAATCCGGCTGGATCGCGGAGATGAAAGCCACCCACCGTCACCGTCGCATTCCGGTCAAAGGTGGCGGTCACGGGGTAGCCGATCGGATAACTGGCGTTGGGGGCTGGATCTGGGATTTCGTTGCCGTTGAAGGCGATCGGCACACTGACCTGGTTGGCGGCGGGATAAACGATGATCCGTCCGGTCGCCCGCTCGCGGTACGACATGTCCATCACCTGGACGCTCAGCGGTCCGAGGTAGGCGTCGCCGTAGCCCAGCTCCACCAGATCCGCCCGCAGCAACGGAAAGCGGTGGTAGACGGAGTCGATCCAGTCGGCCACCGCGCCCGCAGGCTCGGTCCGATGGGTGATGACCTCGGCCATGGAGCGCTGCGGATAACCGAAGTGTTGCGCCCGGCTCAGGACGTTGTCCCCGGTATATCCTTGGCCGCTCGCCTCTTCCTTGTGGATGCCCAGGTCGCGAATGCTCGGCAGCGCACCGTTGAAGAAGGTGTAGAAGGCGTGTGCCAGCGCCGCCTGATGAACCACCGGCGTGCTTGTCACTGGCGTCAGCCCCGCCAGCCGCCGGTAACGATTGACGGTATCGAGAGCCACGGCCTGCCGGTCGAGGTCGGCCTTGTCGAGGTCGACGAAGGTGGCGGCAGGCGCGCTGCTCGACCCGCCCGGAGCGACGGTCTGCTTGGCCGCCTGCGTGGCGGCGGTTTCGTCCTTGGCCAGGTAGCGCAACACCGCGACGAGGTAGGCGCCCGCCTCCTGGTCGGTCGGTTCGGCCACGATCGCGGCGCGTTCATCCTTGGCAGCCGCGGTCGGATCCTTGTCCACGGCGACGGCGAACTCGCCCAGCATCTTGAGGTCGAGGGCACTGCGCGGCTGCAGTTTGAGCGCCGCCTCGTAGGCCGCCTTGGCTACGCCATAGTCCTGAGCGAAAAGGGCGACGTCGCCCAGTTGCTCACGCAAGCCGGCGTCGTCCGGTGAGAGCGTCGCCGCCCGCTTCAGGAAGTCGGTTGCGGCGCTCAAGTCCTGCCGGGCAATTGAAAAGCGAGCCAGTTCCAGCAGCCGTTCCACCCATCTCGGCTGGGCGCCGGCGGCCAGCTTGAGGTGATTGAGCGCTTGGGTGTAATCCTTCTTGTCGCGGTAGTAGTTGCTCCAGTTCCGTTCGACCTCGCCGCGGTCGTAGGCCGATCCCTTCTTGGCGAGGTCCTGGCCTTTGGTGAGCTGCTGTTGCGCCTCGTCGTAGCGGCCCACGTCCGCGAGCGCTTCCCCGTAAAAGGCTCGGGCGAGAGCCGAGCTCGGCGTGGCCTTGACGGCGGCGGCGCCGTCGCGTGCGGCCGACGGGAGGTCGTTGTTCCAATCTTCGACGCGTGTCAGGACGGTGAGGACGAAGCCGTCTTTTGGGGCGAGCTTCTGCGCCTTGAGGGCTTCGTCGAGCGCGGGCTTCAGTTTGGTCTGGTAGTTGAGGACCAGCGCGTAGGTGGCATGGTCCTTCGCGTCCTGCGGATGAGCGCGGATGAGGTCCTGGAGTTGGGAGGTGGCCGCGGAGTATTTGTTCTCGAACATGAGCTCGAGCGCGGACTCCGCGCTCGGTCCGGCGGGCTTCGCGACAACCGGATCGCAAGCGACGAGCAAGGCAGCAGCAATAAGGAGTACCGCGCCGCGCCGCCTCACGCCCCCAGTTTATCGAGGGCTTATTAGTAACCCGTGAGCCAGGGTTTGCATTTCCCTCCCCCGTGTGCGGGGGAGGGCAGGGTGGGGCGGGCCCGCCGGCCCACGCGAGCGGCGCTCTAGTGCCATGCGAGCGTTTGAGGCGGTTCGGTGTAACGAGATTGTCACTCGGGCATGGACTGCCCCTTTGCGCCCGTCACCTATTGTGCGGCCCATGACGGAGCGTGCGCGTAAGGTCGAACCGGGCCGGCTCCGTGTGATCGCGGGCGGCAGCCCAACCCCGGCGCCCTCGTACCGCCTGCTGACGCAGGTCAGCGCCGCGCTCAGCACCTCACTCGACCTCGATCGCACGCTCAAGGAGATCCTGGAGCGGATGAATGCCCTGGTTGCCTTCGACGCGGCCACCATCTTTCTGCTCGACGACGCCCGGCGCGAGCTGCAGGTGAAAGCGGCCCTGGGTGTCCCGGTAGCGCTGAAAGAGGTAAAGAGCTTCCAGGTGGGCGAGGGCGTCGTCGGCTGGGTCGTCCGTCACGGCGCGACGGCATTGATCCAGGACTCCTCGAAAGATGCCCGCTACAAGGTGACCGGTCCTGAGCGACGGGCCAAGACGGTGCTCGCCGCGCCGCTGCGCGCCCAGGACAACCTGCTGGGCGCCCTGGTCCTGGTCCGCGGCGCCAAGGAGCCATTCGGTCCCGACCATCAGCGCCTGGTGGAGGCGATTGCCAGCCAGGCCGCTGTCGCGATCGACCATGCCCGCCTCTTCGAGACCGAACGCGCCTCGCGGCGCCGGGCCGAAGCCCTCCTCGCCACCGCCGAGGCTGGGAGTGAGGCGGTGACGACGACGGAATTGCTTCAGCGGGCCGTTAAACAGGTGGCTTTTGCCATGCGCGCCACCGCTGCCGCCGTCATCCTTCCGGACGAGGAGGGCGAGATCATCGAGGCGGCCTTCGATGCCGCGGATCCGCCCGCCTTCGGTCTGGAGTCACTTCGCAGTCAGCCGCTAACGGCGCTGCCGCTGATGGCTGCCCTTCAGGAGGCGGCCCGGCCGCTCCTGGTGCAGCGGACAGCCCGACCGCCGCTCTTCGATGACGCCTTCTGGTCGCACAGTGAGGCGCAGGCGCTGGCGGCTGTTCCGGTGCGCTGGCAGGGCCGGATGATTGCCACCCTGGTCGTCGGCTTCGCCGATCCCGATCGCCTGACCCCCGCCGAGGTGGAGTTGCTGGACGAGATCGGTCGCCAGGTCGCGCTCGGTATGGAGCGACTGCGGCTGCAAGCGCGCGTCCAGGACCAGCAAAACGAGATGGCGGTGGTGGCCGAACGTAACCGCATCGCCCGCGATATGCACGACGGCCTCGTCCAGTACGTCTACGCCCTTGGGCTGCAGCTCGAGCATGCGCGCGACCTGGTCGCCGAGCAGCCCGGCGCCGTCGCCCCGGTGCTGACCAGCTCCATCCAGCAGACCAACCACGTTCTATCGGAAATGCGGACGTTCATCTACCAGTTGCGGCCGATCATCATGAAGGAGAAAGAGATCGGCCAGTGGGTGCTGGATCTCTGCCGCCAGTTCCAGGAGGCCACCGGAATCCCGGTTCAGGCCGAGGTGGGCGCGCCCGCTGAGGACGCGCTCTCGCCCGCGATCTCGATTGCGCTCTTTCGCATCATCCAGGAAACGCTGGCCAACATCTACAAGCACGCGCAGGCTACGCGCGCGACGCTCTCGCTTGATTTCGGCGCCAGTGGAGCCCGGCTGGTCATCGACGACGATGGCCATGGGTTCGATGTCGATGCGAGGCCGGCGCGCGCGATCCAGCAGGGCCACGGCCTGGCAAATATCGAGGAGCGGGTGCGCGAGCTCGGCGGCACCTTGGAGCTGGAAAGTGCGCCAGGGGCGGGAACTCGGCTGGAGGCGGTATTTCCGTACCGACGATGAACACCGGAACGGTTCGCCTGCTGATCGCCGACGACCACGAGATGATCCGGCTTGGGCTGCGATCGATCCTCGAGTCCGACCCGCGAATCCGGGTCGTGGGGGAGGCGGCTTCCCCCCAGGATGCGGTCTACCAGGCCGCGCTGCTGCGTCCCGACGTCGTTCTGCTCGATGTCCGGATGCCGGGCGGAAGTGGGATCGATGCCTGCCGCGAGATCCTGGGGCGCAACCTGGGGAGCAAGGTGATCATGCTGACCTCCTATGCCGACGAGGATGCGGTCTACGAGTCGATCATGGCGGGGGCGTCGGGCTACCTGTTGAAAGAGATCAACAAGGCCGGTCTGATCGATGCCGTGATCGCCGTGTCTGAGGGCCGCTCCCTGCTCGATCCCGAGGTGACGCGCAAGGTGCTCGAACGGATCCGAAAAATGGCCGCCAGCACCGACGAGGTCGCCCGCGCGGCGCTCTCCGACCAGGAAAAGCGGGTGCTACGGCTGGCCGCGCACGGCAAGACCAACAAGCAGATCGCGGCCGACCTGTTTCTCTCGGACAAGACGGTCAAGCATCACATCTCCAATATCCTCAGCAAGCTGAATCTCAGCTCGCGGGCGCAGGCCGCCGTGTGGGCGACCCAGCATGGCCTGCTCGACGAGTTTCCGGAGCGCAAGGCCAGCTAAACGGCCTGCGACGGAATCAAGCGCAACGCACGTTTTGCTAACGGAGAGGCTTGCGCCGGGTATCGGCCGTTCGGCCCAAAGAGGGGCTGACCGGCGGATAAGCGGGGGGGCCGGCGCAGGCTACGCTCCCCGGTACGGCCCGCGTTGCCGACGAAACCAGGAGGACCCAATGCTGCTCGTTGACAAACTCAACAAAGGCAAGCTTCCGGAGAAGCCGGACAAGGGCGAGTCCGCTCCGGTCCCGGGTCTGTCGAGCCTGGTCGTCAAGCCGCAGAACATCGCGGCCCGCATCCCGAATGTCGACGTCATCAAGAGGACGATCCATGAGCGTCTGATCGCGGCCCTCGGCCAGAACTCGGACGCGGTGAGCAGCGACGTCATCCAGCGCCGTATCACAGAGCTCACCGACGAGTACTGCGAGGAGGCCAAGCTCAAGCTGACCAAGCACGACCGGGCCGAGCTCGCCGAGCTGATCCTGCATGACGTCCTCGGCCTGGGTCCGCTGGAATCCCTGCTGGAGGACGCCGAGGTGAGCGAGATCATGGTCAATGGGCCGAAGACGATCTTCACCGAGCGCCGAGGTCGCATCGCGCAGTCCGAGCTGGTTTTCGAGAACGAACGCGAGCTCCGCAAGGTTATCGATCGGATCGTCGCGCGGATTGGTCGGCGGGTCGACGAGTCCTCGCCCATGGTCGACGCCCGTCTCCCCGATGGCTCGCGCGTCAATATCGTGATTCCCCCACTCGCCGTGCAGGGCTCGAGCATCACCATCCGGAAGTTTTCGCGTGTGCCATACAAGGTCCAGGACCTGGTGAACTTCGGGACGCTGAACCACGACATGGCGAACTTCATCCGGGCCTGTGTTCGGTCGCGGATCAGCATGGTGGTCAGCGGCGGCACCGGTTCGGGCAAGACGACGACGCTCAACGTCCTCTCCAACTTCATCCCGGACACGGAGCGGGTAGTGACGGTGGAGGACACCGCCGAGCTGCAGCTGCGCCAGCGCAACCTGGTCACGCTGGAAGCGCGCAGCGCCAACGTCGAAGGTCGCGGCGCGATCGCGATCCGGGACCTTGTCGTTAACGCCCTGCGGATGCGGCCCGACCGCATCGTGGTCGGGGAATGCCGCGCCGCCGAAACGCTCGACATGCTGCAGGCGATGAACACCGGCCACGACGGAAGCATGACCACGGTGCACGCCAACAGTCCGAAGGATGCGATCAACCGGATCGAGACCATGGTCATCATGGGTGGCTCCGACCTGCCGTTCCAGGCCATCC